>Ga0222749_10001228_pt1 | contig 13411 bp, 13 predicted proteins | sample IncBWH2Mmetat_FD_197234 | JGI IMG/M metagenome (GOLD analysis project Ga0222749, IMG submission 197234) | Metatranscriptome of lab incubated forest soil microbial communities from Barre Woods Harvard Forest LTER site, Petersham... | ecosystem: Environmental > Terrestrial > Soil > Temperate... | reverse complement strand
CGGGTTTTACGAACCTGCATAGTTTCACGGCTCTCGATGCCGCCACGGCTACCACCAATAGTGACGGGGCTAATCCCTACGCCGGTTTGATCTTGTCGGACAACGTGCTCTATGGAACCACACAGGCAGGAGGCCTTTTGGGCGATGGCACTGTGTTCGCGATCAACGTCGATGGCACAGGCTTTACGAACCTGCATAGCTTCACGGCTCTCGATGCGGCCACGGATACGACGAACAGCGATGGGGCTAATCCCTATGCCGGGCTAATCTTATCGGGCAAAACCCTGTACGGAACAGCCTATTATGGGGGCAGCTCAGGTAATGGTACTGTGTTCGCAGTCAACACGGATAGCACGGGTTTCACGAACCTGCACTCCTTCACGGATCTCGATACTGCCACTTCCACCACCAACAGCGATGGTGCGAATCCCTATGGCGGATTGACTTTATCGGGCAGAACTCTGTATGGGACAGCCTATGATGGGGGCAGTTCGGGCAATGGCACCGTGTTTGCAGTCAACACCGATGGTACGGCTCTCATGACCCTGCATAGTTTCACGGCTCTCGATGCCGCCACGGGTACCATCAATAGCGACGGAGCTAATCCCTCCACCGAATTGATTTTATCGGGGGGCAATACCCTCTCCGGGACTGCGTTTAACGGGGGCAGTTCAGGGAACGGCACGATGTTCAATATTTTGTTGCCGCCGCCGCAACTGACAACACTTCGGTCGGAAACAATTCTTGTTTTGATGTGGCCGACCAATGCCACCGGCTTCGCTTTGGAATCCAAGACGAACCTTGCTGCTCAACAGATTTGGACCACCGTTTCCACAGCACCCGGCCTGGTAAACGGGCAGAATGCTGTTACCAACGCTATTTCCGGCTCGCAGCAGTTTTTCCGTTTGAGCCAAAAAGCCATCTAGTACAGCGTTTCATTAAAACATTTACAGAATGGTTTTGCCTGCCCCGCACTGATCTCAAAATTTCCGTGGACAAATGATAAATGCCCCCGTTCATGGGCCTGACCTCCTGGGCCGCATTCCAGCCCGGCATGAAAGACAACGCCATGGTTATGGGCGACCCTGGTTCTAATGCAGGACGAAGTCAATCGAATCCTCCTCCGCATGGATCGGAATGGCTGGCTAAAAAGCAAATCTCCGCCCCGCGGCCGTCCCACTGACCGCGCCTATTCGCTCACCCCGAAAGGCAGTGAAGCCCTCCATCTATGAAACCGCTCTTTACCCTGATTGTCCTCTCCGCCCTCTTCGTCGGCGCAAATGCGCAGGATGCAACCGCACCCCTCACGCTTGACAAAACGATTCCCCTCGAAAAGGTCGAGGGGCGAATTGATCACATGGCCGCTGACGTTGCCGGGCAAAGGCTTTTCGTCGCTGCCCTCGCAAACAACACGGTCGAAGTCCTCGACCTCAAAGCTGCGAAGGCCATCCAAAGCCTTCCCGGTTTCGCCGAGCCTCAAGGCATCGCCTACGTTCCTGAACTCGACCGGCTTTTTGTCGCCAATGGCCAGGACGGAACCTGCCGCATCATCGACGGCCACTCCTTCAAAACCATCAGCTCTGTGCCATGTGGGGAGGATGCTGACAACGTCCGCTATGACGACAAGGCCAGGCGCATCTACGTAGGCTACGGCGGCGGCGCGCTGGCTGTCCTTGACGCAAAAACCGGCGGCAAGCTCGCCGACATTAAGTTGGCCGGTCATCCCGAGTCCTTCCGCCTTGAGACCGGCGCGCCGTGGATATTCGTGAATGTCCCCAACGCCAACCACATCGCCGTCGTCGATCGCGAAAAGGGAACAGTGACCGAAACCTGGCCGCTCAAGGAGGCCAAAGCCAACTTCCCCCTGTTTCTGGATGAGACTAATCACCGGCTCTTTGCCGGCTGTCGCAAGCCGGCCAAGCTGCTCGTTTTTGACACCTCCGCCCCCGGTGGCCGCCAGGTGGCCACTGTCCCCATTTCCAGCGACACCGACGATCTGTTTTTTGATGCCCGGAATAAACTCATTTATGTGTCTTGCGGCCAAGGCGTCATCGACGTCATCAAGCAAACCGGTGCCGACACTTACGAGAAAGTCAAAGCCATCCCCACTCCGGCCGGTGCGCGCACCTCGCTCTTTCTGCCGGAACTGAAAATGTTCTGCGTTGCAGTGCCCCATCATGGAGCCCAGTCAGCCGAAATTCGCGTTTTCAAAACCGAGTGAGCCCGGCTTCCGTGCAGCAACTTCGCCCCAATTCGACATCTCAATGAAAACCATTTCGCTCCGATTAATTGTCAACACCCTCTGCCTTCTCTTGCCGGCACACTGCCAGGCCCAAGTCTCGCTCGCTCTCTCCAAAACCATTCCGCTGCCCGAGATTCAAGGCGGGTTCAACCACATGTCTGTTGATGCCGGCCGCCAGCGCCTTTTCGTTACCGCCACGACCAAAAAGACCCTCGAAATCATTGACCTCAAATCCGGCAAGCCTTGGCGCAGCCTCACCGGCGATGGCCCGGCAGCCGCCTTGTTCGCGCCCGAGTTCAATCAACTCTACGTCACCCGCGGCCACAACCTCTGCATCTACGACGGAGGCACCTTCGACTTACTGACCACGGTTGACCTGCAAAGCGGCCTGGACGAACTCCAATACGACCCCAATGCCAAACGACTTTACGTTGGCTGTATGACTTCCAACAAAACCGCCATCGCGATCATCGGCATTCCCGACGGTAAACCAATAGGCAAAATCAATCTCCCTGCGAAGCCCCAGGGCTTCCTCGTCGAGCAAAAAGGAAAACGAATCTTCGCCAACATTCCGAGCCTCAAGCAAATTGCTGTCCTCGACCGCGACAAACAGACGCTCCTTGCTCCGTGGCCGCTCAACGATGTTTCCGGCAATTACCCGATCGCGCTGGACGAACCCAACCACCGCCTCTTTATCGGTTGTCGCCGCCCCGCGCAACTCGTTGTCTTCGACGAAACCACAGGACACCAGGTCGCCACGGTCCCCATTGCCGCCGACACTGATGACCTCGCCTACGATCCAATCCACAAGCGCATCTACGTCGCCTGCGGCGACGGTTCCGTTGACGTCATCGACCAACGTGACGCCGACCACTACCAGTTGCGCGAGCACATTTCAGTCCCGCCGGGGTCGCGCAATTCAGTTTTTTCCGCCGAGTCAAATCAGTTCTACCTCGCCGTCCCACAACGTGGAAACCAGGCGGCGGAAATCCGCGTCTTCACCCCGCAAAAGTAACCTCGTTTGTTATTGGGCGCACATCTCCTTAGGCTTCCATTCGCATTTCGGGATGCATAATGCTGATTTCCTCGTCGTTGGTTTTATCTCCTGATTTCCTCTTTGCAACTCCCCGCATTCTGCCGCAACGCGTTGCACGGTGGAAGCAAGATAACCAACAAAGTGCCCAAAAGACCACCTTAAAAGCTCCTCATTGACGGTAAACCCCTCGAAATCCTGCGGAAACTGGCGCGTCCGGTAGGACTTGAACCTACAACCTTCTGATCCGAAGTCAGAAGCTCTATCCAATTGAGCTACGGACGCGTTCGAAAACTATGGTCTTTGCGGCGATTTTTGAAAGCATGTTGACCGGGTCACATCCTGCGGGCACCTATCAACCGGGAGAGCCGGTGTGAAAACTGGGATTAACTTCATGCTTCAAATTAGCCGTAAAACAACGGGAGAACTATGGCACAAGCTTGTCAGTTGCCGCAAGGAAATCACAGGGTCGAAGATGAACGGGCCGGATTGGCGCAGACTGCGCACTGGGTGCGGGTTCACCGTCGCGTTCTTCTGCTCACCGCGGTACTCGATCCCAGCGGTGAACCGTTGGGGGCTGTTGTCTTCCGCGCTACCGGGCGGAGACCTGTACGTTCGGCTCGCGGCCTGACGGATGACCCGGCAGTGCGGGATTACCTGTTTAAGCGCTCGGCCGGCACTAGTTAACCTGGAATATCGGCTTCAACAAGTTTTGCCAACAGCGTGAGCGATTCCTGCCAACCCAGGTAGCAGGCCTCGGGCGGAATGACCTCGGGCACCCCTTCCTGCACGATGTTCAACTCTGTTCCGACCGATACCTTTTTCAAGCTGATCGTGACCTTAAGTTCACCTGGCAAATTCGGATCATCGAAATTGTCTGTGTAGCGAATGCGCTCGTGAGGCACTAGTTCGAGATATTTTCCACCAAAAGAATGGCTGTGTCCGGTGGTGAAATTCGTGAATGACATTTTGTGGGTGCCGCCGACCTTGGCGTCCAGGTGATGAACCTTCCCGGTGAAGCCGTTAGGGGGAAGCCATTTGGCCATGGCGTCAGCATCCAGGAACGCTCGGTAGATTTTCTCAGGCGTCGCGCGGATCATGCGATGAAGCCGGATGGTGTTTGCTGGCATGATTTCGTTTCCTTTCTGCGATATTTATAGCAGGACTAGCTTGGCATCACAAATCAAGAATAGCCCCAACCGATTACTCTGCCAACGCTTCAAGGCTCGAGAAACAGAACCACACCTTGCGGCTTGCATTGCGACAGCTCACCCGGCTGACTAACGCTTTCAGGAAAAAACTTGAAAACTTTCAGGCTGCTGTTGCCTTAAAGTTCGCTTATTATAACCTCTGTAAGCGGCACATTAGTATTAAAACGACCCCGGTTGTGGCTGCTGGCGTCGAGAATAGCGAATGGACTGTGGCCGAACTTTTTGAACAACGTGGAAAGTAAGCAGGATTACATAGCGAAGGTGCAAACCGCGGTTCAGCACTTGCACAACTGCGGAGCGCAATGGCTCGAAACCGTGGCAGTACATGAAGTGTTTCGCGGCCAGACCGTCTGGAAAGGCGAGGTCGAGGTGTTCGGGCTCACCGGCCACCCAAAAGCTCAACGCGCCTATGGCTGGAGCCATCGAGATGGCCCCAATGATGAAACTGAGAGGTTTGTCACGGTGTTGGAAATCTCCCCGGTCGTGTCCCCTGAGACAGCCGTTCGGGCCTCAATAATGTCCGATTCCAAAACAGGCCAATCTTGACCTTGATTTTGCGGGAAATTTTGAAAAATCTGCATTTCAAATTAGGACACTACCCGGATATCGGTCATGGTGTATTGCCGGAAGTGCACCATGACCCGGATATCTGTCCCCACAACTGGTGACATCCAGGAAAGAGGCGTTCTGGTATGCTGATAACGTTCTCGAGTGTAGAACCTGTGTCAAAAGAGCCGGAGCTGAACTCCGGCTGTTTTGTTGTATCGGTGATCAGCGCGATTAAAAGCGCGGCTTCATAAACACCTAAAAGGTCAGGTTCTCAGGATTTCGAAAAGGCTGGAAAGAGTGTTCCAGTTGCGACTCGTGATCGACCCGCCGAGACGCTTCTCGAGTTGGCTCAGCAACGCAATGGTTCGCATCGTTCTGCGGTAGAGACCGAGGGCGAATCTTCCTCGAAGGGCAATGATCCTAACCAGCCAGTCCCCTTCGGCCGGGAGATTCAGAGGAAGCACGGGCAAGACGCGGGGTCGTTTGGCCAGAACGCTGATGAAACGGACTATATCCGGCCCGGAAGGCTCTCCGGTGAAGGGTTCGGCCGACGCCAGGCGGACGATGTCCTTGCCTGAACAGATCATTGCCTCCGTTTCAAAGGGAAGGCACCGTCGGAATTCCATGCGCAGCTTGGCCTGGCTGATGGGCTTGCGAACCACAAATGTTCCCGCCGCGCCGACATTAATTACTCCGAGCCTGGCCAACTTGCCGGCCAGGACGCTGGGACGGAAGGTCTTGTGCCCGCCGACGTTGACACCTTTCAGGAAAACGACAAGCGCCATCGAATTAACCCAAATTCCTACCGCTTCCGTTGCTTCTCGATCGCATTGAGGTAATAGCGGTCGTCGTGCTTTCGCGTCCACCCGTTGGTTGGCGCGGAACAGAGAGGGCGGTACTCATTCCAGAGCTGCTTGACCCACGGTTGGTCTGCGTACCCCTCGTGGAACCAGTCTTTGCTGTTATCGAGGTAGTCGTCCTTGTTGTATGGCGGGCGGCAGGAGTGTGCGATTTCGACACGGGAAGGCTGGTCATCCTCGTACATCCAGCGGTCGACGTAGTCGAAGAAGGCGTCGTGATTCCACTCGTTTTCGAGCTTCATGGTCCGCAGGACGAGCGCCTGGGCGACAAAGCATACGGAGGTGTTGGCGCGACGGTAAGCCTCGCTGCGGAACTCTTCGGAAAGCCATTGCGCGGGCGTCAGATGCTCATAGGGCCCCCACGGGTTTCCAGCGCGGACGAAGTCGCGCCCGATGCCAGTAAGTTCATCGATACCGGAGTGGCCGGTAAAGACCACCTTGGCACCGGTCCAGCAATCGCCGTAGGCGGTCTGCTCGTCCTCGCCGAAGGCGGCTTTGGGAAAGCTCTGGTTGATGTTCGCCATGGCATGGTCGCCGAGCATGGCGCCGGCGAAGACGATGGGGAACTTGCGGCCGGAGCCGTGGCCTCCGTGGGCGACCCAGCCCGGGTGCCCTTCGCGGATCAGCCCGAAATGATCAATGCCGATCTGAATGATGTTGATGAGCAACCGCTCCTTGTCTTCGGGTTTAGTGCCATCGCAGCAGGCCAGGAGAACGGCGTTGGCGGGGCCTTGGGCGTACCATTGCGCATAGTTCGGCATGCTTCCCTGGGGCACATCGAATGAGAAGAAGCCGGTGTCACACCAAGGGCGCTGGAAGTTCTCGGCGAATTTGCCAGGGTCCGGTGCACCCGCGGGACGCTTGAAGTGGGGCAGCAGCTCGCGTTTGAGGTCGCGAGCCAGATAAATTTTGGGGTCGTGGCCGCAATAGCCGGGCCGAAAGGCATCCGGTGGCACCGGAGCTGAGACGCACGTGAGCACAGCCACTGTTCTGACCGGGCTGTTGTCGCCCTCGCCGCGCACGGTGCCGGGATGATACGGATAGGTGACTTTCTCGCCCGGGCGCAGACTGATGCTGGAGGCCAGGCTGTCGCCTGGATTCATGACGATGGGCACCTTTGCGCGGTGTTCGGGGCGATAATAATTCAGAATTCCGGAATCCCAGGCCACTTCCTGCCGGGCGGGCACGTTGAGCATAAAGCCATTGCGACAGCGCTGGTCAACTGCGACTTTTTCGCGGCTGTCCAGTTCTTCATCCGTGACCTCCTTTCCGTAGCGCGGGGCTGGGTCAATCTTGACGACCGTGACGGGACCAACCACGTACCAATCGCCATTGATGAACTGGCCCGTCCGGACGGGCTTCTCGAAGGTCCAGGTGATCCCGTACTGCGCGACGCTACTCTCCAGCTGCAGGTCTTGCAATTTCGGCGCTGGCGGAGGCACGTCGTCCCGGGCGCTGGTCCCCGATGAGGCGCCCGCGCACGCCGAACAAACAAAGGTTGACAGTCCTACAATGAACCAACGTTTCATGGCCAGCAGCAGGATGGTTTGCTGCGAGGGGCAGGATTTCCGGTCATTGAATGGTATTCCTCATTCGCAGCACCGCAGGCCTGACGCGCGGCTTCAGATCGAGGCCAGCACTTTTTGCAGAAATTCCAGATTAGCGCGCGCATTAGCGGTGGTCTCGTCGGCCGTGGCGCCGACCTTGACGCCCTCCACCATGACAGGGCCTTTGAAACCGACAGCTTTGAGTTTCGTGAAGACGGCTTTAAAATCCACCTTACCGGTGCCGAACTGCGACATGACCTCGCCTTTGGGCTCAGGACAATCCTTCGCGCAAAAGCCGGTGACATGCTGCGCGATCGGTTCCAGTTCAGCCACTGGGTCTTTGCCGGTGTAATAAATGATATTGCCCGCGTCGTACCAGATCTTGAAGTTCGGGTGCGCCACTTTGCCGAGGCAGCGCAAAATCTCTTCCGACGCGCCGCTGCCGCCGCCATGCGGCTTGAGGGCGATTTGGATGCCGCGCTTCTCCGCCTGCGCCGCGGCATCGGCCATGAGACGGTAAAAGTCTTCATAGTGCTTCGGCTGGTCCACCCCGAAGGTGAGCATGAAACTCAGTTCCAGGCGCGCCGCGTTTTCAATCTGCTTGTGAAGGTCAGCGATGTTGTCCTGGAGCGGGGCGTTGGCCTGGAAGTGGATGGCGGTCATGTTTACCGCCAAACCGCGCTGGGCGATGCGCTTCTTCAACCCCTGCAGGTATTCCGGGGTAGCGGCGGCGGAGGTGAAGGCCTCGCCACGGTGAGTCGAGAGCAGGCCGGTGAGCTTATAACCGGCGGCGACGATGCCATCAAGGGCATCATCGTAGCTCCACTGGGTCCAGGCCCGGTTAAAACAACCGACCGGCCAGTGGACTGCTTCGGCGGCCAGCGAGCCGGTAAATGGCAAGCCCGCGATGGCGGTTACACCGAGAGTGGCGGTTTGGAGGAAGGAGCGCCGGTTCATGCGACCCCATTATGTTCGTTGAAGCCCAGAGTGGCAAGGTTTCCGAAAAGACTGAAAGGCTGAAACGCTGAGATGCTGAAAGCCGGAAGGCAAGGCGAAAAGGGCGAAATCGGGAAACGAGGAAAACTCACCCAGGATTCCCTGTTCATCACTGTTCATCTGCGGTCGCCCTGAATCTGCGGTGGATTCTCAGCCACTCATGCTAAAGTGGGTGGATGAAGAAGCGCGCCGACTTGAACGTATGTTTCCTGACCGCAGGCCTGATGGTAGCGGTCGCTGTATTCCCGCGCGAAGTCCTGGCCGAGGACAATCTGCCCAGCGCGGCGTCCGTAATCCGACGAGTGCTTCGACGGGCCAACGACGCGGCTCCAGCGAGGGAGGCTTCCCAGTATACATACGAGAAGAGCTCTCTCTCCGAGGATCTGGACGACAAAGGAAAACCAATAAAGACAACTCGCAAGACTTATCAGGTCACACCCATTCAGGGCATTCCCTTTGCGCGGCTGATCCGGATCAACAATCGCGAGCTGACCCCGGAGGAACTCAAGGCCCAGGATAGAAAGGAGCAGGAGTTCCGCCGGGATATCGCCGAAAAAGACCCCAAGGCCGCCGCTAAAGACGAGGAAGACATGCTGAATGCCAAGTTGGTCGACAGATACGATTTCAAGGTCGAAAAGCGAGACTGGCGAGACCAACGGCCGGTGCTGGTTTTGTCGTTTCGTCCAAAAAAGGCCAACACTCCCGAAAAGGAAGTTGAAGACAAGGTGCTCAACCGGCTGGCGGGTCAGGTTTGGGTCGATGAGGCGGAGGCGGAAGTCGTCGAGGTGCGGGTGGGTCTGACCAAGGACCTGTCTCTGGGGTGGTTTGGCATGATTGGCTCGATTAAACAATGTGACGTGAGCATCGAGAGGCAGCGTTTGCCTGAAGACGTGTGGGTGGACAAAAGCTTTGAGATTTCATTGGGCGGGCGCAAGGTTTTTAGTCCAATGCACCACCACTCGCTTGAGGAATTTTACAATTTCCGCAAACTCTGAAGACGAGCTGGTCTTCGGCCCTCCTTAACGGATGGCGGCGAGGGCGTCACCAAGGCTAAGGTTTGGCGCTTGAACCTCGCCAGTCTGGACTGCGTTGAGCTGGCCAACCCGTGTCACGAGAGTCTGGCCGAGCGCAAACTCAACTACGACCAACACCGCCAGCGCAAGACAAAGCAGGATCATTCGGTTTCTCATCACACGACGAACGGAGGGCTTTGTTTTCATAGCCTGACTCTATTCCTTCACGTAGAGGGAGTGTTAATCGAAAGAATTGCCTCTTCATTGATGTAATCGATAGACAAAAAAATACCGTCCTCACAGGGACGGTTTAATTTTTTGGAGATTCATTTTGGCGGCAGTTTTGCCGACCCCCATCGACGGCCCCTACGGGCGCCGTCCGACCACCGTGCTTTCTCCAAGCCGGTTGGTAAGTCTGCGGCTACGCGCAGACTGTTCCCGATGTTAGAAGAATTATAACCCTTCCGTGGAAAAGGTACAAGGGAGGAAAAGACCCTAACGCGGCATCCGGGAAATCACTGAGGTGTTGGCTAAAAGCGCCGTGGTTATGAGAGATTATCGGAGGGACGAGTTCCACGAGTCCTCATTCTTGATCAGGGACTCGCAGGAGCTCGTCCTTCCGAGTGTTTTGAGGTGCGACATAGCTAGCTCTGGGAAATATCCGGGACTAGGAATTTCCTAGTGCCAATCTGCTACCTGGCAATAGACGATGCAGCAGATCGCAGTTAGCGTCTTTCTGGTGCGAGTCCTGCCACCGGTAGTCATCTCCTGAAGGCTGCCTTGGGCTCGCGCCGCCTCTCTTTAATTTCTTGCTCGGGCTCAGAATTCCAAAGCGCGAAAGAATTTTGCCTGCCCGTTAGCGGATGGTTGATTTGACCATATGATGATGGGGGTAGCGTTGCTCATCGTTGTCACGGGCACCCACGTCATGAAATCTCGCGAACTCTCAATCGAGTAGTTCAGTCCGGGTCCGCCTTGGAGGCTGAGGTAGAACGCATTACTGCCGGGCAGGTATTGTGCTTTGAGCCTCGATGGTTCTTTAATCGTTAAAAATTGCTTCGGCGCAATATTCCTCATTTCCTGAACGGCTCCCGAGGGCCATTCGACGCGCACGATATCCACATTCGTTGCATCGCCTAACCCGAAAAGGGCGCGTAAATCATTCTGGCTGGCCAGTCCGCCACCGCCGGAGATCTCGCGCATTTGCCACATGACTCTATCACGAATGGTAGCTTTGATGCGGACTTTCGCACCGATGGCAGCCCGATTCGACACGCGGCCAGCACAGGTGACGCAGAGCCAGTTATTCGAGTTGCCGCCATTTAGATACAGGGCATTATTACCCTGAAGGTTGCCCACGAACAGATCTGGAAAGCCGTCATTGTTAAGGTCGCCCCAGGCCGCCCCGATCCAGCTGCCAGTCTCATTCACTACCGCGCCGGTCGTCACTCGGGTGAACGTGCCGTCGCCGTTGTTGTGAAACAAAAGGTTCACCCCACCGCGAACTGCGATAAAAAGATCCAAAAAACCATCATTATCGTAATCAGCCCAGGCGCTGCCGCTGGAAGGGGCCGTTACTGTGGTAATGGGACTGCCGAGGACTTTTGTAAAATGACCCTGGCCGTCGTTGTGGTACAGAAAATTCCCGGCGTTATTATTACAGACGACCAAATCCAACAGGCCATCGTTGTCGTAATCTCCCCAGGAGCAGCCCTGCGAGATGGCGGTGTCGCTAGTGAACGGAGTGCTGATCCTCGTGAACGTACCGTCCCCATTGTTATGGTACAGCAGATTGGATTGATTTACCCGAGTTACAAACAGATCAAGGAATCCATCATTATCGTAATCTCCCCAAGCGCAGCCTTGGCCCGAGCCGTCTCGCCCTGCGACCGAGTTTGTCACCTTTGTGAAAGTTCCATTGCCATTGTTATGGAACAAAAGATTCGCAGAGCCAGCGCAGTAAGCGTCCAAAAAGCCGTCATTGTCGTAATCGCCCCAGACAACATTGTTCCCCGTGCCGGTACTGACAATTGGATCACCGGTTAATGCAGTCATGGTGCGCCCCCCGTTATTATGGAAAGCGTAATTCTTACCGCCAGATACGGAACCCAGCAGATCCAAATAGCCGTCATTGTCGAAGTCGCCCCAGGCGCAACCCCATGAACTTCCGGTGCCGGCGGCCAGCCCCGCGCCACTATCGGGAACCAAGGTGCCATTCCCCGTGTTCGTATAGAGAATGCTGGCCGAACCGTTGGCAAATGCGACATACAGATCCACAAGCCCATCGTTGTTAAAGTCTCCCCAGGCACCTCCGCTTCCGCCTGCTATCATCGACACCGCTGAGGACGTCTGCTTAACGAACATAGGCCCGACCGACAAGTGGGCGACCAGGCTGGTGACCGAGCCCGCTGCGTTGGCGACCACTGCCTGGTACTCTCCGCTCTGAGCGAACTGGAGGTTCGTCAAATTCAAAACACTGTTGGTGGCCAAAGGCAGGTCGGACTGGTTCAATCGCCACTGGAAAATCAATGGGCGCGTGCCCAAAGCGATAGCGGAAAAACTCGTGCTGCCGCCAAGACCCACGGCCCTGGAGATTGGCTGAGTTGCGATCACGGGCGGGATATCCTGTGCCCAAAGCGCGTGGGAGCCGAGGAAACTCAGATACAATGCGGCAACGAGACTTTCGGGTTTCAGGACCAGCGTTGAATAGGTTTTCATTTTCAATTGTGGTGGTGTTGCTCTACTCCAGGTCCGTTTCTGCCGGCAGGGATTTGTGACCAGCTGCGAATTCGAGGGACGAAATGGCGAACTGGCAAGATGGACGGGATAGCTTGAGTCTCTCAGAGTTGAGCTCGGGGGGCAACGGTCTGAGGCGCCGCCTCGCTAGGCTCTGAGATTAGCTAAAGCTTGGCGCTTAGAAGCGCATGGAGCTTTTGACTGCAACTGCGACTGGCGGCCAGCTCGGTTCCGTCCTTCAACACGATCAAACCCTCTCCTTTGAACAAGGGCTGAAATTCTTTAATCCGGTCAAGATTGACGATAGTGGAACGGTGGACGCGGAAGAATTCTTCAGGGGAAAGGTTTTTCTCAAACTCGCTAATGCGTCCTCTCAAAAAGTAACTTTGTTTGCCTACGTGAAGATTCAGGTAGTTGCCTGCCGCCTGGATCCAGTCGATTTCTGCAATCTTCAGAAAAATGAAGCGGCCCGCGGATTCCACAGCCAGGCGTGAGATGTATTTGGTAGATTGGCTCACCTGCCGCACCAAACCCAACAAGCGGTGGCGGAACTCGCCCGATTCTCGGCCAGAAATAAAGGCTTTCACTCTCTTAAGAGCCTCAAAGAAGCGGTCATCCGCTATGGGTTTGAGCAAATAGTCCAACGCGTGCGCTTCAAAAGCCTTGAGAGCAAACGTGTCGAAAGCAGTCACGAAGACAACCACCGGTAATTGTTCACTGGAGAGTTCAGCCAGCACCTCGAACCCGTTCAACTCGGGCATCTGCACGTCAAGAAAAACCAGATCGGGAGACTGGTTGCGAATTGCAAGGAGCGCTTCGGCCCCATTGGCACACTCGCCGATTGTCTCAAAATCCGGGTCTTCGGCGAGCAGGCTCTTTAGGAGGCCGCGGCCGAGCGGTTCGTCATCAACAATTAACGTGCGAATCCTCATAATCACCTTCGATCGGAATCTCCTGCGCTGGCGCAACATGAAACGGAATCGCAATCTCGATTACCAACCCTTCGTGTTCGCCGTTCTTCAGCTCGATCCGATGTCCGTTGCCATAGAGTTCGCTCAGCCGAGCTCGCGTGTTGCTTAGACCAATCCCTGGCCGTCCGGAGCCCTCGGTGGAGGTGGTCAAACCAGGCCCATTATCCGTGATGCGCAAACGAAGCGTTTCGGTATCTCGACGGGAGCAGACGCAAATGCGTCCGCGACGTGAAAATGGGGCGATCGCGTGCTT
>Ga0222749_10001227_pt1 | contig 13417 bp, 13 predicted proteins | sample IncBWH2Mmetat_FD_197234 | JGI IMG/M metagenome (GOLD analysis project Ga0222749, IMG submission 197234) | Metatranscriptome of lab incubated forest soil microbial communities from Barre Woods Harvard Forest LTER site, Petersham... | ecosystem: Environmental > Terrestrial > Soil > Temperate... | reverse complement strand
GACCGACGAACCCAGGAATTCGAGGACCATGCGCCGGCTGAGCCTCACGCGCTCGGAATCCGTGCGCACGACCATCTTGGGCTCGACCCTGCGGGAGCAGGAGGGGACGAGCGCGCGTGACCCTTCCACTTCGACCACGCACACCCGGCAGGCGTTGACCGGCGTCAGGGTTTCGAGATGGCAGAGCGTCGGAGTGTCGATGCCAAGCGACCGGCACGCCTCAAGGAGTGTCGAGCCCTCGGGCACCACGACCGGACGCCCGTCGATCGTGAGTTCCACGGTCATGATGGGGACCCTCCCCCAAGAAGGCCAAGCTTCTTGAGCGCCGAAGCCACCGCGCTCGAGGCCGTCTGCCCGAGACCGCAGATGGACCCGTCCCGCATCACCTGCCCGATCTCGTCCAGGAGCTCGTGCTCGGCATTCCGGGTTCCCAGCGGCCGCCCGGAGGCCAGGCGGCGTAGCGCCTCCTCCTGTCGCACCGTGCCTACACGGCAGGGCACACACTGGCCGCAGGATTCGTCCCGGAAGAAGGCCGCGATTCTAAGAAGGAGCCCCGGCCAATCCGTCCGCGCGTCGAACGCCATGACCACGCCCGAGCCCAAACTCGCGCCGATCGCCCGGGTCCCCTCGAATGTGAGGGGGACACCGAACTCTCCGGGCGTCACGAAAGTCCCGGCGGCGCCTCCCAAGAGGACCGCCCGTACGCTGTCCGAAGCCCCCGCCAGATCCAGGAGCTCCCGCAAGGTCTTCCCGAACGGCAGCTCGTAGAGACCCGGCTTGGCCACGGCGCCCGAGACGCAGAAGAGCTTCGTCCCGGTCGACGACCCGCCCCCGATCGAGGCGAACGCGCGACCGCCCCCCAGGACGATCTCCAGGACATTCACCAGCGTCTCCACGTTGTTGATCGCCGTGGGCTTCCCGAAGAGTCCCGCCTCGACGGGATAAGGCGGCTTCTGGCGCGGTTCGCCCCGAAAGCCCTCGATGGAATTGAAGAGCGCCGTCTCCTCCCCGCAGATGTACGCGCCCGCCCCTCGGCGGAGCTCCACGTCGAACCGGAGTCCAGACCCGAGGACATTCCCGCCCAGGAACCCCTGCGCCCGGGCCTGCTCAACCGCGTTCGAGAGCCGCGCCGCGGCCAGCGGATATTCGCCCCGCACGTAGACGAATCCGCGTTCGGAGCCCGTGGCAATCCCCGCAATCGTCATTGCCTCGATCACCGCGAAGGGATCCCCTTCCATGAGCACCCGGTCTTTGAAGGTCCCGGGCTCCGACTCGTCGGCGTTCAGGACGAAGTAGTGGGGCCGGGCGGGCGCGTGGGCCACCGCCTCCCACTTCCGGCCCGTCGGGAAGGCAGCGCCGCCGCGACCGACCAGGCGGGACTCGATCACCTCCCGGATCACGCCCTCGGATCCGAGTTCGAGCGCCCGAGCGAGCGCGGCGAAGCCGCCGCTGGCACGGTAGGCCTCCAAACTGTCGGGGTCCACCCGGTTCACCCGGCGGAGAAGCCGCAAACCCCGGGTCTCCGGGATCAGCGGCGACGGATCCGGCCCCGCAGGGGCCCCGCGCGAGAGTGCCAGAACCACGGCGTCGGGTTTCGCGGGGGCGAGGGTCCACTCCCGGAAGGGCTCGCCGGCCGCCTGGACGAGGGCCGCGGGGGCCCTCTCGCATTGTCCCAGGCACGGGCTCCGGTGCCAGGCCCCCTTCCCCTCGGGCCCAAGGCGTCGGTCAAGGGTCGCGCAGAGATCCTCGGACCCCGCCGCGCGGCAGGCGATATCATCGCAGACATGCACCGTGCAGGACGGACGCGGCTTGACCGAAAGCATCGCGTAAAAGCTTGCGACGCCGAACGCATCCGCCGGGGGCACCTCCAGCCGCTCGCAGACGTAATTCATCCCGCCTGGACTGATCCATCCCGCTCTCCCCTGAAGCGATTGGAGCGCCGGAAGCAGGAGGTCCCTCCGGCCCGACGGCGCCCCGCCGATCGCACGGTCGACGGACGACCGCTCGTCCGCCGTCGCTGCGGCCCCGGGAATGAGGCGGATGTCCATCTAGATCTTTTCGATCAAGATCGCGGACGCCTTGAACTCGGCCGTCCCCGACTTGGGATCGGTCGCGTCGATCGTGAGCAGGTTCGTGCGGACCTCTTCGGGGAAATGAAGGGTCATGAAGGCGAGTCCCGACCGGAGGGTGTTGTCGTAACGGACCGGTACCTCGACCGCGCCGCGCCGCGAACGCACCCGCACCCGCTCGCCGTCGGCGACCCCATACTTCCGGCCGTCCTCGGGCGATAGATCCAGGGACTCCCCCCGCCTGAGGGGCGACGTGTAGCCCCCCGTCTGGACCCCCGTGTTGAATGAGTCGAGGCGGCGCCCGGTCGTGAGCCGGATCGGATACTCATCGCTCAGCGCGTCGACGGGCGGGACGTACTCCGACGGGCAGAAGGGCGCCCGCGGACCCGCCACTGGGTCCTTCCAGAGCCGCCCATGGAGGAAGAGACTGCCGGGGTCATTCTCGTCGGGACAGGGCCACTGGATCCCTCCCAACTTCGTGAGCCGTTCGTACGTCATCCCGCGGTGCCAGTCCGAGAGCGTCCGGAGTTCGTTCCAAAGATCCTGCGGCGTGGGGCTCCCCCAGTCCCGTCCCAGCCGGCGGGCGAGGTCAGTGAGGATCACGATGTCGTCCCGGGCCTCGCCGGGAGGCTCCAGCGCCTTGCGCACCCTCTGGACACGGCGCTCGCTCGAGGTGACCGTGCCCTCGGATTCGCACCAGCTGGCCGCCGCTGGAAAGACCACGTGAGCCAGTTGCGCCGTACCCGTCATGAAAAGATCCTGGACGATCAGGCATTCGAGGCCCCCCAAGAGGCGCGTCGCGCGGGCGCAGTCGGCCTCCGACTCCGCGGGGTTCTCCCCGATCACGTAGGCTGCGGTCATCTCCCCGTGCCCCATGGCCTCGAACATCTCGGATAGGTGGCGACCGCGGTGCGCAGGGATCTCCGCCCCGCCCCACCGTTCGTGCCACCGTCCCCGGGCCGCGGGGTCCTCCACGTCCTGGCCGCCCGGAAGCCGGTTGGGAATGGCGCCCATGTCGCCTCCGCCCTGGACGTTGTTCTGGCCCCGAAGGGGGCAGAGTCCCGAGCCGTGCCGCCCCACGTGCCCGGTCAGGAGAGCCAGGTTGATGAGGGCGGTGACGTTGTCCACGGCGTTGTGGTGCTCGGTGATCCCGAGCGTCCAGCAGAGCTGGGCCTTCCGCGCCCCGGCGTAGGCGTGGGCGAACTCTCGGATGACGGCGGCCGGGACCCGGGTGATCTCCTGGGCACGCTCGAGAGTGTAGGCCTCGACCAGCGTCCGGTAGGCCTCGAAGCCCGTGGTCGCCCTCTCCACGAACTCCCGGTGGCCCAATCCCGCGGCCATGATCTCCCGCCCCATCGCATTCGCAAGGGCGATGTCGCTCCCGACGTCGAGCCCCAGCCACCGATGGGCCCACTGGGCGGAGGAGGTCCGGCGGGGATCGACCACGAAGAGCCGGGCTCCGTTACGGACCCCCTTGAGGACATGGTGGAAGAAGATGGGATGCGTCTCCCGGGCGTTCGATCCCCACAGCACGATCACGTCGGCCCCATGGACTTCCTCGTACGAACTGGTTCCCCCTCCCGCCCCGAACACGGTCGTCAGACCGACGACCGAAGGGGCGTGTCAGGTCCGGTTGCAGCTGTCGATGTGGTTACACCCGATGACGGAGCGGACGAACTTCCCGGCGAGATAGTTGACTTCGTTCGTGGCCTTCGAGCAGCAGAAAAGACCGAACGTGTCGGGGCCACGGCGGGTGACCGCGGAGCGGAGGAGCTCAGCGGCCCGGTCGAGAGCCTGATCCCATGTCGCGGGCCTGAGCGTCCCATGATCTCTCACGTAGGGCCGGGTGAGCCGGGTCAGGTTTTTCATGGTCATGCTGCACTCTGGACCTTATGTCGCTGTTTGTCAAGCGGACAGGGATCATGCTGGCTGCTTCCGGAAAAGGCCCGATCCAAATGGGCACTTCATTCCGGCACCCGCGTTCCAACACACCCTTGATGGTGTGGGGGTGGGGGTAGTTCCGATTGACCCGATGGGGGCTTCGGCCAGTTCGCCCGAGTCGCTGATCCCGCCGAATCGCTTCGAGCGTCCCGCCGGAGTCTCAGGGTCCGTTGTGGAGGGATCGATTCTCAGGACCAAGGAGCGACCCATCCCCTCCTTGACATGAAAAGTTCCTGGAGATAGGATCTGCCGCCGATGGGTAACTTCGGGATTTCGAGCACCGGCCTGAAGCACATCAAGCCGGTGCCAGATCGGATCTTAGGAAGGGCTACTCACGGGACTACCCATAGGGGGGTGCACCGTTGCTCAACATCCCAGTAAATGCACTAAATCATTACACGCCAAGCAGATAAGCCGAGATAGCTCAACGGTAGAGCACCGCTTTCGTAAAGCGGGGGTTGTGGGTTCAAATCCCATTCTCGGCTCCATAATCTCCTGGAGCCCACGGCTCTTCACCCGAGGCCTGTCTCAGATTTGAAGTCCACTTTCATCGCCGGGAGAGTTCCTTCCACTTTATGCAACCGATTCTATAGAGCAAAGTCCGTGGGTTGATGTTTCCGCTGCCAAGTGCCATCTGACCTACGTGTGACCTACTTCAGCACAGTATCGCGCTACAGCCCTCGACGGATGGAAGACCCCATGGAGGACATCCGCCAGCCTTGGGGTGAGGAGCTCGCCTGCACGACAAGATTCGTGACAGTCGCTGGAGCATCGCCCGAAGATGACTGTTCATCTTTGTGTTCGAACACAGCTCCCTTCCCGGTGAGTGATGGACGGATATCCCTCACACTTGATGTGTACGGCCATTTGCCGTACGATAATGCACGTACACCTACCGTACAGGAGAACGCCATGGCCACTCGCACCGCGCGCCTGGAAATGCGCCTGACTCCCGAGGACAAGCTCCTCCTCGAGCAGGCCGCTGCTCTCAGCGGTCAGCCGCTCACCTCCTTTGCGCTGTCCTCCCTGCTCGAGAAGGCCCGGACGATGGTCGCGAACAGCGCTACGATCACCCTCTCCCGACGCGACATGAAGCGGTTCTACGAGATCCTCGAGGCCGACGAGGAGCCCGCCCCGGCCCTGAAGGCCGCGGTCCGTCGCTACGGGGAGAGACGTGGTTAGCGAATTCCCCTGGATCGTCGAACACCTGGGACCCAAGCACGACCGGGCGTCCTTCGACTGTGGCGTCCCGGCGCTCGACGACTTCATCAAGAAATATGCCCGGCAGAACGAGGAGATCGACTTCAGCCGAACGTACGTTGCCCGTCGGCCGGACAGCATGCGCGTGGTCGGCTACTTCTCCATCTCTGCGGGCCAGGTCAACGGGGCCGATCTTCCTGCCGAGGAAGCGAAGCGCTTTCCGAGGTACCCGGTCCCGGTCATCATCCTCGGACGTCTCGCGGTGGACCGCAGCGTCCAGGGACAGCGACTGGGAAAGGGACTCCTGGTCCGCGGCCTTGAGAAGGCCCGCCAGGTGCCCGACACGGTCGGCGTCAACGCCGTCGCCGTCTTTGCCACGAATGAAGCCGCAAGGGAGTTCTATCTCAAGCACGGCTTCAAACCGCTTTTGGACGACCCCATGCATCTCTTCATGACTTTGAAGGTCATCCGGAAGCTCTTCGGGCAAGGCCCCTGAGGTCCTGCTCTCTCAGGACGGAATATCCGCCATGGCCGTGTCACGATCCGCGATTGATTTCGCTCAAAGCTCTTGTTACGGTTAGATGACCATGATTGGGCTGACGAAGAACTGTGAATCTCTACAGAGCGCGATTGACGGCGGATTTCGGCGGATCGAACCGCGATTCGACGTCTTGGAGAAGGGCCTCGACGAGAGGATCAACACCACCCGGGCGATCCTGGCGCAGAAGATCGACTTCACTCGGGAAGTCCTGGAGCAGAAGATCGATCTCGTGGCAAACCGCATCGATCAGAAGATCGATTCGAGGTTCGACTCTCTCAAGACCCTGATCGAGCAGGGCTTCGCCAACGTCACCAGGGAAAAGAAACTGGACGACAAGGTAGCCAGCCTGGAGCTCGATGTTGAGCGCCTAAAGGCCGCCGTCAAGCTGTAGATTGGCCACGCGACGAGACCTTCATACCTTGATAGGGGAGCACCCTCGCCCACAAGGAAGCGGATCCTCTGGCCGAAGAAGCCAAGCACCGGCCCGGAATATCCGATTGCCGACAGCGCGTGCCTCGAGAACTTTTCTGGCGCTTCGTCTTCAGCCCGGGCTAAGCAACCCGTCCCCTTTGCTTCCCATGAGCGCACAGGAAGACTTCTCCGTAAGCTGTCGTTAACTACTCTGCATTTAACAGTAACGCATTCTAGAACTAAACTAACGATAGGTAACGGGGTTGGAGAATCAACCATGGCCGTTAAGGCGAAGAGAGCAGGTCAGGGGATTCGACGGCAACGCAAGGCAAGAAAGGCCCCCGGAACCAGCAATCTCCTGCGCCTTCTCCGCAGGCGGGTGGGCAATCTTGATCTTGCGCCCGTCGCCCATGGAAAACAGATGGTCATCGTTCTCGGGCCACAGGATCTCGCCTCCCGAACTTTTGAGCCCCTCGGCAGCGCAGAGGCTGCGGCGGATCGGCTTCGTACCACGCTCTCCGAGATTGAGGCCGCTATGGACGTCATCGAACAATCGGAGGCCGCGGCTAAGTCCGCGCGCGCTAAGGAGCCGCTCACGGCCACGGAATGGGCCGCCTTAAAAGCAGGAGGTTTTGACGACCATCCCTTACAGCCAGGCGAGGCGGATCCGCTTCTCGAAGGTGCAGCGCGTTTCGCCAAGCTCTTGAGCGCAAGCCTCACGGTGCATGAAGCGGCGGAGCGTCTTGGGCATGTAAACGAGAGCCGGGTGCGCCAGCGGCTGACAACCTCCCCACCAATGCTCTTTGCGATCAAAGTCGGACGGGAATGGCGGCTGCCGTCCTTTCAATTCGAAGCTCAAGGCACGGTACATGGCATCGAGGAGGTGATCGCTGCGCTCCCGTCAGACTTGGACGTCGTTAGCGTCGACTCCTGGTTTTCAATCCCAAATCCCGATCTCGTTCGAGAGGTCGACGAACGTCTTCTTAGTCCCCTGGAGTGGCTCCGGACAGGAGGGTCCCCTGCTCGCGCGGCGGAACTCGCCAAGGACTTGTAGCGTCGACATTGTCGAAGAGCGGTACCCCGAATGATGAAAGACTGAGATCCGTCATATCAACCTTCTTAAGCCGAACATTGGCCGGGCGGTTCGCGGTAAAGCGAGGCGGCCATTGCGAGTCACAGGCGTGACCGAACGGGACACTATAGCCTTTATGTCCCGTTCGCGGAACGGACCGGGCATGGTGAGCTAGCGGGAAGCCGTACTACAGGCCCAGCTGAAGTGCCAAGGATGCTGTGATGTCCCATTCGCGAATCATCACCTCGTGGTTCTCCACGTGCCATAGCCGGGCCCGCTATCGGCACTGTGAAATCTCTCCGAACGCCCGACTACAAGAGCGGCTTGATAATGCTCTCGAATTCCTCCGGGGCTCCGTACCCTACGTGCTTGTAGACAATCGTTCCATCCCTGTTGATGATGAGCGTGGTCGGAAAGCCTTCGATCTTGCCGATCAATCTCTCGAACTTGGCAACCTCGGCCTTGCCCTCTTCGGTCTGGGCGAAGATGGACAGATAGTTGAGATGGTTCGCTTGGATCCACCGATCGTGGATGTCCTTGTCCCTATCGAGGGAGAGGCCGACGATTACGAGTCCCCTCTCCTTGTACTTATTCTGCAGTTCGATGAACCCGGCGATTTCTCTTCGGCACGGAATACACCAGGTAGCCCAGAAGTCCACGATGACCACCTTGCGTTCAAAATCCGAGGCGGAGATCTTCGTTCCGTCAGGGCCCGTCAGGCTCCACTCCGGGCGCTTGCCGAAGTCCCTCTCCTGGCCATGAGGCAGCGAACAGCCCCCGAGGGCACTCCATGCTGCCATCGAAAAAAGGAAGACTCTCAAGGAAGGACCTCCTGATCGACGGCTTTCTACTTCTTCGTGCAACAGGCTTGGGCCTCTCCCGCCGCGTTCTTCTTGCAGCACTCAGGCATCTGGGCCATCAATTCCTCGGCCTTCTTGCAGCACTCGGCCTTTTTGGAGGGGTCGCCCTTCGAGGCTTTGCAACACTCCGATAGGGGCGCTCCTGGCTCCAAGGACGGAGCGCAGCACTTGGGGACCTGGGCCTTGAGGTCGGCGGTCTTCTTGCAACAGTCGGGCATGGGAGCCGTGCTCGTGGATGAAGGACTGCTACACGCTGCCGCGAACTGCAAGGAAATTGCCGCAATCGACAACATGGCGAAGCGTCTCATGAATCTATCTCCTCATTAGACCGGCCAATTGTACAGGACACTCCCCCCAGCTGGAGGGATCATTTTGCAATCCAAGGCTGCACCTCTAAAAACTGAACGCGACCACTACTTTGAAGAGTGCCGGCGCCACCAGTTGATCGCCCCTCATGTTTTGCCACACGGGGAACTCGACGTCTGCATAAATCATAAAGGGATGCATCATGAGCTCAATTCCGGGCGAGAGAAGCACCCGCTGATAGCCTGAGGCCACGGGCTGGGCGGAATTGGCCCCTCGATCTGACGTCTTCCCGGAAAGGAGGACTTGCCCGAAAGGAGCGATCGTGACGTTGCCCAAAGAAAAACCCTGATAGTTGATTCCGACGGACGCGTCGACCTCAAAGCCGGGACGGTATTGATCCCGGGTGAAGAGGGGAAAATCACCCTCGACCTGGAAGAACGCGTTCAAGTTGTGGTCGGGCGAGATCGGCGTTCGGTAGAAGCCGCCGAGCAGGAGATCCGTGCTGCCGGTTCCCAGCTCGGTATCTCGGTCGGCGCCATCCTGGGTATAGTTCCCGGTCGGCAGCTTCAGTCCGAAATCCACGCCAAGCGACATATCCTTGAAGAAGCCTGTATAGAGTCCCTTAATCCGCATATCCCCCCAGTCCGTCCACTCCGTCGCTTGGTTGGTCCCCGTACCGGTACCGTCATCCCTTCTGAAGTACCGGTGGGCGAAGGGGGCATCGACCTGCATCCCCCAGCGTTCGCTGAACATGTACTGGAGGCCGAATCGGAAAAAGCTCGTCCAGAGAAGCTTGTCGCCGTTGTCCTCGGCGGGGGCTTTTGAATGGCGACTCCAATTGTGGTTTTGACTCTGATAATCCCATTCAAAGAAAAGGAGCCCTCCTTGTCCCTGGGGGAGCATCGAGCCGTTTCCGACTTCGAAGATTCCGCACCCGCAGGCGCAGGGAAGGATGGGAGGGATATAAGGCTCCGCCGATTCGGCGAGGGATGTCGGGCCGAGCACGAAGGACACGGTGTCGGGGGGCGCATCGGGAAGGAGCGCTCCCGAGGCGAGAGAGTCATCGAAGTCCTTGGGCAGGGAGGGCTCGCCTAACTCGAATCCTTTCCTGCCGCCAAGATCCCTGGTACTTGGAGCAAGCGACACTGCGGACACTCTCGGGTACTCCTTGCCTAACGTGTCGCCCGACGTGAGCGTCGAAGTGAATAGTCTCCCTTCAGGTTTGGTAGATTCTTGAGCGACTGCTGGAAGCGCCGCTAGGAAGGCCAATGAGAGAACAAGCACGACATTCTTGATAAGCACGACCAATCCTCTTTCTCATGGAGTCCGCAAGGCGGACTCGATCCCAAATCCAGATCGATCCCGTTAAGAGGGAATCCCCAGCTCGAGGCTATTCGGGGATTCCTGGCCCATTGCTCTTAAGCGCAACCAGAGAATCACGCTCGAGGGCAAGAACCTTGGACGAAGCGGGCGGGATTAAGACTAGAGGATCGGAACCTTGTCGACCGGATCCGGGTAGGGATGAATCGAGACGTGAAGAGCCAACTCGAACCGTGGCGTCCAGACCTCGGGAGAGGTAGGCCGATGGGGGATTTCACACATCATTTTGGCCGGAACAGGGGTTGTCGAGTCCTGAGCGCTCAGCGGGGGCTCTTCGTGGGAAGCCTCGCAAGAAGAACCCGGCGAAGGCATGCCATGGTCGCAGGGGCACTTCGAGGGACCTGCACAGCGCACGCACTGACAGGTCGACTTCTCGTGGGCACACCCCGGACTCTGAATCGACTGGATGGTTCTAGCTTGTACCGGTGGAAGTGCAATTGCCCAGAAGTAGGAATAGAAGGAATTGGCGATGAGGAGCGCGGCGAGGGTCAGTCCTGCCATTCTACTTAAGAGCGCTCGGGTTGGACTCATGCTACTAGCAGTACGCATCCGCCCTCTGGAAGGTGCGCATAGTATAAAAAGAGATGCCGGATCCTCCCGTGGATTTGTCGATTGGGTGCGCCGACAACTGGTCCAGCCGGTCCGTCCAGAACCGCTCATACACGTAAAGCCATCGGGCCACCTTTTGGAGCGGCGCGGGATCGAACCGGATCAGACGCTCCCTTCCCCGCCGCGAAAGCTCCGCTTCCGCACTCGGTCCGCACGCCGGGCATCTTCCGACCTCCGCGGCTCCTCCGCCGCGGAGGCCCCAAGGCACTCCAGGAGCCTTTGATGAAAAAGGTCCCCGGGCGGAGAGATCGAGTAGAAGCTCCAGAGCCCCGTTTTCCGGACCTTCACCAGCCCGACTTTTCGCAGGTACGCCAGGTGTCTCGAGGTCTTGGCCTGAGGCACCTCGAGATTCCCGACGATGTCGCAGACGCAAAGTTCTCCGCCCCGGAGAAGACGAAGGATGCGAAGTCTCGTGGGATCCGAGAGGGCTTTGAAGAGCTTCGACCTCCGATGGAGGAGGGCCCCGGGGGCGTCTCCGGTCATCCTAGTGCGCAGATGCAGGGTTGCAGGCGGCCAGGCCCGCTGCCGCGGGATGACGGGGATCGATCGGACGCAAGTCGCAGCCGTTCATCTCCTGGCTGATCTTGAGGGGGCCGTAGGCGAACTCGACCGGCCTCGTCCAACGCGTCCCCTCGGTCGGGGGGTAAACCCAGTACTTTTCCGCGACGGTCGCATGGCAGCAGTAGACCAGCCGCCCTCCCCCTCCCTGGACCTTGGACGGCCACCCGGCCCGTCGCGCCAAGGTCGGCGTGTCTTCAAACGCCGCCCGCACGACTCCGATTTCCCGGCGCAGGTCGACCCCGAAGTGGTCGACGAAGGGCTTGGGAGCCCGCGGGTCGGGAAGCTGGTCCTCTTCTGCGATCGAGATGGAGGAGAAGATCATATTCAGCCCCCCGGGGAAGGGATACTTCACGTACCCTGGACGGGCGTTCTCGGCGTGCGTTCCCAGACCAAGCACGGCGGCGTGCGGGAGCCCGTCAACCTCGCCCACCTTCACGTGGAGGTGCACGCTGTCGGCCATCCGGAGGGCTGAGAAAAAAGGAAAGGCGGGGTCGAGCAGGGAGAGGGCCTCGTCGACCTCCCCCTGGGATACCAGCCCGAGGTGCCTAAACTCCCCCAGGGTGCGCGTCCACGCCCGGGGATCGAGGAATTCGGGGCTCCACGCCGGCTCTCTTCCGGTCTGATCCCCGGGGAACGAGCCCGCCCTGAGCCATCGATGCCGCTCCGAAGGAGGGAGGCTGGCCACGCCGGTGGTCCAGAGCCCCGTCCTGACGGGCTCGACGAACACCGCCGCGATGCCCGCAGCTTCCATCTCCCGCGCCCATCCCAGGTGATCGTACTCGACGCGGCGGATCTCGAGATTTCCCTGGCCGACCGAGGGGAGATCGATCATCGCGTAGTGCACGGCAGGATCGCCGTCGTGATCGGGCTTTCCCACGACTCCGCAGTTGACGGCGAACCGGCCGCCTCGGAGCCGGCGCACCCACGGAAGCCCGGAGTGGGTGCAGACGAAGCCCCGGACGCCGAAGTGATCGAGCCAGGCCTCGAGTCGCAGGTCGTCCAGTTCCATCTCGTAGAGGAACTCGCTCGTGTGGCCCGGACTTCCGTGGCACAGGAGGACCCGGCCGCCTTCGAGCTCAACGACCGCACGGTCGGGCCACGCGGAGAGCGACCTCCGGGATCCTTCGCTCAGGGCCGCGGTCGCCAGCTCGAAGGCCTCGCAGCTGATTTGTTCGTCGTCGGCGGAGCTGTACCCGCACCCGCAGGTCTTCGCCCCGGCCACCGCCTGCTGCTCGTGGTTGCCAGCGACGAGGACGTCGAATCCCTCACAGATCATCGCCACCACCTGGTCGCTGTGGCCGCAGCAGCCAATGGCGTCGCCGATGAAGGCACGGAGATCCGCCCGGGCCTTCCCCGCGTCCAGAAGACAGGCCTTGAGCGCCAAGAGGTTGCCATAGGCGCCGCCCATGACGGCCAGGCGGCGTGGCCTCTTAGGGGCCTCGATCATGGATCACCCGTCCTGAGCCTTAGAGGGCCTTCCTTTGAACCATCGCTTTTTCGAACGTCAGACTGCAGCAGCCTAGGTTCAGGGCTCGGTGTGATGAGCCCACCTCGACGCCTGGGGCCAGCGAGTATCTCACCGCTTTTCCTTCGCGACAGGAGATCACGATCCCGGCGTCCCGGAGGATTCGAAGGTGGTGGGAGAGGAGGTTCTGGGCGGTCCGGATCTCCCGGTTGATCTCGGTGACGTTCCTGGGTCCGCCGAGGAGGACCCCGACCACCGCCAATCGCGTCGAATCGGCCAGGATGGCGAGTTTCGCCGCGCAGGCGATGGCTTGGGCGGGGTTCTTCATGAAGCCTCCCACATCCAGGCGCTCATTCTACCCGTTGATATCAATTCCCATACATATAACGCTCGAACTCCGAGGAGGGCGGAGCCCCTGGATCCGCCCGGATCCGACGGAGCCCGCCCCGCCCCCGGTCGCACGTCCTCACCCACCCGCTAAAAGTGAAGGTCCAGGACGACGTTCAGGCTGTTATCGAACGTGGAGGCATGGCCGGGCGGATCTTGGCGCCAGTACATCCACTCGAACCAGAGGCTGACGTGCTTCTGGAGCGCGAAGACGACCCCCGGATTGTGGAGCGTCTCGCGGAGCCGGCTGTCGCGGTAAATCGCCTCGCTCCAGTTGTATCGCAGCGTGAGGAAACTCCAGGTGTATTCGATCCCGGCCCACCAGAAGGCGTTGTCCCGGGAGGGCGGGCCGCCGAGGGGGTCATTCGGGACGGCCGAGCCGCGCTGCTTGTCGTACTCCCCGAACATCGTCACGGATCCGATTTTGAGCTCGGCCTCGGGTCCGTAGCGGTTGACCTTATCGTCCTGCGCCGCCCCGGTGAAGTCGGCTCTGAAGTCCTGGACGGAGAGCCCCACGGTCAGGTCCACGTCGGCACCGAGGTGAAAGATCGGCGCGACCCGGGCGATCACGTCGTTCCTCCGACGTCCCCCTGCGGACGTGTCTCCGATCGTGTC
>Ga0222749_10001225_pt1 | contig 13432 bp, 19 predicted proteins | sample IncBWH2Mmetat_FD_197234 | JGI IMG/M metagenome (GOLD analysis project Ga0222749, IMG submission 197234) | Metatranscriptome of lab incubated forest soil microbial communities from Barre Woods Harvard Forest LTER site, Petersham... | ecosystem: Environmental > Terrestrial > Soil > Temperate... | reverse complement strand
CCAGAACTCCGTGAAGCCATTTTTTCCCATGAGTCCGAGAAACCCCCACACGGTGCGAAGCAACGCGCTCCGCGTATTGGCCTCGCTATCGGCCCGCCAGGTGTTGGAGAGGAAGTTGTTTCCGGGGGTAGAAATATATCTGGCATACGCAGGCGTGAGTTGGCCGTTGCGATCGTGGGCAAGGAAAGTCATGATCACGACATTCTCCAGACGTCCCTTGAACGGCTGGTGGTATGCCCGAAAATAACGGGGATCTTCTTTCCAGAGCGCGCCCAATCCCGCTTCCATGGCATTGCCGGTTGAAACACCCGTGAGCCGCATGCCATAGCGCTTGCCAAAGCCCGCCCACGAACTGCCGTACTCTTTCGGGGTGTCCCGGGCAGTGCCAAAGCCGGCAGTGAAGAGACCCACTGTGAGAGTCTCTGGGCCGACAGTGCTGTCGACGAACCACTTAAAGCGCTGGCCGCCTGTAATGTAATGATATGGCTTGATAGAAAAAGAGGCAGAATTGGGCAGATCATCTTGCTGTCCCCGTTCAGGTTTCGCCGTCTGCGCCGGAGCAATCCCGGTAACGGCGAGAGAAATTACGACTACCAGCAAGTATTTATGATTCACGTGATATTAGGTGCCACGAAACCAGTGAAGGCGCCAACTAATTGTACCTGCGAGGTCAGTCGAACGGGCAGAACACATGCCATTAGTGTTCTGCAGTGGGGATGCCAGTCCGTGAGCCTGTGGTAGGATTTAGTCTGTCGGGCGCGCATGAGTAAAGAAAATGCCACGCCCAATCACGACATCCTTTCCGGCACGCTTGCAAGTTCCTCGGAGCGGATAATTGCTACCGCTGAGACTTGACTGGTTTCGAGAACTACTGACAGTCAAGCTGAGGGGGGTAGATTTATGCCTGGCAGAAACATAATAGTTTTTCTGCTCGCTGTGGCAGCCTCCATGGCCTCATTCGCCGTGACAGCAACGGGAACGGCCGATGGCGATCGGGAAGCCGTGCTGCAGACCGTGCATATGCTGCTTGATGGTTGGCGAGAAGCCGACGCAAGCAAACTAGAGGTGGCCCTTCACCCTGACTTCCGAGAGGTTACCCTGCATCTCCAAGATGGCAAGTGGAACTTTGCCGTCGAGGAACGCGACAGGTTGATTAAGACCATGGGGCGCATTTCGAAGGGCGCCTGGGACGATCAATTGATTGATCCTCAGATCCACGTCGACGGACCAATAGCCGTGGTGTGGTCGCACTACAAATTCATCGTAAGATACACAGAGAACGGCGTGGCCCACGCGCCGATGCACTGTGGCGTCGAGACGTTCCAACTCTATCGCGCGGAATCCGGCTGGAAGGTCGTCAACTTTGCCGATACGCACGCGGATAGTTGTCAGTGAGGAGGGGCCTCCGCCTCATAATACTTAACGGCGCAGGTTTGCGCTCGGTGCCCGTCAGTTTTGTGATTTCCTGCGTTCTGGCGCAAGTAGCTCTGGCAAGTTATAGCGCATAATTTGCTTGTCCCAGTGGCGGCGTAGCTCAGGTGGCTAGAGCGACGGTCTCATAATCCGTAGGTCGTTGGTTCGAGTCCAACCGCCGCCACCAATCAAACCAACAGCTTCCGTGGAAATCTCGCTGTCCGCAGCTTCTGCTGGTTGTGCGGGAGTTGCATTTTGTTGCGGAGTTGTTTTTTCTTCCTGCTCCAGGACCTCGTCCAGCCGATCCACGAAACACACGTTTGCGCCCGGGATCAGGTGCCCGTAAATATCGACCGTAATCTGGATTGAACTGTGGCCCATCTGCTCCTTCACATACACAATCGAGGCGCCGTTCTGAATCAGAAGCGAGCCAAACGTGTGCCTGAGATCGTGAAGCCGGACCTTGCGAATCCCAGCCTTCATGAGCACGGGCAGGAAGTAGCGATGGTACAGGTTGTCAGGATCAAGGATCGAGCCCTCGGGTGAGCGAAAGACTAACTCGTCCGAGATGTCATTCTTCCCTTTCAGGAAAGCTTCCAGCAGCCGCTTGTCCCGAAGTTCGATCAGCACATGCCTAAGCTCGCGAGAGAGATCTACGCGCCGACTCTTTTTGCTCTTCGTGGTCGTGTGCTCGCGGCGCACATAGTTGTGCCGCACGATCATGAAGCGGTTGGGATCGCTCTCGTCCTTGCCGAACTGGATGTCGCCCCACTGCAGGGCCACAAGCTCGCCGCGGCGGAGGCCAGCCCGCATGGCGGTGAGAAACAGGGCGTAGTAGTCTGCGCAGATCTCTTTCGCAGCCTCAAGAAATGACTTGACCTCAGCTGGTGTGAGTGCCACGCCTTTGGTCTCGGCCGTTTTGGCCGTCCTGGTAAAGCGCCCTAGGCGGGCCGCAGGGTTTGATTCCAGCACTGCGCCTTCGATGGCATGGTTGAAAATCCCGCGAATAACGCAGAGTGCATTTCGCACAGTGTTGCGCGACAGTTCTTTGGCGACCAGTTCGTTGATCAGGGCCTTGATATCGTCGCGGCTGACCTCGCCCAGCCGCTTGCTTCCGAATCGCGGGCGCAAATATTGCCGTAGAACCCCTTCGTAACCGTCCGCCGTCGACGTCTTGCACTCAACTCGGGCGTAATCCTTCATCCAGCAATCAGCGTAGGCATCGAAAGTTTGGACTCGGCTTTCACTCTGGGTCAGGAAGCCCAGATCACCGAGCGCCAGCTTGGCTTCAAGTTGACGCTTCACCTGCTCCGCGACCTGCCGGCTAGCACCCACACACTTCGCCTTGCGGCGTCCGTGATAGTTCACGAATACGTACCATTTGCCTCCGCGTTTGCGAATCTTCACGCCCATCAGTTCGTCCCCGTCACTCCGGCAACCATCTCATCGACAATATAGCCCACGTCAACCCGCTTTACCTCGTGTGCTTGGAGCCAGCGGTCGAGAGTGCTTCGCCGGATCAGAAGCTTCGTTCCCACACGCACGGCCGGCAAAGGATTGTCGGGGCGATGGATCCAATCTCGAAGAGTGCGCTCGGAGACACAGGCGTACCTCTGAAGAGCCTTTAGGTCCAGCCATTCGCATTGATGCCGCTCCGCACTCATGTTAGTTTCCGGTGTTCCAAAAACAACTCGTTCTGGTACTTCATTCTCGCCTGTCGTCGCGTCTTGCGGAAGAACCACTTACAGCCACTGTCCATGGGCGGTTTTTGGAACGCACCTATTCACATGTGGGCGCGTTCTTCAAACTGCAACCGCTTTTCATCGAAATACACGGGCAAAGAGCCGATACGGCCGTTTCTGTTCTTACCGATAATCACCTGCTGTTCCTCTGGCCGAGGTCCCCCATCGTCTCCGACTGGAAGGAAAGGCAATAAGACAACATGGCTATGATTCTCGATGTCACCACTTTCTTTGAGATCAAGCATCGTGGGCTTCGCGTTCATCCCGCCTTCTGGACGACGAAGTTGTGAAAGCATCAGAAGCCCAATCCGCTCACTCTTTGCCAATTCGCGCAATGCGTTCGCCACGTAGCCGACTCGCTCCCGTAGCTCCCGACCAGGTGCGTCAACCAGGCGGAGGTAGTCCACAACGATGAGTTTTACGCCGTAGCGTCGGATGTACAGCCTGGCACTGGCGATCAGTTCTTGAATCTTCAGGCTTGGCCGAGAGTCAACGTAGATCGGAAGTTCGGACAAGCCGGCAGCTGACTCCATCACTTCCCGCCAGCGTTCGTTCCGTATGGTTTGCGGGTTTCTGACTTGCGTGGCCCCAACTGACGATCTGGCGCACAGGAAGCGCTTGGCGATCTCGGTATCCTGCATCTCGAGAGAGAACGCAGCTACGGGCGTGCCCGCACTGGCGTTTGCCAACGTAACTTGGACGCCAAATGCCGTTTTCCCTCGGCCCGGCAGCGCTCCGACCGTCCAGACTTCCCCGAGCCTTATGCCACCAGTAGCAAGATCCAGCGACTGCAGCCCCGTGCTCATTCCGACCAGGCCTTGATTGCTGGCTTGCGCCTCGATCTCGCACAGCATCTCGGGGATTACTTCTTTGATGTGCCGCGCGGTGGATTTCTTCGATGCCGCCTCAATCTGAAGCAGGCTCTCCTGGACCATCCGCAGGCAGTCATCTGTACTTACCGACGGGTCGCAGGTCGCCCCGCATACACTTTCACCTGCAGCACGCACTTGTCGCCGGCGCGATTTTTCGAGAACGAGTTGGGCGTAGTACTCGACATGCGTAGTCTTGGCCAAGCCGGCATCAACCTTCTCGCTCAACCCGGTTATGACCGCCGCGCCACCAACTGACTCAAGCTGATTCTTAGCCCCGAGCGCATCACACACCGTTAATTCGTCCACCGGCTTCCCTGATTCGGCCAAGTCCTCGATCGCGAAGAAGATGCGGCGGTGAGAATCAAGGGAAAAATCTGAAGCCTCCACAAGGAACATGATGCGATACAGGCTGTCCGAATCGTTCAGGGCGCAGGCTAGTAACGTTCTTTCGGCGTCGATGTTGACCAGAGCATCTTGCATCTCAGTCACCCTCCATCTGCGCCAGTGCATATGCGACCGGATCATTTGGCGAAGCGGCTGGAACACTTCCGTTTACCGGTTTGCGTCTAGAGTGAGGGTACTTTGCCTCCTGGAAGTACGCTTTCGGGCCGCCAGCATATTTGCCGTTCTGCTCCTTGTCGTCGAAGTATGCCTTTACGAGCCATTCGCCAACCGTTTCTAAACTTGACTCCGGCATTTCTTCGGCTTTGAAGCTGATGGCCACCTCTAACGCTGTGATGACATCGCGGCCGCTCCAACCGTTCTGCTGGCAGAGAGCGACAGCTATCTCGCTGGGGTTGAATCCTTCAGTTCGACCTGGACGGTGTTTTGTTTTCGCCTTCGCGGTGCAGGGTTGCAGTACAGAGTCTTTTGGGTGGTCCGCTGGGCTTTTTTCTGCGGACAAGGGTTTATCTACTTCCAATTCCAATCTACTTCCAATTCCAGTTCCTATCACGTCTGCTGCGTGCTGGTGGCACGCTTCAGGCGTACTCTGGGCACACTCGCCGCGTGCCAGGAACCTTTTCAACTCTTCGGCGGGCGGGTCAGGATCTAACAACCCACGCTCAGCGTATCGCTTCATCCAACTTGCTCGCGGGCGACGTCCTGGCTTCTCTGAGCCTGTCCAGTAAGCCCATTTCTTGCCATCCTGTTCCCACGTAAACAAGAGTTTGGCTTCCACAAAAGCTGCAAGGATACCTTCTACGTCCTCAATCGATTTGTCTGGCCTGGCAAAGGCATAAGCCCTCGCCCAGATTGCGCGCGGATCGCACTCAAAAACTGAGTTAGGTCCAGCAATTGGGTAGAGCCAGGCGTATTCCGGCCTTGCCCATTCTGGTTGGAGATTCGCCAACTTGCGCGATGTCCAGATTCCGTTGTCGCCGATCAGCACTCTGCCTGCCATTGTCAGTCTGGATACCTTTCTGAAGCGGCACTGGCGCCGAACAATGTCAGCGTGTCGATGGACCCTGCGAGCGGGACACTGATTTTCGGAGCGCCACTCGGGTAGCGCTCTGGGAGCCCCAAGGCCAAGAGGTCGTGCCGGCCAAGCTGCCGCATGGTTTCGAAATCAATATGGAACCAGCCGCGGGCCACACGTTCAACCCGCTCGACTCGATTCACTACTTCCCAGCCGTCATCTCGCAGTTCCTTGCAACGCGCTCCGTACTGGCGCCCGCCTTCGATGTTTACGTCAGTGCTGCTCGTCTCTCGCCCAGCTCGACTGTCAGTTATCAAGCGCTTCAGAAGCCGATCTCTCAGGCTGAGTCGGTCGCCAACCAGCCGATACGCGAGGCGCGAGTTATCGTGGCGACCATTGCGGATCTTAGTGGGATCTTTCACGGTCGCCTCCGCAATGGTCGCCTTAACGGCGGCCTTTTGGGCGTATCAGGAAGGGCTCTCGATCGTTCCTTCTTCTTAGGATCCGCCTGACGGTTGCGTCCGTTAGCTTGCGGACTCGGTTCTGGCCAGTAGAGTCCCAATTCCCTGGCAAGGTCCGCCAGGGCTCGCGTCCAAATCATCGTGATCCTTTCACACGCCCCACTCGATGCGCGCAACGATTCGTGGGTGCACGGGGCCAGCCATGAAAGCGAGCGCGTGATCGCATCTGAGGCGGCCAAGAGTTTGGTAATCGCAGCTCTCCGCTGCGGACTTGCGGCATCGCCGTGGAGTCTGCGCAGGTGCAACCTCATGGCGCCGTTTGCGATCATTGCTCCCCGCAACCAACGAATCTTTTTTGGGCAGGGAGTACCGGAGAGGTTGACGGCGAACGTCTTCTGCCGTACAACTAGATTGGTTCACAGTTAGTTCCGTTTCTGGCCATCCTGTCGGGGATGGCCTTACTATTTGGGATTAAAGTCAGACAGCTACATGCTGCTCCTGCAGCAGACATCCTATCCTCTTCGCTCTCACGGCTAGATGCTCTCGCAACACCTCCTGAATAAGCGACAGTTCCTCAGGTTTTAATTGGACGTCGCCGTTTTCGGCGAGGCTTAACCGAGTGCGAGAAATCCCGGTCAGCCTAGCAATGTGAAACTGGCTAAGATCGACTATTTGACGAGCGGCTTTCAAATCGTCCATGCTCACAAACCCCTCCTGTGTTTCGAGCGCATTGCGCTCCGTCCGACGGTGATTGCCGCAGCTCTCCATTGAGTGACAGTCCAGCCGTTGCTGTCAATCGGCCGGGGAAATTCATCCGGTGCCATCCCAATGCGATCTGACAGTCCTAGTGCTCTAGCCCATCCCGATGCGACCAATTCTGCGGCTTTGCTCTCACTGCAGTGCCGGTGGTCCCGACAATTGGGGCGGGTATTTCGCTTCTGAAGTTCCTCTGCATCGAAGGGTGACAACATGCAAACCTTGTTCATCTTTGGCGAGCCATGATGTTGGACGCAGCTATCGCTGCGAACATCCACTGCCCCTAGTCGCTAGGGAAAGGTTTTCTCAGCGGCAACACCGCCGTCCAGTTCGTCCACTATTACATGCAAATGGGAATTGCTTGGGAGTGGTCCTGGGAGTGTTTCTGGGAGTCGTGTTTGGGCCTAGTTACGCAGCTAGCCGCGAGTGATGTCCGGCCGTGTTTTCTTGGCTTTAGGTTGCCGGCACTTGCGCGCGGTCCCAGTCTCGCACCGATACTCCTTTCGATAGTCGATCAGAGTGGCGGCGCTCAACCCTTTTACATCGGCAATCCGCTCCATTAGATCAGAGACCTTCATAGGCAGTTGCTGAGCCTCCGCGAACAAGAGATCCTGCTTCCGCTTTTGCAATTTATCAATAACCTCGGTGAATAGCACAGGGAACTCGGTTCGAAGACGCTCAGGTTGTTTGCCCGCACGGACGAGACGCACGAACGCAAGACCTTCTCGGAGCCGCTCTTCTGCCCATTCGCCGAGGTCCACACGCGCTCTTTTGCGCGCCGTCCGATCGGCGATCACAGCAGCTTTCAATCTACCAGCCTGTCGAGCTGACGAGTCGGCCAATATAACTTTACTAGCAGCACTCGGAAGGACAGATTCACGGGCAGTATTCAGACGCGTGTCTTCTTGCGCGGCCTGGACTTCAAGGTCTTCCGCTTCAATCTCCAGCCTTTGTTTCAAATCCTCACATAGCTTTCTTGCCAACCCTGTGTAAGATCCCTCGAGCGATCCTGCTGTGCCACCGCGGCGACGATGTAAGCGCCGTGCAGCATGAGCAGCAGTGCTCCCTAACCGATTTATCGTCTGCGACAGTTGAGCCGATACAGCTCTGACGAAAATTGCGGTTCTTTTATTGCCGTGTAGCTCCCAGTCTTTGCAGTAGATCGCGTGACTGGCCTCAGCCAGTTTGTTGATTTCTTGTCCCCACATATTCAGAATCTGCACCTCGGTGGCGGTGGGATTACAGTTGAGGCGATTCGCCAGCCGAATTTCCTCGGTCCGTTTCTCGATCTCGCACATTGCTTGCCGAGTGGCACGCCGGAGTTTCTTGCCTAGAAGTGAGTTTTGGCGAGGATCAATCTGTCGCCAAGTTTTGACCTGCTGGTTGGCCAGTCCCTGCTGCTGGCTCGGGAAACGTTCGGATAGCATTGGCCACCTTCTCGTGACCTTCTCGGCATTCTGGAGTAACTGGAAGGGGCAGTCGAGAAGTACCGCCCCTTGTCACTACCGTTGATCTGCCGGCAGCTATCCAGTCTGACTTTGGCCACATACTAGCCCGAAATTCGCTTGTGTAGTCTGAGTATCGCTGTGGAAAAGTGAGTGAACGAGATGCAGCCGGTTTGCGGTAAGCGTGCCGTGGGTAGTGTCCTAACACTCTAATGGGAAACTACCCGTTGTTGGAATTGATGGACGGATTAATCGGTGGGCCTGGCCAAGGCCACTGCGGTGGATACCTTTTCGACTCTGGGCATTTGTGGCGGTGGCAAACCTGCGGGGGCATTTTAGGGTTCCTCGATTCTCGGTTACATAATTTGGGCAAGTGGATTTGCCATCTCCACCAGAGCTTTCAGCCGTGCAATCTCCCCGGGATCAAAGGCAAGTGCGTGAGACCGAGACGATCTCTGGGGTACGGTTCTGAGGAGGCACTGCTAGCTAGTTCCGATTTGCCACCGGCAACCCGCAGTTGGCGGTGGGCTTGTCAGGCCTATTCCGCTCACGCCGCGTAATGTAGGTCTTCAGATCGCCGCTGCCCTTGGGTTTTTTGAGGTACAAGTCGTTGCCCTTAATTCCGGCGGGTGCAAGCCCGCTCATGATGGCCCTAAAAGGAAGGCAGCAGCTGAGGGTATAATCCGCCCTGTTATGCTGCAAAGTATTGTCGTGGCCGCTTTGCTTTTCCAGTCCGTGTCGTCCCCAACATGGGAAAACTCTTCAGTCATTAAAATTTCGACAGCTAACGAATGGTGCCGCCATTGTCCGGACTGGAATCAAACTTCCTATTCGTTCAAGCTCGACGACGGCACAGTCTACGTCGGGCAGACCCATAAGAAACTGGACGTTACAGTTAACGGTCACAGTCGAGTCCGATTCGAAAAAGATGGCCACGTTGGGGACTACATCCACGTCCTTGACGATGTCGGCAAGGATAGAAAACTTCGCATCATCGAAAAGATAGCGCGGGCTGAATAATTCGCCGCTCCTCTGGTTCGGAGATGGCGATTTGGTGAGAACAAAGCTCAGAACAAAGAATGCCAACTGAGAGCCCCTTGGCCCGCTTCACCTAGCTTGAGCGAAGGCTTCTGACTCGGACGGCATGATGAAGGCCGGCGATTGGATGATCCGGCAGATTAGAAAGATCGGCTTCCCGTCCCTAATACAGCTCGGATGCACACGGCATCACTTGCGAACAATCTGCCACAGGGAGCGAGTACGCGTTTCTGTATTGCGCGAGTACGAACAAATGATCCGAGAGTACAAATCGATAAAGAAAAAGAAAAACGGGTGCACGGTACACGGTGCGGAGAGTTAATTAGTTATATGCCATATCGTGATCCAGCACAGAGAGCGGCGTGGATGCGGGAATACCGCAAGAGAAAGCGATGCATGACAGCTAACCGGAAGCCAACCGATGCACCTATGTCCGAGAGGTATAGCGCATATGAAGAAAGATTGAGCTTTTCGGTAAACTTTTCGGTCACAGATGCTAACCGCTCAAAGGAATAATCGAAATCGTCGACCGACGGTGCTGAGCTTTCGCCATATCCAGGGAAGTCTGGGGCAACGACATGATATTTATCCGCAAGCATGGGAATCAGATGCGGAACATATGAGAAGACGACGGAAAGCCGTGCAAGAGCAGAACGGTGGGAGCATCCCGGGGACCGGCTTCGCGATAGAAGATTTCCAGCCCCTCCATGTTAAGCGTGCGATAGAAAACGGTCGGCGTAATCGTGTTCGACATCTAAAGTCTCCTCTTCGGCGCGTGAATTGCACCTTCGTGGGCGTTAGGCAATCCCCGAGTCCTCACGGATGAACGCGGATGATCGTCTTTCCCTTGCGTCGCTCGGTCGGGTTGAAGGCGGCGACGGCATCGTCGAGAGTCGAGACGTTGCCGATGTTCGTCCGCAGTCGACCATCCCGCACCCGCTGGACGACCTCACTCAATTGGGCGCGATCGGGTACGACGACGAAGTCGATAGTCAGGCCGCCAGAGGGCCGCGCCTCGGTCGGGCCGGTGACGGTCACCAGCGTTCCTCCGGCGCGAATCAGGCCCGCAGACCGCTTCCCGATGTCGCCGCCGATGACATCGAAAACCAGATCGACTGCGCCGACGTCTTCCAGGGCTTCGTTATCGAGGTCGACGAACTCCTGTGCGCCGAAGTCGAGAGCCGTCTGACGGCCGCCAGCGCGCCCGGTGCCGATGACGTACGCGCCGGCCTCACGTGCGAGCTGGCTCGCCATCGAACCGACTACGCCGGCCGCACCGTGCACGAGGACTCTCTGCCCCGCGCGAAGTCGACCGTGCTCGAACAGCCCCTGCCACGCGGTCAGGCCCGGCATCACGAGGGCCGCGCCAACCGTGAAGTCAACGTCGCCCGGCAGCGGTGTGAGGTTGCGTGCCTCGACGGCCACATACTCCGCCAGCGTGCCGTCGCGATACCAGTCCGTGAGGCCGAACACCCGCTGTCCAATCGACAGCCCCGTCGTGCCATAGCCGAGAGCGGTGACCACTCCGGCCAGTTCGTGTCCGGGGATTGAAGGCGTCCGGTCACGGCCGACGCGATCGGTCCAGGTCGAGGGCCACGTCAGCTCATCCCCGGTGAATCCCGACGCATGAATCTGAACAACGACGTCGTTTATCGCCGCCTGCGGCTCGGGCCGCTCCACCAGCTTTACCCCGGCCGTTCCCGCAGCCTGATCCGTCACCACAATCGCCTTCATCGGTCACCTCCCTGTGTCGAGTTCTTGCCTGCAAGGTAGCCGCTCCACCCTTTGTCCCAAGACGGGTTATCGGACAGAAACGGATCGATCAAAATCTTGGCCGCGCCCACCTCGATGCGAAATGCGGAATGGCCGAGCCATGTCAGTTTCATAGGAATTGTCTCCTTGGTAATTTGTCCCTTTGTCGGAAATGTAAGCTATCTTCCCAGCTGTTTACCTGTGCTTTTCATCAGCTAGGATTGCTAATCCTGCAACGAGGCCTGAGAATTCGCGCCCTGGCATCGCCTTGGATCGTGTCGAGCCATCCGCATAATGACTGGTGGTATACCAGAGCTTCTCTGTAGGAGTCCCTCCAGTGGCGTAGACCTGAATCAGGATTTCTCCCGCCTTCGGTTGAGGTACGGGACGTGTTACCGGCTGAAGGTTCAGCTTGTCTGTAAACTCCATTGCTTTCATCTCTGGTATTGCTCTGCTCCTTGAATTCGCTGTGTCTATTACGCGTAGCGTTCACGCTATCGAAGTTAGTGTTGTTCGTGATGGATCTCCCGCTCAGTTTCGTGATCGATTCAGAAGCTTGTCCAACGTGAATCTGTCAGGCTCCCAGAACGCCAGTAAGAATGCTGCAGCGGCCGCCGAGAAGACCGAATAGTCGAGTGGCGTCTTGATGCCAAGACCTGTGACCATGCCCACAGCAAATGACAAAAGGAGAAGACCGGAGAGGACGGAGGCCATTCGTATTTTGAAGCCTGCGATGAGCAATATCCCAAAGAGGGTCTCCGCGACGGTAGCTGCCCATGCAAACGACACCGTCAATGAACTGGGGAAGAGAGACATCACCGCGCCCGTGTATTCCACGAAATGCGCGAAATCTCCCCAGGATACGTTCTTTGCTCCATGTGGCCCCCATAAGCCAAAACGATCAGCCACAGCGGATAGAAAGGAAGCTCCTAGCGCAAACCGTGCGAACAGACGGACAATCTCTGTCCCATTCTCGGTGAGTTGCGCGGTTTTTGAATTCATACGTGCCTCCACGTAAGGAATTAGTCTCTCTACATGGTTTACCTGATTGACGCAGATTAGGATTCGGCGTCACCTGTGTGAGGGCGCGGAATCCGCGAGATAGATCGCTACTTGCCTGTTGCGCCTTTACCCGCCTTCCGCGTTTCCATTTTCCATTACTGCTCGATATGCGGGTCTCCACGACCCGCCCGAGATAAACGACCACAACCGGCACTGGAACATCCGTGCTGCTCGACATCCATCAATCGCGGTTCGTGAAAAATCGCTGAGTAATCGGCCCACTTTTATCCAGAGCGAACGAGCATGGTGTCACAAAATCCCACTCAGTTCTGTTTTAGCGAGTATACCGATGGCTCTGAAAATGCATTGATCAAAAATGAAGGAGACAATTATGAAAATCGTAGTGATCGGCGGTACAGGACTGATTGGATCAAAGCTTGTCAACAAGCTGCGTGAGCAGGGACACGAGGCAGTAGCGGCAGCACCCAACACAGGCGTCAACACCCTTACGGGCGAAGGACTGGCCGAAGTGCTGAAAGGTGCCTCGGTAGTCGTTGACGTATCAAACTCTCCCTCTTGGGAGGACTCAGCAGTGCTGAAGTTCTTCGAGACATCAACCCGTAACCTCCTCACCTCTGAAGCAGCCGCAGGGGTAGGACATCACGTTGCGTTATCGGTTGTGGGAACCGACCGGCTGTCCGAAAGCGGTTATTTCCGCGCTAAGATCGTTCAGGAGAAACTGATCAAAGAATCTTCAATCCCCTACTCCATCGTGCATGCGACGCAGTTCTTCGAGTTCCTCAAGGGGCTTGCCGACATTTCCATGGTCGACGGCAAGGTACGTTTGCCACAGGTGCTCTTCCAGCCGATGGCTGCCGACGATGTCGCGAGTGCCGTGGGTAGGATTGCAATAGGTCAGCCGGTAAACGGCATCGTCGAAATTGCAGGACCGGAACAGTTTCGCGTGGATGAACTAGTCCGGCGGCGTTTGGCCTCGCTCAAAGATCCTCGCGAAGTCGTCGCTGATCCAAACGCGCGTTACTCTGGGGCGAAACTCAGCGAGAAAACACTAGTTCCGGGCAATAACGCACGACTCGGCGAGACTCGTTTCGAAACCTGGCTCACTCAGCCCGCGGCACAAATTCCGAGAGCGGCGTAACTGCGAAGTACCGACGAAAGCACACGACGCATCGAATGACGTCGGTCAAGCGCGAAAGGTTAGTTTATGACGTTCACAAAACTAATTTTGGCGCAGGCATGTCTCATGTCCAGCACGCTAGTAGCACAGGAGGCTAAGGTAACGCAGCTCATGTCGAAAGACCTGACAGAGTTTCCTGGCAAAGAGGGTCTGATGGTTACCGTGGAGTATCCACCGGGAAGTTCGGACCCAATACATCGCCACAATGCACATGCGTTTGTTTATGTGCTGGAAGGCTCGATCGTGATGCAGGTAAGAGGCGGAAAGGAAACGACTCTGACACCTGGCCAGACCTTCTACGAAGGCCCGGATGATGTCCACGTCGTTGGGCGGAAT
>Ga0222749_10001223_pt1 | contig 13442 bp, 15 predicted proteins | sample IncBWH2Mmetat_FD_197234 | JGI IMG/M metagenome (GOLD analysis project Ga0222749, IMG submission 197234) | Metatranscriptome of lab incubated forest soil microbial communities from Barre Woods Harvard Forest LTER site, Petersham... | ecosystem: Environmental > Terrestrial > Soil > Temperate... | reverse complement strand
CGCCACTCTGCCCACGTCGTGCGCGTCGTGTACGTCGGTCAGTACCGGGACGTGCACTTCATCTTTGACCTTCTTGAGAATGCGCAGGCCCTCGGTCAGTCCCGGCCCGCGAAAGCTGCGCATCGAAGTGCGGTTGGCTTTGTCATAAGAAGCCTTAAAGATGAACGGTAAATTGAGCGCGCGGGTGACGCCCTTGATCACCTCTGCCATGAACAACGCGTGCTTCTCGCTCTCAATCACACAGGGTCCAGCAATGAGAAATAAATTGCCGGAGCCGATGCGAACGCCCTCGACTTGGAAAGAAATGCTCACAGGGTTAGCGCAGGGTTTTCCTTTGTGTACCTTCGTGTCCTTGGTGGTTGTTGCTTTTCTTATCTTCGACCGACTTTTTCAGGCCGATGGAACATCTCAATCTCGACCGCCGCCTTGTCAGCCCGTCGCTTCAACCCATGCTCGTAAGCGGCCCCCACGAACGTCTTAAACAAAGGATGCGGCTCCAAAGGCTTCGACTTGAATTCCGGATGGAACTGACACCCAATAAAATGCGGATGGTCGGGAAGCTCAACCATCTCCACATAGGTCCCATCCGGCGTCGACCCAGAAATGCGCAACCCACCTGCCGTCAGAGTCTCTTCATACTCGCGATTGAACTCATAACGATGCCGGTGGCGCTCGCTGATCTCAAGCTGGCCGTAGATTTTATGGGCCAGAGTTCCAGGTTCAATCTTGCAAGTCCACGCTCCCAGCCGCATAGTGCCGCCGAGTTCCTCCACGCCACGCAATTCGCGCAGCTTGTAAATCACGCGATGCGGCGTCGCCGGATCAAACTCACTGGAATTCGCATCCGCCAACCCGCAAACGTTGCGCGCAAACTCGACGCATGCCGTCTGCATCCCCAAGCAAATTCCAAAGTAAGGAACTTTCTTCTCCCGCGCGTAGCGAATCGCGATCAGCATCCCCTCAATGCCGCGCTTCCCAAAGCCGCCGGGCACCAGGATCCCGTCGTAGTCCGCGAGTTGTTCGTCGTTAGTCCGATCTCCGGCTTCAAGCCCCTCCGCCTCAATCCAGTTCAAATTCAATTTCAAATTGTGCGCCAAAGCCCCATGCACCAAAGCCTCCTTCAACGATTTGTACGAATCCTCATACTCCACATATTTCCCCACAATTCCAATCGTGACCTCGGCCTTCGGGTTATAAACGCGATGCACCAGCTCTTCCCAACTTTTCAAGTCGCGCTCTTTGGCTTCGATATGCAAATAGCGCAGCACTAGCGTGTCCACGCCTTCGTGCGAAAACACTACTGGGACTTCGTAGATGGAGGCTACATCTTTGGCGGTGATTACCGCTTCTTCTTCTACGTTGCAGAAGAGGGCGATTTTTGATTTGATTTCCTTGGAAAGAAAACGGTCGGTGCGGCAGAGCAGGATGTCGGGTTGGATTCCGATGCTTAACAGCTCTTTTACTGAGTGCTGTGTGGGCTTTGTTTTCAGCTCCTGCGCTGCGGCGATGAAGGGCACCAGGGTTACGTGCATAAACAACGTTCGCTCGCGGCCTAGTTCCTGACGCATTTGGCGGATCGCTTCCATGAACGGCAGCGACTCGATGTCGCCCACCGTGCCGCCAATTTCGACGATTGCGATGTCTACATCCTGCGCGACCTTCTTCATGGCCGCCTTGATTTCGTTGGTCACGTGGGGAATGACCTGCACGGTTTTGCCGAGATAATCGCCGCGACGCTCTTTGGCAATAATCTGCTCGTAAATGCGGCCGGTCGTCCAGTTGTTGTCGCGAGAAAGTTTGGCGTGGGTAAAGCGTTCGTAGTGGCCGAGGTCGAGGTCGGTCTCGGCGCCGTCGTCGGTAACGAAAACCTCGCCGTGCTGGAAGGGCGACATTGTGCCCGGGTCCACGTTGAGGTAAGGATCGAACTTCATCAGGTTGACTTTCAGCCCACGGCTCTCCAGCAGGCAGCCAATCGAGGCCGCCGCCAGCCCTTTCCCGAGCGAAGACACCACTCCCCCGGTCACAAAGATGTACTTTGCCGACATCGCTTCCTCACCTTAAATTGTGTTTGAAATTTTGTGCAGGACGGGTGCAGGAGTAATTATGCCAGAAATGGAGGAGCGTGGCTAGGTGGTTTTCTTGAAATCTACTCTTCTACTCTTCAGGGTGCCCCGTTCAAGCTTTGCTTGGGCGGGGCTTTGGCGAACGTGAGCCGTCGGCACGATCCCCAGTCGCTCCCGCCGCCGCGCCGTCCATTGTGATTCGATCTTGACAGTTCCTTCCGCGCCGGTGAGATAGTGACGGAAGCTGCTCCACTGCCAGTCCTCGGGCCGTTCCACCAATCCGCGAACGACTGGGTTGCGATGGATGTATCTCAACTTCTCCACAAACTTACGTTCGCTCCACACGTTGAAGTCGTAGTAGCGCGCTTGCCAGAACGAATCCGCTGCTCGCAAGGCGAGGGTTCGCGCCACCGACTGCTTCAGCGACTGCAGCAGCTGTGACAGGCAGCCTCGCTCTGGTTCATTGACCAGCAGATGTACATGCTCAGGCATCACGACGTAGCCATACACGCACAGCCCGTAAGACTGACGCACGCGTTCGAGTGACGATTCGAAACATGAGCGCGAGTGCGGAGTCGCGAAGTTTGGACGGCGTCGATAGCAACTGAAGGTCAAGAAATGCAGCTGTCCGGATTCCTGAAAGTGTTTGAGTGCCCACGGCATGGGGCAAGCTTACTTGCCAATGAAGGAACTGTCTGTGACAGCTGAACATCCCCGCCCAAGCGAAGCTTGAGCGGGGCACCCTGAAGATGTTAGGTTGGGCCAGCCCTCAACTAAGCTCGTCCCCGTGCTCGGTTGCCCAAGCGCATTTATCCCAAATCGCCAGTCATGCCGGTACGGATACCGAGTGGGTGGTGAAGGATGCCGTCTTGGGTCTGCTTGAACGGACGCTGGTTTTCGCGCCGCTTCGAAAACACAAGGTCCCTCCACTCCGGTTCGCTGCGGTCGGGATGACAGAGTTAGGGCGGGGGAAGGCATCGCGCAGGCTGACCGCTGAACTCCCCACTTCTCACGCACAGAACGCGCCAGAAATGGGGCACCCGGCAAGCTTATTTGCCAATGAAGGAACTGTCTGTGCACAACTGAACATCCTCGCCCAAGCGAAGCTTGAGCGGGGCACCCTGAAGACGTTAGGTTGGGCCAGCTCCCTGGTGGACTGTCGCAGAGAATGCATTAGCGCGAACTCCCGCCCCTTACAAAACCGCCCAGAGCGGGGCACCGAGAGCTTTACTTAACCTCTTGTCAAGAGGCCGAAACGGGACAAATGTTTCTAAGCCGATGAAATGAATCCAAATATAAATATCAGAAACGTGGCTCATTTACCCCCTCGAAAATGATAGTCTGTATGTAGGATCAAAAACAAAGGCGTGGCCCAGGGGCCGCGCCTTTTCTATTTGCGGTAGAGGGGGCAGGGTGAAAACTTCCGGTATGGATATTCGCAACCACAAGAAGCGCGGCCAGTGGGCCGAGCTTCGTTTCATGGCCAAAGCCACCGAACTCGGTTACCAACTGGCCAAGCCCGTAGGCGACTCCACCCAATACGACGTCGTGGTCGATCTTGGGGGACGGTTTATTAGCGTGCAGGTGAAATCCGCTATCTTCGAGGCCAGCAACTTGAAGCCGGGGAACTTCGTCGCCAGCCTGGTCCACCCCAGCGGCCCCAACCAGCGCTACCAGCAGTCTGACTTCGACTACCTCGCCGTCTATTGCATTCCTCGAGATATCTGGTACATCATCCCGTGGGCTGTCGCCTGCAGCAAACAGTCCATCTGCGTGTGTCCGGGCGACAAGCAAAACAAGTGGGAGCACTACCGGGAAGCCTGGTATCTGCTCCACGACCGTGCCCCGGCGCCGCTGCTGAAGCGCGGTTGCGTCGACCTTTACGGCATCATCGAAGACTACGTTCCCCCACCGAGGGTGAGAAGGCAGAAATCAACAATGCCTCGCCTTCGCACTTCCCTGGCCAACGATAACTCTAAACGATTGTCATCGCGAAGCAAGTGAGGGGTCTGGATTTGCGGTCAAGGGCGCCACTCTAGTCGCAAAGAACGCGACTAGAATGGGCCACCAGCCCGGGCGAGAACCCGGGCCCTATAGGCCAGCCCCTCATGGTTGGTTCGCCTTAAACACATGGTTGGCCATCTTGAGCGTTACGTAGGCTGAAGCCTTCGATGCAAGTCCCAAAATAAACGGATCGTTATTCGAAAGATTGTCACACCAACGCTCAGGATAGTCGACGCATCCGCCATCGCTGCCTGGCACTGTGCCCTCGTAGTTTCCGAGGAACCCTCCCCATATCGCGACTTCCGATTGCTCCTTGCAGCAATCCTGCCGGGTCAGAATGCCGGTGTCCGGGATGCCGATCAGGGCAAACGAGTTCGAGTCTGTTCCGTCATTCCCAAACGAGGCAGATTGAGACACAACTCCGATGGAGTTGAAAAAGTCTTCGAAAGACTTATTGCCGATTTTTGACTGGGGGACCACATTCGGGGGGAACTGTCCAACATCCGATGCATTGGCGGGATCGGCAATCCACATATCGAAGTTCGGAGTGGCCGTGACGTCCATATCAATGTCGAAGGCGATTCGCTTTCGTTCGGCCTGGCTCAAGTTCGTGGTGTAATAGGAGGAGCCGAGCAACCCGAGTTCCTCGCCACCGAACCAGATGTAGCGGAGTTGATTGTGAGTCGGCGTTTTCGCCATGTTCAAGGCGATCTCAAGAATGGTGGTCGATCCGGATGCGTTATCCAGCATGCCTGCGCCGAAGATAGAGTCAAGGTGCGCATCCACCACGACGACGTGGTTTTTATCGCCGAAAGGTGACTCGGCGATCAGGTTGTAGTCCACAACCGCCCTACGCCGCATGCGAATGTCGAGATGCACGGCCGGTGGGTTCATGTCGGTGTATCGGCGAAGCAACTCCGAACCCACTGCGTACGAAACACTAACCACCGGGATCGTCGCCGGACGCGTGAGCCGCACCGGGAACGGACTGGCGTTGCCAGACCCATAGAGAATAACTGCTGCTGCTCCCGCTTTTTCGGCGTTCGCCACCTGCACATCGTAGGCGCAGGTCCCTCGCTCAACCAAAGCAATATGTCCGGGCACAAATCCTGCAAGATCACCGAGGAGACACCCCTCCCCTGAGCCGCCGGCCGGCTGTATCGAGGCGGTGAGTGTCCCACCGCCGGAACGCTGAGCGACAAGCCACTCGTGCGCGAAAGCGTAACTCTGGTCCGGCGTACCGAACTGGGGCACTCCAGCGACCTCGGAAGCGGCGAATTGATATTGCTGGATGGTTACGTGATAGCCCGCTTGACGCACCAGTCCGGCAACATAGTCCACTGATGCTTTGTAACCAGCTGTGCCGGTGTCGCGATTGCCGTGGCCATCCGATCCCTTATGCTCGTTGGCGATCTTCTGAAAGTGGGCGAGATGACTCCAGAGCGATGACGATTGAATGCACTCCAGAAGTTTTTCTGGCGTGTCATTCACTCGTGCCTGGCAAGCTTGATCGGAAGGCGCCGCCTCGGTCATGCTGGAGCTAGATGGTTCTTGCACGCTAGCAATCAATCCCGGATGTGCCTGGGCGAGAAGAGAGGGCCGCAGAACGCATACGGCTACCGTTATACAAGCGATCGACAAACCAACGCATTTCAGCCTGGTGGACACTAACTCGAACATCGAAACACCCCCTTCTAGCCCTGTTAGCTTACACCACCCCAGGCTAGCCCGATATTGTTGAAAAGCTGGGTGCAAGGTGCTTTTGACAAACATTCGCTCATATCGAGGGGCGCCCTGTTAGTCTAAGCAAACCGCATGACCACACGCCAAAGCCCGGAAAACTGGGATGCTCACCTGCGCCAATCCATCTATCGACACTTCATCCGTGCGGGTCGAGCCCCTTCGGTGGCTGAGATGGCGGCAGCGCTTTCGTCTCCAAAGCGCAAAGTCAACGCCGCGCTTGAGCGACTGGCGCAAACCCACGCCTTCGTCTTGCAGGAGACTGGAGAACTCTGGCGAGCCGCTCCATTTTCTGCCGTGCCTACCGCCTTTCCGGTTTGCTCCGGCAAGCGGGCCTGGTATGGCAACTGCATTTGGGATGCCCTGGGCATCCCCGCCATGCTGCAGCAAAGCGCGCGCATTGACGCCTCCTGCGGCTGCTGCAACTACGAGATGACCCTCCTCGTGGAAGAAGGCCGGCTTCTCGGACCAAAGGGAATCATCCACATTGCCGTGCCGGCGCGCCACTGGTACGACGACATCGTCTTCACCTGAAAGACCATGCTCCTGTTCCGGTCGGAACAGCACGTTGATCGCTGGTGCGCGCAATGGAACCGTCCTCGCGGCGGAACCTTGACGTTGAATCAGGGATGGCGGCTGGCCAAGGAATGGTACGAAGACCGCTTGAGCCCACACTGGCGCCCGAAAACGGTGGCGGAGGCCGAAGCCGCCTTCGCCAGAATCGGCTTGGTGGGCGACTTCTGGAAGCTAACCGGCTGATTGAAAGTGTCACGCCCACAAACTATGTCATTCGTGTACAATAGTGTCATGGAAGGAACTGAATGACAGTGAAACAAGAAACTCGGACCCGCGTCAATCAGAACGGAAGAGTCGTCATCCCAGCTGCCTTTCGGAAGGCGATGGGGATCAATATTGGCGATGAAGTTGTGTTGCGCATGGAAGATGACGAGCTACGCATTTTGACCCTGAAACGACGCATCGAGCGAGCTCAACGCCTTGTCCGGCAGCATGTGAAGCCAGGAACGTCGCTGGTGGACGAGTTGATCGCAGAACGGCGCGAGGCAGCGAAACGTGAGTAGGATCGTCTTGGATGCCTCGGCAGTGCTCGCCATCCTCAACAGCGAGCCGGGCGCCGAGAAGTTGACTCCCGGGCTTCTAACCAAAGCAACGGTCAGCGCGGTGAATCTGGCTGAAGTGCATAGCAAACTGGTCAGTCGGGGATTAGAACCCAACGATGCTTGGGACGCCGCTACAGGTCCGGTCCACGAAGCCGAGCCCTTTACCGACGAGCACGCGAGAATCGCAGGGGATTTGTTAGCTCAAACTCGCTCGCTCGGCCTTTCCCTCGGAGACCGAGCTTGCTTGGCGCTGGGAATTGCCCTTGGGGCGGCTGTTTACACCGCCGATCAATCGTGGAAAGGTCTCCGTCTCGGCATTCGCGTACACCATATTCGCTAGCCTCTTCGCTACGCCGCTGGCCGGCATCATAATATTGAAGGTCGTGAAAGCACGTACTAGAACTCGCGTCGGCCTCTTATTGCTAGCGGTTGCATTCGTCCTCGCTGTCCCCGCCTCTGCCCAGCAACTGGCCAAGCGCCTCATCCTGAAAGACGGCTCCTACCAGCTAGCCACCAAGTGGGAAGTCAAAGGCGACCGCGTGCGCTACATGAGCGCCGAGCGCGACGAATGGGAAGAGCTACCCAACTCGCTGGTGGACTGGCCGGCCACGGACAAATTCGAAAAAGACCGCGCCGCCGGGGTCCCCTCCCCCGAGGCGGCAGAACTCGACAAGGAAATCGAAGCCGAACGCCGCACCGAGGAGGCAAGAAGTCCCCAGGTCGCGCCCGGCCTGCACCTCCCCGACGATGGCGGAATGTTATTGCTCGATACATTTCAGACTCAGCCGCAACTCGTGCCGCTGCAGCAGAACACCGGTGAAGTCAACCGCAACACGAAAACCAACATCCTGCGTTCCGCGATCAACCCGGTTGCCAGCAGCAAACAGACCATCGAACTTGACGGCCTGCACGCCGCGATTCAGGCGCACGCTACTTTGCCCACCATCTACGTCAACTTCGATCAGGATCAGGTGCCAAGCCCCAGCCCGCAGCAGACGCGGCAGCAACCGCAGATGCCGCAGCTACCGGAACAGTCGTGGGACCGTTACCAAATCGTTCGGATGCAGTCGAAAAAGGGCAAACGCATAGTCGGAGACATAAAAATCAATCCATTGGGAAAAGCCACCCAGGAACAAAACCTGATCCTAACCACCTCGCAAAGGCTGACTGGAGGCTGGGTCAAGGTCACGCCAGCCAGTGCTCTTGAACCTGGAGAATATGCCGTGGTTGAACTGTTAGGCAATGGAATGAACACCTTTGTCTGGGATTTCGGAGTAAACCCGGCGGCTCCCGCGAATGCGACTGCCTTGAAACCCGAGCAACCCGCAGCACCGGCGCCGCCCGACAAGCCAAAGGATTTGAAGATCGAACGGCAATAGATTGCACTGGGTTTGGTCGCTTCTTTTCCACTTTTCCAGTGACTCGCTATCGGCCTGACAAGCCCGAGCCCGCATCGTCGGCCGCATAGACCTCGAACTTGGGAGTTGCCCGGTCCTTTGCTCCCCGGCTTGAGCCCGTAGTTTCGATGAGCCAAATCACCCTAGCTTTCCGCTTTGATAGATGAAGAGCAAGACTGGCTGGATGGCAGACGAGGGGACATTCAGCCAGTTCCAGGTTGATCCTAGCCCGTGGATCCCGGCGCTCGCAGCAGTCACCATCAGGGAGGCAGAGATGAAACGCAAAATGGATGATCTGTGCCAGGGCCTTTGCCGGGCATTCGCAGTAGCGTACCCCTGCATTCGCACACGATCCATTTCGAATTTTCGGATGAGGGGAATCGACGACCGAACCAGAATCAGGAAGTGACTCTCGCCGTCCGAGAGTCATGCGTAAGGAGAATTTATGACCGCGCATGTTTCGCTCAAAAGTAATCAGAGAGGAGTTTCTGTTATGACCTCTACCCGTATCTCGCAGCTTTCCACTTTCGTGACGCTGGTGCTGGTAATCGCGGCCGGCGTTGTCCAAGCGCAAACTTTTTCGGTTTTGTACAACTTCGGAAGCAACACCGACGACCCATCTAAACCTGCATATTCAGGCATCGTTGCCCAGGGCCGGGATGGCAACCTGTATAGCACCGCGCCCGCAGGAGGCACCTGCTGTGGGGCGCTATTCCAGATCACACCGGCGGGGAAACTGAAGAACATACACAACTTCACAGGCAGCAACAACGATGGCGCGTTCCCCCAAGGCGGCGTGACGCTCGGTAGCGATGGCAACTTCTACGGCACTACGTATGAGGGTGGCTCGGTAACGGCAGGGACGGTATTCAAGGTAACACCGAACGGGACCTACACGACTATCTATAGCTTTACGGGCGGCAAGGACGGAGCGTATCCTTACGCGCCCCCAATTGAAGGAAATGATGGAAATTTCTACGGCACGACCACCGCCGGAGGGAATACCACAGTGTGCGGTGGCGGCTGCGGGACGATTTATAAGATTACGCCTGCAGGAGTTCTCACTACCCTCTATGAATTCGACATCACCCACGGCTATGAGCCGTACGGGCCTCTGGTCCTGGGCACGGACGGCAATTTCTACGGAACCACCCCGGCCGGAGCTAGTGCCAATGCCGGTGTTGTCTTCAGGATCAGCCCCACCGGCAAGTTTGCATTGCTTTTCAGTTTTGACAGCACCCATGGGGAAACCCCTTTCGCTGGCCTGGTTCAAGGCGCAGACGGGAATTTCTACGGGACCACGATCTACGGTGGCACCGCGGGCGGCGGAGTCGTCTTCAAGATCACCCCGTCGGGCAAGCTGACCGTCCTGCACAACATAAATGGAACCACGGACGGGGCCAGACCTTACGGCGGTCTGGTGCTAGCAAGCGACGGCAACTTTTATGGCGCAAACTCCAACGGAGGAACTGTCAATTCTAACTGTTCGAATGGCTGTGGCACGGTTTTCAAGATTACCCCCAAGGGAGCTTATTCGGTGCTCTACAAATTTGATTACACCACCGGAGCGACGCCCTACGTTACGCCTTTCCAGCACACCAGTGGATTGGTTTACGGCGACAGCCAGGTAGGAGGCTCGGGGAACGTGAATCCCTGCTCAACAGGTAATTGCGGCGTGTTCTATAGCTGGAAGAATACCAGTTTGCCAGCATTCGTCAGCTTGTTGCCGTACTCCGGCAAAGTTGGCAAGACGGTCGAGTTTCTGGGGCAGGGATTCAAAGGAACAACCAGCGTGTCCTTCGGCGGAACCGCTGCCAAGTTCCAGATCGTCTCGGATACCTACCTCACAGCGGCCGTGCCCGACGGCGCAACCACCAGCTCCGTGACGGTGAAAACCTCCGCCGGAACATTAGCAAGCAACAAGGTATTCCTGGTAACGCCGCAGATATTGAGCTTCAATCCGACCAGCGGCGCGGTTGGGACAAACGTGACGATCACGGGAGTGAGCCTGAAGCAGGCTAAGAAGGTTGCCTTTGGCGGTGTGGCCGCAACCAGCTTCAATGTCAACTCGGATAAGCAGGTGACCGCGACGGTTCCTACCGGGGCGCTGACCGGGCACATCACGATTACCACTCCGGGCGGCGTGGCCGTGAGCAAGGGGGTTTTCACCGTAACCCAGTGATGTAGAGGCCAGCCTTCTTGGGCTGGCCTCTACTCCATCCTAAGAAGTACAAAATGCCCTCGACTCGAGTTTAAGGACATGGATACTTCAACAAGGGCACGTACAAATGGATCGATGTCCTGCCGCCGCAGGTAGCGAACCGCGTGCTATCAGGGACATCGCCCATTCAGCCCGCGAGTCCCGATCTTTCCAAGGTTGCGGTCTCCTCCTGAATCCTGTTCCATGCCCGCTCGACGTGTCGTTCCGTCGTATTGGTCTGGCCCACGCAGAAACGCAGGGTAAGTCGCTCCTGTAGACGTGTGTGCGTCAGGTAAAGATCTCCGCTTCGATTCAGGCGGTCCATCAGCGCCTGATTCACTTCGTCCGCGCCCTTGTGACGGAAGCAAACCAGGTTGAGTGGCGCCGGAGCCGCCAGTTCGAACCGGGGATCGTTCTTTACCCAGCCTGCAAACCGCTGCGCCAGTTCAACGTGGCGCCGGACGTGATACTGCAACCCCTCGATCCCGTAGTGCCGGATCACAAACCATAACTTCAGCGCGCGAAAGCGGCGGCCAAGCGGAATCTGCCAGTCGCGATAGTCGATCACCGCACCAGATTCAGTCGCCTTGTTCCGCAGATACTCGGGCAGAATGCTCAGGGTCTGAATCAGAGCTTTGCGATCGGCGACGTAAAAGCAGTTGCAATCGAAATTGGTGAACATCCATTTGTGCGGATTGAAGGTATAACTGTCGGCGAGTTCGACCCCGCGATGCGTGTGGCGGAATTCAGGGCAGAGGGCAGCCGTCCCGGACATCGCGGCATCAACGTGAAGCCATATTTTGTTTTCCCGGCAAATGCGGCCAATCTCGGGCAACGGATCTATAGCATTGGAGGAAGTTGTGCCAATCGTAGTGCAAACGAAAAAAGGGACGAGGCCCGCGCGTCGGTCGCCTTCAATTTGTCGCGAAAGCGCGTCCGCACGCATCGCAAAGTTCTCATCCACTTCGATCAATCGCAAATTGTTCAGTCCAAGCCCGGCAATCTGCACGTCCTTTTCGATCGAAGAGTGCGCCTGCGAGGACGTATACGCAACCAGCCTCCCATCGCAACCACGCTTGTTGCTGGCGAAATTGGTAGCCCGTTCGCGCGCCGCCAGCAAGGCGCAGAGCGAAGCGCTCGATGCCGTGTCCTGAATCGCGCCGCCTCCGGTGTTACTTGAAAGAAAATGCCGTGGCAGACCAAGCATCTCAACCAGCCAGTCGAGAACATGCGTCTCCAGCTCTGTGCACGCCGGGCTGGTCGCCCAAAGCATTCCCTGCACGCCCAATCCCGAGGAAAGCAAGTCGCCCAGAATCGCAGGGCCCGACGCATTGGCGGGAAAGAAAGCGAAGAAATTTGGCGACTGCCAATGCGTAACGCCCGGAAGAATCAGCTTCTCTACATCGTCCAGAATCGCCGCGAAAGACTCACCCTTCGCCGGAGGATTCGCCGGCAGCGAAGCCCGAATCTGCCCAGGCTCCGCGCGCGACAGAACAGGATACGATTCGATGCGCGCATAGTAGTCCGCGATCCAGTCCACCACCGCATGGCCATGCTGGCGGAACACATCGGGAGTCATGTGAAAGGTTTTTTCGTCAGGCATCGGGTCTCCAAGCCAGATTTCCTTCGTGAACCTTCGTGTCCTTTGTGGTTAATGCCTTTCGGGTTTAAGCCAGCTGGCCATAGTAAACGAGCGTGTTGTAGTCAAGCGAAACCCGGTCCTGAACCTGATGAGCATCAAAAATCCGCCGCAGCTCCCGCAACATGGGTTCATAGTTTGCATGCTCAGGCCCCGGCGTGTAAGAGGAAGACAAGAGCCGCCCTTCGAGGCCCGCATAGTCAACTTCCTGACGCATCTCCAGGCTGTGCCAGCGAAACGGCGACGGCGCAAAGAAGCCGGCAATCTCCGCCGTCGTGCGTTCATGCCGTACTTCCTGGTAATCCGTTCCATACGTCAGCAGCAGGTGCTCGTATTCTCGGAGAAACGGCGTGGAAGCGTTGCGGCGCTCATTCCACAAGAGCACGGTCCAGCCGCCGGGTTTGAGGATGCGGATAAACTCAGATCGCGCTTTTGCTCGATCGAACCAGTGCGCCGCCTGCGCTGCTGTAACTAGGTCAATGCTGTGCTCAGGAAGATTCGTCGCTTCCGCCGTCCCCGCAACACTCGTGAAACGCGAGTGCCCTCGCAGGAACTGCTCCCCAGCTCGCCGCATTTCATCATTGGGCTCGACGCCGAAAACCTGGTTGCCATTTTCGACCAGCATCCGTGTAAAGATGCCCGTTCCCGAGGCAATGTCAGCGATCACGGATGCCGGCGTGAGGCCGCATTCTCTGGTCAACAGTGCAAGAACTTCCATCGGATACCCGGGACGATAGCGCACATAGTTACCCACACGGGAGGAAAACCGCTGCGTAGGGTTGGTTACCGGCATACAGCCAGTTTAACTTCTTTGATTCCGAGAGGCCATTTGCAAACACCCGGACCGGTTGCGTTAACCGAGTGCGTTAATATGAACGCCGAGGTATTTACGGCCCGGCCAGCAAGCAACGAGCCTGGGCCACAGGAGCTCGATGAAGGTTCTCCCGGTTTGCGTTCTGACTTCTTTTCTTTTTGCCGTTGCTGCAACTGAGCACGGCGGTGCCAATTCCTCAACATCTTCAAGCCAACCTCCTCCCCCCATTTTCGGTTTCCGCAATTCCGCCGCGGAAACTGTCCACGAAGCCAAGTTTCTCGACGTTCCCGACCCCAAACTCGCCGAGCAGCATTTGCGCATCCTCACCCACGCTCCCCATGTCGCTGGCACCCCCGAAGACAAAGCCACCGCGGACTACGTCGCGCAAAAATTCCGCGAGGCCGGCTTGGAAACAGAAATCGTGGAATACCGCGTCTGGCTGAATTACCCCGCGGAAATCAGCGTGG
>Ga0222749_10001217_pt1 | contig 13471 bp, 10 predicted proteins | sample IncBWH2Mmetat_FD_197234 | JGI IMG/M metagenome (GOLD analysis project Ga0222749, IMG submission 197234) | Metatranscriptome of lab incubated forest soil microbial communities from Barre Woods Harvard Forest LTER site, Petersham... | ecosystem: Environmental > Terrestrial > Soil > Temperate... | reverse complement strand
CGTGGCGCTCGTGAGCTGGGCTGCGTTGATGTGGCGGCACCTAGAACGATCCGGTGACTCGGCCGCAGCCGAGTTCGCGGACACGGTTTTTCTCGCGCTCTTGTTTGTGGGACTTCTTTCCGGTTTGCTCATGGCGGCCTTTTATCGCTGGGGTTCATCGTGGGGCGCGATGACGTTGACGCCTTACGCGGTCTCGCTGCTCCGAGCGAATCCGACGGCTGGGTTCGTGATGCAGATGCCATTTCTGGTGCGCCTCCATATCTTCTCTTGGTTTGCGGCAGTTGCTGTACTTCCGCTTACGCGTCTGGCCGCGTTTATAGTGCTCGCGCTGCATCGCTGCTTTGGGCTGATGGGCAGACCAGTTATTGCTGTTGGCCGTGCCGCCGAAGCGTGGATGCAACGGCATGACCCGGCAGCACGAATTTGGCCGGAGGAGGACTGAAGCGCGATGCGACTGCAGTTGGTTCTCTGTGGCGTTGTTGGCCTGGGTCTGGTGAGCGGACTTGGAGCGTGGCAACTCTCGCGGGTGGGAATCCATCAGGGTTACGCGCCGGAGCAGCCTATCGCCTTTCCCCATAAGGTGCACGCCGGAGACAACAAGATTCCGTGTTTGTATTGCCACTATGCCGCACGCACCAGCCGCCATGCAGGAATTCCGCCAGCCAGTCTCTGCATGAACTGCCATACCATGCTGGAGAAGCAAACAGTTGCCATTGAAAAGCTCAAAGAAGCCGTGCAACAGCAGCGCCCGATCGTGTGGGTGAAGGTGCACAACCTGCCCGATTTTGTTTATTTCAACCACAGCCAGCACGTTCTTTCGGGAGTCGCTTGTCAGCGCTGCCACGGGCCCGTGGAGAGCATGGACCGGGTGCAGCAAGTTGCTCCACTGACGATGGGCTGGTGCCTGCAATGTCATCGTGAGCACGCAAATATACCGACGGTAGATCTTCAGCGAGCGGCACTAAGCCTTTCCCATAAGCAGAAGCCGGTGGCGGGACTTGATTGCGCGAGTTGCCACTACTAAAGAGAACGCCCGAGGAGCAAGGTGTTCGGGGTTGAAGTTGAAGGAAGAAGGAAAAACAGGAATGAACCACGATGATGAGAGCGGCGGAAGCAAAGGCTCCTGCAAGAGTTCGAAGAAGCAGTTGGTGCAGATCGGCGAGCCAGCGGCCCCCGCTTATTGGAAAAGTATAGAGGACTTGCGCAACGGCCCGCGCTTTACAGGCGAGTTTCCCGGAGGACTGCCCCCGATCCTCTCTGACTTGCCTGCGAAGACTGAAACCACACGGCGTGACTTTCTTACGCTCATGGGGTTCTCCCTTGCCGTCGCTGGTCTTTCCGGATGCCGCGCGCCGGTGCAAAGCGCCATCCCGTTGCTGGTGGGCTCGGACCAGATCGTTCCCGGCGTTTCCAGTTGGTATGCCACGACGTGCCGAGGCTGCGCGTCTTCCTGCAGCTTGCTGGTTAGACAGCGAGACGGACGGCCTATCAAAATTGAAGGCAACGCTCAATCAACTCTGTTCGGCAGTGGTACGTGTGCTACGGGCCAGGCAAGCGTTCTTTCGCTCTATGACGATGCGCGCCTGCGCGGGCCACTCTGGCATGGGCAGCCGGTGAAGTGGGAAGAGTTAGACCAACATGTGCTCGAATCGCTGAGCGCGTCGCAAGCCGGCAAGCGCAAGGTTGTTCTTCTCTCTGGGACGATTACCAGTCCTTCGACGCGAGAGATTATTAGCGAATGGGGCAAGAGCTATTCCAACTTGCGTCACGTGGTGTATGACGCCGTCTCGCTGAGCGCGATGCGAGCGGCCAATGCACAGTCCTTTGGCCGAGCGGTGATTCCACATTACATGTTTGATAAAGCACGCGTCATTGTGGGATTGGAAGCGGACTTCCTGGGTACATGGCTTTCGCCGGTGGAATTTGCCCGGCAATATGCCAGCAATCGCAAGCCTGAGGGTACGCCGTCGCTGCATATTCAATTTGAATCAGGCATGTCGGTGACCGGAAGCAATGCCGATGCACGAATTGCAGTTGCTCCATCGGACTTGGGAGTGATCGCTGTGGCGCTGCTCAGGCGCATTGCACGCAGAGCTGGGATTGTAGACGCTCTGGAAATGCCCGAGATGATTCTCGATCTGGACGTGAATCTGGATGGCGAGAAGCTGGATGCAGTGGCAGAAGCGCTATGGAAACATCGTGGCCAAGGATTGGTCGTCAGCGGCAGCAACGACGTGGCCGTGCAGATGGTGGTAAATGCGCTGAACGCTTTTCTGGGCAACATCGGCAAAACTATTGACCTGGCCCGGCCCTCGTTGCAGCGCAGCGGTGACGATACTGCAATGGGGGAACTGGTAGAAGAGATGAATCGTGGCGAGGTGCATACACTGATTCTCTATGGCGCGAATCCTGCTTATGACTATCCCAATGCGCAGGAGTTTCTCAAAGGTCTGGAGAAAGTCACGCTTTCGGTTTCGTTTTCTGACCGGCCGGACGAAACCAGCTCTCATGTTCATGCGATCTGCCCGGACCATCATTTTCTCGAGGCGTGGGGTGATGCTGAGCCGGTAGAGTCTCACTACAGCCTCGCTCAGCCGTTGATTGCGCCATTGTTTGAAACGCGCGCAGCGCAAGAGAGCCTGCTGCGGTGGCTCGGTCACCCCCAGCCTGACTACTATCCCTATCTGCGGGAATATTGGCAGAAAAACATATTCACGCGCCAGAGTGAAATTCAGAACTTCGACGCTTTTTGGGACCGTTCTCTGCAGGATGGGCTGGTTGAACTTCCTGGCAGGCGCGCCTTCTATGTGCCAGTCTTCCACGGTGAGTGGAGGAGTGCGATACACTCCATCGCCGACCGCACTCAGCCAGCGCACATCCCAAAGGACGAAACTTACGAACTTCATTTCTATGAAAACGTAGCGCTGCGCGACGGTCGTCATGCGAACAATCCGTGGTTGCAGGAGCTTCCCGACCCCATAAGTAAAGTCACGTGGGGGAACTACGCTGCGGTTGCTCCTAAGCTGGCGGAGAAGCTAAATGTCGCCGATGGTGACGTTGTTGCGCTCAAGACCGCGAACGGCCAGATCGAACTCCCTGTGTTTATCCAACCGGGGCAGGAGGGCCGGACGATTTCCGTGGCCCTGGGTTACGGACGGAGACAAGCCGGCAAGGCGGGAAATAAGGTGGGCGTCAATGCGTCTCCGCTCATGCCGATGGTGCGCGGGTTCCCTCAGTATTCCGCAGCCAATACAACGCTGGTGAAAACCGGACACCGGGAAAAAGTCGCCAGCACGCAAAGCCATTTCTCCATGGAAGGCCGGCCCATCGTTCTGGAGACAACACTCGAAGATCTTCACAAAGGAGGCGCAGCGGACGCTGAAACTTCGGCCCTTCCCACGTTGTGGGCGGAGCGGCTGCACGGAGAGCACGCCTGGGGCATGGCCATTGACATGAACTCGTGCACGGGCTGCTCAGCATGTGTGGTTGCCTGCCAGGCAGAGAACAATGTTCCCGTAGTGGGAAAAGACCAGGTTGAACGAAACCGCATCATGCACTGGATCCGCATTGACCGCTATTACAATGGTCCCGAAGATAACCCGGTCAGCGTTCACCAGCCCATGATGTGCCAGCACTGCCAGAACGCTCCATGCGAGACGGTATGCCCGGTGCTGGCCACTACCACGAGTTCGGAAGGTTTGAACCAGCAGGTCTACAACCGCTGCATTGGCACGCGATATTGCGCTAACAATTGCCCCTACAAGGTGCGGCGCTTCAACTGGTACAACTACACCGAAAATCAGGATTTCGATTTCAACATGGCCAATCCCCTGGGCCGCATGGTGCTGAATCCCGATGTGGCGGTGCGTTCGCGCGGAGTGATGGAAAAGTGCAGCATGTGCGTGCAACGGATCCAGCTAGCCAAGAACGTTGCTCTGCAAGGCAAGCGCGAGCTGGTAGATGGAGACATCCAAACAGCGTGCCAGCAGGCATGTCCCACGCAAGCCATTGTCTTTGGCGACCTCAAAGATCCCAACAGCCGAGTTTCGCAACAGCAACGAAGCCAGCGGCACTACCAGGTGCTGGAAGACCTGGGTGTGCGGCCCAACGTCAGCTATCTGAAAAAAGTCCGTAATCCACTGGAGACGGCGTAAGGAGAGAGAATGAGCAGCGCAGCGACCGCGAAAATGATACCAACCGGAATCAACGAGGCGGATGTCCTTCCGCTGCCGAGGTGGGTCGATGGAGATCCTTCCCTGGGTGAGATCACCGATGATATCGCTCGGCCGCTCGAGGGAAGAGCGGGAAGAGGTTGGTGGATTTGCCTTGGCATTGCAAGCGCCGCTCTACTGAACCTGGGAGCGATGGTCGCTTGGCTCATCTCGCACGGCGTCGGGGTCTGGGGTCTCAACAACAGTGTTGGCTGGGCCTTTGACATTACCAATTTTGTCTTCTGGATCGGAATCGGCCACGCCGGCACGCTCATCTCCGCGATTCTGCTGTTGTTCCGTCAGCAGTGGCGAACCTCGATCAACCGCTCAGCAGAGGCGATGACGATTTTCGCGGTTATGTGCGCCGCCATGTTTCCCGGGATCCACATGGGTAGGCCGTGGCTCGCCTACTTTATCTTTCCCTACTTCCCGAACCAACGCGGCCCGCTGTGGGTTAATTTTCGCTCACCCCTGGTTTGGGACGTGGTCGCAATCAATACCTATTTAACGATTTCCCTGGTCTTCTGGTATTTGGGAATGGTGCCCGACCTGGCGACCTTGCGAGACCGGGCTCTCGGAGGCATTAAGAAATTTGTCTTTCGACTTGTGAGCCTGGGATGGAACGGTTCACACCGGACCTGGGCGCGTTACGAAGTCGTCTGCCTGGTTCTGGCCGGTCTGGCTACGCCGCTGGTTCTTTCGGTGCACTCCATCGTGAGTATGGACTTCGCTACCTCCGTCGTGCCGGGATGGCATACCACCATCTTTCCTCCTTACTTCGTGGCAGGAGCCATTTACTCCGGTTTTGGCATGGTGCTGACGCTGCTTATCATTACCCGGCAAACCATGCATCTGGAGCGCTATATCACCCTGCGCCACCTGGACAAAATGGCCAAGGTCACAATGCTCACCGGCATGATCGTAAGTTATGCCTACGCCACGGAGTTTTTCAGCGCGTGGTACAGCGGCAATTTGTACGAGCGCTATCACTTCATTAACCGCGCCACCGGACCTTATGCCTGGTGCTTCTATCTCATGGTGTTGTGCAACGTCATCACCCCGCACTTGCTCTGGACGAAAAAAGCCAGAGCCAACGTGCCCCTGCTTTTTGTCGTCTCGATTTTAGTCAACATAGGAATGTGGTTTGAGCGCTTTGTCATCATTGTGACTTCGTTGCATCGTGCGTTTCTGCCTTCAGGCTGGGGCATGTTTTATCCGACGGTCTTCGATGTCGGCATTCTTGTAGGCAGCTTCGGGCTTTTCTTTACCTGCTTCCTGGTGTTTATCCGCTTTTTGCCTATGGTTGCAATGTGGGAAATCAAAGGCGTGGTTGCGCATGGGGCACATAAGATGGCCCTCAGTAGCGGTGAGGTTGAAGACCGGCAGGTGGCCGCCAATGCCTAAGAGTTTTCTGGTCGCGACTTTTTCTAATGCAGAAGAGCTGCTGCGGGCAGTACGCGCTGCGCGTGAGAGGGATTTTCGGATCTACGACGTTTATGCGCCTTATCCCATTCATGGGCTGGATCAGGCGATGGGTATTCGCCGGACGCGCCTGCCCTGGGTCACATTGATTGCGGGAACCTGCGCATTGCTATTTGCAGTTGCGTTTCAGTTCTATACCACGGTTTTGGATTGGCCGATGAACGTGGGAGGCAAGCCCGATAACTCAATGCTCGCGTTTGTCCCGATTACTTTTGAACTCACCGTGCTTCTTGGAGGCCTGGCGACAGTGGCAGCACTTTTGTTTCGTACGCGGATGTATCCGGGGAAGAGAGAGCAACTGATTGTAGAGGGCGTGACGAATGACAGCTTTGCCCTGGTGTTGCGAAAGCGCGATGCGTTCTTCAATACCAAATACGCCTGTGAACTGCTGGAAGAGTGCGGTGCTTGTGAGATCGAAGAAAAGGAGGCCGAGCTATGATGCGCATTCTCTGCAGCGTTACGTTGCTAGTGTTAGGGGCGGTGCTGGTGGGTTGCGGCGCCAGTTCTCAGCAACGCGCCTTCGAGTATATGCCCGACATGGCGCGCGGGCCTGCGTACAAGGCTTATGCTCCTAATTCAGTGACGCGTGATGGGCTGACATTGCAGCGTCCGGTAGCAGGAACGATTCCGCGGGGCTACCATCCTTTTCATTATGGGCCTGGCGAAGAAGAAGCGGCCCGCGCAGGACGCGAGTTGCCGAACCCGTATCGTGCGACGGCACAGACATTGGAAGAAGGCAAAGCGCTCTATCAGACTTACTGCCTGGTCTGTCACGGAGAGCAGGGCAGAGGAGACGGACCGATCTCAGGGAAGATTCCTCCGCCTCCGTCGTATGTCTCTGATCGTCTCATGCAATTTCCTCAAGGACGCATCTTTCATGTGATCACTATGGGAACGAACAAGATGCCTTCTTATGCCACGCAGCTTAGCAGCGACGAGCGCTGGAAGGTCGTGACGTATGTGCACGCCTCACTGCAGGGGTTTGGAAATGGGCCTCGGGCCAATCAGCCTCAACAGGGAGGAATGCGTTGATCAACAGCCCGCGATTCGCAATCTCTCTACGCAGCCGTAGCCGGGCGAAGGCGTTGGTGTTTTTGGCTGCGATGGTCGCCATCTTCGGTGTGTGTTACGCGCCGGAACGCGCTTGGCCCAATCTTTTGCTGAATAGCTTTTACGTTGCCTCGCTTGCGGTTTCCGGCATTTTCTTTCTGGCTACGCAGCGGCTCACGGGAGCGCGTTGGTCTGCCAGTCTGCGCAGGATTCCAGAGGCCTTCATGCTGGCGATGCCGTTAGCTGCCGTACTCATGCTGGTGCTTTTCTTTGGCCGGGAAACGCTCTATTCATGGAGTCATCCCGGAGCGCTCGCCAACGCCCCAGCCATCGCAGGCAAGGTGCACTACCTGCAGATGCCATGGATGTTCGTGCGCGTGACCGGCTCGCTGGTGCTATGGGGAGTTTTTGCCTGGCTCTTTCGCAGGACCTCGTTGGAGCAGGACAGAAATCCGAGACAGAACCTGGTCCTTCACCAACGCCTGACCCGCTATGCAGCGTGGTTTATTCCGGTCTTCGCCGTGACATTTTCCTTGAGCGCCTACGACTGGTTGATCTCGCTTGACAGCCAATGGTTCAGCACCATGTTTGCCGTCTATGTATTTGCCGGCACATTTGTTCAGGGGATCGCCGCGGTAACTCTGGCAGCCGTTTTGCTGAAGGAGCGCGGCTTTCTGGCGCACTCGGTGAGTGAGCATCAACTCCACGACCTGGGAAAGATGCTTTTTGCCTTCTCAACTTTTTGGGCCTACATCTGGACCTGCCAATACCTGCTGATCTGGTATGGGAACATCCCGGAAGAAGTGACGCACTATCTGAAACGCACAAGCGGACCGTGGCTTTACCTGTTTGCGTTGAACCTCATCGTGAATTGGGCCGTGCCATTTATCGTGCTGCTATCGGTGCGGGCAAAGTGCACTCCGCGAGTGCTCAAAGCAATCTGTGTGCTGCTTTTGTGCGGGCACTGGCTGGACCTCTATCTCTTAATTATGCCCTCCCTCTGGATCACGCCGAAGATCGGGCCCTTTGAAATCGCAATCGCCGCAGGCTACAGCGCACTTCTATACCTGGTGTTTGCGCGCAACCTTGCCCAGGCGCCGCTGGTGCCAGTGAATGATCCCATCCTGGCGGCGGAGAGACCAACACTGGTTCATCGGAATGTTCATACCGCTGTGAGATTCTCCGGAGCAGAGCAATGATCAACGGAAACGGAAAAGTTCTCAAATTGGTGGTGCTGGCGGCTACCACGCTGGCTACGTGCGCCCTGGTTTATTACCAGCCCGATCCAAGCAAGATGATCGACATCCCTAACCGGATTCCGGAAGCAGCTCCGTACGTTCTCGCGGAGGCGCAGGCCTTTCCACCTCCCTATCATGACCATTGGGAGCAGGAGGACAGCCCCGCACAGTGTAAGACTTGCCACCAGAAAATTTTCGATGAGTGGAATGGGTCTATGATGTCGAACGCCTGGCGCGATCCAGTCTGGCGCGCGGCTTTTCTGGCGCTGGCGCGTGGGACCTCGCTTAACGGTGAATGCGATACCCCCGAGCCTCCGGATGGTACGCGCAAAGCGACACACAATCCTTTCGCGAACCAAGGCGAATGCTCTTCAACATTCAACCTGGGCACGGAGAAATACACTGTCTCCCGCCAGGGCTCACTTCTGGATTTCTTCTGCTCGCGTTGCCACATGCCCACGGACTACGTAGACAACGTTCCACTCAAGAACGTGAAGTTTGATCCGCTGACACACCTGGAGTCGGCCCTGGGTGACCCCAACTTCAATCCGACCTCAGATAATGGAACGGGCATCGCATTTGCCACGCTTGAGCCGCAATACCGCAACACCGAGGCCGGCAAGAGCGGAGTGATTTGCGCCGTATGCCATACCAACGCAGAGACTCGCGACACACCATTTCATACTTTCGAACACGGCAACAGCCAGTACGTTCCTGCTTCGGGAACAGGGTCCCGATCAGAGCTGTTGGCCAGCAACCAACAAGACACATTCCAGGTAGCAGACCAAAGCAAGCTCAACCTGGGATACAGCATCGGTGCGGGGTCGTATCGGCTATCGCCTCATGCGATTGGCTTTCCGGAGCGATTTGGGCCGCTGGCGGCCAATACCCCACCGAATCCTACCGACCTCAACACCAGCACGGTATTCGGCCAAAACATTCCTTACCAGCACATGGATCCTTCAAAACACAAGGGATACTATCAGGCCATGACCGTGCGCGCAGAAATGTGCGCGGCCTGCCATGATGTGACCAATGCGCTTCCCATCAAGAATCCGTTGGGCAAGTGGGTGGGTGCGTTCCCGATTGAGCGCACCTATACCGAGTGGGCCAACAGCGCGTATGCTGATCGCCCCGGCAATACGAACTTCGATCCGCATTTTAAGCGGGACTGCCAGAGCTGCCACATGCAGCAGGATTACGGTCAACCAGGCACGGCGCAGACCTTATATAAGGATGGCAGCCCGCTTCCGCCGCCGGTGGACCGCGTGGCCAACGAAGGGGGTGGACCGCATCCTTTCTTTACGCATCATTTTGTCGGTGGGAATGCTTACATTACCGGACTAGTAGGTAAAGGTGTTGACCAAAGCGGGAATGTCGCGCCTTATCCTGAACTCTCGACTTTCAGCTTCTCTTCCGCCGACGATAGAAGTGTCTACTCCCGAGGTTTCTGGACGCACACGGAAAGACGAGGAGCATATTCCCAGCAGGCACGACTCGCCTGGGACCGTTTGCGCCATGTGCTCAGCATGGATCTTTCAGGCCCCGAGGCCGCATCAGCGAACGCGACAGTTCCCATTTCGGTTGTGATTGCCAATACCGGCAGCGGTCATAACTTCCCCACTGGTTTCCCCGAAGGCCGCACCGCCTGGCTGGCGATCCATGCGTATGACCTGGCGACCGGGCAAGAGCTGCCTATCTACGACAAGGTTTGGAACCGCACTTCGATCGGCGTAGGAAATCTGACGACAGAAGAGATGGTTGATCCGAATTTCCCGGGTTGCAACTGGAAAATTCCGGCTGGGTCAGCCGATCCGTACTCTATGCAGTTCAAGGCAGTGGCGTCGCTCGGTAATGGCTGCCCAACACTCGATCTACCGTACGCCACGCCGCTTAATCTGGTCACCAACAAGGATGGTCTCCCGATTGATAAGAATGGTAGGGTCATCAATGCCTCGAACCCCACCGGGCTGCCGCAGTTCAAAGACATCAACGGCAATGGAGATTACTTTGACGACTCGTTCCTCAGGGACACCCGCCTCAAGCCCAGAGGACACTCCGAGTCGCAGATCAAGATAGACCGATATTCCATTGTCGTTCCAGCAGGGACGCAGGGGCCAGTCGCGGTCTCGTCGGCTGTCTATTATCAATCCGTCGAAGCAGTGGTGGCTTTGCATTTTCTTGGCAACCTGGCAGACACCAACAATAACTTTGTGCTTGAACCATGTGTGCTCGGCGGTTTATGCGACGGCCGCGCACCCCGCACGGAGCCACCGGTCGTGGAGGGAGCGCCACCAGTGCCCATGGCGGTGCGCAACTGGGTGATTTCGATTCACCGTGCACCTGTCCACAAGACGCCGCTGCGAGTCGCGACTTATCCAGCACCCGGAGCGGAACATGTCTATCAAGACGCCGTGGTGAAAGCGTTCTTCTCCATGCCAGTGCATGGCGTGGATACACAAAGTTTTACCGTTACTGACTCTCATGGAGTTCAGCTTCCAGGCTGGGTTGATCAGATTGGAGAGGGAACATGGGGGTTCTTCCCGAACCAGGTCATCCTGAAAGGCAGCGAAAGCTACACCGCACGGCTCAAGGCAGGAATCTGCGACTCCTACGGCAACTGCACCAGGCAAGACGTAGTGTGGAGATTTACCGTGAGCAAAGAGTCCGGGGAGGGAAGTGGTAATACCAGTATCCCCGTGGGTTTCCGTTTGCCGGGTCAAACTCCAGTCAAACCTTGGGCGACCTCACAGGTGGCATCGGTGCGCGGCAAAACCCGGAGCAGGGTGCGAATGGCAATGCGATAGTGCATGGCGCGGGAAGACCGCACGTTAGTATTTTTTTGCCTAACTATTGCCTTTCTATTACACAGCAAAGTAGTACCCCACCCCCTCATTACTCAGAGTAGTCTCCGTTGAGTTAAGTCATTCCAATTCAAGTACATATGGGGGTGGTCGAAGTAGTCCCGAATAGATACTCATCAGTAAACTGTGGGTGGTGAACAGTTCGCGGTTCCAAGGGCCGACGAATCGGCAGCAGATATTCATCAGCTCTCAGCAGGGAACAAGTTTTCAAAGACCGAACCAAGCCAGGCATTCTTGAATGCTTAGGAGCAATGATACCTGCAATTCCTGAAGAATCAGCGAAGTGATATCACTCCAGCTTGTTTCAGAAAACGGTAAGTGGGCGCTTCCACGTGGTTTAAATTATGAAGGAAAAGCGGCCCGGAGAAATTCCATTCTCCGAGCCGAGTTTCTGCAATACGGATCTGCGTGTTTTGCTGCTGGCTGATCTCAAGCAGCGTCAGGGATTGCGATAGGTTTTTTTGGCCACCGCCTCCACACAAATAATTTCGCCGCTGCGAAACTGAATCGTGATGGAACCCGGCCCCTTGCGCGTTTTCATAAAATCCTGGAGCGCAAGGAACAGCTCTTTTGGAATCTGTACATGCGTACCGTTAGGAGATACAGCAACATACTTCCCCTCCAGATCGGACTCTTCGGCGTGAGACGCTTTATCGACGTTCAGGGAAGGGGGAGGCGGTGCGGCATCATCGTTCTTCTGCAATTGCAAAGTGGCATTTGCCAAATAAGCTCTGGTTTCTGTCATAAACTCCTAATTCTCTTCTTTAGGTGATAGTGCGTTCCCGTGGGGAGCAACACACAAGAGAGAGGTCACCCGCATGACGTCTTCAGCAGAACAAGACCAGCCGCACACGGAAAAGATAAGAGTAGCGTTCCAAACTTTGTCTTTACGTCGTAACGAGACGCACGGATGAGAGTTGGTTTCGCCTGAACTCCGCGACGCCAGCTTTTTCGAAAAAGACAAAATCTTCGAGGGAACCCAATTTTGGCCGAAGAAATTAAGGAGATCCCGCTATTACCACATGACTTGGGATTGTTGGATATTTGTTGACGGGCCAATTGCCCCGTCAAACTTTGCGGCGCCGGCCCCTAGAAACGGTTTATCTTTACTTTTCTACTCGACGCCCACCGCTTGTCTTGCGGTTACAAGACTTATTACTACTGTCGGGAGCAACTTTTTGTAAAGCCATTATTAAACCGTTTATTCCGGCGTCTGGCTTGGGTAGCAATTTATGCAATTCGGGAAGCTATGTCAAATAGATTTTCTACTTAGAATGTATTTGGAAACCAAATCGAAATTACATTTCATGAAACTTGGTTATCGGTTGTTCCATTTTGGTAATGGATTCCCACTTTGAACCTAAATGAGAACACATAGTAGCCCGTCCCTGGAAGGAACCTGAGATTGGAGAAAGGCCCCAATCTCTTCATTTGTAAATCTTCTTGACCTGCGCCTCCAAACCGGCAATGCCCCCGTTCCTGAACTGGATGACAACCGATCCGGTAGGTCTGTTCCCCTGGAGAAAATCACACAATGCCCCGAACAGTTCCTGGGGAATCTCAATCTGGATTCCTTCGGGAGAGACCACTAAGTATTGGTGCGCTCGCTGCTGAAATGGCAATGCCGACGACATACGTACTCCTTCCAGGGCGCAAAAACGCCCACTGACAACCAACCGCTGAATCGAGGCTCATTCAGCGACTCACTAGGGTACTCCTATTTATATTTTTTGTATTATTTTTCTGTTTTCGAAAGCCAAAATCCGGGGTCTCCTAAGTACTTGACCTAAAGCCGTTTGCATATCTGTACTAACGGACATTCGTTTTAATTCTCCCAAAGTATAGACCTGTTTAGCGCATTTGCTGCCCACTTTAGAAATCCGGGTGGCGGTAAAGTGTGAACAAGCTTTAATGCGAAACGACCGGCATTGAGAACGTAAACTTGCACGTCCGCCACATCCCGGCGATAGCTTCCCGCTCAGAGATCTCACATCGTCAGGACGACGCGGAACTCCGCTTTCCCACTCATCATGCGAGCGTAGCCTTCTGCCGCCTTCGCGAGCGGGTACTTTTCAATCATGGGGCGAACGCCAGTCATTTCCGCAAAGCGCAACGTGTCCTCGGAGTCGGTTGGGATCCCGGCCGACCAGCCCTGGATCCGCTTTTTGCCGAGTAGCAACTGAATGGGCTGCACTTCGATGGGATCCGCCGAAGCTCCTATGACCACGAGCGTGCCGTTTGCCCCCAAGCCGCCGATCAGCGCCGACATTGATTTCCCGCTGGGCGCAGTAGCAAGAATCACTTGCGCGCCGCCAAGTTTCTGCAGTTCAGCCGCCGGATCCACCGCGGCGCTGTCGATATAAACGTCTGCGCCGAGTTTTTTCGCAAGCGCGGCATTATCGGCGCCGCGGCCTATGGCGGCAACGCGATAGCCGAATTTCTTTGCGAACTGAACTCCCAGATGGCCAAGCCCGCCAATTCCCTGGATGGCAACAAGGTCGCTGGGCAGCGCACTACTATGACGGAGAGCATTGAACGTAGTAATGCCCGCGCACATCAGCGGCGCGGCTTCGGCGACATCGAGCGATTCGGGCATACGGGCCACTGCTTCCACCGGCGCCACCAT
>Ga0222749_10001216_pt1 | contig 13480 bp, 14 predicted proteins | sample IncBWH2Mmetat_FD_197234 | JGI IMG/M metagenome (GOLD analysis project Ga0222749, IMG submission 197234) | Metatranscriptome of lab incubated forest soil microbial communities from Barre Woods Harvard Forest LTER site, Petersham... | ecosystem: Environmental > Terrestrial > Soil > Temperate... | reverse complement strand
AGCGGAGAGACCTGATATCCCACGAGCCGGTCAAGCACGCGCCGGGCCTGCTGTGCGTCCACCAGATTCTGATCGATCGCGCGGGGGTGCTCGAAAGCCGCCTGCACAGCGCGCTTGGTAATTTCGTTGAAGGTGACGCGCTGAATCCGGGGCGGAGGCGCCTCTTCGCCCTTCTTCAGTTTCTTGGCTTTTTTCGCTTTACCGTTGCCGCCAAGTTCGAAGGCCAGATGGGCGGCGATGGCTTCGCCTTCGCGGTCCGGGTCAGGCGCCAGAAAGATGAAATCGGCTGACGCGGCCAGCTTCTTCAGCTTGGCGACGACTTTCTCTTTGCCGGGGATGACAACGTAATCCGTCTCGAAGCCGTTCGTGGTATCGACGCCCAGCGTACTCTTGGGCAAATCTTTCACGTGGCCGAACGAGGCCTCGACGGTGTAGCCCTTACCCAGATATTTCTGGATGGCTTTCGCCTTGCCGGGCGATTCGATGATGACTAAACCTTTAGACAATGGATCCTCAATTTCCTTGCGCTCCGTTTTCGAAGCTAGCACGAATAGGCGGAAAGCAACAAGTTACGGGCAGAACGCTCTTGGCTTTTGGCTCTTAGCTCTTGGCTCAAAACCACTATGCCGCCGAGGGATTTCTTACCTTTGATGAGAGCGCTGACAGCATCCTCATAATCCTCTCAAGACTTGCATTCAGCTCGGAGTGTTCTGCGTTGTTCACGAAGCCCAAGTCCCTTACCAGCAACAGATGATAGGAAAGTTCAGCACCTGATCCCATCGCAATCTGGACGAATCGTCCCATCTCCCCGTCGGATCGTCTGCCGCATCCTTCCGCCAAATTCGCGGGAATCGAAGCAGATGCCCGTCGAATCTGGCTGGTCAATCCGAAGCGTTCTTCCTTCGGAAACGTCTGCGTGACCTTATAGACGGAGAGCGTTAACCTGTGGGCTTCGTCCCAAACGCGCAAGTCCTTGTAGTTCCTCATCGCACGCCTCCCGCAGTATGTGGTTCAAGCCAAAAGCTAAAAGCCAAGAGCCAAAAGCTAAAAGCTTTTCACAAAATTCTTCCCCGGCATCTGCCTCACTTTGCCCGCCAGTTCCAACTCGAACAGCGCGGCAAAGATTTCGGAAGACGACAATTCGTTCTCCAGCTTTTCGACAATTTCGTCGATGTGCGTGGTCTCGTCGGCTTTCAGCAGGCTCAGGATTCGCTTTTCGTGAGGAGGGAGCCCTTCGTCCGGGAATAGAGATGCGGACGAGGAGCCTGGGGATTCAGGTGAGGCGGGTGGAGTCAATGCAAGTCGTACTTCTGTCGGGAGATCTTCCCACACGTCTTCCCAGGTTGCCACCAGCTTGGCGCCCTGTTTGATCAGTGTGTTCGGCCCCCAGGAATTTTTGTTGGTGACGTTTCCGGGCACGGCGAAAACGTCACGGTTCTGTTCCAGCGCGCAGCGCGCCGTGATGCGCGTGCCGGAATATTCGGCGGCTTCGACCACCAGCACGCCCACCGACATGCCACTAATGATCCGGTTGCGGATGGGAAAATTTTGCGGCGCGGCAAACGTTCCCAGCGGAAACTCGGAGATCAGCGCGCCGCCCAGAGCCAGAATCTGTTCCGCCAGCCGCGAATTCTCTTTGGGATAGATCACGTCCACGCCCGTGCCAAACACCGCGACCGTCTTGCCTTTCGCGGAGATCGCCCCGCGATGGCTGGAGGTGTCGATGCCCCGCGCCATGCCACTAATAATGACCAATCCCTGCGCCGCCAGATCGCAAGCCAGCCGCTCCGCCATCCCAGTGCCATACACCGTGGGATGGCGCGTTCCCACCATGGCGATGCCGGGCCTGGTCAGCACCTCGGGATTCCCGCGCACCCGAAGAATCAGCGGTGGATCGTAGATTTCCTTGAGACGTGGCGGGTACGCGGGGTCGTCCATCGAGACCATGGTCACGCCGGCCGCGGCGGCCTGCGCAATCTCTTCCCGCGCCAGCTCCGCGGACTTGCCCGTGGCCAGCGATTGGGCGGAAACGGCTTGAATCCCAGTGCTCTCCAGTTCGGTCAACGACGCGCGAAAAACAGCCTCCGCCGAGCCAAAGTGCTCGACCAGTTTGCGCGCCTTGGTCGGCCCCAGGCCGGGGGTCAGCGAGATCGACAGCCACTCCAGCAGATGCGTTGCGGCCGGGGATACTGCGGCGTTGGACAAAAATGCACTCCGAGCGGACTGTACTGAGCCGGGAAGAACCGTGTCAAGGTCATGCGTCACAATGGGTTTGATAAACTTGTGGAAAGAATGAGACGTTTACGCATTTCCGCCATTTCCTACCTGAATACTGCCCCCCTGATGTGGGATTTCGAGCATGCCGGGCTAAAACACGGGGTGGAGCAGGGGGTAGAGCACGGGCTAAAACACGACGCCAGCCGCGACTTCGACATTTCTTACACCCTGCCCTCGTCCTGCGCCCGGTCGCTGGCCGACGGAACGGCCGACATCGGCATCATTCCCGCTGCGGCTTATGCCGAAATCCCGGGATTACAGGTCCTGCCCGAAGTCGCGATCGCCTCGCGGCGCGCGGTGCGTTCCATCCTGCTGGTCAGCAAAGTTCCCATCGAAAACGTCCGCACCGTTGCCCTGGATACTTCTTCCCTGACCTCGGTGGCGCTGACAAAAATTCTGTTCGAGAAGTGGCTGGGCGGCGGAAGGACATTCGCAGCAATGCCGCCCGATGTCGACAGCATGCTGGCCAGTCATGACGCCGGCCTGCTCATTGGAGATCCGGCGCTGAAGATTGACCGCCTCCGCTACCACACGCTCGATCTGGCGGAAGAATGGATTCGCCACACCGGCAAGCCCTTTGTCTTCGCCTTCTGGGCCGTGCGCAGCGACGCCCTGCGCGAGGCTTCCCCATCGCTCGACCTGCCGTCAGTGTTTCAGAACTCCCGCGACCACGGTCTGGAACCCGCCAGCCTGAACCAGATCGCCCGCGAATGGGCCCCGCGCCTGGACATCAGCGCCGCCGAGGTGCGCAGTTACCTCACCCAGAACATTCACTACCAGCTCGACGCCGGCTGCCTGGAGGGTTTGCGATTGTTCTATCAGTACGCAGCCGAGATCGGCGCGCTGCCGGCAGCGCCAGAACTGCAGTTCGTCGACGCGAAGGCCGTGGCGTTGTAGCGCGTGTGGCCGACCCTCTGACGCTAGCATAAATCCCGGGTGGCCCATCCTTTGCGTTCTTTGCAAAGGGTGGGCTTACCGCAACTCTCGCCGCAGCGGTCCTGCGCCGCAGGCCGGATTTTCAAGAAAGGCTCAGGCCACAGATTGACCCTTACGAGGCCTACCTCCTGATAGGCATAGCTGCGAAAGCTGCTCCACTCCCATTCTTCGGGCTCGAGCACCAGGCCACCCTTCACAGGATTGCGATGCATGTAGCGCAGTTTCTCGATCCGCTTGCGCGCTCCATACGTCGAAGTCGTAGAAGCGGCGTTGCCACACATGCTCCTCAGAATCCGGCAAAAACTCGCTTTGCGCGGAGTCCCGCCTTTTCCGCCGCAACACGCTCCGGGCAAAGCGTTGCTTCACGACCTGCATGACGGTAGAGGGCGTCCCGCGCTCAGGTTCGCTGATCAGCAGATGGATGTGGTCCGGCATCACCACATAGCCCACGACGACGAAACCGTAGCGTTGCCGGGCCTCTTCCAGAATTTGCGAGAACAGGTCCCGGCGCCACCGCGTGGCCAGCCATGGCTGCCGGTGATAGCAACTGCAGGTCAGGTAGTGCAGATGGTCCTGGCCGTAATAGCGCTTAAGGCCTCGCGGCATTTCCTTACTGTAAGAGTAGATGTCGTGCTGGGCGGGATAAAATCAACCGCGAGAGCCCATGCTGTCCGCATTTGGGAAAGCCCACCCTTTGCAAAGAGCGCAAAGGATGGGCCACCCGGGATCTATGCTAGTGTCAAAAGGAGCACCACCCGCGAGCCATAAATCCTGGGTGGCCCATCCTTTCGCGCTTTTTGCGAAAGGGTGGGATTCGCAAGAGCCCCCCTCGCGTTTTCCACAACCCAATGTGACATCCAACCTTGACCCAGGAATTCAAATAGCAGATCATTGCCTAGGCGAAGGCGGTGCCCGCCGAAATCGCGAGCCGGGCCATAACTCCTTTGTTCTCAAGATTTTGACCTCTAACCCCTTGGGGCTCAAGATTTTGCAGACCATTTTTGCAAACCCCGCGCCAGTCGCGGCATTCAGAGGGTGGGGGGGAGGGGGGGTAACCCTCGAACCCCGCGATTTTCCCAAAACGAACTCGCCAAAAAAGGTCTCATAAAACGCTTCTCCACCAGAAATTTTTTCTGCAGGTTTCGTTACAATGAAAGCAGCTTCCGTGAGTCCCAAATGACCCTGACCAAGGCACAAGCGCTCGAGATGTTTAACTCCGATGACCTGATCGGCATTGGCATGGAAGCCGACGCGGTGCGGCGCAAGCTGCATCCCGAGGGCGTGGTTACCTACATCATCGACCGCAACATCAACTACACCAACTTCTGCACCGAGTACTGTACATTTTGCGCCTTCTACCGGCCGCTGAAGGGCCCGGCGGCGAAGGAAGGATACATTCTCGAGTTCGACACGATCTACGACAAGATTCGCGAGACCGTCGAACTCGGCGGCACGGGCGTGCTGATGCAGGGCGGCCTGCATCCCGACTTGAAGATTGACTGGCATCAGAAGATGCTGCGCGGCATCAAGGAGCGATTCCCGAAAGTTCATCTGCACTGCTACTCCGCGTCGGAGATCATTGCGATTGCCGAGTACAGTGCGCTGTCGATTCGCGACACGATCCTGCGGCTGCGCGATGCCGGCCTCGACTCCATTCCCGGCGGCGGCGCCGAAGTGCTGGACGACGAAGTCCGCTACAAGATTGCCCGACTGAAGTGCTTAACTGACGATTGGCTCAACGTACACCGCACCGCGCATCAGATCGGGATGCGCACCACCGCGACCATGATGTTCGGCGTGGGCGAGAACTACGAAAACCTGGTCAACCACTTCCAGCGGCTCTACGAACTGCAGGAAGAGACCGGCGGGTTCACGGCATTCATCCCCTGGAGCTTTCAGCCGCAGAACACCGCTCTCGGCGGGCGTCACTGGGACGAAGCCACCGCAGTCGACTACTTGAAAGTGCTGGCCATCTCGCGCCTCTATCTTTCGAATTTCCTCAACGTGCAGTCCAGCTGGGTCACGCAGGGCCTGAAAGTCTGCCAGATGGGACTGCGCTTTGGCGGAAACGATGTAGGCTCAGTGATGCTCGAAGAAAACGTAGTCCGCGCCGCGGGCGTGACCAACTGCACGACCGAAGAGGAGTTGCGGCGCATCATTCGCGACGCCGGCTTCCGTCCCGCGCAACGCGACACCCTGTACCGCCAGTACTTCCTGAATTAGCCAAGATTTCCCGGGCACCCGCTGTGAGTCCTCCCTCGGCGCTCATCCGGCGTGCATTCGTTCGTTGCAATCTTCCGCCGAATCTTTTAGCTTTCTCCGATCCCATTGCAGAAGGAGCCGTGACTATGAAGGCCATGAAAGTGTGCGTCTTGCTGGCAGCGCTTTTCCTGGTCGCGAGTCATGCACAAATCGATTCTCACGATTCTGACAAGGTGCGCGTCCTCTCGCTCGAGAACGCCTGGAACGAGGCCGAGAAGCACAGGGATGGCAAAGCCTTGCAGTCGCTGCTCGCTTCCTCATTCGCCTACACCGATGCCGATGGGTCGTTTCAAGACAAGGAGCAATTTCTCGCCAGCATCACATCCTCGACCTACCATCCCGATCAAATCACGAACGATGGAATGAGGGCCGATGCCTACGACCACGTTGTTATCGTGACCGGGATGTATCGCGAGGAGGGAACGGAAAAGAGAAAGCACTACGTGCGTCGCGGGCGATTCACCGACACCTGGGTGCAGCAGAACGGCTCCTGGCTTTGCGCCGCCAGCCAGGAAACGCTGGTCGCCCACTAGGGGATGTCCAAGCGAGACCTGATTACCGAAGTTACCGCCATCGCTATTTTCCTTTCCCATTTTGCCGATGGACAGTGGAGGATCTTCTTTTAAGGAGTTTTAAGGAGATTGTCATCATGAAGAACCCCCACGAACACGTTCCCTATTGCCAAACCAGTTCGGCCATTGCCGGCGCCTGTCCGGCGTGTCAATGGGCACTCACGCGCCAGAGCAGGCCGTTGCCTGCGCCGAGTTTCGAGACGAAGCTGACGGAGGCCGACGAGCAGTTCCTGACCGAGCTGGCCATCTCTTATTAGAGTGGAAACACGTTGTCGGCCAACCCCTGCCTTGATTGCCCGCACTCTCCCCTCTCTCCGCGCGGTCTTCGCTCTTCCGTTTTCTGCCTTCCAGTTCTTCGTTTCCTTGCAGACTGAGCGATTCGATCCCGGCTCTCCGACAAAGACCTCTCCGAAATGATTTGATCCGCGGCTGAATTCTTAGTACCTTGCTGCTGAAGCCGTTCAGCCCACGAGGTGCACGTTGCCCACTACCGCCGCGGATTCGATCACGCTCGCCCTGGAACACACCAAGCAGCAACTGTTCCAGCGCTTCCGGATTGCGCAATGGACGAAGCTGGCTTTTGTCGGGCTGCTGGCGGGAGAACTCGGTTCCAATGCATGTAACCGCTCCAACTTCAACCTTCCCGGCCATCCCGAGACCACTCCGCACCTTGGGGTTCCGGGTTCTGGGCTTCCGGGTTCTGGGTTCCCGGGATCTGGGTTCCCGGGCTCTCTAGGAATTGATCCTGCCCTGCTGGCCGCGCTCTCCGCCATGCTGGGGGCCGTGATTATCGCCGCGCTGGCGCTCGGAATCATCCTCACGTATGTAGGCAGCGTGATGCGTTTCGTCCTATTCGACAGCATCGTCACCCGAGAGTGTCACATCCGCTGGAGCTGGAGCCGCAGGCTGGGCAACGGATGGCAATACTTCGTCTGGAAGCTGGGTTATTTTCTCCTCGCCGTGGCCGGGATCGCGGTGCTAGTGGGAGTCCCCGTGGCCCTGGCTTTCGCCAGAGGATGGTTCAAAGAACCGAGAGCTCATCTGCCCGCGCTGGTGACCGGCGGGATCGTCCTCTTTCTGGTGTTCCTCATTTTCCTGGTGGTCACAGCGGTGGTTCTGGTGCTGACGAAAGATTTTGTCGTCCCCCAGATGGCTCTGGAGAATATTGGCGCCATGGAGGGATGGCGGCGGTTGTGGGCCATGATGCAGGCCGAGACAGGTGCGTACGCCGCTTACCTTGGGATGAAGATCGTGCTGGCCATCGTCGCCAGCATCGCCATTGGAGCGGCCACGCTCATCTTAGGGTTGATCTTCGTCGTACCCAGTGTGGTATTCGGCATCCTGGCAGTTCTCACCGGCAAGACGGCCGGGCTGACGTGGAACGCGCATACCATCGCGCTGGCGGTTGTCATCGGGTGCATCCTGCTGGGAACTTTTCTGTACCTGGTCTCGCTGATCTCGGTGCCCGCCATCGTATTCTTTCCCGCGTATTCCCTGTATTTCTTTGCGGCGCGATACCCGCGGCTGAGCGCCGCCCTTTATCCCGCGACGCCTGCGTCTCAGGTTCCAGCGGGGGCAGCATTCCCGTCGCGTTAAGTCTTCGCGTGCTCGTCCAAAAATCGCAAAATCACCCCCTCAGCCCATTCCAGAAACAAATGGCGAAGGCTCAAAACTTTCGATACGTTACCGCCGTGCCAACCACCGTCGGGCCATTATCAAGAAGTCTTTCTTACGGCAAACTGCATACATCTTGGCAACTGGAACACACCTTATGGGCAGCGAATCTACGACGCGCAAAGACACTTTGAAAGTCGAGAAGCTATCGCTCTTCGTGTTGGCTCTCTGCATTGTCGTGCTGGTCTACGTGATCGTCGCCCGCCCTTTCTAAGCAAGACCTCTAAGCAATATCTCTAAGCAAGCCTCCGCGAAACCCCAACTTCACCTGAACACCCAAATCGGTTCAGATTGACAAAAATTGGCAAGGCCTGTGCCGCTCGCTGGCAGCGTAGGGTTCTCGTGACAGGGCAAAAACGCGCAAATGGCCCCACGTTATTGAGAATAAAGGCGGTCCTCCGTAACCCGCACAGTCGGGTTTTTGGCATAGCAGATGCAACATACAAGCCCGAACTGAGTCATTCGTGACCAGATGAGTTCAAATTCAATTCAAAAGAGCTTGGGGGGAAATTTAGAGATGCGAAAACAAAAGGGTTTCTCACTGATCGAGCTGCTGATCGTGGTAGCTATCATCCTGATCATCGCAGCCATCGCGATTCCGAACCTGCTGCGCGCCCGCATGGCGGCCAATGAGTCGTCTGCTGTCGCTTCCATCCGTACCGTTACCACTGGCGAAGTGACCTACCAGACCGCGTATCCGACGGTTGGCTATTCGAAAGATCTGGTTTCCTTGGGCGGTGCGTTGGGCGCAGCTTGCGTCCCGGCTTCGACCTCGGCGTGCTTGATTGACTCCGTGCTTGCCAACAACGGCAACCCGGCAGCCAGCGGCAAGAGCGGCTATTCGTTCACCACTGCCCCGGGCACGATCGTGGCCGGTGTTTATGCAGGCTATGGTGTGAAGGCAATTCCGCTTTCGATCAACCAGACCGGCATCCGCGGATTCTGCGCGGAAGAAGATGCTGTGGTTCGTGTCGACCCCGCGGGCGCTTGCTCGACGGCCGAAGCGACCATCCTCACCTTCAACCCGCTCAACCAGTAAGACAGGTTTAACTCTGGCCAATACCCGGGGAAGGGTATAAGCCAAAGGGCAGCGAGCTTCACGCTCGCTGCCCTTTGCTCTTGGTGGCGCTGGGGTTGACGGAAGATCGGAATATCGCTCGTCGACTCGATGACAGCAGATTTTGAATGTGGGGCCTGACAGAGTAAATCCACTCCTAAGCTTGGGATGACGTGAACTAATGGTACAGGTGGAAGTCGACGCTAACCTCAATTGGCGCCTCAACCGGCTCGCCGTTCTTCAGTGCTGGCCTGAATCGCCAGCGCTGAACCGTTTCTATTGCCACTGCGTCGAAATCTTTGTCCGAAGAAAACACAACCCTAACGTCATGCGGTACACCATCAATGCCGACGACCAATCCTAGACGCACGCTTCCCTCCTTCTTGGCCGAACGTGCTGACGCGGGGTACTCCGGCTCAGGAGTAAACACTTGACGTGGTGGATGAATCCCTGTATCTGGTGGGGCCTTGCACACGGGAGTTGGTCCAGGCTCGATGTCGAGTGGCTCAAATTCGTCGGGCTTCTGCGAAACGCCACCGCTCTTCATGAACCGCGTGATTCCGCCCGAGTTGACTACTTTCAGCCACTCTCCCGATTGTGAAACCACATCCAACTTCTCACCGCACGAAATATTGCCGGCTCGGGCCTTCAGGCAAGGGTCAAGGAAAACGGGCACAGAATGCTCAGGCTTATCGCTGGCACAATAGACGTAGCCGACGAGTTGGGGCTTTTTAGTCTGGGCCCAGTCACTCGACACCATCGTAGAAACGAACAGGAATAGAAAGGCCCATCTGTTCAAGCGCATACGAGCGAAAGGCTGCATACGTGCCTCCTGTCACGACATTCTAGGACACATCGAGGATCGAATTCGCGGTATTTGGTGAAAAATCCTGATTTCGACACTTGCCTTTCGGATAGCCCGTCCGCCGCTCACGGAGGTCTCATTCGCTTAAAATCACTGCATGACAGCTCAGGGCTGCGTAGTGGTGTTCGATCTTGGCGGCGTACTAATCGATTGGAACCCACGCCATCTCTATCGCAAATTGTTCCAACATGAAGCCGAAATGGAAGATTTTTTGGCGAACATCTGCACGGCACAATGGAATTTGCAGCAAGACGCTGGGCGCAGTTTTGCAGAAGCTTGCGCAGCATTGAAACTAGAGCATCCCGATAAAGCCGCCATGATCGACGCGTGGTTCGAGCGTTTCGACGAAATGATGGCAGGACCGATCGCGGGTACCGTCGATATCCTGGCTGAGCTCCGGGAGCGGGAAGTACGCGTCTACGCCCTGAGCAACTGGTCAGCGGAAACCTTCCCTTTTGCGCAGAGAAGATTCGAGTTCCTGCAGTGGTTCCGTGCGATCTTCCTCTCTGCCGAAGTGCGCCTGGTCAAACCCGATCCGCAAATCTTCAAGTCCTTCTGCGAAAAGTTTGATCTGAGGCCGGAGCAAATCATCTACATTGATGACCTACAGCACAACGTGGAAGCGGCCCGCGCGATTGGCATGCACGCGATTCGATTTCGTGATCCGGCTTCGCTGCGTCAGGAACTGGTGGAACTTAGGTTGTTGCCGTCAAGAGCGCACATCGAACACGTTGCAGCCTGGGTTCTCGATCTCGATCGTGCCCGCAGTTTTTACGAGCGCTGGTTCCACGCTGCCTCGACTCCCGAGTATTCGAGTAAGATGCGCGAGTTTCGATCCCGGTTCCTAGCGCTCGACGGAGGCTCACGCCTTGAACTGATGGTCTCTCCCCAAGAAGCCCCACGCCAAGCTCACATCGCCATTTCGGTAGGTTCGCGCCCGGCGGTGGATCGTTTGGTCAAGGAGATGGAACACGCGGGCGTTCAGATTGTCAGCGGACCACGAGTCACGGGAGACGGATACTATGAAGCTGTGATCGCAGACTCCGAGGGAAATCTGGTGGAAATCACTGCCTAGCTACGATTCGTGGATAGTCGTAACTCAGAAACTGGCTTGTAGTTGACGACAAATCGCGATTGCAGTCACTGACCCTGCAACCGGGGGGCTGAGTGCTATTGCCTGGTTACGCCAGCTGACACCGTTGGTAAGCTCCTAACTGTCTGTTAGGAACTCATTGCTCCGGATAGAGAATTTTGCCATTTCGGATTGTGTAGCGCACTTTGGAAAATGCCGTAACGTCCTGTGCAGGATCGGCGCTCAGGACCACGAGATCAGCGCTCATGTTTTTCGCGATGCGGCCGATGCGGTCGGAATCGCCGAACTTGCGTGCTGGGTTTGTAGTGAGAGAAGCGAGGATTTGCTGGTAGTTCATCCCTGCCTGTGACATGAGCGTGAATTCCAGCGTCGTGTCGTAGTGGTCGGTATAGCCGATATCAGTCCCAAACAGAATGTCGCCCCCCGCCTCTGAGTAAGCACGTAGTTCGTCAACCATCTGGTTGATCCAAGCCTCGCGCTCCTTGTCGGAGCCGTTTTCCTTGCGTGCCTCGAAATCGAACAATGTCAAGGTCGGTATCAAGCTCAGGTTGGCGCGCCTTAGTTCCGAAGTGAAATTGGGAGTCCAGAGTGGCGATTGGGGAACCGTATGTGCCAACACGTCCACACCGCTATCGATTGCAGCCCGGACACCTTCGATATTCTGTGGATGGGCGAAGACTGGCAAATTGTGACGATGTGCCTCCTCAACCGCTGCTTTGGCAATAGCCAGGGGCAGCACTGCCACTGTCCCTTGTCCCTGGTAGGAACCAGTAAACAATTTGATTCCGTTCGCGCCCTTTGTGGCGTGACCCCGAACGAGAGCGATCGCTTGGTCCGCCGTCTCAGTGTTCTCGATGTGAATATTGTTTTGCTTAAGAAAATCACGCACATACACCGGCTCAATCGTCCAAATGGGCTCTCCAACCGTGAGAATGCGGGGGCCACGCAGTTCACCGCTCTCGATGCGACGGCGCAGTGCAAGAGTATTGTCAAGCACGGATGAAATGTCGAATACCGTAGTGAAACCCCAACGGTTGAACATTGCCTCCAGCTGTTGATCGAGTTCCCAGGCACCGGAATCGGGTACATGAAGAAGGGCGGGGGGAAGGATGTGGACGTGGCTGTTCCAGAATCCTGCAACAATGACGAGTCCTTTACAGTCAATGACTTTCGCCGAGCGCGGGATTTTGATCGCGGAACTCGGTCCTACGGAAAGAATATGACCGTCACGGATCACGATCGATGCATTTTCGATCGGTGGATCTTTTGGTGAGGGATAAACCTTTGCGCCAGTCAGCGCCAAGTCCGCAGTGCGAGCTACATTGCTCGCGATGAACATGACGCACAGAAGTAGAGTCAACCGGATTCGCATATCGGTAATATACGACCCCGGAAGGTATCGTTTTCAAAAAAACTCAGAACGCCTGCCGACACGCTGCGCTGGGAGTCGTCAGTTGTTGATAAATCGCCATAGCGCTCAAAACCCCCAGCCAGCCAATTCTGGATCAAGGCTGTCGCCCGCATCGGCAATCCGGTTTAAGGCAAGGATCACCACCCGCTCGCGCCCGATGACGCCAAAGGTTAGCGCCCGGACTGCGGACCGGCCTCACTCACGTGATAGTCCTTGTACTCGATGGTCAGGGTGGCGCGTCCTCCCAGCCGGATGTAGCTGACCGATTCATTCCGGGCGGGCAGCCAGAAGGCTCCAACTTTTTTGTATTCGTGACGTATCTCACTCTTCTTCGTCCAGAACGACGGGTTCTGGCCGGGTTCGACTTCGATGTGGGTAACGGCGAAATCGACGCCATCCACCCACACCTTGCCCTGATAGACATATTTGCTACGGGATTTCGGGCTGACCTGCAGCACATATTGCCCGCCCGTGCTCGAGGGCTCGTAGCCCACCAGTTCGAAGGTGTAATTATCGCGATTCAACTGGCTCCGCGCACTGACGGCGGGTTGTGCGGCTTCCTTCTCGCCTTCCAGCAGTTTCTTGAAGACGCGATTCAAAATCAGCTTCGATCCGCTTTCGGAAACCACTTTGAACTCTTTCGAGGACGGGCTGTCGTAGGTGGCCTTCACCGTCATTTCAGCGTCCCGGTCGCTAGGAAATCCGCGATAGGCGAGGTGGTACACGCGAGTTCCCTCGGAGTGCATCAGGGCCCGCGCGCGCTCTTGATTCTTGCGCACCAGGTTGTCCACCACCTGGTCCAGGGAGAGAGATGTGGTCGAGGCCGACGGTGGCGTCCCCGAATCCAGGGCAACGAGATTCGATGCCGTAATCAGAGCCACCGAGCCGATCAGAACCGTCACAGTACGTATGGTCGGCAGCATGGTCGGGAAGAAGATCGGGAGGAAAGTCGCGCGCGTGAGTCTCAGATAAGTGTCTCGGTCGCGATTCTTCAGATGAGCAAACGACCGGTGAGGTTGCATAGACCATTCACGCCCCATTTTCCTGTGAAGTTACAACGTAGCTTGCTGGAGTGTCTGTTCAAATTTGCACAGTTCTCAAACATCCGCCATTCTTGGCAAGGTTCAAGCGCCGAAACGGGAACAGCTACGCCGCGGCGGATTGGCCGACGACCGATTCCCGCGCGGCTACAGTGTCGCTCCACTTTCCGAAGACGGAGACGGTTTGGGAATGCGATACTTCTCACCAGCAAAATGTAACCGGCGGGCTACCGCCGAAGTCATGAGCCGGGTGCGACCCAGGGTCCGGCAAGGAGCGTGTGCGTTGAAAATGT
>Ga0222749_10001215_pt1 | contig 13481 bp, 7 predicted proteins | sample IncBWH2Mmetat_FD_197234 | JGI IMG/M metagenome (GOLD analysis project Ga0222749, IMG submission 197234) | Metatranscriptome of lab incubated forest soil microbial communities from Barre Woods Harvard Forest LTER site, Petersham... | ecosystem: Environmental > Terrestrial > Soil > Temperate... | reverse complement strand
TTCTCTATGCGCCGGGACTTGCCAGCAAGGACGAGATTGCGGCAGTAGTCAGCTCCGTGGATCGTCCGGTAAACGTCGTGATGGGACTGCAGGGCGTACAACTGAATCTAAGTGTTTTGTCGGAGATGGGCGTCAGGCGTGTCAGCGTGGGCAGCGCTCTCTGTCGCGCCGCTCTCGGCGCTTTTCTTCGCGCCGCGCGGGAGATGCGTGAGCACGGAACCTTCGGCTTTGCCAATGACGCGGCGACCACTCGCGAGATTACCGCCATGCTGGCGGCATGACGCAGGTCGATCGGAATGTTGGACCAGACAATTGAATGGCGGAGAGGGAGGGATTCTATTACCACCGTTACCTGCAAGTGCCGGTGAGTCCTACACTTCTGCGATAATACCCTGTGTTTGAGCGGGTTACAAGGAGATTCGATCTCTGGCTGGAGTTTCTATGGTTTCTCTCGTTGCCTGGATTTGCGCGTAAAACGATATCACTGGTATCAGTGCATCGGTGTTCTGGCATCGAACCCATCCCCCGAAGCTCACTCGCACTGAACATTGTTGAACGTGATTTGACACCGGGTTCCAATAGGCTCTAACGCACGCAGTCCCGGCGCCGGCGTAACCTGCCTCGCATCGTAACGCCGCATCAGAATACCGAGATATGGGGTTCCCCGCCAAGTACGGATCGCGGTGCTGATTTTGTGCGGACTGGCTGCTAACCCATCCGCTGCGCAACGCGAGATTCAGAATCATCCAACCGGCGAGAATGTCACGGGAGAAGAAGGCAAGGCTGCCTCACACACATTGACTCCTGATGACGGCTTAGTAGTGATTGTCGCGGCACTCAACTCGAGCGTTCACCTTCGTGCCAAGCGCGATTGTTCGCATCTCGTACACGCAATACATGCTTACGCTGGTTTTCCCTAGAGCTACGCAGACTCGTCCGGTCTCTACGTCGGAATGCCGGGCTATAAGTGAATGGTTCATCCACAACCTGGAGATCTGGTTGTTTGGCCTGGGCACGTTGGGATCGTGATCAGTCCTTCCGAGAAGGTCTTCAGCGCAATGCGGTCTGGGCGAGGCATCGATGCTTTTGATGCACCGTGGTTCCTCCTGGTGCAGGGGCCAGCGAAGACAAATGTCCGAGCCCGGGGCCGAGTGGCCTTGCCCTCTCTAGAGGCGGCCAGCCTGAAACAATCGCCTCGCCAGCGATATCGCCCTTGCATGGAATTTGAGCCTTGTGCTACCGTTCCCGCCCAGAAATCGCGTCTGCAGGTCGGAATGAGGAAGGATCCTGAAGGCTCCTATCCCGATATCCAACCTGAGAAATAACGAAGAACAACGGAGACGAGCAGGGTCTTCGGGGCCGAACTGGCTGAGGTGACATGTCACTGTCGTTTTCGACCGACCTAATTCGTGCTTCCGACCGGTTAGAAGCGTGGAGATACAATGCCAAGCAGGTTTGCGGGGATTGCCGGTTTCAGTTCCCCAAAATCTATGCTTTTCACGGCCAGATCGAGCGCCGAAAGGTAGCCGGGCTGGAGTTGACCCGATTCTCCTCGAGTCCCCTTTCCTTCTCCAAGTTCCCTGCGGTGAGCCTCCGGTCAGACGACCGTTGTTGCATCGTCATCACGCAACTGGAGGGTGTCCGGCGATATTCACAGAATGGTACTGTGGCTATCCTGAAACCGCAGGATACGACTCTGATTGATTCGGGAGTTCCCTGGACGTCAGATTGTCCTGGGGAATGTTCTAGACTTTACTTGCGGATTCCGCGTGGGCTGGTGGAAAGCCGTCTGCGGTTCAGTTCTCTGCCCATCGCGCGGCGCATCTGCGGCGCATCAGGGCTGGGAGCGACGTTGTTCGGGCTTGCGACCTCTTTATACCACGAGGCTGACATGCTGACAGCGGAAGAAGGAATTGTAGCGCTCGAAGCGTATCTGGAGATCCTGTCGACGTGCATTGGGCGCCCGGAACCGGCATTGCGGGAGACAAGCCATTGCGGGGAACTCTCTTCGCGGATCGAAAACTTCATCGAGATGCATTTGCCGGAGCCGACGCTCTGTCCCTCGGAGATTGCAGCGGCGATTGGTATTTCTGTCCGCCACTTGCATCGTCTGTTCAAGCGTAAAGGCCGTACCGTTGCCGACTGGATCCGAGAGCGACGCTTGCGAGAGTGTCGCAGCGATCTGGCAGATTCGCGTATGCGGGAAAGGACCATAACCGAGATCGCGTTCTTCTGGGGATTCAACGACTCGGCCCACTTCAGCCGGTCCTTTAAAAAGCAGTTCGGCATTTGCCCCACGACGTTTCGCGCGCGCAAATCGGCCAACTCATGGAACGCTGGGCGGGGACGGGTTTCGGGTTTCTATCCAGCGGTAGAATCCCAGCATTCCCAACCAAACTAGCCGTCAACGGAAACCTGCTCGCCACGCATATCTCCTGCGATTTTCTCCGCGCGCTTGGTGGGTACTCGGAGAAGAGCTCCCAGAGCCGCCCAGATGGCCAAGGCAATCCATTCGTACCGGGTGAAGTGTCCGGGGATGACGGGAATGACTTTCACCAGGACCATCAGAATGGTTACCAGCATTCCGAAAACAGCGGCGGCCCGACCACGGAACGCGGGCTTCATGCAGTAGTAGGCGGCACATCCTGCCATCCATCCTATCCCGGAGGCGACGGCCCCGACTTCAAGGATGGGCACCAAGCCGGCTTCGCCAAGAAGCATGGTGAGAACGGTGGCTGCGCCCACGGCGACAATGGCTGCGGCGGGCGTTCGATTCACCGGATGGACATAACCTAGCCTGTGATTGAGCATGTTGCGCCTTCCCAAGGCGAACAATAGTCGGGACGAGGCAACCATGTTTGCGTTGAAGGCTTGCAGCAGGGCAACCAGGGCCGAGGCCATGATCAGAACCACGATCCAGTGTGCGTGCAAGGCCCGTTCGAAAGCGACGGCCGTCGGAAACTGCAGATTGCTCTTGAGGCTCGGCCAAGGAGCCACGTACGCGACGGCGGAGATGACAACCACGAAAAAGGCGAGACCGACCATAATCGTCAGAATAATAGCGACGGAGAAACCCCGCGCCCGGAAATCGGGACTGGCCTCCTCCGCGTACTTGCCGACCGACTCAAAACCTCCTAACAACCAAGGGATTACTTGCCATACCAGGAGTATGGAGATGAGGGGAGAATGACTGAATAAAGGATGTAAATTGGTAATTGAACCGTGTTGAGCGCCAGCCAATGCAAAAACTACGACCAAAGTAAGAAATGTGAAGGTGGTCCACTTACCCAACCTCGCGCTGGCTTGGATGCCTTGATAGTTCAACCAGGTTAGCGAGACTGTGATCAGGAGACCTAGGAGAACGTGGGGCAGATAAACTGGCCGCCCACCGAGCCGATACAACTCCAGGGTATTGAGAGTGGGAAACAAGTAACCGGTAATTCTGCCGGCGGCCAGTGCCTCGAAGGGACAAGTGAGGAAATAGCTTAGAAACACCATCCAGCCAGTTGCGAAGCCGACAGTCGGGGGGAAGTAGTTGGCGAGGTAAGCCACCTCGGCAGCTGCGTCGGGTATGGCGCGCACCAGTTGGCCGTAGACGTAACCGATTGGCAGCAGCATCAGCGCGCCGGCAGTGAATCCCAGGATTGCGCCAAGCGGGCCCCCGCGTTGGAGGATGTCATCCATGACAACGAGCCACGCAGTGCCTACCATGACGCCGAAGGCCAGTGCGAAGTAATCGGCCAGACGAAGCTTGCGGGCGAGTGTTGTCATAGTCTCAAGACGCCCAACTTCTAGTGGGCTGTGAACTAGAAGGAAGGTTCTCACCTTGGCCGCAGCTCGCTTCGCGCCGGTTACCGTCCAAAAAAGCTTTACCGCAAAGAGAGAAGAGCTCCGGAAAAGAACGCAAACAAAGAGAACGCGAGAGACGGCCCCGGAATGCGGCCGTCCTGGTTAGCCTTATCAAAATTCGTATCTCAGCGCGAATTGCATGACGCGGGGACTGGTCAGCAGACCGGTATAAGCGCCGAAAGTTTGCGGCACCTGTTCCAGGGAAGCGATGCAATTGCAAGCAGATGTCCCCAGGCCCGACAGCACGTTGAAGCGATGAAGGTTCGGCACGTTGAAAACCTCCCAGCGGAACTGCAGGCTGTGGCTTTCCCACGGCATCTTCCAGCGCTTGCTCAGAGCCATATCTAAACCGGCGTATCCATCCCCACGGACCACGTTTCGAGAACCGCTTTCGCCTGGGAAAGGATGCCGGAAGTCGGCAAACGCGGCCACCGGATCGGCGAAGACGCTAACCGCACCCGTGCTGGGATCACGGTGATGCCCGATCTTGGGTTGCGCGACCAACTGCGCGATGCCCTGCTCATCCCAGTTCGTAGGCCAGAAGTTACCGTTATCCACGGTGAAGGGAAAACCGCTGGTCCAGCGGGCTACTCCCGACAGTTGCCAGCCGCCAATGAAAGCATCGAGAGTCGACCCCGCATTCGCAGCGAAGCGCTTGCCCTTCCCCACCGGTAAATCCGCTATCCAATTGGCGTTGATCTGGTGAGTGGTGTCGAAATCCGAGACTCCTCGACGTCCGTTCGGATCGAAGGCATTCGCCAGGCGAGTACCGGGAGCGCCCACATTGCAACACGATTCCCACGATAAACGCGTTGCGGAGGAAGTGATATCAATCGACTTGGAATAGGTGTAGTTCAGGTCGAACTGAAGTCCGCTGCTGAACTGCTTTCTCAGAGTAGCCTGCAGTGCGTTGTAATTCGATTTGCCGATGGAGCTCCAGGCGAACATGCTGGTTGCCTGGTTGTTGAGGTAATTGCCGAACCCTCCCCCAAAGGGCGCCGCAAAGGTCCCCGCTCCAGAGGCTGCACATCCCGCGGTTGCGCAGAACGAGTAGAAATTCCCTAGGTTATCCCCTAAGCCGCCATAGAGGTCAAGGTTTCCTATCCCAACGACCTCGTTGCCGGCATAGGAGAGGAATGGATCGTAGTAAAGATCGTAAACGGCCTGAATCAGGCCGGCATTGCCCGGAGCAATGGTGGCCCCGCCAAAGCTCGTGTATCCGGATGCGCTGCTGTTCAGAGTCGGCAACATGTGGTGCCAGTAGGAAGCGGTCGGACCTACACTCGCGTCGGTGACCGCGGAAAGCGTCGTCTGGTACGGCGTGCCATTGGCAATCAGGACAGCGTTGCTGCGAGCCAATTTCGACAGGGCCGTGGCCGCTGAGAAATAATCGACTCCGGATTTTGGATCCACGATGTCAAGCGGCTGCCTCAGGTCGCGCTGCGTAAGCAGGTTGCGGCCCAAACGCCCGACGTAAGAGACTTGCAGAGACAACCTGTTTGGCAGCTCGCGGCCAACGGAAAAATCGAAGGCGTAAGCGTGAGGCGTCTTAATGGACTGATCGATTCCCCAAGTGATAGCTTGGCCGGTTGGCAGAGGGTGCAGTGCTGGCGGCGGTGGCTGAAAGAATACCTGGCTTCCAGAAGGCGGGTTGTTTGGGTCCGGGCAGTCCACCGGACCGCAAGTCGGAATTAGGTTGATATTCGTTATGCGGGGCACGTGTTTAGCATCATCGTAGCCAAAAGTACAGCAGGCGTTTTGAATCGTCGCACCCAATCCGCCAGGAGGGTTTGCATCGAAAGTATTGAGCAGTTGCATTCCCGCGCGATCATAGACTCTGCTGAAACCGCCGCGAATAACTGTTTTATCACCATCGCCGAAGATGTTTTTCAGCCAGCCACTGTGGGGACGAGGCGAGTACGCCACGGAGATGCGCGGCGAGACATCCGATTTTTCAAAGTTGTACCAACCGGGCCCGTGGTTGGCCGGGCCGCCTAGGACAAAAGATAGTAGCGGGGCAGCATCGTACCCGATACCTTGCTTCATGTTCTTTACGGTCTGATCGAACTGCGTCCCCAGATTGACGTTCGGAGACGCCTGGAAACCGTTGACCTCCCACGGTGGTGGGAACAGCGACCAGCGCAAACCGTAGGTAACCGTGAGGTTCGGTTTCGCTCGCCACGAATCCTGTGCGTAAAACTCGTACCATTCGAGCCCATAATTCCGCTTCACAGGAGTGCCCTTAGACAACACGTTACCCAGCTTGTCATAGTTGTAGTTGGCATTGATGTCTGAAACCATGCCGAGCAAGGAAAGCATGGGGAGGTCGTACGCTGGGCTGGATGCGGGTTCAGGAAAATTACCGTTCACGGGATCCAGGTAGCCGCCGCCGGTGTTGGCGAAACCGGTCGGGGACATCCAATTGGTAGCCCCCTTTCCTACGCTGAAGGAATGTTCCAAGCTGACCCGAGGATCGCGGACAAAGCCGATGTTGCCGCCCAACTGCAGGCTGTGTTTACCCTTGGTCCAGGAGAAATCGTCCAGCAGGTTGTGAGTGGGTGTTTGCGCGTTGTGGCTGTAGGTGAAGCTTTGATCCAGACCGTAGAACACGTTCCATTCCTGATTCGAGTTGCCCGCGAAACCCGTGCTCTGGCGGGTGAATCCCCAGTGGAACGTATTAACCACTGTCGGGCTGAGAACCGCTGTGTATCCCACCACGAATCCTTTGCTGTGATCTTCGAGGGTCTGCTCGGGCGGGGTCCCCGGCAGGAAGGGCTCCTCTGGGTTGAATATATTTTGCAGAGCACCGCGCCAAAACAGAGTGTGCTTGCCGTCCGCCGTGAGGTGATAATCGAGGCGGGCGATGAATGCGTTGTTATTGAAGCTGACGGGTGCGCGGAAACGGAAGCCCACATAGTTAAAGCCATCGCCCACGGATGAGTCATTGCCGCTCAGGCCCGCGTAGGTCTTCTGGAAGTAGGAGTGCATGTAATTCCTGGATGCCAGCCCGAGTGTTCCGAGAGGATCGAGTAGTGTAATGTCAGCCGGACCAAGCACGAAGAAGCCCGGCTGAGATGTATAAGGGGCTAGGCTAATCCCCTGCACCGTGCGTCCCGGGCAAGTGACCGTGTCAAGCTGTCCATTCGACAGGAGTGGACACTGGTATTGAATCACACCATCACGCATGGCGGGACTGGGAATACTCCGCACCGTACTGTCCTCCTCCCGCCGGCGTGTTCCCTCGTAATTAACAAAGAAAAACAGACGGTTCTTCTGGATCGGGCCTCCCCCCGACGCGCCGAAGATATTTCGGATCAATTTATCCGGCACGTTAGGTGCTCCACTCAGTGCCTCCGCATTCTTGACGAAGTAATCATTGGCGCTGGTAATAGTATTGCGATGGTATTCGTAGAGCGACCCGTGGAAACTGTTCGTGCCGCTTTTGGTGACGAGCGACACCTGCGCTCCGGAGCCTTCTCCCTGGTCGGCGTTGTAGTTCGACGTGGTCACCCGGAATTCCTGAACCGAATCAAGCGTCGTCGGCAGCACGGAAGTAAAGGCATACCCAGTGGACTGGTCGTTCACGTCCACGCCGTCGAGGGTAATGTTGCTCTGGTCGCTGCGCGCGCCGTTCACGGCACCGTTGCGCGTGTCCTGATCCTTGACGGCTGGCTTTTCAAGGTCCGGACGATTGCCCGTATACGCCACACCTGCTTGCAGGCTCAGCAACTCCGCAACATTGCGGCCCTCCAGTGGAATCTGCTTCACCTGGGTTTCGTTGAAGGGATTGCCGATGGAGGCATCCACCAGGTTCAGTGCCTGCGCCTCACCGGTTACGGTGACGACCTCGGCAGCCGCGCCGACCTTGAGCTGAACATTCACTGTCGCTGGGGTATTGACCAGCAACTGCAGGTCGGTCTGCTGGTATTTTGCGAAGCCCTTAGCGCTGATGGTGAGCGCGTAGGTTCCAGGAGGGAGGAACAAGAAGCGGAATTCCCCCTGGGTGTCAGTCACCACAGTGCGTTCTGTCTTCAACCCGGCGTTGACCAGGGAGGCTGTGGCACTAGTGATAGCCGCGCCGTTTAGGTCCGTCACGGTGCCTTGGAGCGAGGTCGTCGAGGTCTGCGAGTACAGCGCGCCAGTCAACGCCAGGCAGAGTGTTACGGAAAACGCAAACTGCTTCAATGAGCTCATGTCGAACCTCGTGCCCAGAGGCTCCTGGCTGGGTTGCACCCGCCCGGGCTCGGGCAGTCGTGATAGTGGGTGCTCACCAAGAACTCAGGCAGTCCATGGGAATCATTCTGCGTTGTTTCGGCCTCTGGCCGAAGCTCCTGCACACAGCGTAGCTATTCGCTAGTCGGGAATCTTGTCTGAGAGTGACATGCTCTTGTCTGGGAGTGACTCGCCGCCACCAGCCCGCCGCCTCAAAGTGCGGGCGGGAGGGTTGTGAGCTTCAAGCCGACCATCCGTTCTTCTGGATAGTGAAGTAGTGTGTGCAAGACCTGAGCAGCTTAACTCCTCCCGATTCAAATGGGCATTAACGCGCAGCGACAGATCGCGGACTCCGCTTTCACCGATGCGGAAGGTTCCGCTTTCGGCCCCACTATCTTCTATCCCGAGACGTTGACGGGTCGCGGCCTGCTCACGGTAGCGCCGCGCTTCCTCTAGGGCGGCCCAGGCCGCGGTTTCTAGCGTTCGAAAAATATGTAGTCCGGCTCAATCGAGTTGCCAAGAATTCCCCCGTAGAACTTGGGACTTAACAGCTCCGCCTGACCGGCCTTTTCCGTACAGCCTTGGGACCTTCGCCTGCGGAGCGGAGTTTTCCAAAAGCCTCCTCCACCGAGGCCGCACAACCGGTTGATTTTTCAGCGCCCCTTTCGAGCACTTCGCGCTTTCCAGAAAGACTTGTTTCTGGAATTGGGGTCGAAGGAGTTTTCGAGTAGCTGGCACAATCGTCCGGACGGAGTACATGGACATACGACCGATCTGGGTTTCAGGAAGGAGTCATTGGATATGCGTCCTCCCGCCAGGACCGCCACCTCATCCGCACTCCCGGTGCTTGCCTATTTCAGGTGTTCTACAAGAAACAAATCGGATAGGTTGCGGACGTAGCCAAACACATAGTGTTTTTCATCGGCAGCAATGCGGGGACAAGCGACGCTGGTCACGCCGGCCACGTCGGATGGGCTGAACGCTTTCCACGGCGTGCGCGTACCGGTTTGGACATCTAGGCGTGAAACCTCGCATGCAATTTGGCCGCGCCGTCCGATAAGCAACCCGTTGCCGTCCTTCGTCCAACGAATGGGCTGCTCGCCCGGTTGCGACTCCCGCAGCAGCTGCGGTTCGCCACCATCAACGGAGGCCACGGCAATCCCACCGCTGGTAACAATCGCTGTACGCTTGCCGTCGGGCGAAATGGATTGGGGGGTCCTCCCCAGACGAGTCCCCTCAGGCGTGATGGGGCGCGGCTGCCCGCCATCCAGACTCATAAGGTAGACCCGCGGGCCGTGACCGGGTTCGTGCCCCTCAAGCAACATACGTTTGGAATCGGCACAAAACTCACCGAACGCCGGAACAACATTGCCAGTGTTGAGGGTCCGCTGCTGTCCCACACCGGTGGGCAGCAGTGCGAAGTCGGGAGGGGATAGGTTCTGACGTAGCACAAGTGCCCACTTGCCATCCGGCGAAAGCGCATTCGGCGATCCCGCGCCTAGACGGATTGCGGAGCTGCCATTGGTTTCACGAGTGAACACCGCATACTCGCCACCACCGGCCTCACCTGCCTCAACGAAGAGCATTATCTTCCCATCGCTGGTTATATCGTACGGAATGGTCCAGTCCTGCCAGCTCAGGTCGCGCTCTTTGGTCTCCGCCGACGCCAGGCCGATTGCGCCGGCGCGCATCGAATCGCGCGAAATCAAGGCCTGCCCACCAGCACCCACATCGTGCAGCGTAAGTGTCCCCGGGGCGCTCAGCAGTTCACGCAGCTTGCCCGATAAAGTAACGCCACGCAGCGAACGGCTGAAGCCGGTGGGTGTGGCGGTAAACCAGACCTCCTCTCCAGAAGGCGACCAGGCCAAACCGAAAGCGCTGGCCCAGCGCTCGGTCAAATCTGACTTCTTGCCGCTGAGATTGACCACACTGATCACGCCACCGTCATCTCCCAGCAGATTGTGGTCGATGAATGCCAGGCGATCAGCCTTAGGAGAGAAGCGCAGATGGCTGATCCAGCCGGTGGTTTCGTATAGGACCTTGCCGATCGGATACTCCACGCGGCTCTGGCTGCCGACGACGTGCACTGCCGCCAGCGCGGTGCCATCCGGAGTCCAGTCGGCTTCTTCGACGTTGTCCAGTAGATCGCGGGGAGCATCGGCGCCGATCGAGAGCTGAGCCAGCGTCCCAGTGTGCGTGAAACGGTTGTCGCTGAGGCGAAAACGGCGCAGCACTGCCATTTGTCCGGCGGAGGACACTGCCAAGACTTTGGTCTGGGTCAATCCCAGATCGCGAGATTCGGTCGAGTTTGGGGAACTGATAAAAACCGTCTGGGGAGCGCCTTCCCAGGAGGCGCTGTAGATCGCCGAGCGCGGATCGGGAGCAAACCGGGCGGCCGGCAGAGCGCCCCGCCGGAAGGTCAGCTCGCGAAACGTTGGGATTGGACGGGTAGTGATTCGCTCCCCCGCCATGAACCCTAGCAGCGCCGTTGCCAAGGTTACAAGGATAGCGCCACTGATGAGAGGGATGCGGGCTCGTTTTGTGCCTACCGGAGCGGCTTCCGCAACTGCCGCCGGCGCCGAACCAGATTCTGCGACTGCAACCGACTGCCGCGATGAAGACTGCCGGTCGCGGTGCAGGCGCTTGAGGTCGGCCCTCATTTCGGCTGCACTCTGGTAGCGCAAATCGCGGTCCTTTTCTAGCGCCTTGTTGACGATGCGCTCCAGTTCCTGCGGGAGACCTGGGTTCAGCCGTGCGGGCGGGGAGGGCACTTTGTTGAGAATCGCGTTGAAGATCGCGGCTGACGTGCTTCCCTCAAAGGGCTGTTTGCCGGTAGACATCTCATACAGCACGATACCGAAGGAGAAAAGATCGGTGCGCGCGTCCAGATTTTGGCCCAACGCTTGTTCCGGGCTCATGTACGCCACGGTTCCCAGCGCGGACCCTGGAGAGGTCAAGTGCTCAACGCTGACTTCGGCTGTTGCACCAGCCATAACTCCTGACTCCATGGCTTTGCTGTGCTCCAACGTGACTTTGGCCAACCCAAAATCGAGGATCTTTGCATGGCCGCGCTCGGTCAGGAAGATGTTTGCAGGTTTAATGTCGCGATGAATGATGCCTTTGGAGTGAGCGGCTTCGAGCGCGTCGGCGATCTCAGTACCAAGACTGAGGACGATCCCCACCTCGAAGGGGCGAACCGAGATGCGGTGCTTCAGGGTTGCGCCCTCCAGAAACTCCATGACGATGAATGACTGGGCTCCATGCTTGCCGATCTCGTAAATCGTGCAGATGTTGGGATGATTCAGAGCAGAGGCAGCCCGCGCTTCGCGCCGAAAACGTTCGAGGGCTTGTGTGTCCCGGGCGAGCTCGTCGGGCAGGAACTTTAACGCGACAAAACGACCCAATTCGGTGTCTTCCGCCTTGTATACGACACCCATGCCCCCGCCGCCGAGCTTGTCGACGATGTGGTAATGCGAGATGGTGTGGCCGATGATCGAAGTGCCCCTGAGCCAAGTGGTGCAAATGTTAGTGTCGATCGGTGAGGCAAGTCAAATTAGGCTGTTGGCGCAACAACGCCTCGCCTCTTAACGAGGTGCACCGAAAGCATTGGCGGCAACGCTGTCACAGTGCTAGCTACTCGAAAACTCCTTCGACCCCAATTCCAGAAACAAGTGGTTCTGGAAGACCGAGATTGCGCGAGAAGGATGCTGAAAAATCAAGTGTTCGCGCGTGTCCTCCGGGATGCTTTTTGGAAAGCACGGTTTCGATGGCGGTCGCTCCCCTTTTCGCAACGGTGATTACTTTCGTTGCCCGTGATCGAGGCACAATTGCCGAGGTAGCAAGTCGGACCACATTTCTCGTTGTTCGATAGAAGAGCGCGCACGGCCTGATCGAGGGAATATTTGCTTAAGGCTAAGGTGAGCCTCACTTTTCGTTTGCCCAACTGTTCTTCGATTTTGTTGAGGAGGTCGCTGCTCTCGAGCCCAGCGTCGCGCACCGCAAGAGCCAGGGCGCCATCGAGGCGCGGATCATTCAAGCCGAGGAGGGAATTGAGTGCGGCGAGGCGCGCTGGCTGCCACGCACCGCGATCCGCGAGCAGTGTGGCAAGCTGATCGCGTACGTCGCCAGCGCTTACGCCGGGCAGCGAGACGAGGTTCCCTGCGGCGCGGGCGCTGGCCGCCAATCTCTCCGGGTTTCGTGAAGCGAAGCCTGCTCGCGAAATCTCAAGGGCCTTGGCTTCATGAAGGTCGCCGAGGGCGATGAGTGCCGAAGGGCCGAGTGGGTTTCCGGTGTTTCGCGCCATTTCCAAGAACTGGGGCGCAAAATCGGAGGCGCCGAGTGCGCCCAGGGCGCGTATCGCCGCGCTGTTCCAGGCAATATCGTCGCTCGTCTCGAAAATTTTGCGAAGTTCACCTGCGGCGCGAGGTTCGCGAATCGCAGCCAGTGCCGAAATGGCCTGCTCGCGGAGATAGGGCTCGGACATATGCTCGATGGCATAGGGATAACCGTCGCGAATTCCGTGGCGGCCCAGAAACTCAGCGATCTCCAATTTGCGCCGCAGGTTCGTTTCCTGGAGGAGATGAGGCTGAAGCGCTTTTGCGGCAGTGTCGGTGTCGATTTTTATGAGCGCATCCACTGCATACCACCAGATGTCCTGCTGAGTCGGGACGAGCATGGGGGCGAGCATCGCCACGAGCCGAGCGTCGGCGACCTGCTAATGCCAGAAGCCGATGGCAGCAACGACAAAAGAACGTCATTTTCTGCCATTTTTGGAACTCAGCAGGTCGACCGCTCCTCGGTGAGCTGACGCGATTCTGGTGAGGCTGAACTCAACGGAAACGTTGATTCAGACAACAACCACGGAGGCTCCTCAAGGACATATGTATTACATCGGGCTAGATGTTCACAAGAAGACGATCAGCTACTGCGTCAAGGATGTGAGCGGTCAGGTTCACCAGGAAGGCAAGGTTGGGGCAACGCGATGGGAACTGGACGACTGGATGAAGACGCTTCCGCAACCCTGGACGGTGGCGATGGAAGCCACGATTTTCACCGGCTGGATCTACGATCATCTACTTCCACACGCTCAGCAGGTAAAGGTAGCGCATCCCCTGATGCTGCGCGTCATCGCCGCGGCCAAGAAGAAGAACGATCGGATTGATGCCGGCAAGATCGCCGACTGCCTGCGCTGCGATTTCCTGCCGGAGTGCCATATGGCACCGACCCCGATTCGGGACCGACGCCGAACCCTGCGCTACCGACATCTTCTGGTACGCCAGATGGTGCAGATGAAGAATCGCATCTCGGGTCTGCTGATGGAAACCGGAGTGAGCTACAACAAGCAGCGGCTGCACAAAGTGCGCTACTTCCATGAGTTGCTCTCGACCAACGAAGAGGTGAATGAGAGTATCCGGCCGCTG
>Ga0222749_10001212_pt1 | contig 13503 bp, 3 predicted proteins | sample IncBWH2Mmetat_FD_197234 | JGI IMG/M metagenome (GOLD analysis project Ga0222749, IMG submission 197234) | Metatranscriptome of lab incubated forest soil microbial communities from Barre Woods Harvard Forest LTER site, Petersham... | ecosystem: Environmental > Terrestrial > Soil > Temperate... | reverse complement strand
TGTCCGAATGCATGTCCGTAATGAACAGGTCCATCAAACCGTCATTGTTGAAATCGAAGAACTTGATCCCCATAGCTCCCCACGGCGTTTTGGGAAAGTAAGCCGCTGTCTTCTCCACAAAACGCTTGCCACCTTGGTTTTCATAATAACTGTCATCTCCTTGCATGTTCAAAACGTACAGATCCGGATAGCCGTCCTGGTTGAGATCGTAGAAATCTGCGTCCCCACTCCAGCCCCGGTGCTGCAGATTCATTTCCTTCGAGACGTCCTTGAACTTCCCTCCACCCAAATTCAAGTAAAGCAGGCTCTGCTCGCTGCGTTCTGGATAAAGATGCCCCGTGAAAGCATCCGGATACGCCAGGTAATAACCGCCCTTGCCCTTTTCGTTCTTAGTGTATACCCCCACGTTGGCTACAAACAAATCCAGCAGTCCGTCATTGTTGAAGTCAAAAAACACTGCCCCCGACGAATGTCCCACGTAGCCCAATCCCGATTCCCTGGTAATGTCCTTGAACTTTCCATGCCCGAGATTCTTGAACAACACATTGCCCATTTTCACCGTCGTGACAAACAGGTCCGGCAATCCATCGTTATCAATGTCCGCGAACGACGCCCCGACACACACCCGGTCCTCCAGGCCCACTCCCGCCGTCGCCGTTATGTTCTCAAACTTGCCGTTGCCAAGGTTGCGATAAAGCTGGTTTCCTCCTAATTGGTTAACGAAGTAGATGTCCAGCAGTCCATCCCCGTCTACGTCCGCTACTGCCACCGCCGAACCGTGATCGTAATGCGCCGGCTTCCAGTTCTTCCCGGCGTCGTCCACCACATGATGTTCGAACGTGATGCCGCTCTCGGCGTACTGATCCGTAAAGTTGAAGCCATGAAATACCTTCCAGGTCTTTGCGTCCTCGATCTGCTTCCGGCGCGCCTCTTCCAATAGAGGAACCATATTGGCATTCAATCTCAGCGGATCGATGGTTGGTACCACCGCGTTGGTGGCCGCAACTGCGACAGACGATATGGAACAAGCCACAACGACAGGCACTGCGCCCACGGTGGCCACAAGCAGCCGATTGATTTTCATGTTATGTCAAAGCTTGAGTGTCCAAACGTGAGCCTGCGAAAATGATTGAAGCGAACTTGAGCGGCTGTTTTTTGCAAACGACAAATTAATCCCGAAACTTTATCATACACATCCCGCTGGTCCAGTCCCGTTTCTATCCGCTTTGGTGCTCCATCTGCCGGGACTGTGGCTCGGCACGAACGCACATCTTCAGTCTTATGCCCTATTAATCTCAATTTGATGGTTGAAGCCGAGTTCTGTGCGGGCCTTTGCATCGTGCGGGTCCCGTGGGAGCCGGAATTCGTCATACCTGGCGAACGTTGCGAAGTTTTTCTCATTCTAGGCGCTCGCTAACCGCACTGCGTCATTTGTGCCGCTCAGAAGTATTTGAAACCACAGCTCGGCCACTTCGTCGGAAGACTGCGGACCACAAAAGACCTCCCTGGGCTTTTCGAATTGGAAAGCCCGTTCGGACCCCTTATAATGAGCACGTTGAGATCCAAAAGGACCCAGAAAAAGCGAGCGCGCGACGCCTGTATTCTCAAGTCAGAGCCGTTGGGGCGCAGGAAACAGGCTCTAGCTGGGAAGCGATCGCGTCTGCAGACCTGGGCGTTTCGCATTGTCGGTTTAACCATCATTCCAGCTTTAGTGTTGGGCCTAACCGAGCTTGGACTGCGCGTCGTCGGTTATGGTTATTCGCCAGATTTTTTTAAGAAGTTCACTATCGGCGGCCAAGTGGCCCTCGTGGAAAATGACCAGTTTGGACTGAGGTTCTTTCCACGCTCTCTGGTCCGGATTCCGGCGCCGGTGGTAATGAAGGCCGCTAAGGCACCGAAGAGCTATCGGATTTTTGCGTTCGGAGAATCCGCCGCGTTGGGTGATCCCCGTCCCAATTACGGCGCGTCACGTTACCTCGAGGCGCTTTTGCGGGAGCGTTATCCCGGCCGCGATTTCGAAGTTGTAAACACCTCCATGACCGCCATTAATTCACATGCGATTTTACCGATTGCGCGCGAATGCGCCCGGTACCAAGGCGATTTTTGGATCCTTTATATGGGTAACAATGAGATGGTGGGCCCGTATGGCGCCGCCAGTGTTGCCGGCGCGCGCGCACCTCCGCGATGGCTGATAAAGGCGAGTTTAGAGATCCAACGCCTTCGTGCCGGGCAATTGCTAATGGAGTGTAGCCGAAGACTTTTCAAGGGACCTGCCACCGCCTCTGAGTGGAGGGGGATGGAAATGTTCCTTCAAAACCAATTACCTCTGGGCGATCCTCGCAAAGAGGTGGTTTACCAGAATTTCCGCAGAAATCTGGACGACATTTTGCGGGCCGGCGTGAGCTCAGGCGCGAAAATCCTGCTCAGCACGATCGCGGTGAACTTGAAAGACTGCCCTCCCTTTGCTTCATCGCCGCTTGTCACCGCCTCGACTGCTGAAGGCGACGCTCGAGAAGCGTTACAAAAGGGTGATCAGGAAAAAGCTAAAAAACTCTACGCAGAAGTGGCGCGGCGATTTCCGGACTCGGCGGACGCGCAGTTTCAGCTGGGCACTTGCTGCCTCCGCCTGGGGGAAACATCTGCCGCGGAGCAACATTTGCAAAGCGCGGTAGATCTGGACGCCCTGCCCTTCCGGGCGGATTCGCTGATTAACGCTACGATCAAAGAGGCCGCCGACCGATTAGCCAGCCAGGGGGTATCCCTCTGCGATGCGGCGGCAATCCTCAACTCGAACAGCCCGGGAGGCATTGCTGGCCAGGAATGTTTCTACGAACATGTCCATCTTAACTTCAACGGCAATTACATGCTGGGACTTGCTTGGGCGCGCGAAATCGAAAAACTGATGCCCGCAGAGATCAGCCGGTCCGGTTTGAAAAACTGGGCCTCTGCCGAGACTTGCGAACGACGCCTTGCCTTGACCGACTGGAACAGACTCTCGACGCTTGAGGAAGTAGTCCGCCGGCTCGATCGGCCTCCTCTTAGTCGTCAATTAAATAACTCCGTCCGTGTGCAGGAATTTCAAACCAGAATTGACAACCTCAACCGCCGCATCTTATCTCCGGACGAGGACCCGCTCGCCAGGGCGCTGTACCTTGAAGCCACCGCCAGCAGGCCGGCTGACGCTTGTCTACACGAGAATTTCGCCGAGTTTCTGGAGGCAATTCATGATCGGGCGGGAATGGCTTTGGAGTGGGAAAGAACTCGCGATCTGATACCCCATTATTACCTACCGCACTACAACTTAGGTGTTGCCCTTGAGACGGAGGGGAAGCTGGCTCAAGCAAGAGATTCTTTGGAAGAAGCCGCCAGGCTGAATGGCAGTAACGGAGACATACGCCTGGAGATAGGAGTGACCTTCGCACGGGAGGGACTCTGGGAAACGGCCCTCCAGCACTTCGCACAGGCCCACCAACTGGACCCCGAAAACCCACGGGAACTGCTCTACTCAGGAGAAATGCTATGGAAACTCAAGCGTCGTGAGCAATCCATGCGTGTATTGAGAGACGCTATCCATCTCCGGCGTGATTATTGGCAAGCTCACTATCGTCTAGGTGACGAATTGGCCCTCAGCGGCCAAATCGAGGCTGCCGCGACTGAATTCCGGGAAACCCTCCGCACCAACCCTGGTTACGTGAAGGCGCACGAGAATCTTGGAGTGGCCTTATACAAGTTGGGACGAAGCGAAGAAGCAATCCGCGAGTTTGACGAGACCTTGCGGCTAGACCCGCAGAATCAGACCGCTACCGGGTTCAAACGCCAGGCTCAGAACCAGATCAGAAATTAAAGAGAGGCTAGTCGCCGGATGTTCGACTGATCTCCCACAGCTCTGCTGATGGAGCATCTCAGCGGGCCCCATCTGCCGCGATCGTTTCAATACGCCGCCGTAACTCTTCTATCGCCTGTGTCTAAACGCAGCGCCGTTTGCAGCTGGGCAACGGCCGGCGACGGCCGGCGACCGATTTCCCGTGTTCAACAATGACATAGCTAAGCCGAGCCTGAAATCCTTCACTTGAGGAAACCGGTGAACCAAATAGTCAAATTGCTCGGCGGCTTGGGCGTCTCGTTTAAGCTCCTGACAGAAAAGTGCCAGGTTGAAACTAATAAGCCAATCCTCTGGTCGGCGGTTTAAAGCGGCTAAGTACGTCCTTAGGCTAAGCTCCGCCTCAGGCTCACCAAAGGATGCGAGCCGCTGGTGGTTTTCAGTTTCCGCGGCAGCCTGGCTTCGAGCGTGATCCATTTGGTCTAGAAACGGAGCAGCAGACTTTGGGCGCACCATGGCTGCATTGACATTGAGATCGTAAAACGCCGGTTGAGGACTGAGGGGACCAGGGAAGCAATGATGCATCTCAAAGACTAAACGCTCGACGAAAACGTTACGCGTCGAGCAAAATAAAGAGAGAGCCGCGGTTGCCCGCGGCTCCCCATGTAATTAATTGAAAAGTTACAGCCGTGCTGGCTTACGGTCCAACTCGGTAGAACTTGGCGCCGACGCCTGAGAGCGGCACGGTAGTCGGATTAGCTGTGCCTACTGGCGTCCAGGTTGCCCCGGCGCCCAGGGTAGAACTGGACTGCAGGGTGCCGCCCGTAGGGGTCCAGGAGATGCTGACGTTGGCACCCGAGAGGGAGGCCTTCAGCGTGGCTTGGTTATTTTGCGGCGGAACGAATGCGCTGTTATAGTTCGCAAACGACCCCGTGTAATAGTAGTTGAGGACCGTGGCCGCGGTTGAGTTGTTGTTGTGCGCGGTGCAGCAGATGCCCACGTATACCGAGGCCGGCATCGGTCCTTGCGCGTTGGTCGACCAGTCCGTTAAGGCTTCCCGGACCCAGTCAACGCCATTGCTGGACCAGTAACCGGCCAACATTTGGCCGGTTCGTTTCAGGCGCACCCAGGCATTGGGATAGGCCGGGACGGTGCCCGGAGCGGTGCCCCAACCGCCTGAGGCGGCCGAAGTCGCCGCGCGGGCATTGCATTCCACCGTGTTGGCACCGGTGCCAGAGCCGTCAATGGAAGTGACTCCGTCAGCAGACGTTGGGTCGTTGACAATATTCCAATCCCGGCTGGTCAGGGTCAGGTCTTCGCGAACCATGAGGCCGCCTTTGCTCCAATTGGATACCTTGACAAACGAAATCTGACGCACGACAACGTCGAAGTCGTTGGTCTTGGATTCATAGCTGAAGTTGAACCCGTCGGCGGCGTTCCAGATGTCGCTGCCCTGACACTGAATGGTGTAGGCATTAGGGCCGTCGCTCCACATGTAGCCAGGCCAAGCGGGATCGGGAGACGCAGGGTCACCGATATCGGCGTTTGTAAGCTCCACAGTCGAGACGCTCAGCGTCGAGCTTACTGGAGCGTTGCCGGAGAAGTCCGTAATCCCCGTGAGCGTCAACGTGATCGGCCCCGTGGGCTCGGCTGCCAATTGGAGCTGCACGTGACGGGCGTCGTTGGTGTCAACGATTATACCCACGATGCTCGCGCCTCCACCGGAAACGCTGTAATTGGCCTGAGCCGAGATTGAGGCCAGATCCATTGTCTTGGAGAAGGAGACCGAAATCGTTGGCAACCCGTTCTCGTCAAAGACAGCGGCCACAACCGTCGGCTTGTTGGTGTCCGTGATCACGGTCAAAACTGCCGGCGTGCTGTTGCTCCAATTGGCAATGCCCAGGGCACGGATCTCCGCGATGTATTGGGAGTTGTTGTCAGCCGGCTTGAGCGCGGGCGTTGTGTAGATCGAGGTGGTCGCGCCCGGGATAAGGGTGCCGTTCTTGTACCATTGGAACAGGACGTTGGGGAAATGCACAAAGTTGGTCGCCCCAACTGTCGCTCCGGTCGTCTCGAACAAGCCCGTGGTGCCGATGGGAATGTTGCCGTCCGACTGGCCGCCCGCCATGAAAGTGGCCGTCGTGCCGCTCACTGCGGTGGCGTTTGTCGGTTCGGCCGTGAATTCGACATAATGAGCCGCAGGGGCATTGAATCCCAGCAGGTTGCCCGCCATGGCGCTGTCCGTGCCATCCGGTGGATCGGGAGCAACAACCCCGCCTGTGCGCATAGTGAAAGTCGCGGCGCAGCTATCGCCGCCGGTGCCTTCATGATGCCACATTTCGATGTAGTACTTGGTTCCGGCCGTTAGTGCGAAACCATTAGCCCATGGCGCATTCCCTCCCGAATTGGCGTTCGTCCAAGTCGCAGAATGTTTTTCAGTTACGTCGTTGCCCCCGCCTTGGTCCGCAGTCCAGTCCAGGGCGTTACACCAGCCTGTCTGCTGGCAGATGAGGCGTTTATTATTTGGATTGGAATCCGTGCTCAGGAACATGTCAATAAAATCGTCACCGGTGCAGATGAAGTCATAAGTGCCGGTGACCGCTGGAACGAAAAAGCCACTCACCTCGTTTACAAACGAGTCGCCATTTTCGTTGTTAACCCCGGCCTCAAATGCGGGAACCGCCATTACAAAGTTGGGAGGTCCAAGAGGAGGTGTTCCTTCCGGAGACGCCGCGTTCTGATTGATCCAGTATTGCATGAGGGCAAGGCCCTTTTCGAACACGGCTTGTTGGACAGTGAGAGTTACTGGGGCGCTGGTGATCGAGAGTCCGCCCTCCGCAGTGGCTGCTATCAAGGCGAACTGAGAGCCACCATCGGCCAGGACTGTAGTGAAGGTGTAGCTGCTGGAGGTTGCACCAGGAATGTTAGTGCCACTCCGCTGCCACTGATACAGAACGGCAAACTCGCTATCCGACGCAGCATTCCCAGCGAAGATGGGCGCCCCGCCTTCAAAAACAGTCACGGGCTGGGGCGGATTCGTAAACGTCAATTTCGTAGTCGGGCTGGTCGAGAGCGACAATTGGCTGGGAGGAATGGGCGGAGCCCCGTTGGTCGGAACCGCTGTGCCCACGAGCTGTGCAAGAACACCCACGTTCTCCCCGCCACCACCCTGATGGTGGACGGCCTCGATGTAGTAGGGGGTTCCGGCCGTCAAAGCTATGCCATTCGTAAACGGAGCGACCCCCAAGCTATTAGTCCACTGATCGGATCGCTTTTGGCTCAATAGGCTGCCGCCGGCGTCAGTTACGTTGGTTGTGCCGGCATCGGCCCATTCCCGCGGGTTACACCAGTTGGATTCCTGGGCAATAATCTGCTTGTTCAACGGAGTGTTGTCCGTGCTCAGGAATAGGTCGCTGTCATCGTCCGCAGCTATGAAAAAGACGTAGCTGCCAGTCGCAGGCGGAATGAACCAGCCGCTCAGCCGTTCGCTGTAGTTGTTGACGCCATCGTTGGGGAGGTTCTCAAACCCAGTATAGTTCAGAGGAGAGGCCGAGCCGTCTTCCGTTGACACCCGGACGCTATCCGCCGGCCCAGTGTTGTTCACCTCGACTTGATCGCGGGATGCACCCAGAAAACGCTCAACTTTCACACCGTTGGTGTAGCTCACGGACGCGGCATTAACCGTTAGGGTCCCCACAGCACTCGTAGCCGAAAGACTGACATTATAAATAGGATCCAAGGTCGCGATGCACTGGAACTGAGCGCCACTGTCGCCGGCAGTGGCGAGAAAGGTGTAGGAAGTCGAAGTTGCACCCGTCAGAAGGGCGCCATTTCGCTTCCACTGATAGGTAACCGCGTCATTGACCAACGGGTCGGAGACAGGATTGTTGACTGCAAACGTGAAACTGGCCTCGCGAGCGGCATATACTGTGGTGTTAGTAACCTGCCTCCCCACGACCATCGGCGAGGCAAGAGTCAGGCCATAGCCGATCACACTACCAGTCAGTGCGCTTGGCTGACCATTAGTAGGATCCGGATCCCCGACCAGCTTAAACGTAGCTCCGACCTGGTCTCCACCCCCGCCTTCGTGGTGTACGGCCTCGATCCAGTATTTCTGGCCCGCAACCAAGGGAATCCCATTCTTAAAGGGCACCGTTACCCCGCCGTCTGGAGACCACTGGTCGGATCGTTTTTGGGGCAAAGTGCTGCCACCCCCAATCGCAAGCCATTGATCGGGGTTGCTCCAACCAGCCTCCTGCGCAACCATTCTCTTGTGCTGCGGAGTGGCGTCCGTACTGACAAACAAATCGCTGTCATCATCAGAACACTCAAAGAAAACGTAGTTGCCTGAAGTTGCCGGAATGAACAGCGTGCTCACTCTGTCCACGTAATTGTCACCCTCCTCTTCGGGCGTGTCGAAAATCGTCAGGTTAAAATCGGCTAAAGTGGGAGGGGTGGTCCGGGCGGCCAAGGGACCGGACGTCCCCATCGAGCCCGAGCTAAAGTCATCGAAGGTGGGGTTTCCCGCCAAACCTTGCTCAACCTGCATCCTGGAAGGACTGGAAACACCGTTTGGGTTCGTATCAGACCAGAATTGATGGCGCACTACGCCGTTAGTAAAGAATGTAATTTGTGCCCCGGCTGATCCCGCCAGCAGCAAGACAGCGGCCGAGATTCCTAGCAGTCTAATGGGTTTCATGGGGTTTTGTGGGTGTGAGTGATACTCTTGGGATTTGGGTTTTGTGTCGAATATACTGCGGTTGTTCATTGCGGGCTTTCTAGCTGTTCGCCTTGCGTGGGCGGACAGTACAGAAAAAACATAGGTCGTCCGGGTTGTTTCAACGGTTTTTTAGACGGCTTATTCCCTTATATATGCCATCTCCAAAACTGTTGACAAGCAAAAAAAATAAAAATTTGACATCACGCCTGATAAAAGAGAACCGAATGATTGGAAGAAGCTGAACAAAAATCCGAAGGCCGAATGCCGAAAGAAGGGTCCGAAACCCGAAAACGGAGACCATTCCAAACGCTGTGCGTTTAATCCGGCTCTGCAACGAGTAAGGCCGGTTAACACTGAAAACCTGGGAAAAGGGTTGCAAACTCAAGCAAATTTGGCTAGGTTGGCCGCGTTCGCGGTAATGCCTTTTTCGCTGGTATGCAATGACAGAAAGTGAGAGCACCCGACCCATGGCTTTTCGGCATGGTAAGTCAGTGATGTGCCGCTATATTCGGTTCTGCGTGTAACCCGGCAAGTCCCACCGTACCCCCCTCATGCATTCGATCTCAACCGTAGAAAACCAGTGCAGAACTGCCGCGCTCCAAAACGCCGGATGGCCCTTGTTGCGCAATGGGCGCCGAAAGATTGGTTGGCGCACGGCCAGCTTGATAATCCTGTTGGCAGCGGGCCCCGCCTGGGCGCAACTACCGGCCAACTGGGCGGACCTTGACATCGGCTCTCCCTCGCAAAGCGGTTCGGCGTCGTACGCCAACGGAACGTTTACTGTCTCCGGCGGCGGCTCGGACATCTGGAACAACGCGGACCAATTCCATTATGCTTACAATAGCGCGGGCGGCACGGCGATCATCGCCTTGGTGAGCAGCGTCCAGAATACCGACCCGTGGGCCAAGGCTGGAGTGATGTTCCGGGATACCCTGGATCCAGCGGCGATGTTTGCCGACGTCGTAGTCACGCCCGGCAACGGTGTCAGTTTCCAGTGGCGCAATAGCACCAGCGGCTCGTGCGGCTACTCGCAAATCACCGGAATTTCGGCCCCGACTTGGGTGAAATTGGTGCAAGCGGGGACCGATTTCAGCGGCTACTACAGCGCCGATGGCGTGAACTGGAACCAGATCGGTTCCGACCAGATTATTCCGATGAACAACACGCCGCTGGCAGGGCTGGCGGTCACGGCCCACAACGACACCCTGCTAAGCACCGCCACCTTCTCCAACGTAGCCATGGCCAATGCGCCGCCCCCTCCTTCGATCGTTTTCGGCGCGTATCGAGAGCTCTGGCCCGGGCTGGATTCCAGCGTGGGCAACACATTAGCCGCGCTGACTAACACCGCTTACAACCCGAATTGGCCGGACAGCCCGGACCCGGCCTACACCAAGGTGTTTACCACTTTCGAGACTGAAGTGAATACCGGGATGAACTACTATGGACAACGACTGCGGGCGTTTGTGGTGCCCCCTACCAACGGGAACTACATCTTCTGGATAGCCAGTGATGACACCTCCGACTTATTTCTGAGCAGCGATGAGGACCCGCTCAATAAACAGTACATCGCCGGGGTGGCAACCTGGACCTCGTCGCGGGAATGGAACAAGGAACCCAACCAGCAATCGGCCCCGATTCCTCTCGAAGCCGGTCGGCGGTATTATCTCGAAGCCATCATGCAGCAAGGGACCGGAGGCGACAACCTGGCGGTGCGCTGGGAGTTACCCGACGGCACGATGGAAGAACCGTTGTCGGCGACCAGTCGAGCCGGCACGCTGATGATCCCGTGCACCGGTCTGGACAGCGTTCCGGATTTTTACCAGCAAACCACCAACCTCACGGCCGTCGAGGGCGCCAACGCGTTCTTCTCGGTGCTGGTGACCAACGAAGCGCCGGTGAGTTACCAGTGGTACCTGAACGGAAATCCGCTAAGCGGCGCCGCCGCAACCAAGCCCTTCTACTGGGTCAGGAACGTCAGCATCGCCGCAAACAACGGGCAGGTCTACAGTTGCGCCGTCTCCAATTCTGTCGCCGTAACCACCAGTTCTCAGATGTCTTTGACAGTCATCGCCGACACTGTTCCCCCCAAAGTGCTCGGGGCTGTAACAGTAGGCACCAACGGAGTGCAGTTGGTTTTCTCCAAGACTCTTGAGGCCGCCAGCGCGACGAATATTTCCAATTACGTATTCACCAATGGCCTGGCCATCACCGGCGCGTCGCTGGCCGGCGACAACATGACCGTGTCTTTGGTGACCGCGGCGTTGGTCTATGGCAGCAACTACACGATCCTGGTCAGTGGCGTGCGCGACCGCGCGTCGACGCCAAACACGATTCCCACGAACAGTCCGGTCAGTTTCATCGCGCTGCCTTATGTCCCCCAGGACATCGGCAGCCCGTCAACACCATCGGTGGTCACGCTTGCCACAAACGGCCTCAATATTACCGCCGCCGGCAGCGATATCGGCGGGCTGAGCGATCAGTGCAATCTGAGTTATCAACTGCGCACGGGCGATTTCGATATCGCCCTGGAGCTGGCCGGCCTGAGCCCAGCGGATGCCTGGGCCAAAGCCGGCATTATGGCACGAGAGAGCCTGAGCCAAGGCAGCCGATTCGCTGCCACGTTGGCCACGCCGTCCATGACGGGCTGTCTATTCGAGTGGCGTGATCCGGTTTCCAGTCAGGCGAATTTAGAGGGACGATTTCCCGTGAATTATCCGAATACGTGGCTGCGTCTCCAACGCGCAGGAAACCTTTTCACCGGCTTCGCCAGCTATGACGGGTTGACCTGGACGCCGCTGGGCAGCGCCACCATTTCGATGGCCTCCCAGCTTTACGTGGGCCTGGCCGCTAGCAGTCACAGTTCAACCGGGGCAGCAACCTCCGCTTTGTTTCGCAATATTGCCAACGTTGCCGGCGCTGTGGTGGGCACAGTGGCCAATCCTTATGAGCCGCTGGGCGCTTGCAGCCGCCTCACCCCGTTCGTCATCACCGAGATCCTGTACAAACCGGCGCCCAGGACCGACGGCAACAACATCGAATTTATCGAGCTCTATAATTCCAATCCCTACTTCGAAGATCTGAGCGGTTTCCAAATTGCCGGAGGCAGCATCAGCTATACTTTCCCCCCGGGAACCATTCTGGGCGGGGGCGCGTTCCTGGTCCTGGCAGCCGCACCGGCAAACATTCAAGCCGTCTACGGTATCACCAATGTCCTCGGCCCTTATACCGGGTCACTGAAAAAGTCCGGCACTATTGAGTTGATTGACGGCCAAGGCGGCATTGTGCTGACCATCCCCTATTCCAATGTTTATCCCTGGCCGTTGGCAGCTGACGGCACCGGCCATTCCCTGGTCCTGGCCAGACCAACGTATGGTGAAGGCGACCCGCGCGCCTGGGATATTAGCGACGTCGTTGGAGGCACCCCCGGACAAGGCGAATCGTTTCGACCCAGCCCACTGCGCTCAGTCGTCATCAACGAAGTCCTGGCCCATTCAGAAAATCCAAACGTTCCGCAGTTCATCGAACTTTATAATCACAGCAACCAGACCAACGACCTGTCGGGCTGCATCCTGGCTGACAATCTGACCACCAATAAGTTTATCATTCCTGCCGGCACCTTGGTTGGCCCCGGTGGCTTTGTCGCTTTCAACCAGAATCAACTGGGTTTCAACCTCAATGGCGCGGGCGGGATGGTGTACTTCACTAAGCCGGACGGCAGCCGGGTTCTGGATGCGGTCCAATTCGAACCGGAAGCCGACGGGGTTTCTTATGGGCGCTGGCCGGACGGCGCGAGGGATTTTTATCCGTTGGCGGCCCGCACTGCGGGCACCAGCAACAGCGGCATTTGGATTGGCGACGTCGCCATTAATGAATTGATGTATGCGCCGATCAGCGGCAACGACGATGACCAATACATCGAGCTTTACAACAAGGGCACCAACATGGTGAGCCTGGCCAACTGGCAGTTTAGCTCCGGAATCTCCTTTATTTTTCCGGCCAATGTCAGTATGGCGCCCAACAGTTACCTGGTCATCGCGCGCAACCAGACCAATTTATTTGCGAAGTATCCCAATTTGAACGCGGCCAACACGCTGGGCAACTACGGCGGCAAGCTTTCGCATAAAGGGGAGCGGCTGGCGCTAGCCATGCCTCAGTTACTGACCGTGAACGGCAGCAGCGGGGTGACGACCAACACCATTTACGTGGTCGAGGATGAGGTGACCTATGCCTCCGGTGGGAGGTGGGGCCAGTGGTCACATGGGGGCGGCAGCAGCCTGGAGTTGATCAATCCAAATACCAACCACCGGCTGGCTTATAACTGGGCCGATAGCGACGAGACGGCCAAGTCGGTGTGGACCAATCTCGAGTTTACCGGCGTGCTGGATAACGGAGCCAATTATAACGGCGGCGCAGTGGACCTGGTACAACTGGGTTTGATGGACGTCGGCGAATGCCTGGTGGACAACATTGAAGTGCGGCCCGGGGGACCCAGTGGGGCGAATATCGTGTCCAACGGCACGTTCGAGGGTGGTCTGAGTCCGTGGCTGCTCCAGGGCGACCATATTCGTTCGAGCCTGGAGACGGCCCTGGGGGGTTATCAAAGTGCCAGCTCATTGCATCTGCGCTCCAGCGACAGCGTGTGGACTCTGGGAGACTATGTCCAAGGACCGCTGACGCAGACAAGCCTGGGTGCGGGCCAGACAGCGACGTTGCGGCTTAAAGCGCGCTGGCTGCGTGGCTGGCCGGAGATCTTGATGCGCTTGCGCGGCAATTGGATCGAAGTGACCGGCGCAATGCCGCTACCGCACAACCTGGGCACTCCGGGCTTGCCCAACAGTCGTGCGGTGGCGGATGCCGGGCCCGCGATTTACGAGATCACCCATTCCCCCGCCCTCCCCGCAGCCAACCAAGCCGTCGTGGTCAGCGCGCGTTTTCATTCTCTCAACGCGTTCCAGCCAACGCT
>Ga0222749_10001208_pt1 | contig 13507 bp, 11 predicted proteins | sample IncBWH2Mmetat_FD_197234 | JGI IMG/M metagenome (GOLD analysis project Ga0222749, IMG submission 197234) | Metatranscriptome of lab incubated forest soil microbial communities from Barre Woods Harvard Forest LTER site, Petersham... | ecosystem: Environmental > Terrestrial > Soil > Temperate... | reverse complement strand
CCCCACTCCGTCGAGCCCGTCAGACCATACTCTTCTCCATCCCAACTGCAGACGACGATCGTGCGGCGCGGCTTAGTGCCCCGCTGTTTCAATTCGCCGAGAGCGCGCGTGAGCTCCATCATCGAACTCGTGCCGCTGGATGGATCTACGCCGCCGAAAGCCCACGCATCTCGATGATTGCCAACCAGCACCCATTCATCGGGAACTTCGCTACCGCGGATGCGCGCTTCGACCACCGTGTATGGCTGCAGGCTCGTGTCCATGTCCACTTTCAAGTGAACTTTCACGGCGCCGGTGAGGCGATAGGTAATCGGCAAAGCTCCTTGCCAATCTTTCGGAGCTTCCGGCCCGTTCATGTTTTCAAGAAGCGGCTTCGCGTCGCGCCAGGAAAGCGGAAGTCCCACAATTTTCGGGAGCGAGCGCGCTTCTTCGGGCGCTATGTGTTTGGCGCCGGCCACTGAAGCCCAACCAGGTGTGGTGGGATCACCTGGAACTATGTAGTCGTAGGTGATCGCGCCACGCTGGATGTGACTCTCCGGCCCCCATGGGCCATCGGGGAAGACTTTGCCGCGTTTCCAGCCGTCTTCAGCAGGATCGGAATAAATCAGAAGTGCGGCCGCGCCTTCACGCTCGGCAGTGAGCGCCTTGAAGCCACGATAGCTGTAAGGATTCGAATAGCGGACCAGAACGACTTTGCCCTTCACGCTGATCCCGTTCTTGCGGAGGAGCTCGTAATCTTCAGGATTCCCGCTGTGCGCGTAGACTACTTCCGCGGTGACGTCGCCAGAAGCGGAAAACCCAAAATAGGAACCTGACACCGCAGGATTTTTCGTGTCGGGGTCCGCATCCTAGGGATCTTCGCGCAACCCCGCGGTGTAGGCGACAGGCGCAACCATCTTCAGGGAAACGCTGCGCGGGCGCGAGTGAAGAACATCGTAGTGCCTAAGCGTGACGTCTTCCCAACCTTGCTTGCGCCATTCGTCCGCGATGAATTCCGCCAGCTGGTTGTTACGCTCGGAAGCGGCGGGATGAGGCTCGGCGGTGAACGTACGATGCCACTCGCGCGCTTTCTCGGGCGACGGAATCAACTGAAAAGCATTCTCAAGTTCGTGCTCGGCTTCGGCATGTTGGGCACTGAAACCGAGGATAGGGGTGCTTATCCGGCCGCCGCTGTCGCGCTGGGCAAAAAGCGCGGAGACGAGCGCCACCAGCGTGCAGCAAACAATAAATAAGGTATGCCGAAAAAGACGCATTGCTCTTCACTCCCGAACAAGATGTACGATCAGGCCCCAAACAAGACGAGCGAAACGCGAATCAAGATGGAAACACTCTTGCCAAAGCCGCGTGGAGTGCACGGGGAATCAGCGCGGATTCTTCCGGCGAAATCGTAAACGGCGGCGCAAGCAGAACATGATCCCCGCGGAGGCCGTCCACGCAGCCTTGCGTCGGATAGGTGAGCACATTTTCTTCGAGACAAGCTTGCCGGATTTTCTCTGCGATGTTTTCGGATTGGGGGAAGGGTTCACGCGTGGCTTTGTCTTTGACGAATTCAACGCCGAGGAGGAGCCCCAGACCGCGAACGTCACCAACGTGTCGATGCGCTTGAAGCGGCGCAAGAGCCTCACGCAGATTCTTACCCGCAGGGGCGACGCGATCGAAAAGCTGATGCGTTTCGAGATAGTCAAATACGGCGTTACCTGCGGCCGTAGACACCGGATGGGCCTGGTACGTGAACCCATGCATAAACGCGCCGGAACCGCGTTCGAATGCTTCGACCACGCGCGCGGAAACGAGCACGGCGCCAAGCGGCGCATAACCGCTGGCGATTCCCTTCCCCACCAAAATCATGTCCGGCTCGATGCCCCAATGCTGAACCGCAAACGGTTTTCCAGTCCGGCCCATCCCGGTCATCACTTCGTCGGCGATCAACAAAATTTCATTTTTCCGGCAGATTTCGGCAATCTGCGCGACGTAGCCTTCGGGCGGTACCGCGGCGCCGAGTGTTGCGCCCACGACCGGTTCAAAAATAAAAGCAGCGGCTTCATTTCCATTGCTTCCTTGCAAATGCGTTTGCAAGTCGTCAGCGCAAGCGAGTTCGCATTGCGGAAATGTCTTTTCGAACGGGCAGTGATAACAGAAGCACGGAGCGATGTGTCCCCAATTAGCGATAAGCGGCTCATACGGCGCGCGGCGTGCCACATTTCCGCTGACGGACATCGCGCCAAGCGTGCTTCCGTGATAGCTCTGCCGCCGCGAAAGCACGCGGTAGCGATTTTTCTGCCCGGTCTCGAGGTGATACTGCCGCGCCAGCTTGATGGCCGTCTCGGTGGCTTCGGAGCCGCCGGAAGTGAAGTACACGCGGCCGCCCGTGCGGAAATTAGGCGGAGCGAGCGCAAGAATTCGCGCAGCAAGTTTTTCCGCCGGAGCTGTATGGAATTGGGAGGTATGCGCAAAAGCGATTTGCGCGGATTGTTCGGCCATGGCGCGGCCGATTTCCGGAACGCCATGCCCGATGCCAACGACCGCAGCCTGGCCGGCAGCATCCAGGAAATGCCGGCCATCCGAAGAAATGATCCAGCAGCCTTCCCCGCGAACGGCAACCGGAAAAGTCTTTTTGAAATTGCGGGAAAAAAGCCCGCTGTTCGTCGACATGGGTTGTCCGAAAAAGGATTGTAGCAGAGTCACGAGTCCCGGCAGCAAGGCGGGGGGGAACTTGTGCTACGCTCGCAGCACTTTCTTTGAAAGCATGCAACACTTTGTACTGACACCGTGATGCCCGGGAACTTTTCGTGACGAATTCTTCTCAGGGACTGGTTCGAACGATCGGGCGGTGGAGCCTGGTCGCGCTGATCATTAACACGATGATTGGCGCGAGCATTTTTGGATTGCCGGCGTTGATTGCGGCGCGGCTGGGACGGCGGAGCCCGCTGGGATTTCTGGCCGCGTTTGCGGGAATCGCGGTCATCGCGGCGTGCATGGCGGAAGTGGCGTCGCAATTCCGGGAGGCGGGCGGCCCATATCTTTATGCGCGAGCGGCCTTCGGACGATTTCTTGCGATTCAGAATGGCTGGCTGACGTGGCTCTCCCGGATCGCGGCGGTTTCCGCAGTGGCCAATCTTTTCATCACGTATCTCAGCGAATTCTTTCCCGGCGTGAAGGCGCCGTTGGTGAGGGCGGCCGTTCTGACAATTCTGATTGGCTTTCTCGCGGCGGTTAACTATCGCGGAGTCGCCGGGGGAAACTGGCTGAGCAATTTCTTCACGGTGACCAAAGTAACGCTTCTCGGATTTTTCATCATGGCGGGATTTGCCGCGCTTTTGCTGCATCCTGGGATCCGAGTAACCCCGCCGGCGGTGCCGGCCACAGCCGCGGACTGGTTTGAAGCTTTGCTGCTGATGATTTATTCCTATGGAGGATTTGAAGCGGCGCTGATCGCTTCGGGAGAGACGCGCGATGCGCGCAAAGATATTCCTTTCGCGCTGTTCACGGCCATTGCCGCAACAACACTTCTGTATATCGCCGTGCAGTATCTGGTGATTCACACAATTCCGAATGCGGGCGCTTCCGGCGCGCCGGTGGTGGATTCGGCGCGGCGGTTTCTTTCGCCGCTCGGCGTGCAGATTGTTGCGGCGGGGACGCTGGTCTCCGCATACGGATATCTCAGCGCGAATATGCTGCACACGCCGCGCATCACCTTTGCCATGGGTGAACGAGGGGATTTCCCGGCGTTCTTTGGGAGGATCCATCCGCGTTTTCGGACACCGCATCTTTCCATTATGATCTTTGCGGCCGTGCTCCTGCTCTTTTCGATTGCGGGAAATTTCAAGTGGAATGCGATGCTCTCCAGCGTGGCGCGGCTTTTTGTGTACGGATCCGTCGCGGCGGCGCTGCCGGTACTGCGAAAGAAACAGCCGCAGGCGGAGCGGTTCCGGCTTCCCCTCGGCAACCTGTTTGCGGCGCTCGCGTTGCTTTTCACGGGAGTGCTGGTGACGCGGATGCACTGGGGAGAGTTCGTGGTTATCTCCATCACGGCGGCGCTCGCGTTTGTGAACTGGCTGTGGGCGCGGAAACAAGCCGATGCGATCGAAGCGCCGAGTTGATTCACACGCAGGCCGCGAGGAAGCCGAAGCCATTTTGGCGGTTGCATGCAATAGCTGAGCATGACATTCCGTAGCGGCCTCCAAGGAGATTGCAGGAGAACCAAGGATGACGCAAAGAAGAACGGGCGACGCCTGGATGCGGGCGGATGAGTATGGCCGCACAATGCCGAAGTTTTCTCTGAATCTGCTGGTACGCGACGTGGAGCGCTCGATTCCTTTTTACAGGGACGTACTTGGTGCGACCGTGCGGTACGCGGATCAGGATTTCGCGGCGCTGAATCTTCAGGGTGTCGAGTTCATGCTGCATGCCGACCATAGCTACGACCATCACCCGCTCCATGAGAGATTGAAAGCTGTCGGACTGCGTGGAACGGGCGCGGAAATACGCGTGATGGGAATCGATCCGGATGCGGCGGAAAAAAGAGCAAAAGCTTCAGGAGCGAAGATCATTCAGGCGGCAATGGATTTTCCGCACGGATGGCGCGACGTGATGCTCGAAGACCCAGATGGCTACATCTGGGCGGTGGGCGTGGCGATCCCTTAAGCCAGGCCAAAGTTCCCTTCTGTTGGAATTGAATCGAAAACGATACAATAGGCGCGCTTCTGCGTCGAATCCATTGACCAGCCCTTATTTACGAGGAGAGAGCACGATGAATCGCCTTCTGCGTTGTAGTTTTGCCTTCGCGTTGTTATTTGCGGCCGGTATTTCCGTTATGGCGCAAGAAGGAGCAAAACATCCCATCACTTTCGCGGACATGATCGGCATGCACCGCGTGTCGGAGCCTCAGGTTTCCCCGGACGGAAAATGGGTGGCGTACACCGTGACCACGCCGGACATGGAAGCGAACCGTGGCGTGAGCAATATCTGGATGGTGGAGACGGCGGGCGGCGCGGAGCTGCAATTGACGCGGAGCGGGCATGATTCATCGCCGGTGTGGTCGCCGGAAGGAAAAATGCTGGCGTTTCTTTCTTCGCGGAGCGGCGATTCGCAAGTGTACTTGCTGTCGATGGACGGCGGCGAAGCGCATCCGCTGACGAAGCTGTCGACCGGCGCGGATATTGTGAAGTGGTCGCCGGACGGAAAGACAATCGCGTTTACTTCTTCCGTGTACCCGGATTGTAAAGACGATGAATGCAACCGCAAGCGCGACGCGGAGAAAGAAAAGAACAAAGTGAAAGCGCACGTGGCGGAGCATTTACTTTACCGGCACTGGACGCACTGGAATGACGGCAAGCGCAGCCACTTGTTCGTGGTTTCCGCGAATGGCAGCGTCGCGCCGCGCGATCTTACCGCCGGAGCGGATTACGACACGCCACCGGACGAGCGAGGCGGGCCGGGAGACATTAACTTTTCTCCGGATTCCAAAGAGCTCTGCTTCACGGCGGTCACCGACGCGATGGAAGCGATCAGCACGAACGCCGACTTGTTCGTCGTCCCCGTTGCGGGCGGCGAAGCGAAGCGCATCACCACACAAAAGGGATTCGATGGGAATCCGGTGTATTCACCGGATGGAAAATACATCGCCTATCACGCGCAGCTCACGGCGGGATACGAATCGGACCGCTGGCGCGTAATGCTCTACGACCGGCAAAGCGGAAAGAATGAAAATATCTCGGAAGGATTCGATCGCAGCGCGAACGACTTGGCCTGGTCCCCGGACAGCAAGACGCTCTATTTCATTGCGGAAAACGAAACGCAAATGCCGGTATACGCGATGGCGCCGCAAGCGGGCCCGCAACCGCGGCAGATCGTCGCGGACGGTTATAACATGGCAGTTTCTTTTAGTTCCGATGGCAAAACGCTGGTGTTTGAACGCGCGAGCCTGATCATGCCGGCGGAGATTTTTGTGGCCGAGGGCGACGGTGGGGTTCCGCGGCAATTGACCCACCAGAATGCAGCGATTCTCGCGACGCTGGAGATGAATGCACCGGAAACGTTCTGGTTCGAGGGCGCGGAAGGAACAAAAGTGCAGGCGATGCTGATCCGGCCGCCGAAATTCGATGCGACGAAGAAATACCCGCTGCTGGTGCTGCTGCATGGCGGGCCGCAGACGATGTGGTCGAACGCGTGGAGTTACCGGTGGAACGCACAGGTTTTTTCCGCCGCGGGCTACGTGACGCTGATGATCAACCGGCGCGGTTCGACGGGATACGGACAGAAATTCACGGATGAGATCACGAATGACTGGGGCGGCAAAGCGTATGTCGACGTGATGAACGGCGTGAACTTCACCCTGAAAAAATATTCTTTCATCGACGATAACCGGATGGCGGCGGCAGGCGGTTCTTACGGCGGATACATGGCGGACTGGATTGCGACACATACAGGACGATTCAAAGCGATCGTGAGCCACGCGAGTACATACGACAAAGTTTCGATGTTCGCCACGGAGGAGCTGTGGTTTGAAGAGCACGACATGCAAGGGACGCCGTGGACAAACCCGGATAGCTACAAGAAATGGTCGCCTTCGACGTACGCCAGCGAATTGGGGAAATTCAAAACGCCGACGCTGGTGATTGCAGGAGAGCGGGACTACCGCGTGCCGTACACGCAATCGCTGGAATTCTTCAGCGCGTTGCAGCGGCAAGGTGTGCCGTCGAAGCTGGTGCTTTTCCCGGATGAGGGGCACTGGGTGCTGAAACCGCAGAACAGCCAGTTCTGGTACAAAACGTTTTTGGATTGGCTGGCCACGTACGTGAAATAGTGAGCCGCTCAAGCCTCCAGCAGGCGCTGGAGGGCGCGGCGTGCGAACCGGAAGAGATGGTAGAGCAGGAACGCTGAAAGCGCGACCAGTGCGACGACGATAATCGTTGTTGCGAGTGGATGCGCGGTAGCCATCCACGCGAGCCACACGGCCAGGATGTCTTCTCCAAAACTCAAAAACCAATTGCTGAACGGTTCCGGGCTGGTATTGACGGCGGCGCGGGCGCTGGCTTTGGTGCTGTGGGCGGTGAGGGCCACTCCTCCGGCGAGAAGCGCGGCGCCCCAGCGCCACTCCGGCGCGGCACCACCGGCGCCAGCGAACGCCAGCAGTGCGGCGGCGGGCGGGCGGATAAAGGTGTGGATGGCATCCCAGATGGTGTCGAAGTACGGAATCTTGTCGGCGAAAAACTCGATGAGATAAAGAGCGATTGCGATTCCGAGCACCCAGGGGTGGGACAAGACTTGCAGAGTCGGGGGGAGATGGAGCACGCCGAGGCGCTGGAGAAGTCCGAGGGTGGCGACGGTGGCATAGAGGTTGAGTCCGGAAGAAAATCCGGCGCCGAGCGCGAGGCCAAGCGTTCCGATCGAGTTCATTGAAGTTCATCATAACAGCCGAAGAGCGGCGCGGGCAGTAACTCCTGCTGAGGGGAAGCTGACGATTCGATTGACCAGTTCGTAAGAGCATACGATGCTGGTGGGACGGACGGTCATCCATGTTTGGCCTCGGCCATTTTTTCTATCCCTGGGGATTTATCTTGCAGGGCCTGGCGATTGTGCACTTCATCCGGCGGCGGCCGGAGAACTATTGGTTTTATGTCATCTTTTTTCTCGGGCCGCCTGGGGCTGCGGTGTACATCCTTGCCGAAGTGTTGCCGGATCTGGGATTACTGCGCGGCGTGTTTCAGGGACTCGGGCGGCGGTCGCGTATCCAAATTGTGGAGACGCAGATCCTGGACAATCCATCGGTGGCCAACTACGAAGAGTTGGGCGAACTCTACAAAGATCAGGGTGAATTTGAGAAAGCGCGCGAAGCGTTTAATCATGCAATCACCGGGCGAGACGATTCGATTTACACGTTTTATTCGCGCGCGAAATCTTCGCTGGGGTTGAACGATTTTGCCGGCGCGATTCCGGACCTGGAGCGGGTGGTGGCGGCGGACCGGAAATTCGATTATTACCGGGCGGCTGGGCTGCTCGCGGATGCGTATGCGCAAACGGGACAGTTGGAGCGCGCTGCTCCGCTGTTTGTGGAAGTGACGCAAATCTCGACGACGACCGAAACGCTGTACAACTATGCGCACTTCCTGAAGATGGCGAACCGGCGCGACGAAGCGCGCGAATGGCTTCAGAAGCTGGAGGCGAAGAAGCGCACGTTGCCGCGGTACATGCAGCGGCGCGAGCGGCCGTGGTTCCGCAAAGGCAAGGCTTTACTGAAAGAATTGTCGGAAACCCCGAAGTCCTAGAATTCGCAGACCAACTACCAGGCAAGAATCAGAGAAAACTCTTCCCTGCCTTTTTTGCGAGTCCAGATTCCGGGCGCAACACCGTTAGAGGTGCACGACGAAGCCGACGGAGACACGGGTGCAGTTGGTATGGCCGCCGGGAGTGTTCAAGCCAACGTAGTCGAGTTGGGGGCGGAGGGCTAGATGCGGGAGGATGCCAAAATCAACGCCGCCACCAACGCTATAGGCAAACTGATTGTTCGAGCCGCCGCCCGATCCGACCGTGATGCGCGAGCCGCCCAGAAGGGCTTGCACAAAAGGGTTGACCTTGCTGGGATTGCGAAAAGTGAGGCGCGGGCCAAAAAGATAGGTGTAGGTGTTCAGGGAAACGCCGCCGGGAGAGGCGTGGTAGCCGCCGATATCTCCGACGATGCCAAACCAGCGATTGGGATTGTAGGCGATGGAGCCGCTGACGCCGTTCTGATTGAGGCCTCCCGAGTTGCCGAGGCGGAAGTAGGAATAGCTGAGGGAAGCGTCGACGGACTGGGCGCGCGAGGGAATGGAGAAAAGGGACATAGCCAAGAGCAGGAAGATGAACTTTTTCATCGGGTTAGATCCTTTCGAGCGGTTGAGAAAGTTTGTAACGGAGCACAAGCGAAGCTGCCGGGGAGGCGTTCGCATGCTCGTTCTATTCTGATGCGGTTTGGGGAGGCAGGGGCAGGGGAAACGAGCGCGGGGTGTTCCTAGCGAGCAACAGGGGAAAGAAGAGAGTTTGGAGGCGCGAGGCGGAATCGAACCGCCGATAAAGGTTTTGCAGACCTTTGCCTTACCACTTGGCGACCGCGCCACCGGGAGAAAAAGCTGTCAGTTGTCAGTCATCCGTGTTCAGTTAAAGAAAAACCAATCAAAGACCTGTCTGCTGAACTGGGATCCGGACGGGTGAGACTCGGGGAGAGCGAGGCTTCTCCCGCCCAGTTCCCTGTTGTGCACTGCACTTGCAAACTGTTGCCGCGCTTGCTTCAGCTGACGGGTCTAAAGACCCGCCACTACACAGACCAAGCCGGCTAGCGCGCGGTGGCGGCCTGCTCCGCTTGGGCGGCGCGGGATTCGTTGACGATGGGGGCGCCGATGAGGTTGCCCCATTCGGTCCAGGAGCCGTCGTAGTTGCGCACGTTGTTGTAACCGAGCAAATACTTGAGCACAAACCAGGTATGCGAGCTGCGCTCGCCGATGCGGCAGTAAGCGATGACCTCGTCTTTGCCGGTAACGCCCTTGGATTCGTAGAGATTCTTCAGGTCGTCGAAGGACTTGAAGGTGCCATCCTCGTTGGAAGCCTGGGCCCACGGAACGTTGGCGGCGGCGGGGATGTGACCGGCGCGCTGGGCGGTTTCGGTCATTCCCGGAGGCGCGATGATTTTGCCGGTGAATTCATCGACGGAGCGAACGTCGACGAGCTGGCCGGGTTTGCGGCCTTCGACGATGGCGGAGACTTCTTCCTTGTAGGCGCGAACGGATTCGTCGGCCTGAGAGGCACGGTAGGTGGCCGCTGCAATGCTGGGAGCATCCTTGGTAATGGGGCGCTTTTCTTCGAGCCATTTCTTACGACCGCCGTTGATGAGGCGGACATCTTTGTGGCCGTAGTATTTCAATTGCCAGAAGGCGTAGGCGGCGAACCAATTGTTATTGTCGCCGTAAAGGAGAATGGTGGTGGCGTTGGAAATGCCGGAGGCGCCGAGAAGTTTTTCCAGCGCGGAGCGATCGATTAGATCGCGGCGGATATTGTCCTGAAGCTGGGTCTGCCAATTCCAGCCGACAGCGCCAGGAATGTGGCCTTGATCGTAGGCAGTGGTGTCCACGTCGACTTCGACGAGGCGGAGATTGGGGGAGTTCAGGTTGTTTGCGACCCAATCGGTGGAAACCAGAACTTCTGGATGTTTGTAGTCGGACATCGGTGCATCTCCTTTTGCGAGCGATCTTGAATCTTGAGAACTAAAACAAAAAACCCACCTGGCCATTGATTCCCGGCGGTGGGTTGAAAACTTTCAGGCTAAGAAAGAATCTCTAGAAGCCCAGCCTCCCCGCGCCAGAAGACACACACGTACAACATAGACAGCAGGCGCACATTTGCGCGTTCTTGCGGTGGCGAGCCAACATAAAGGCATGATACAGGGGATGCGGAGAGTTGGCAATAGTCCCGGCTAGGAGTTGGCTCCTGTATCCGCGATCGGCGATTGGCCAGACCACCAAATACAAGGGCGTTTATCGGTACCAATCCACAACTGAACTTAACTATGGATCGGACTTGCCAGGAGTTGGTTGAAGACACTGCGCCAGCGCCGTGCCAAGGGACTTACCACGCATCCCTTCTACTGGGCCGGCTTCGTCGCCGCGGGCGACTGGCATTAGGTGGCAACTCTCTAAGCTGTTGGGTTCCTGCCAAACCGCCAGTTTCTTGACCGATTGTCATTTCGCTGTACATATATCCTTTCCGTGGCAAGCTATCTCCTATGGAGTTTGTTGCATCGTAGGAATGGGATGTCTTTGCTGCCTGGGCCGATGACCGTAAGCAACACTCTTTCCCGGCGTATAAATGCACAGGGCTACAAGACTATGAGAGCCCAAGTCGCGGCATGCTTGTTGTGCCTGCTGATTGTCGGGGCATCTCTCGACGGGCTGCCCGATCCACCTGCAGTTAAGCCGCAGCGCAATCAAAACACCTTAATTTCCCAGGTTGGGCGCCATATACCTGTTGCAGCAAAGAATCACGCATTGGTTTGCCTGGCAAATGTTCCTCACTTTCAGGCTAGCTCACTTTCATTTGGGCAGGTTTCTGAAGGCAAAGGACCCTCCTTCGACCCTGACTCTGTTCTTGAAGCGACAGACACCTCTCCTCCCTGTTCTTCCTAAAAATAACTGGCCTCCAGTTCACGAGATTGCAAACCGAACGGCATTGCATTGAAACGGAATGCGTGTCCCGGGGTGCTTCTCGCCAAGCATTCAAACCAACAACGGAATCACAGACTGTGCATTTGCGGGCTTGGCGGCCGAGGCCGCGCACAAATTAGGGGACTCATTTCCGTGGGAGCATTTTCAAACCCTCGATGAGGTCGGCCAGAAAAGAGCGATGTCCCAAACGAAACATCAAGTCAAGGACGCTTTGCCGATCTTGCAGCTAGGAAAAGACTGTTGGAGCAACCCGGAGCAAAGGAGGAATTAGTTTGTGACCAGTGCAGCCCAAATCAAACTTCTATCCACGAAGCAGGAAAGGGAGCTAGCGACGCTTCGCGAACTCGCTGCGCGCATCGGCAGCGATCCGCTGCTGGTGCAAGGCAGCAATGGGAATGCTTCGATAAAGCTCGATGGAGTTCTATGGATCAAAGCATCCGGCAAATGGCTTGCTCATGCCATGCACGAAGAGATGCTCGTGCCGCTGGAATCGGCGGAGGTTAGAGAATCTATCCAGAATCACGCGGACATTACAGTCCTTTATGCCTTGAAAAGCCAGTTGCGTCCATCAATTGAAACTCCCATGCACGCTATCCTCCGTCATCGCGTTGTCATCCACGTGCACTCAATCAACGCGATTGCCTTGGCCATACGGGTCGATGCCCCCCAACTGCTCAAAGAACGTCTGGCTGGCCTGCGGTGGCAGTGGATTCCATACGTGGCTTCTGGAATTCCGCTGGCGCGAGAAATTGAAAGGGCTGTGGCCAACGCGCCGGAGACGGATGTGCTCCTGCTTGGAAATCACGGACTGGTGGTCTGCGGACCCGATTGCAGTGCAACGGATGAACTTCTGCGTGAGGTCGAGCGAAGGCTTGCGATCATGCCCCGGAGATTTCCAAAGCCCGACACTACAGCACTGGCAATGATCGCGCGTTTTTCCAGATGGCAGTTTCCCGATGTCGCTACGTTGCACGCGCTGGGCACGGATGCAGTATCTCGAAGGATTCTGAAAGGTGGAGTGCTCTATCCGTGCCAAGCGATTTTTCTGGGCCAGACGATGCCACTATTTCCGCCTGCGGCTGCGGTCTCTAAATTCACAAAAGGCTTGAATGGCAATGACGAAACTCCGCCGTTTGTAGCTGTGGAAAGGAGTGGAGTAATGCTGAACGGGAAGATGAGCAGCGCAGCGCGCGCCACGTTGATTGGGCTTGCGCAAGTGATGCTGCGAACCGGCGAATCCGCGCCGCTCCGCTATCTGAAAAAGGAGGAAATAACGCACATCCTAAACAAGGACAAACATGGTTGCAAGGAATGATGGAAGAGAAGGCAAACTCTCCGGCGGGCTGCCCAGAAAGGATGAATCATGCCAACGAAAAGAGCTCTCACGTTTGAGCGGTCGATGACAAGAGCGGAGTTGTTTGTAGGCCACAAGGAAAAACTGCCTTGGCTTCTCGACAAGGCAATCCGCAAAGCGGAGGAACACTACGAATCCCTCCTTGCGTCCTGGGAAAGCTTACAAGTACTCATTCGCCTCATCCGGTGCTGGCTGGCAGATACATATGCCACGCCAGTCCGATCGATTCTTATGGCTGTCGGCGCTGTCATCTATTTTGTTAGCTCCTTTGATCTGATTCCTGATGCCGTTCCAGTTCTGGGAATGGTGGACGACGTATGGGCGATCAACTCTGTAGCGAGGGCGAATCTCCGAGTGATCAGTAGTTTTCGAAATTGGGAAGTTTCTTTGAAATGGACGGAGTCGAGTTGAGGCATGAAGCGTCGATGGCCTATCTGCGTTTGGGCTGAGAAGGCGGGAGTTGGGCTGCGATGAATCTGCGCGAAGATTCCTCAACCCTTGTTCGCTACTAGAGGCGGAAATTCAAGTCTGACGGGACTCGCCAAGTGGGCTACAAGAAGTCGTCTCACTCTAGGAGTTCATTCCAGAGGGCTAAGAGGACCAAATGGTGGTTTTGAGAGCCGTAAACGTTTTAGAATCAATCAAGCGCCCGTAGCTCAGTTGGATAGAGCGTCTGCCTTCTAAGCAGAGGGTCGCCAGTTCGAGTCTGGCCGGGCGCGCCATACTTTCAAACACTTACGTTGAAGTTAAGCAAAGCCATTCGCACACTGCGGCGGAAACTGTAGCGGCCTGGCACCCAGCAATAACAGCACGGTCAGCGGTACGCGGCGGCCTGGATGTTGTACAACTCGGAGTATTGGCCGCGTTTGGCCATCAGCTCCTCGTGCGTGCCGACTTCGACGAGCCGCGCGCCGTCGAGCACCACGATGAGATCGGCCATGCGCACGGTCGAGAAACGGTG
>Ga0222749_10001206_pt1 | contig 13516 bp, 14 predicted proteins | sample IncBWH2Mmetat_FD_197234 | JGI IMG/M metagenome (GOLD analysis project Ga0222749, IMG submission 197234) | Metatranscriptome of lab incubated forest soil microbial communities from Barre Woods Harvard Forest LTER site, Petersham... | ecosystem: Environmental > Terrestrial > Soil > Temperate... | reverse complement strand
TCAAAGACCCCTTCGGCCACAAGTGGTCGATCGCCACCCACGTCAAAGACGTTTCTGCCGACGAGATGAAGCGCAGCATGGACGACGCAATGTCCAAGATGCAGAAGACCGCGTAGATTCTCGTACCGCTCACGTAGGGACAGCCGCCTCGGCTGTCCCGCATGGGCGAAGCCTTGCGGCCGTTTCCGAATTAATAGGCCAACAAGATTCTCAAATCGCGCAAATTGTTCCCTGTTGGACCGACCTCGATCGCATCTCCGAGCGCTCGGAAGAGCAGATAGGCGTCAAACTTCTCCAGAGCTGATCGTGGGTCGAATCCTGCTTGGCGCGCACGCTCCCGAGTCGTTCCATCCGCAATCGCTCCCGCTGCAGGGCTATTTCCATCCACTCCGTCAGTTCCGGCACTAATGACAGTGATGTTCTCGCCCGCGATCTTTTCTGCACAGGCCAATGCGAACTGCTGATTTCTTCCGCCCATTCCGCCGTTCACGACCTTCACCGTGACCTCACCTCCTGAAATCAGGCACACGGGAGAGCACTGCTTCCTCAGTTCCCGTACTCGGTTGAGCAGAAAATCAGCAGCCTTTGCGTAATCCCAATCGTCGCAGGAGTTGTCGACGTGCACGATGAAGCCCGCGCGCTCAGCCGCGCTGCTCGCTGCTTCGATCGCACTTTGGTTGGAAAGAATGGTCCACCATCTGGATTTTTGAAACCCGGGATCATCCGACTTCGGCGTTTCCTCGATCGCGTGCCGCTCGAAAAGCTCCCGTGTCGATGGCGGAAACTGCCTCAGCAGTTCGTATTTCTCCGCAATGCGATAGCAGTCTTCGACACTGGTCGAATCCGGCATAGTCGGGCCCGAAGCCAGCGCATCGGGCGTGCTGTCAGGAACGTCAGAGACCAGGATCGACACCTGCTGGGCTGGAAATGCTGCCTGCGCCAGACGTCCACCTTTCACCGCAGACAGGTGTTTGCGGGTGGCGTTGATTTCCGCGATCGGCGCTCCCGAATGCACCAGTGCGCGATAGGTCGCGATGAGATCATCGAGCAAGATCTCATCGTCGACCGGCTTTTCGACAATCGACGATCCTCCGCCACTCAGCATGAAGATCACAAGCGCCGAGGCAGTCTGCGCTTCAAGAGCCCGCAACATGGCTGCTGCGGCCTGAATCGAATCGGCATTGGGCATCGGATGTCCGCCTTGGAAATAGCGGAAACCGTGCACTTGCGCGTCCGGCAGTACGGGAGTCGCGACGATGCCTTGGGCAAGTGATCCAACTTGGGCAGCCAGACCTTCAGCCATCGTATGTCCAGCTTTCCCGAGCGAAATTACCAGGACCTTCGAGTAAGAGTGCAGATCATAGAGATCTTCGCGCACCCGCAGAATGCCGCGTTCGCACTGCACGTGGCGCTCAAAGCCTTTCGCGATGGCAGCCTGAGAGAGCGCCTCAAGGAAAATGGAGCGCGCAGCGTCGCGCATGGCACGGAACTGCGATTCGCTGGCGGGTGCTGTCATGCGAAGCGATTATAAACAGCCATCAGCTGTCAGCTGTCAGCTCTGAGCAAACCGCGCGATTCGGATGGTGCAGTGACTTCTCGAACCTACGAATTTGAGGTAGGGATCCTTCGACTCCATGATTGCTTCGCTGTGCTCAGCAATCGCTGCGCTCAGGATGACAGAGGTCCGGAGTTCAACTGAGAGCTGATGGCTGAGAGCTGACAGCATCTTTCACCCACGCCTCAATCGTTTCCCGCATTTCGCGCAGGCGGCCTTCGAAGAAATGATCTCCTTCCTCGATCAGGACTAGTTTCTTCGGATCCGGCAGCGAGGCGACCATTGCTTCCAGCTTCGCCCGCGGGCCGAACTGGTCGCGCGCTCCACTGACGAACAGCTTGGGCTGGGTGCACGTCTGCAGAAACTCATAGGTGTAGTCACGCGGCTCTTCCGTATCTGCAGCCACGGGAGCGACAGGAACGCCTAATCCAATGGTTGCGCGCACGCGGGAATCCGTGCACGCAGCGCGCAGTCCAACTGCAGCGCCGAAAGAGAATCCAGCAAAGATGATGGGCAGGTGAAACACCGAGTCGAGCCAGTCGAGCGCGATGCGGACGTCATCGACTTCTCCGACGCCGCGATCATGTTCTCCCTGGCTCAATCCGGTGCCACGAAAGTTGAAGCGCAACACGGGGAATCCGAAGCTGTTCAGCGCTTTCATCGCGTGGAAGACGACCTTGTTGTGCAGCGTTCCGCCGAAGAGCGGATGCGGATGGCAGACCACAGCGGAATGCGTCGCGTTCTCAGCGCCAGCGTTAAGCAGGGCTTCGAGGCGCCCAGCGGGGCCTTCGAGGAAGAGGGAGCGGATGGTCTGGTTCGTCGGGATCACATCTCCAGATTACACAAAGCGGGCGTCGGACTTCGGACCTCGGACCTCAGGAAATCAATGGCGAACCAGAGCTGAGGTCTGAGGTCCGCGGTCTGTGGTCCGATTTGCTATTCTCCTAACCATGGACGCTGTCACGTTTACGCGGCAGTTAATCGACATCGAATCAATTTCCGGCAATGAAGCGGCGGTCGGCAATTATCTTTACGGTGAACTCTGCCGAATCGGGTATCAGACAAGGAAGATCGCGGTTGAGGGGGATCGCTTCAACGTATATGCGACTTCAGCGGAACAGCCCAATCCACAGATTGCCTTTTCCACGCATATGGACACGGTTCCTCCATTCATTTCTTCGTCGGAGGATGCGAACTGCATTTATGGCCGCGGATCATGCGACGCAAAAGGAATCATCGCCGCGCAAGTCGCGGCCGCGGACCGACTGCGAGGTGAGGGCATCTATGTGGGAGTGTTGTTTGTGGTGGGAGAAGAGCGCGACAGCCTGGGGGCGAAGATCGCCAACGATCACGCGCCCGGAAGTTGCCGATTTCTGGTGAACGGCGAACCCACGGAGAACCGGATGGCGGTCGCGTCAAAGGGAACATTGCGCGTCGAAGTCACCGCGCGAGGACGCATGGCGCATTCAGCGTATCCGGAGTTGGGAGACTCTGCGATTGACAAGTTGCTCGCGGCGCTCGGACGATTGCGAGCGATGAACCTCCCCAACGATCCGGAAGTGGGCCCTTGCACGCTGAACATCGGAGTGATCGAAGGCGGACGCGCTCCGAATGTGATTCCTGATTACGCGCATGCAGATTTGCTGTACAGGCTGGTCGGATTGACCGACGAGTTGCGGCGGGAAATTGTCGCAACTGCCGGAGATCAGGTCGAAGTCACCTTTCCGCTGGAACTTCCCTTCCTGCGTTTTCGCAAGCTCAATCGATTGCCAACGATGATTGCGGCGTTTACGACCGACATTCCGAAGCTGACGAATTGGGGCGAACCGCTGCTGATCGGTCCGGGATCGATTCACGTCGCGCATACGGAAGGCGAGTACATCGAGAAACGGCAACTTCATGAAGCGATTGATTTGTACTGTGCGATCGCGAAGCAGCTTTCGCGTTAGCGCGCGGCCTGTGGATATTCACGAAAAAAAACTCATTCCCAGCCTTCTTTGCGCCTTCCAAAATTGATCCGAAATGGGAGTTCCTGGCGCATGGGAGGGTATCCCCTCCCCCTAGCCCGCGAAAGCCTTGCCTGGTGCGGGTTCTGCAAAAATACTGCGCAAAATCTTGAGCCCTAAGGGTTAGGGGTCAAAATCTTGATTTCAAAGCACTTATCGGTGGCGCATTGCGATTGCACAGCATCGTCTTTGCTTCGGCAATGATGGGCTTATTTCCGATTCGACGCAACCTCAGATGTCACATTGAAGCAGGTACAGCTGTGGAAATCTCCCGGGCGCCGATTCGGTCAGAAGCTGATCTTGAGGATCTGACCGTTGTTGCCTACGAACCACCCGGCGTGTGGATTCGCAAAAGCGACCGCCCAGTAGCCGCTCACGTTGGGCAGTTCGAACCAGGTACGTCCTTCATCGGGAGTCCATGCTGCTTGTCCCGAGTCGAAGTTCGGCTCCGTCTCGGCGGTAATTACGACGGACTGATCGTGCTCGTGATCGAATTCGCCATCATCGCGATGACCATTGCCGCCAATGCCGCGCACATAGGCCAGGCAGAAAATGGTCCCTTGAACGGGAGGCTTGTGAGTGAGGGTCCACGTCTTGCCGCCATCGCTCGACGTTGCCGCATCGGCCGAACTGTTGGTGGACAAGTCGCCACCGCCCAGAATGCCATGCCAGGCGTCACGGAAGGCCACCGAGAGGCCTCCCGCACTTGGCGAACTAACGAGCGGAGTGTTATACGCCATCCAGGTGTCACCCCCGTCGCGGGTGGCCAGGATCCTCGCGATGGTTGAACCACCGGTGGTAATCCAGGCGTTTCGTCCTCCCTGGGTGGCGATGCAGGTGCCGCTAGAAGAAAACGACGCTTCCCCCGGCAAAGCGGGAGGCATATTGGCGCTGATCGACTGCCAGGTCATTCCGTCGGTTGTCCGAATATCGGGAAACACTCCGTTCACTGAATCGCTGTGCGTGATGCCCCGGTCCGGAGTCCAGAACGCGAAGCAATCATAGAATGCGTTCACAGTTTCATTGCTGAACTGCACGGACCAGTTGACGCCACCGTCTTCGGTTTTGTAAATGCGAAAATCCGTAGTGTTGTTTCCAATGGACATTAGGTAAGCGACCTTAGCGCTCACGCCTTGCACATCGCGGAATTGCAGGCTCTCGGCCCCGGGCACGACCCCGGCCGTCCATGTCTCACCTCCGTCGGTCGTAACCACGAATGTCCCGCCGGTTCCACTAGCCCATACGACGCGTGAGTTCACCGGACTGACAGCAATCAGCAATTGCGTTGTCCCGCTGCTTTGCGGAGTGAGTGTGGGCTGATGAACTTTCCCGTGGTCTTTGGCAAACCCGAGAGTTGCGGAGGCAGCAATCAAGAGAATCACTGCAAAACGCTTCAACATAGAACCTCCTCAGACGACCCCGTATCAGCGTGGAGTATAGGAACGTCGCGGAAAGGTGTCAAACTGGCGTGCTTGGAGCCTAACGAGGGCCAGTGTTTGAATGGCCGGGGATCAGGGCGCCATAAAAAAACGCCCTTCCGGGACGATCCAGGGATGATCTCCTCGAAGCCCTATGGACCGGAATCGTCTTCCGAGTACCGCAGTATGGACCCAATCGCAGCGTGGGTATTGCGTTTGTTTATGTTGCATCCGCAACACGTCTATGTTGTAATAGCAACATAGGAGGCAACCCATGAGCGAAATCCTGGAAGCGCTTTTACGTAGGCGAGCAGTCAAGGCCTTTGAACCGGTCGAAATCCCACACGTACTGCGTGAACAAATCCTCGATGCAGCCCGCCATGCTCCCTCCAGTTTCAATTCGCAACCGTACCGGTTCTTTTGGGTGGAATCGTCGCCCAGAAAGGCAACCGCGGCGAAACTCTGCATGGGACAAATGCCGGCGGAAACGGCGTCGGCGCTGGTGGTTGCGGTGGCCGACATCGGGTCGCTGATGGCGACCTCGCAAGCCCAGTTGGAGTGGATGCGCAGGAGCGGCTTCAGTCACGCCAAAGTCCGAGATTACGAGCGGACGGCGAAGATCGGCCGGATCCTGTTCATGCCAGGACCGTTCGGCATTTTTGGCGCGCTCAAGTGGGCGATTTTTCGACTGGTGAATCTGTGGAAGACGATGGGGATGCCACCCGTGTTTCGAAAGGACTTGTTAAAGTGGGCGACGAAGAGTACATCGTTGGCCTGTGAGAATCTGATGATTGCCGCCGAAGCGCTGGGGCTCAACACGTGCCCCATGGAAGGATTCGATGGCCGCAGACTCTCCAGATTTCTCGGGCTGTCAACCCGGTATCATGAAATTGTGATGGTGATTGCGATCGGGAAGAAATCGCCAGCTTATGCGGAACCGCCTCAGTGGCGGCGGCCTCTCGATGCCACGGTAACCGTCCTATGATCATCGTTCCAAAGAAGGATATCCCTCAAGACATCCTAAGGGACTCAGTGCTTGCCCATGTTGCCGCAGCCTATTTTTCCGTTGGGAAGAGACTTGAGCGAAAAACTCGGTGCTCTGCGACTCGTGGCTTTATCCTGTCCACACTGCGGGGCGGAGCCGCGCTCAATCAGAATCAAATCGCCACACTTCTCGGTTTCGACCGAACTGTCGTGCACCGAGCCATCAAGGCAATGGTTCACGAAGGGCTTGTGTCGGAGAGGAAAGCGAAATCGGGCAGAGCGATTCACGTTACGTTGACGCCAAAAGGCCACGAATACAGGAAGCGCCTGATCAATGCGAGGATAGCCGCTGACGATGAGCTCCGAAAACAACTGACTCCGGAAGAACGCACAACACTTCTTCGACTCTTGAAGTTGATTGCCGAATTAGAATTCTAAGACTGCGCCGCCGTCCACGTCTGCCGACTTGCGCTTGGCGGTTCGTGAACATTCGGTTGGCGGCTGTCGGGAGAACAGCAACGAAGGTTTAGCTCAGCTTTCTCTCCGCCACCCGAGCGGCTTGGGTCATGAGGTAATTTTGTTCCGGGATACTCGTTGTTCGTCCGGCCGCGATTCGGTAGTGTTTGATGGCGCTTTCATAGTCGCCAACCATTTCGAGCAAATGGGCGCGAACCGCGTCGAGACGATAGTGACCAGCGAGCCGACTGTCGTTATCGAGCGTTCGTAGAAGTTCGAGACCCTTCGACGAGCCGTGTACCATGGCGGCGGCGATTGCATGATTGAGCGTGACCATGGGGCTGGGGGAAACTCGCTTCAGCAGCTCGTACAACGCAAGAATCTGCGGCCAATCCGTGTCTTCCACGCGTGCGGCTTCGTCATGAACGGCAGCAATCGCCGCCTGCAGCTGATACAGACCGACGGATCCTTTCGATAGCGCAGCGGTCAGGAGTTCGATTCCTTCGGCGATCTCGGCCCGGTCCCATAGGGTTCGATCTTGCTTGTCCAGCGGGATCAATTCGTCATCAGGACCGGTTCGTGCAGAACGGCGGGCGTCGGTTAGCAACATGAGCGCCAACAGGCCGGTTATTTCTGCATCCTCGGGAAGCAGGGCCTTCGCTCCGCGAGTTAACCGGATGGCCTCGCCGGCCAGATCGAGCCGCTGCAAATGTGCTCCGATACTGCTGGCGTAACCCTCATTGAAGATCAGATAGAGCACATGGAGAACTGCCGGCAGCCGTTCCGTGCGCTCCTGCAGGGAGGGCAAGCGGAATGGCACGCCGGAACCCTTGATGCTCTGCTTCGCGCGGCTGATTCGCTGGGCCATGGTCGCCTCGGGAACCAGGAACGCGTTGGCAATTTCCGCGGTGGTTAGACCGCCAACAGCGCGCAAGGTCAGAGCAATCGCCGACGACGAAGTGAGGGCGGGGTGGCAGCACATGAAGAGCAGAATGAGCGTGTCATCCGGGTCCATGTCAGATCCGATATCGTCGGCGAGCACCATGGTCTCCACATCCTGCGCGACCACGGTTTCCCTTTCACGCCGGGCAATTTCGCTGCGCACCTGATCGGTCAGGCGTCGGGATGCGACCTGGATCAACCAGCCACGTGGATTCTCGGGAACACCCTCATGAGGCCATTGCGTGAAGGCCGCTATCATGGCCTCTTGCACGGCGTCCTCGGCGGAGGAGAAGTCGCGAAAACGGCGAGCCACTGCACCGAGCACCTGGGGTGCAAGTTCGCGCAACAGATGCTCGGTGGTTGTGTCCCACGAGTTTGTCATTGCAGCTTTCGTTACAGCATCTCCGGCGGCGGGCCGCTCATCACCGGGCGCACTTCAATCGGCATGTTCATGGGCGCTCCACCGGGGCCCGGCGCTGCCGACACTCTGGCCGCGATGACGTAAGCGCGCTCCGGCGAGTCGACATCGACGATCCAGTATCCTGCCAGAAATTCCTTGCTCTCAGGAAATACGCCGTCTGTGATAGGCACGCCATTCTTGCCGGCCCGCACCAGCTTAGCCTGATCGGGAAAGGACAGTCCTTCGGCGGAGACAAACTCGCCGGATTGGCGAAGGTCTTTATTGAGACCGATCATAAATGCGATGTGGGCCTGGAGGTCTTTTTGAGCCCACTCAGGAACTCCGTGGCCGGCTCGCATCGTGTTCATCATGATGATGTATTTCATTTCTCTTCTCCTTTGATTTAGTGCTGCATTCTATGCCGTCGCAGGTTCACCGGAATGGCCGTTGCATTCTCGGGCATTTCGTCATCAGGACTTAGATGGCTCATAACTTGCGAACCGCCGGACTTCGATCGGAACGTTCGTAGGTGCTCCTCCGGGTCCGGGCGCTGCCGAAATTCGCGCCGCAATGGCGTAAGCGCGTTCGGGAGACGCTACGTCAACAATCCAGTAGCCCAGCAGAAACTCCTTTGACTCGGGGAAAATACCGTCGGTGACGGGCATGCCGTTTTTCTCGCCGCGTACAACCTTCGCTTCCCGTGGTTCGGCCAAGCCTTGCGTGGCCATAAACTCTCCGGATTCGGTCAGTTCCTGATTGATGCGCCCGAGGACTAGCATATGCGCCTCAATATCCTTCTGCGACCAGGCGTGATAGGTGTCAACGCCCGCCTTTGTGCCGGACATCAGCAAGATGTATTTCATATCTAACGCTCCTATCTCATGTTGTTCCCGCAAAGCGGTTCGCCTTAGGACTTCTCGTCTGATTGAAACATCCACCGGACTCCGAATTTGTCGTTGAGCGCTCCGTAGGTGCCGAAAAACTGCTCCTTCAGAGGGTCCGTTACTTCTGCGCCTTCTGAGAGTCTCTCAAATAGAGTTTTCAGTTCCTCGAGTGTTCCGCCACTCAGATAGAGGCAAACGGTGTTGCCGCGAATTGGAGTTTGGGCTGGCCGTAGCCAGTCCGAGGCAGAAATCTCCAGCTTGCCATTTCTGAGTCGGGCATTGACGATTTTTTCCTGCTGAAAGGCGGGCAGGAAATCCTTGGCTGGAGAATCCTTAACTTTGATGGCGGTCAACTCTCCGCCAAAGCAGGACTTGTAGAACTCCATAGCATGCTGGCATTTGCCATCGAATAACAGGTATGCGGTCAAAGTGGTCATTTCGTTCCCTCGTTTCTGCATCTTAGGGCCTGCCCATGAACGAACCGGTAAAACCGTCAATGCCGCAGCGGATAGAGCGGCACCAACGAAACGCCGCCGGGATAATTCAGTTGCATTGCCCATGATCGTTCTCCTTGGGAACTGGTTACTTGCCAGGCCCTAATCTGCGCTTTCATGGGGTAGTCGGAGCCGTCGCGGCGTTCTCTACATGCCTGGAAAAATATTTTTAACAAAAATCGTGGCTGGCCTGTCGATTTCGTTCGCCTAGAACCGACATATCAGTGGAGGTTGGGAAATGGCGACCGACGACGTAGTAGTGGATGTCAGCCAGGACTGGATACTTGCCTGCGATGTCCAGCGGCGGTTTATGCAGGGATTGGGCCGGATTAGCGACTCGGTGGACTACAGCGCGCACTGCCGCCAGGTTCGGGCCCTTGGCGGCGATTGCTATGAGTTCATGCCTCTTGCGAATGACCGCCTGGCGCTGGTCGTGGGCGATGCATCCGGCAAAGGCGTAGCCGCGGCACTCATGATTGCCAGCGTGCAATCCTCACTCCGGACAGCGGCGTTATTCACGGGAGACGACCTCGCCACATTGCTCAAGGTAGTCAATCTCCAGGCATACGCTTCGTCCCTGGCAGACCACTATGCGACGGTTTTCTACGGCGTTTTCGACAGGGCGACGCGCACGCTACGATATGTGAATGCCGGACACACTCCGCCCGTTGTTCTTCGGCGGAACGGCTCAACTAATACGCTCGAGGCGGGCGGGGCACCCATTGGAATGTTTCCTGATTCGAGCTACGAGGAAGGAAGCGTGCAGCTTGATCCCGGCGATCTGGTCATCACTTACACCGACGGAGTCATTGAAGCGACAAACGAATCTGGTGGGGAGTGGGGAGTTCAGGGGCTGTTGAACGCGACTGCCGCGTGGGCGCAACAAGGGACCGCGACTGCGGAACATTTCGTCCGATCGATCTTCAATTCGATGGATGATTTTTCCAAGGAATGCCAGACGGATGATGCGACATTAGCAGTTCTGCGGGTGCTCTAATCGTATTGTTTAGGACACGCTCATATACATGTGTTGTGTTCAGCTCAGGGTGTGATGGCGATAACCCGCAGAGGACTGCCAGAGCCGCCGACGATTTTCAGCGGTGCGGCGATGACGACGGCGCCGGTTGGAGGAAGCTGATCAAGGTTCGACAGACCCGCCAGCCCAAACTTGCCGCTGCCGTGCATGAGGTAGTGGTTCGGGAAAGGTGGATCAAAGCTAGCGGCCTGACCGGCATCGGTTCCAACCGTCTCCACCCCGACGCCGAGCACATCGCGCTGCTGCGCAAGAAATGCGGAGCTTTCTTTGGCGAGTCCGGGTGTGTGAGGTCCATCCTGCTTCAGGTTGATGTAATCCTTGGGGTCTTTACGTTTCGACCAATCGGTGCGTAAGAGAACCCACGCGCTCGCCGGGATACGACCGTATTGTTCCTCCCATTGCCGGATGCGCTCCGGTGTCAGCAGATAGTTTGGGTTCTTCTCCGCCTCTGCGCTGACGTCGATCACACATGCGGGACCAACAAATTTCTTGGGCGGGATACGGTCCACGGAGTTGTCAGGGAGGTCTTTTCCCGAGACCCAGTGGATGGGAGCGTCGAAATGCGTGCCGGTGTGCTCGCCCGTCTCGAAGCCATTCCAGTACCACGCAGGACCGCGCTCATCATAGCGCGACAGTTCCCAGATCTTAAATGCAGGGGTGTTGTTAAACTGCGGCGGCAACGGCAGGAGCGGTGTTTGCGGACTAAGCGGCTGGGTCAGATCCACAACACGCAACCGGCCAGCCGTGAGCTCTTCAAGCAGCTTAGCCAAGACGAGGGACATGGGTGCTCCTCATATAGTGACGTTATATAGTGACGTTCGCGACACTTGCACAACTAACTTTGGATTCAGGTTCTCTTGAGCGATTGAATATGCCTGCGGAATTGAAATCGATTTTCAAGCAATGCCAGGTCGGTCACAAAGCCCGAGGGACCTTTCGCTTCGACTTTCGCAATGATGGTTGTGAGTTCGTTGCCATGAATTGCATCATTCACAGCCGCTGTGAAACTCTCGACACTTCGCACGGTAGATACCCCCGGAACGCCGGCGGCTCGGGCAATCCCCTCCAGATCTGTACCGGTGCCAGTCGCAGTTGGGAAGCCGCCGACTGAGAGCAGGCTTTCGTTATCGAACACGACGTGGACCAAGTTCTTGGGGCGGTAGCGTGCCATCGTACTGAGGCCGCCGAGATTCATCAAGAGCGAGCCGTCGCCATCGAAGACGATTACTTTCTGATCGGGCAGGCAAAGAGCCAATCCCAAACCGGTCGACGACGCCAGTCCCATCGCGTGCTGCAGGTAGAAGAAATTGGGTCGGTGTCCGAGGGACTGAAGCTCAGCCGCGACTGCTCCCATAATTGTGATGACCAGACAGCTTTCAAGTTCGGAATAAATCGACCGAAGACAATCGAGTCGGAGCATCACTCCTCCCACATCAGGTCGCGCGTCAACAGAAGCGCCACCGGTTGCATGCTGCTTTCAGCGAGCGTTTGCGCCTGCCGGATGCGCTTTTTGGCCGTTTCCATCGCATCAACAAAAAAGTAAGGAATGCGCAACGCTCGCAGTACGGGTTCGGTGACGTTGCCGCCTTGTGTTTGCCAGGGGTCGCGCTCCCCTAAGGAACCGCGGTAGCTGATGAGCATCAAGAGAGGAATCTTGTATAGATGCGCGAAAGAAACGATGCCGTTGATGGACGCAAGGAAACCGTGGTTCTGCATCAGCATTGCCGATTTAACCCCGGCGAAGTGCGCTCCGGCAGAGACGCCAACGCCTTCTTCCTCCTTCGCCAGCCGCACCAGAATCATCTCTGGATCTTCGTCCGTCATCCGGATGAGATGCACTAGCCATGTTTCCGGCAAGGCCGAGACCAGACGGACGTCGCACTCCTTCAAACCTTCGTAGATCACTTTGGAACTGGCTAGGGAGACGGGCATATGTTCGCTTTGGGTTTGTATTCTATCCTGCACACGCGGGAAATGCGTCCTTGACGAGCATTTGCGGCGGGGTATAGCTTGAGCGCTGCCCATTCAGCCAGACTGTGGTGCCGGCTTTTTTCGCGGTCCAGGAGCAATCGTTGGAGATTAGAGTCCAAGGCGTTCTCGATCCCGAAATCCCCGCAACAGTGAACTTTCCTGTTGAAACCGTTCGTGCCAACTTTCCTGCGTTGAGTCGGACTCCGGGATTCATCTTCTTTGACAACGCGGCCGGTGCCCAGGTACCACAGATGGTGTTGGACGCCGTGAATCATCATCTGCTCGAGTGCAATGTGCAGCGAGGGGGACGCTACGCCAAGAGCCGTGAAGTCGATGAGATGATTCTGCGTGCCCGACACAGTGTCGCTGATCTCGTGAACGCGCGCGACGCAAGCGAAATTGCGTTTGGCATGAACGCTACATCCTTCATTCGGCTGGTGAGTCTGGCGATCGGACAGACGCTCGGCGAGCGGAACGAGATCGTTGTCACCGATATGGATCACGAGGCTAACGTTGCGACTTGGCTGGCTTTGGAACGGAGCGGGGCAAAGTTCCGTTGGTGGAAGATGAGGGACGACGAGAATCTGCACGTTAACGACCTGGAACCTCTCGTGTCTTCCACAACCCGTCTGGTGGCGTGCACGCTTGCCTCGAATGCCATAGGTTCGATCGTCGATGTAGCTGCGGCAGCACGGGTGGCGCATAGGGTGGGGGCCGAGCTTTTTCTCGATGCGGTGCACTACGGGCCTCATGGTCTGATTGATGTGCAGGCTTTTGATTGCGACTACCTGGTGTGTTCCGGGTACAAGATTTTCGCTCCGCACATGGGATTCCTATGGGGACGGCGCGAACTGCTTGAAAAGCTTCCGACCTTCCGCGAGGATTTCATTCCCGACGAGCCGCCGGGAAAGATTGAAGCAGGTACTTTTATTTACGAAAACGTGGCCGGAATGGATGCCGCGGTGCGTTACCTGGAAACGCTGGGTAGGAGCATGAGCCACGAATCCGAGAAATCGCAGTCACGCCGGGCCGCTCTGCAAGGTGCGCTCGCGAGCATTCGAGCGTACGAGGGATCGCTGTCATGCGAACTTCTTCGGGTGCTGAATGATTGCGGTGCAACCATCTACGGCGTGGAGGACCGGAACCGAATCAGTGAACGAGTGCCAACAGTATGCTTCAATTTGCCCGGTAGGACGCCCGCATCAGTGACCGAGGAAATCGCGAAACAAGGTATCGGCGTTCGCGATGGACACATGTATGCACCACGTTTGATGAAAAGACTGGGCCTGACCAAAGAGAGTGGCGCAGTCAGGGCGTCACTGGTGCACTACAATACGCTCGAAGAAGTGCACAAATTCGAAAGCGCGCTG
>Ga0222749_10001199_pt1 | contig 13580 bp, 11 predicted proteins | sample IncBWH2Mmetat_FD_197234 | JGI IMG/M metagenome (GOLD analysis project Ga0222749, IMG submission 197234) | Metatranscriptome of lab incubated forest soil microbial communities from Barre Woods Harvard Forest LTER site, Petersham... | ecosystem: Environmental > Terrestrial > Soil > Temperate... | reverse complement strand
CTTCCTGCTCAACAATGAGATGGACGACTTCTCGTCCAAGCCGGGGGTGCCCAACCTGTTCGGCGTGATCGGACGGGAGGCCAACGCGATCGCGCCCCGAAAGCGGATGCTCTCGTCGATTTGCCCGACGTTCGTGTTCAAGGGGGGGCGCCTGTGGCTGGTCCTGGGCACGCCCGGGGGGCCGACGATCTTCACGACCGTCTTCCAGGTGATCGTGAACCGGGTCGACTTCGGAATGACGCTCGAGGAGGCGGTTTCCGCGCCCCGGTTCCACCACCAGTGGCCGGCGCTCAAGGCGGCCGACCCGATCTTCGTGGAAAGGCCGTTCGAGAACGGGACGACCGACGCCCTGGGGAAGCTGGGGTACGCGATCGAGCGGCGCGGGCGGATCGGGGATGTCCAGGCCCTCGAGCTCGCCCCGCCACGGGCCATGGGCGCCTCCGACCCGCGGGGGATCGGCAGGAGTGAGGCCCAATAGGATCCAAGGAGGAGCCCTGACTCCCCAGGAGGTGTTCGAACCCCGCGGGGACGCGGGCGACGTGGACGAGATCCTGAAGGACTCCACCGACCCGTCGATCCTCTTCACCCGGGAGGATCCGCTCAAGGGGCCCCGGGCCATGCGGCCGTTCTTCAAGCGGCTCGTCACCGGGTTCAGGCCCCCCCGGACGGTCGGAATTCGAGATGAAGCAGATGACGATCGAGGGGGACATCGTCACCATCGCCTGGAGCTCCTCCTCGGAATTCGCCGGCATCCCTCTCGGGACGGACACCTTCGTGGTCCGGAACGGCAAGATCGTCGCGCAGACGTTCACCGCCCCGATCGTCTCCAGGAAGGCTTGAGTACCTATTCCCGGGCCAGAAGGCTCCAACCCCTCAGTTCTGGCCAGCCGGGGGAACGGGCCCCTGCGCTCCTCGTCAGAATGACCAGGGAAACGCAGGCCCGTCTGCGAGGGTCTCACCTTTGGAACCGGTCGCGGCGTGCCTATGAAGAACTCACCTGGAGGGATGGCGGTCCGAGATTTGTATTCGGCGGATCCACCTCGCTGGTCCAAACCCTGAACGACTCCAGGGTATTTGGACCGAACGTGTTGCTGATGGGGACATCGGCCGCGTCGCGGCCCCGCGCAATCAGAATCCGGCCGATCCGGGGCACGTTGTTGCGAGGGTCGAAGGTATGCCAACGCCCATCCAGAAAGGCCTCGAACCAGCCGGCAAAATCCATAGGCGCATACGGCGGAGGCACGCCGATGTCGCTTAGATATCCCGTGCAGTAGCGCGCTGGAATATTCATGCAGCGGCAAAGGGCGATCGCCAGATGGGCGAAGTCGCGGCAGACGCCCTTAGCCTGAAGAAAGGCGTCAAAGGCCGATTTCGTGGGACAGGCGTATTCGTAGCCAAAGGCGATATGATGATGAACGTAATCGCAAATCGCCTGGACTCGCTGCCATCCCTCGGGCATCTTTCCGAAGAGGTCCCACGCCACCTGGGACAACCGGTCCGTTTCGCAATAGCGGCTTCCCAGGAGAAACACCAAGGTCTCCTCGGGCAGATTCTGAACCGGGGACTGCCTGGCCGAAGGCGAAACCCTGTCCGGTTCGCCCGCGCAGGTCACAATGCCATCCGTGGACAGTCTGATCCGTCCCGCCGGAGCGACGATTCTGGTGCACACGTTTTCGAACCCGTCGCGGTAGGTCGAGATCGGGACGGCGGGGATCGAGACGAGCGGATCGGGCACCAGGACGCCTGAGAGCTGAGACGGGTGGATCCGGAGCATCAGGATCATGGGAGTCGGCTGGGCGCACTCGAAGGCCAATTCATACCCGACCCTGATGCGCATCGCCGCACGCTCCGTTTGAACTCTTGGCGAGAAGGATAGCGAACCATCCAGGGCCCAGCCATCCCTGGACGCGCCCTCAGTTTGGCCGAAATCAGAAACGAGGAGGCGGCCCCCACGGACCGGGGAGGCGCGCCTGGGTCTAGTTCGCTGGCACCCCGGCTGTCTGGGGCTGCTGCTTCATTTGCTCCTCTGCCGCCTTGGCCATCTCCGCGGGCGAGACATCCCGCTTGTGGGTCGCGATGGACCAGACCTGGCCGAACGGATCCTGCACGGTGCCGAATCGGTCGCCCCAGAACATGTCCTGGAGCGCCGCCACGACGCTGGCCCCTGCTCGTGTCGCCTCTTGGAACACTTGATCGCAGTCCGACACATAGAGGTAGAAACTGACCGGCGGCTTCGTCCCGGCTGCGGGCGCGAGGCTACCCCTCTCCGGGAATTCGTCCCCCAGCATGATGATCGAAGTGCCTATTTCGACTTCTGCGTGGCCAGTACGGCCGTCGGGAGCGAGCATCCGGAAGCGCTCCTTCGCTCCGAAGGCCCGCTTGTAGAAATCAATCGCGTGGCCAGCATTGCGAACGACAAGATAGGGAGTGACCGTATGGAAGCCCGGCGGAATCGGCAGGACCGCCTTGGCTTTGACGGGCTTCACCGCCTTCGCCTTCTTCTTGCTCACCTTGGATGCCTTCTTCGGTTTCGCCGCCATCGCATTTCCCTCCCAACTGGGCTCGGGGGACCTGGGGTCCGACCCATTCCGGGGACGCCGCGGGTCGGACAACGGAAGGATAGCCGTCGTGCAAAGGATCGCGCAAGAGATAGCCGCACGCCTGCACCACCGATTCGCGCATTTGCGAGCATCACGCCGCCCCCGCTCCGTGTTCGATCCCCCACCCCACGATGAGGCGTCAAGGTCGGATCAGGCCAGAGGACCCGCTCCTTGCGGCCACGGAGAGGATCTTCACCGCCAGTCCTAATTCCTGGCTACTTTCTCACGACAAGAAGCCAAGCCACGCAAGTGTGGGTAAACCATAACACCCCGCCCTGGACCCGGGGTCCCAGGCCCGTGCGGTCGCCTTGGATTGAATCTAGGAGGTTCGCTCGAACCTCCTTCCTGGTTTCCTCGCTTGCATCGGCATAGGACATCCACGGCTCAAACTCGCGCCGAAGCAGATTGATCACTTTCCCCTGTTCCTCGAGCCCGCCGGTCACGATGAGGTTCTGGTATTCCTCCATGGCCAAGGACCGTACGTGGGAAGGGTCTCGTAGCCTCTCAATCTTGTTGTAATGAGCGGCCTTCTGGGGATCCGGAGGGGCGACGAATTCATAAAGTACGATCCGACCGGAGGGAGTGAGGACTCGCCTCATCTCGCGGAGGGCCTTCTCCGGATGGTCCAAGTGGTCGATGGCGGCCCGGCATGTCACCAGATCAAACGTGTTCGCTTCGAAAGGGAGGTCTTCGGCGTCGCCGATCTCGTACTCAACGTTTGAATGGCCCCGTCGTTTGGCTAGCTCCTTCGCCAAGCCGACCATCTCCGGCGTGAGATCAACACCCCTGACGGAGCGAACCCGTGGTGCAAAGGCCAAGGCCACGAACCCCCAGCCCGAGGCCACGTCAAGAACGGAATCCCCCAGGGTCGGTTTGGCGAGCTCGATCATCGGCTGGGCCTTCTCGGCGTGCCGGAATCTCACCGTGGCTTCATACTTCCGCGCCTGTGCCGCGAACTGTTTCCTGACGAGCGCTTTGTGATCGATCAACACCGTAGGCATTGAGGAGTTACCCCTCATTCGGATGCCCCGCGCGTCTTGGAGTTCGAGGTACTCGGGTTCCTCGGCGCTACGGCGCAAATCCAATGCCACGGCATCCCGGTCGCGGGACAGGGCACGCCGAGTCGCCCCATCGGGATACCTGCAGGTGGCTCGGACCCTTGGGACCTACATCCTGGTGGATCCTAGGCCGATCCAAGGCAACGAGAAAAGAGGGCGGTGCCCGCACCCTCTGGAAGCGGAATCCGATCAGATCCGGGCCCTGGAGCGCTACTCTCCCCGGAGCCGAAATCTGTGGTTCGGAAGGAATGGCTCAGTCCCTCTCCTCATGGAGGGCGGAGCGCCTCCACAGGGGAAGTCCGATTCCAGCTGGCCGTGGGAATGGAGCGCGACTGGCCTCGGCAGAAGGTGGTTTCCCGGCGGCGTGGGTGAGAGCTCCTCCGGCACGTGGGTTTCTCTTCGGTGGGCCCGTCGATCGCTGGGTTCGGGTCGTGACCAACCGGGCGATGATGGACCGGGTCAGACGACTAGAGGTCTGCCGATGAAAGCGCCCATCTGTCTGATCCCCGCCCTCCTCTTTGCCCATTCCCCGACCCTCGGCTGCCCCTCCAATCCGGCACCCACTCCGAACGCGGCACCCATCCCGGCCACCGCGGAACCCGAGCGTCCTTGGTTCTCGTCGTCAACGCCCTGGACCGTCGAAGGCGTTCCGCTCGTCGGCGTGACGACCCTCGCTCTTGCACCGCTAAAGCAGTGTCGGCTACGCGAAGGCGAGTGCAGGATGGTGTCGGTGGCCCTGGGTACCGAGCCGGTTTACCCCGGCGAGTGCGATCTTACAAAATCCGACCCCGAGGACTACCCATGGGTCGACTGCAGCGGGTGCAACGGAAGAGGCCGCACGTGCGTTCTTGGCGCTTGGCTGGGCAACCGGGGGAGCAGGTCGAGGAAATACCCCATCGTGCGGCAGGAAGAGGAAGGCCATTCACCTGCATCTCCTCCTCTTGGTCATCGTTGACCCGGAATTGCCGGTGTCCTTTCCCCACCCGTCTGGGGTAGACTCATCCCAATGTCGCTCGTTCTGGTTCTGTCGGCCTCCCTGGGCTTCCAACAACCCCTCTGGACCGACGACGGCTTCGCCGCCCCCGGCGGCAAACTCTCGGGTCTCCGGGTCCACCCGGACCGATCGCTCGGCCTGGAGAGCGACCTGACGAAGCTCGTTCATCTCTGCGATCCCACCAAGCACGACGTCATCGGCGACATGACGCTCTTCCGGGGCCGGCTCCTCGCCTCGACCAGCTTCCATGTCTCGACGTCGAAGATGTACTCCTACAGCGCCCAGGTCCTGGAGGGGCTGCCCTCGGGCGAATGGAAGGTCCTGAAGGACGTCGGCGGCACGATGCTCCTGAATCTCCGCGTCCTGGGCGACCGGCTCGCCTACGCCTCCTTCTCGGGCCCGACCGACCTGGTCGGGACGTACGACGGGACCGACTGGGGCGCGCTCGCCCGGCTCCCCCAGCCCATGCTCCACGGAATGGACGTCGCAGCCTTCCGGGGGAAGCTCTACTGGTCCGGCTCCCTTCGCGTGACGTCCGCCGAGGAGCTGAAGGACAACCCCGACGCCTCGAAGGGCCTGGGGGTCGTCTACGAGAGCGCCGACGACGGAAAGTCGTGGAAGGAGATCTACCGCGACAAGGAGGCGGGACGCATCCAGGACATGGTCGTCTTGAAGGACCGGCTCTACGCCAACCGCCGCGGCGTCTCCCTCCTATCCTGGGACGGGACCGCATGGAAGGACATCCCGGTTGGCGTCCCGACGAAGCCCGGCGACAAGGCGCTGCTCGGCGACGGCCTCCTGAGCGTCCACCAGGGGGCAATCCTCGCGGCGAGCAACCCGATCTACTACCGCTTCGACGGATCGAAGTGGACCTCGCACGTGCCGGGATTCCTCCGGATCTTCGTGGACGGCGACCGCGCGCTGGGCCTCCGGTCGGACGGACACGTCTACCAGTCGACCGACGGCGTCGCCTGGAAGAAGCTGACGGAGACCGGCGTTCCGCCCGACGAGTTCGGGCCTTCCAAGCTCCACCCCCTCCGGCGGGGGTCCGTCTCCCTGTGCGGCGGCCGGCTCTTCGTCGGCACCGGAACCGCGGGAAAGATCTACGCGTCGCCCCTCGTCGCGAAGGGCAGCTTCCTCTCCCGGGCGCGGCCGGCCGATTCGGGGTCGCGCCTCCTCTGGGAGGCCGAGGTCCCCGAGGGAACGACGCTCGGGATGAGCGTGAGGACCGCGGCCACCGAAGAAGCACTGGCCGGGGCCGCGTGGCGCGAGGTCGGGGACTCCGTCCAGGTGCCGCCCGGCCACCGGGTCCTCCAGTACCGCGCCAGCGTCACGTCCGAGGGATCCTACTCCCCCGTCCTCAAGTCCGTCCGCTGGGAACGCTGAACCGGAAATCCCGCACGCGCCCATATTGTGGTGTATAATGGGGCGTCCATCCGGAAGGATGGGTCGATCGAGTCGGGATGGTAGGAGAGAGAGGGATGAAACACATCACGCTGGCGGTTTTCCTGTCGGTCGCAGGCTGCCTCACCGGGTGCGTCACGGCGCCGTCCTCGCCGCTCTACGACGCGGAGGCCAATCGCACGCTCAAGTTTCCGGAGGCCCTGTCCCAGCCGGGCTCCCAGGTCAGAGTCCGCCTGCCCGGAGGGTCCTCCACGGTCCTCGTCTGGAGGACCGAGATCGGCTTCGGCGGAAGCGAGATCCGGTGCAGTCACTGCGGCGCCGACCTCAAAGTCGATTTCAAGAGCCAGACGCTCGACTGCCCCTCGGGAATCCGGTTCAAGCTGGACGGCTCCTGCATTCCCGTGAGCCTCCGCAAAGGCGAGATCCTCCACCCCCTGCGGGCGTACATCGTGGAACAGGACGGGGACCGGCTGCGGATTCTCGGTTAGCCGGGGAATCACCGCCGGACGGGGTGATCCGAGAGGCCTTCCTTTGGGGACGCGCGATTCCAGGGGTCGTCCCCCCTCGGAGGGATCCCCCGGCGACGGCCTGCCGCTTGACCGCCGCGCTTTTCCTGGTGAGGTCGGGCGAGCCGGCCCGGAGGAATTTTGGACTCTAGCGGCGACGGGACAGGACGTAGATCCCGACCAGGACAAGAAGCACCCCGAAGGCCCAGACGGTCACCCGGACCTTCCTCCATAGGAGCTTCCCCGAGGTGGGTGCGATCAGCCGCTCGGCGCGGCCGGTAGGCTTCACCTTTTCCGGATCCTTCAGGTCGAGGATGAACTCCCGGACGGAGGGATATCGCGCCTGGTAGTCCCGCTCCATCGCATAAAGGATGATTTCCTCCAGGGCCGGGGAGATCTCGGGATTGATCGACCGCGGAGCGACCGGGTCCCCCACCAGGCGGGCGTGCATGATGCTGAAGCGATCGCTTCCGGTGAACGGCTTCCGGCCGGTGACCATCTCATAGAGGACGGCGCCCAGGCTGTAGAGGTCCGTCCGCCCCCCGCGGCTGCCTCCCTGCACCTGCTCGGGCGCCATGTAGTCCGGGGTGCCCATTTCCGGGGCGTGGCGCATGAAGGTCACCTGTTTTTCCTCGAGTCCCTTCGCCAGGCCGAAATCCAGGACCCGAAGCGAGCCATCCCGGCAGAGCATGATGTTCGAGGGTTTGATGTCCCGGTGCACGACCCCCCGCTCATGCATGTACTCCAGGGCCTCCCCGATCCGGACGGTGATCTGGATGGCCTGGGGAATGGGAAGGGGCTTCCGGTCCTTAAGGGACTCCGACAGGAGAACTCCCTCGAGGCGCTCCATGACGATGTAGGGCCGGCTCTTGGTCTCGACGGTGATCACCCGGAGGATCGACGGGTGATGGAGCTTCCGACCCACCTGCTCTTCCCGTTCGAAACGGGAATAGAACGCGGGATCGCTCTCGAAGCGCAGGAAGGGCACTTTGATTGCGACGACCTCCCCGGTAGTCGTATCGATCGCCTCATAGATGGAAGCCATGCCCCCCTCGCCGATGAAATCCGTGATCTTGAACCGATCATCCAGGACGCTTCCCAAGACGAGTTCATTCGGCATGAAATAAAATCTTCATGGCACCCTCCCGCAATCACGATGCCATGGACCGGAATCCGGCCGTTGCAGGAAGGGCCCCTGCATCCCTCGCCCAACTGAACCGGCCTTGGCGGTCGGAACCCATTTTCAGCCCTGTAAAACGTCTGTGAAGACGGGGGGATGGAAGGGCGGAGGGGAAAAGATACAACGCTGAATGATTTTGGGATAAATCATACCGGGCGGTATCATTCTCATTCCCTTCACGCTAGTCTCATGTCCGACCGGCCTCAATTTTGACCGGAAAACCTAGGTTTCCACCCCGTTCCCGGCCGCGAGTTCCGTGGCATGGATCTTGCGTTTCGCATGCGGTCGTTTGAGCCCGACCTATGCATATGGGTCGGGAAATGGGGACCCGCGGGGTCGAGGGGAATAGGGAAGTCTCCTTTTTCTCGTGTGGTCAGGGTCTGTCTGGGGTTTGAGGGAAAGCTTCTTTTAAGGAGGAGTTCCGTGGCGGAAACCGCAGCGACGAGCGGGACGGCAACCCGCGCGACCTTGGGATTGACGGCTCTGACCTCCAACGCGATGGCGTTGATTGCGCCCGGAGCCTTCCTCTGGCTGACGTACGCGATGCAGTGTCAGCTGGGCGCGCCGTTGGCGGGCCAGGATATGTGGATGGGAATTGCCTTCGCGCTCGCGCTGTGCTTCGCGACGGCGATCAGCTACGCCGAGCTTTCGAAGCTCTATCCCGGCGCAGGCTCGTCCTACTTCTTCACGGAACAGGCCTTCCTCGGAAAGACCACCCACCGGAGATATGCCCGAATCGCGAAGTTCATCGTCGGATGGTCGAGCCACCTCTACTACTGGGTTTACCCGGGGGTGATGGTGGCCGTGACGGCGATCTTGGTGGGCTGGATGTTCGGCCAGCTCTGGCCGACGACCTTCAACGCCGGTCTTCCCAGCCCCATCTTCATGATCTTCTTCTGCGTGGCCTTCGCGTTCGGCGTCTCCTACATCGCCTTCCGGGGCGTGGTGGGAACGACCGGGGTCAACGTGGCCATCAACGTGATCCAGATCACCGCCCTCATCGTGTTCTCCTTGATCGCGATCGCCTACCGCGTGAAGCACCCCGACGGCTCCCAGGGGTACCAGCTCGACCCCGACGGAGTGCCCACGCAGGTGGTCTGGGAGACTGAGAAGGACAAGGATGGGAATGACCAACCCAAGAAGATCAAGAACGAGAAGGGCGAGGCGACGGGCGGCTACGTCACCATGAAGGGGATCGACGGGAAGGACAAGCCCTACCTCCTGACGTACGCCGCGGATCAGGCAATGACCTCCGCGGACGATCCCGCCAACCCCAATTCCAAAGAAAAGATCATGTCCTTCCAGTTTCACCGGTCCGCCGGTTCGGTGGTGGGGATGCACGGGATGAACTTCGTCATCATCCAGGCCTGCATCGCCATCCTCATCCTGGTCGGATTCGAATCGGTCACCTCGATGGGTGAGGAGGCGAGGAACGCCAAACGCGACATCCCCATCGCGGTTCTGGCCTCCCTGGGGATTCAGGGCATCTTCTGCTACTTCATCGAGTATTTTGCCGCCAACTTCTTCTTAAACAGCGGCTACACCATGACCACGGCGGCCGGCTCGGCCGCCCCCATCGGCGACATGATGTACATGGTGGGGACCTGGCTCTTTGGAAGCCCGGAGGCGGGCAAGGTGTTCATGATGATCCAGGCCTTCACGGTCTTCCTGGCCCTGATCGGAACGACGCTCTCCTGCATCAGCACCGGGGCGCGCGTGACCTACGCCATGGGGCGTGACGAGGAGGTCGGATCGCATTTCGGGATCCTCCACGGCAAGTACATGACGCCGCACAAGTCGATCTGGACGCTCGCGACCCTCTCTGCCGTGATCGGAATCGCCGCGGCCCTCTGGGCCTTCTACGGACCCGCGGCCCCGAGCGACGATGCGATCAAGGCCCTGCCGAAGAATCCGTGGTATCCCGCCTGGCTCATCCCCTCGACGCATGACGGGGCGGCGAAGATCCCCAACAGCCTGCTGGCCCTTACGCTCGTCAGCAACTTCGGGACGTTCGTCCTCTACATGCTCACGTGCCTGACCGCGATGGTGGCCTTCAAGGAGCACCACATGTTCCGGGAGGTCAAGCACTCCGTCATCCCCATCTTCGGGTTCCTCGCCAACCTCGTCTGCATGCTCTTCTACCTGGTGGGACCCTTCAGCGTCGACGGCATGAGTTGGAAGGAATCCTACATCGCCCTGGGCATCGCCGCGGTCTGGGGCATCTACGGACTCTTCTACTTCAAGGGGGCGAGCAGGGCCAAGAACAAGCCGATCCTGCTCGACCATCCCGAAACTCCGGGAGCTCCGTCCGGGACCGCCACCCCGCTGGTGGTGGTGACTGGGATGGGTCAGGGCAACGGCGGAGTCTCGATGAACCCCACCACGTCCGCGGGACCGGGTGTCTAATTCGGCCAAACGGGGAGGCGGCGTCCCCGGGACGCCGCCTCCTCCAGCCCGCCCCGGCCAGGATCGAAGGGGGCCAGCGAAGATCACCTGAAGTGCAGTCTCGGACTCTGGAAATCGAGGGATAACGCGCAACCTTGAAGCGCCTTTAGTAGTGGACCGACTTGACCCTTTGGAATGGAGGATAACCATGAAGCTCGGGGTGGCCTGCCCGCGGACCTGGATGCGGGACCGCGGCATCGGTCGGACAACTCGCTGGATCCTCGCCGTCGGCCTGTTCGGGATGATGGGATGCAGCGAACTCCCGGTGAGCATGACCGGGAAGGTTCCCGTCGACTGTATCGGACTGATCGACCTTGAGAAGGACAATGTCGCGGGCAAGTGGACGAAGGACGATTCGGGCAACCTGAAGAGCATCACGGCCCCCTTCGGACGGGTCCAGGTGCCGTACATTCCGGGGGCGGAGTACGACGTGAAGGTGGCCGCCCAGCGGACGGCCGGGTCGGACGGCCTGGTGATCGGGCTCACCAAGGGAGCCAACCAATTCGCCGTGGTCATCGACGGGGCCACGAAGGCCGTCGCCACCGGCGTCGATCAGATGGACAAGAAGACCTTCACGGACAACGAACTGGCCGTGAAAAAGACCTTCTTCACGGACAAGGTCTGCAACATCCTCGTCCAGGTCAGGGACATCTCCTTCGTGATCAACATCGACGGGAACGACGTGGTGACCTGGAAGGACAAGGAGAAGGTCAAGAACAAGGACACGGGGAAGGAAGAGGACAAGGAGACCGGGAAGCCGCTCGATTACTCCCGCTTCAGCCTGATCCCGAACTGGAAGAACCCGCTCGGGAAATGCATCTTCCTGGGGGCGTTCTCGGAGTTCACGATCAGCTCGTTCCAGGTCATCAACCAGAAAGGCGGGGGAAAGTACCTCCGATAGGTGAGGCCCGGCTCGCGCACCGGGAGGGTCCAGGGACAACAACCATCGATGAGATGAGAGGAGCAAACATGACCGGCGTAGCCAAAGCAGTGACCGCGGGAGTCTTCGCCACCCTTCTGGCGGCCCAGGCGGGGTGGGCGCAGGATTCCCAGGAATCGGTCGACCAGCTGAAGAAGGACGTCACGAACCTCCAGGAGAAGCTCAAGGAGGTCGACCGGCTCAGGGAGAAGGTGGAAGCCCTCCAGAACCAGGCCCCGGGCGCCGCGAAGCCAGGCGGTCCGGGAATGCCGCTCACGATCGGCATGGCCGAGGAGCCGATGCAGGCTCCGCCGGACGTGACCATCCTGAACACGTGGCTCAAGGACATCAAGCTGTCCGGGTTTCTCGACGTGGCCTATACCCAGAACTTGAACAATCCCAAGAACCCGTACAACAGCTTCAACAACGTCGATCGTTCTTTCGACACCCAATCGAATACGTTCATGCCGAACATGTTGGAACTCATGTTCGAAAGGGTGGCGACGGCGGATTCCCCCGCCGGGCTAAGGCTCAAGATCGGGGCCGGCAAGGATGCGCAGATCCTCTACGGGACCGAGAACTGGGGCGGGGCGGCGTCGAACTTCGACGTGGTGGAGTTGTATGCCGAATATCTCGCGCCCATCGGGAAGGGCCTCGACTTCAAGATCGGGAAGATGGCGACCCTGGCCGGGTTTGAGGTCATCGAGAGCAAGGACAATTGGAGCTACTCAAGATCCGTCTTGTTCACCTACGCGATCCCGCTTACCCACACGGGGATCCGCGCCACCTATTCCATCTTCGATCTCGACATGGCCAAAGGGGTGCCTGGAGTGGCCATGACCGCCGGGATCATGGAAGGCTGGAACGTCGTCGTGGACAACAACACGGGTAAGACCCTGGAGTACCAGCTCTCCCTCAACCCCGTCGACTGGATTTCCGCGGCGGGAACCGTCTACTGGGGAGATGATCCCAATAATGGCCTTGCCCCCCTCCCCTACTCCAAGAGGTTCGTTTTCGACTGGGTGACCACCATCACGCGCGGGGACTGGAAGTTCGGGGCGAACTACGACTACGGCTCGCAGGAACACGGCAACCCGACGACCGGAAACCGCGCGGAGTGGTACGGGGTGGCCGGCTACATCCGCTGGCAGATGACCCACTGGTTTGCCCCTTCCATCCGGGTCGAGGCCTTCAGGGATGAAGACGGCTTCGTCACCGCGGGACAGGGAGGCACCGCCTCGTTCTTCACGATCGGTAACCAGGGAGTGGTCACTCCGGCTCAGGTCAGCATCAAGGAGGCGACGTGGGCCAACGAGATCACGATCAATCCCAACCTGACCTTCCGCCTCGAGTACCGGCACGACTGGTCCACGAAGGACATCTTCCAGAGGGGTCTGGTCCCCAATGGCAAGAAGGAAGAAGACACGCTGTCGTTCGAAACGATCTTCAGGTTCTAGACACGACCCATTCGGAGGCGTTGAGAACAAAGTAATTAAGCCTTCAGGCGCGGGGCGGCGAGAGTGGACCCATGCCCTCCCCAGACTCTCATGGGCACTCTCGCAGGCCCCGCGCCGGAACGCCGGACTCGGGGCCTTGGAAACGACAGAGCGCCTGAGCCCTTGAGGCTCCTTCCCCGAGTCAGCGGAGGAGATTCCGGCCCGAGCGCCCTTCCGGGGAGGCAGAGGACCGGATCCCCATCGGGAAGTAATCGACCCATCGCCCGGGGCTGGCGAAGAGCCCACGGGCCCGGAGCGCGCAGAGGAGCGTGGTGCATGGAGCGTGTCGCCAGCGAACACCCCTTTTCAGACCGGCCATCGTTCTCCCCAATTCCCGGAAACCGGGAGGGACTGGAAGGTCGCGGAATCAAGCTCGGGCGATTCCACGCCTTCCGATCCGTGCCACCGCCGAAGCTCCTGGGACGCAGGCCGTCGGAAGGATCGCACCGGTCCCGGACCCTCCGGCGCACGTCCGGTCCGGAGTGCCGGAGCACCGGCGACGCCCTCGGCGTCCTCCGGTTCATCGCTCCAAGGGGGGCACGGTCGATCCGGCTGACGCTGGTTCCACAACATCACGAGTCGGTCGCTTTTTTGGAAGGTTCCTACCAATCGGTAAGACCCTCGCCCCCTGCTGAACCAATTTGAAATGGCATGTTTCTTGCGCTACATGGGCTTGATACGGTCTTAACAGTGTGGGCTGAATAGTGTTGCCCGGGGTATCTAGGGCCAATCGGAGGAAAGTTTATGGCGAAAAAGGAAGTGGCTGTAGTTCCGCGCAAGAAAGCTCCCGTGGAGAGGGGGAGCAACCCGTCGCTCACGGCGAAGGTCGCCGGTCTGAACGAGCTCATGGACAAGAAGGGGATCCGGATCATCGATCTGAAGTTCGTGGATCTGCTGGGGACGTGGCAGCATTTCTCGATCACGCGGCACGAGTTCGACGACAGCCTGTTCATCCACGGGATCGGGTTCGACGGGTCG
>Ga0222749_10001194_pt1 | contig 13584 bp, 11 predicted proteins | sample IncBWH2Mmetat_FD_197234 | JGI IMG/M metagenome (GOLD analysis project Ga0222749, IMG submission 197234) | Metatranscriptome of lab incubated forest soil microbial communities from Barre Woods Harvard Forest LTER site, Petersham... | ecosystem: Environmental > Terrestrial > Soil > Temperate... | reverse complement strand
TGCACCACGGATTCGGCGAAATCGGAAAGAATTGCGGCGGATCCGGTGACGTAGCAGGCAATCGACTTTCCCGGCAGCATCACTATGCCGACTGCTAGCGACATGCGCATGGCAAAGCGCGCGGCGCGCAGTTCGCGCTCATCGCGAGAGGAGCCTGAACCTTGGGGGATTGGCGTTGTGATGGAGTCAGACACGGCGTTCCACGAATGCCATATCGTCACACGGGCACGAGTGTGGAATGTGACTGTAATCACATAGAACTAACGACGTAGGAATCGGTGCGGCGAAGTTTTGTGAATTCCAGGCAAGAGTTCACCCCGGAGGAGATCCATCATTCGCACGACACAACTATTGCACCGTTAGTTTCGCCGTAGCGGTGAACTGTGTCGTACCGCTGGTGTATGTCGCCGTCAGAGTGGGAGTCGACCCGATCGCTGCCCCTGCCCCCGCTGTAACGGTCTCGGGGCTTACGTTCTGAGTGAGGGTGAAATTCGTGGTGTCCGAGATGGTCCATGCTACTTGAGAGCTGACGTCGACTTGGGTGCTCTGATTCGCCACGTTGGCCATCGCTTGGAATGTAGCCGTGCCCCCGTTGCTCTGGATATTGGAGGTGGTGGGCGTGACTACGATGCCGGTCACGTTGGTGAGAGTGACTTTGACGGTTGTTTGGCCGCTCACCGTACCCAATTGGGCAGTAATCGTTGGTGTGCCTGCGGCGACACCCTTTACCACTCCAGTGTTGGTGACAGTGGCTATCGTGTCATCAGAGGACTGCCACGTGATTCCCGACTTGCTGGTGATGTCCCCCGTGCTGCTATCGCTATAGGTGGCAGTAGCCGCCATCTGTTGTGTGGAACCAACAGGGATGGTCACGTTGGATGGGCCAACGGTGATGCTGCTAACCGTAGGATTTACAAAGAACCCCTTGCAACTCACGGCGAAGGCCAGGCCGAGAATCACGGCGAACGAGCCGATCAGTTTCAATTTCCTTGCAGACATGTTTTCTGGGACTCCTTGGGCCGCCGGTTCAGGGGCTGGGGGTGCGATCCTGTGTCTAAATTGTAGCAGAGAAGAAATTTCATTCGAATTACACTTCCGTGCCATGACCCCGGGATCGTTACTGCCATAGAACGCTGGCTGCAGGGAGCCTTGCACGATTTTCGATATAAAGCCAAGCCACTGAAAATGTGGGGACAGCCGCCTTCGGCTGTCCGCGGAGCGAAAGCTCCGCAAGGTCTTGATTTAGTCACAGCATCTCCAGCTCAAGCTGTCCAACATGCCCCCAAAGCCGGGCTGCGCCCGGCGGACAGCCGATGGCGGCTGTCCCCACATTGCTTTCTGCCAAGGCTTAGAACCCCTTGCCGTGATGTGGCGCCGGCGGAGGCGCGTGGTGCTGAGGCGGCGGGCTGGGGTGCTGCTGCGGCGCCGGATGCGGTGCCTGCCGTTGTGGCGCTGTCTCGTGATGCTGTTGGGGTGGCCGGCTGTCGTTGTACCGACTCTGGTTACCGTGGTTGTTGGTGCTGCCCTGATTGCGGTTGTAATTCTCGTTGCTTCGTCCGTTTCCCGCGTTGTTTTTCGCCGGCGGAGTAAAGGGGCGGAAGCCCTCATTGGATCGGGCTTTATTGTTACTGCCGTTGTTAGGACCGGCGTTCGCGCGGTTGGCACCGGCCGGGTTCACCCGCGCCTCTTTCGGCGACATGGCAGGCGCGTGGTATTCGCCACCGGCTGCCCGGGCCGGAACCACGGCATGGCGGCTGAAGTCTCCGGGCCGCGCCGTGGCGGCGATTGCCGGACGCCCGTGATTCTGGGACGCGAGGTTCTCGCGGTTCCCGGCGGCCGCTCGCTCGTGCTGGCTCTGAACGCCAAGCGGAGCGGTGTGCCGCTCGCGTCCGTACTCTTCTTCCTGATGGGTGGGCCGGGCCTGCACGCCACCCGTTCCGCCGTTGAAACTGGTCGTCGATCGATTATTGACGATTACCGTCCGGTTGTAGACGTTGGTCACATTCGTGCGGCTGACATTCGTGACGGAGCGGTTGTAGTAGAACGCACCGCCGCGCCATTCGCCGCCCACGAAGCCAACGCCGCCATAGCCGAACCCGTAATTAATCCCGCCGTAAAAGCCGACGTGCGGTCCCCAGTATCCCGCATGCCAAGCGTAGAATCCGCCACCCCATCCCCAATATCCAGGAGTCCACAAGAGACCAACCGGGGCGACCACCCACGTTCCTGGGACCCAGTAGTAGCCGTCGTCATCGTCCCATCCCCAATATCCGGGCGTCCAGATGTAGCCGGGGCCGGGGCAGATCGGCTGCGCGTATACGGGTAACGGCGGCGGCCCAACCCGGACCGAAATACCTACCGCAATCTGCCCGAACGAAGCCACCGAAAAGCTCAGAACTACCGCCCCCAACATCACCCAACGAATGATCGACCGGTTCATGTGTTATGCCCTTCCTAAAATTGCTGCCTGCGGGCCAACAGTCCAGTGCAGACTCATTGTGCCGCAGAAGGCCCTGTTCAGCCTACTGATGTTCCTCTCCTATAAACACAAGATTCCAGAGGATGTTTCGCGCCGGAAAGCGTTTGAAATCTGAGGGTTTAGGACCGATAGGAATTGAAACTGAGTGGAGCCAAGCGCTACGAGCCAAAGCTCCAAGCTCGAAGCTCCTAGCTAATTCACCTTCTTCGCCTTTGTGATGCGCTGATCGATGGGCTTGCGTCCGGCGAATCCCTCCTGGAGTCCGTGCCAGTGGGTGATGGCTTTTTCCCCGAGTTTCCAGCAGAGCAGAATGACCTGTCCCTCAACTTCGCAGGGGAAATCGAGCAGTCCGATATTCAGGTCCTTCACCTGCACGCCGATGGAATCGATTTCGGCGAGAGCATCCTTGGCGCGCTGTTCTGCCTTGGCGCGTTCGGCCTTGCGGCGGGCAAGCGGCACGATGTCGAGAAACATTCCGCCGTTGAGAAAGACGCGGTGCTGCAGAGCCTGTTGCTCGGCGTCGGCTTCATCGATGACCTTCTTGGCGTTGATGGCCGTGCGCAACAGCGATTCAAGCACTGGTAACAACGATTGGGCTTCGTCCAGAGTAAAAGTGCGGTCGGCCATAGGTTTGAACTATTTTACCGCACCTGGCCTTCTTCTTTTTAAGGTTTTGCGGGCGTTATTGCAGCAGCGAGCGCACGCGTCCCCAGGGCCAGTACGTCGGTCACGATGCGGGCGGAAGCCTGGTCGAAGTTCCGGTTCCGGTTGCCCTGCAGGATGGCCCATTCCATATGTTCGGTGAATGCCCACAGAAGAGCGTTGGTCTTAGGATCGCGAATCTCCAGTCGAAATTGAGGGTCAAGGCTGGACCCGATGGTATCGCCCTTAAACACCTTCGTCGTGCTGGTCTTCACCGCGAACCTTATCTCGAACAGCAGATCGGCTTCCGCGGGAGAGCCCACGAGTTCGTAGCGGCCTGCGCTCTTCATGGCGGCATAGAACTGGTTGTAGGAGCGATCGACGCCTCCGAAAATGGGCTCGTCGATTCCGGGTTCATCGCCGCCGCCATTCGCGATGAAGACTCTCTTCGCCGCGCTGATTTGCGTGGGAATTGGCGCGGGAGGAATTTGCTTGGTCTGCGCCGCTGTGAAGCTGCTAAGTAATGTCAACATGAGAACCGCGCAAGAAATGGAGATTGCCACCTTTCCGTTCATATATTCCTCCAGGGAATCCGCTGCGTGTTTGACGCAGGCTCACTCTATAGACGGACCGCGATGTGTGCTGCTGTAGATTTTCGCAAAGTTACGTCAATCCTTCGTCAAGATTCGGGGAGACCGAGAATGAAGGTGTTTACCAGGACACGAAGGTGCACGAAGGAAAACCGGGTGGTTCAGTGGGTGCGGCCGTGAGAGGGATCTGCCGAGGTGGCTGTGTTCAGGTCAACGTGAAGGCCTTGTGCCAGATTCGTTCCCGGAGGATAGCAGTTTCCGTCGCGGCTGTAATTCGTGCAGTGTCCGGCAACGTCCTTGCGCTGGGGTGATTGCGCGAACTGCCAGATCTCGGCGAAGTTGACGCCACCCTTTGGCGGAGTCGGAGGCGGCAGCGAAAACGAGCATCCGGGCGAGGGCGGGCAGGCGTCGCTGGTCGCCCAATAAGTAATCTCTCGCGAGCCGGCGGTCTGGCGAATGTCTTCGGCGGTCACGACGTTTTCGCCATCGGTGGAACGCATGCCGGAGCAATAAATTCCGGCGCGATATCCTCCGGCGCCGACGGCATCGACCCAGGCGTAGATGTACGCCTTCTGTTCCGGGAGCATGCGCCCACCCTGTTCCTGATCGAGGAAAATGATCGTGCCGCGCGGAAATCCGTCGCGCCGGGCAGAGGAGGCCGCGACGAGAGCGTCGGCCTTAGCCAGACGTTGTGCGTTGGCGCCGGTCTTCAGCTCGGCGTACAGACGCCCGTTAAACAAAACCAGGAAACCGAATCCAGCAGACTCCACCGCGGCGCGATGTCCAGCCCAAGAATTCGAGGTCGCTCCGGGTGGATTGTTGAGCCAGTATCCGGTATAGGAAAACGTTTGGCGCAGAGTCTTGAGAGTGGCGTCGCCGGGATAGTCGTTGCGGTCGAAGCCGAGATAGGTTTGTTGAGCCGAAGCAGCGGCGAGAAGAAGAGAGACGATTCCCGCAGTCGAAAGCAAGCTCCGACGGTTCACAGTTCGATCTTATCGTAGAGACGTTGCTTGCAACGTCTCTCTGGCCACATGCGAAATGCTGAAGGCAAGACGTAGCAAGCTACGTCTCTACGAGTCGCCATCCAAGAGCCTAGCCGCCGATGTGGACCATGGTCCGCGAAGCGGGCACGAAATCAGGCTCGCCGATGTGGTGGCGTTCTTCTTTCTTCGCCACCACTCCGCGGATGAAGTCTGACAACTCTTCATCGCTGGCGCCTCGCCGCATCTGGGCACGCAGGTCGTGATCCCACACGGAGAAAAGACAGGTGCGAATCTTGCCGTCGCTGGTGATGCGAATGCGGCTGCAATGTCCGCAGAACGGATGCGACACTGGGGCGATGATGCCGATCTCGCCGACGCCATCTTCGAAGCGGTAACGGCGCGCGGTTTCCGAACGGGCACGCGGAATTTCGACTAGCGGACGGTATTCGGCCATGCGCGCCAGAATTTCTTCGAGCGTGACGACGGTTGAGGGTGCCCAGGTGCGTCCCTCTTCGAGCGGCATGAACTCGATGAAGCGGACGGTCACGCCCTCTTCGCGGGCGAACATGCCGAAGGGGATGATCTGGTCTTCATTGAAGCCGCGCATGAGAACGCAATTCACTTTTAGCGGCCACAGTCCGGCGCGGCGGGCGGCGCGGATTCCAGCCAGCACATGATCGTAGCCGTTGGGCACCCGCGTGATGCGGGCGAAGTGGTCGGGGTCGACGGCGTCCATCGAAACGGTCACGCGAGTGAGCCCAGCGTCCTTGAGGGGCTGCGCCATATCCGCCAGTAGATGTCCGTTCGTGGTTAGAGCGATATCAAGCTCGCCATCCTGTGGCCGCAGCTTCTTAAGTTCGCGCACGAACTCCACGACGCCATTGCGCAGCAGCGGCTCGCCCCCGGTGAGACGAACCTTGGTGATCCCCATTTCCACGAGCACACGAGCCATGCGCAGATAATCGGTGAAGGGGAGATCGCCATAGAGGGCGCCTTCATTTCCCGTGCGGCAATAGACACACTTATAGTTGCAGCGATCGGTGATGGAGATCCGCAGATCGGTGATCGCGCGGCCGAATTTGTCGTGAAGAGCAGCCATTAGCAGCTAGCAATTAGCATTTAGCCGGATCGGGCCACGGTTCGTCGCCCGAATGGCTGAATGCCAAGTGCTAATTGCTAAATGCGGGAAAGGGCAAGCAGGCGGGAGAATCCCGGCAAGCTCGTTTCCTTTCCAATGCGTCCTCATGAACGCGGGAGGCGCCGGTGTTTCCACCGGTACCCTCGGGAAGTGTGGCGCGGTCTGTTCGCCCGCGTCTACTCCCTCGCCGCCGCAGCCTCAGGTATGCCCACAGGCCCTGGCGGTCGGAAACTCGTACTCCATTATAGAGCTTGTCCGGGCGTGAAAAGATGCACTCGAAATGCAGGTTCGCGCCAAACGGCTAAAGCTGCTTCATTGCCTTCTGAATAGCCGCCTCGGCCAGCGGCGCCATGATCTTGTAGCCGGCATCGTTGGGATGCAATCCGTCGTCGGCCAGATCTTTCTTCAGAAGGCCCTTGTCATCGACGACCGCGGAAAAGTAGTCGAGATACACAATGTTGTTTTTTTCGCAGTAATCCTTAAGCCACCTGTTGAGTTCGAGAACTCGCGACATGGGACGCTGCGCAAAGAAATCCTTCGAACGCTCTGTGTAGCTGTGCACCGGCAGAATCGATGAGTAGACAACGCGGATGCCGCTTGCGCGCGCCAGTTCGGCGAAGGATGCGTAGTTGGCCTCAATGTCCTCATTTCGCATCGGCCCGGTATTCCCCGCAATGTCGTTGGTGCCGGCCAGAATGACAACCACCTTGGGACGAAGATCGACGACGTCCTGACGGAAGCGCACCAGCATCTGTGGCGTGGTCTGGCCGCCGATGCCGCGGTTGACGTAGGGCTTGCCGGGGAAATAATTCTCCAGCTTCCAGATATCGGTGATCGAATCGCCGAAGAACACGACACGATTCTCGCTTGCGGACGGGGGCCCGAGCTTGACGTTGGCCTCACGGTAGCGCGCCAGTTGTCCGTAATCGTCGGTGAATACGGCGACGCGCGACGCCCGGTATTGATCGAGCCCGGCAAAGCCGGTGGTGGGAATCGAAGGGGGTTGAGAAGATGGCTGCGCGAAGGCTGAAAGAGCGACAAGAACAATGAGTGCGGTTAGTACGCTTCTGGACAGACTCAGATGCATGGGGTTGGCCTCGGAAATCGGAACGGCAGAAGATGATACGTCCCCGCGCCGGGTCTCGCAACCTCACCTACAGCCAAGTTATCGGTCTGCAGGCGTTAGGATCTCTAGATTTATCGCGTGAATCCGTGGCTAGGAAGTTTTTGGGGCTCAGTCCGTGGCTCGCTTGCGCCTCGCTACGCTCGGCTGGGCGGGCGAGGCGCCCGTCCCTACACAAGCATGCAAGTTTTGATGCGCGCTACTCCTTCATCATTGCGTCAATGGTCGAGTAGAGCTGGTTGTTGTCCTTCACTTCGACGTAGGGCTTGTTGGGATTGCGGCTGCTGACGATGTAGACCGTCGGAGTGTGGTCGAGCTTGATGGCCTTGCCCAGATCGCGGTCGGCGTTCACCTGGGCGGCCAGCTTGCCGCTGGGATCTATCACAAATGGCAGATCAACTTTGCGGGCCGCCGCAAATTTTTCCGCGTACGAACGCAGGTTCTGCAGGTTGATTTCCAGCTGATTCTCGAAAATGTAGTCGCGGAACTCGTTGCCCAGCGCCTTGGAATGCGTGTCAAAGTAGCGCGCGATCACAGCCGCCTGGTACGACCACGGGTGCATGGGCAGCGGAAAGTCGTGGCGCACGACTGGAATCTTGTAGGTCTTCGACGCCTGCTCCACCAACGGCGCGGTCCGCCGGCACATGGGGCATTCCAGATCTTCAAAGATGACGATCGCGAGTTGCGCTCCCTTGGGTGGACGCAGAACGGTGTCCACGGTATCCTGTGCCGCGCTAGGCAAGCTCATGATCGCCAGAAAGATCGAAGTGAACGTTAACAACGCGAAACGATTCCAGGTTTTGCTCATAAGATAGTTTCTTTATTTCAATGCTTGTGGATTCGACGCCGTATTCCCCATTCTCTTAGACGCCAAAACCGAGCTTGCGGCAACCTGCCGCTGCTGGCCAGACCGCAAATCTATGGTAACCGAGGGGGAGTGCCGTTGTCTCCCGTCTAGAGGACAAAGGGTTCAGGTGTACCAGCCGTAGACCTTCGTGCGGCGAAAAGCGGCTGTAACGGGTTATAGTGAGAGGTTCGCCTGCCTTCTCTTATGAAACTGGGTCCATCGCGGACAAAATGGCTGATCGGCGTTCTGGCCTTAGCCATGGTGGCGCTGGCGGCTTGTCGAAACCGTCACCGCGTCCTCGAAGTGGCCTATGTTTCCGCGCCGCAGGCAACCCTGCGCGATCAGGTGGCCGCGATTTATAACCGCGTCGGCACCGTGAAAAATGGAGAGCGCGTCGAGATCGTCGACCGCGAGAAGCGATTCGCCCGCGTGCGCACCGGTACCGGGATTGAAGGCTGGGTCGAGCAGCGGTACCTGGTGGATCAGAAGACCTTTGACGGCCTGCAGAAACTCACCCAGGAAAACCTGAACGCTCCGGTGCAGGCTCCGGGTGTCTTACGCAACGAGACCAACCTTCATATCACTCCCGGGCGCGAGACGGAGCATCTTTACCAGCTTGTCTCGGGCGCAAAGGTGAGCATTCTGAAGCGGGCCGTCGCGGAGAAGCAGACCAGCGCTCCCCCGGCAGCCAGGCCGGTTGCCACCAAGCCGGGCACCAAGGCCGCGGGTCCGGCGCTGGAGGACTGGTGGCTGGTGCGTGATGATCAGAGCCGCGTGGGATGGGTGCTGTCGCGCATGGTCGACGTCGATGTCCCGCTTGAGGTCGCGCAGTACGCCGAGGGCCAGCGCTTCGTCGCTTTCTTCGCCCTGAATCACGTTCAGGACGGAGACAAGAAAGTATCCCAGTACCTCTGCCTGCTGACCGAGCCCCGCGACGGCTCTTCCTACGACTACGATCAAGTGCGAGTCTTTACCTGGAACCTCCGCAAGCACCGCTACGAAACCGCCTACCGCGAGCACGGGCTGGACGGAGTCCTGCCTGTAACCGTCACCCAGGAGACCTTCGACAAGGAAGGCACCCTGCCTGTCTTCATCCTCCGAGTGCAGAACGATGCGGGCAACGTCAGCGAGCGCAAGTACAAGCTGAATACGCCCATCGTCCGTCGGGTGCTGGCACCGGGGGAAGTGGTGGCGCGACCGAGCAGGAAACGGCGCTAACCATCCCCGGGATGTCATCTTCGTGACATATGGGTTGCCTACCGAATGCCATAGGGCCGCGTGCAATTCTATAAGATTTAGTAACCTACTCCTGCCAAGCGCTAATTCCAACATTGATAACAAACTGTTTGTGCCGAAAATAGTTTGGATCAAGAGTTGCATTGCGTTGTGCTTCTAGAGTATTGTTTGTCCGCTTTTCATGTAACAAAGGTCGTATGCCAAGAGGCGAGGGGTTTGTCACTTGGGTGGTCTCGCAGTTTCCAGCTTTCTCTTTTGAAAAATGAGCAGGTAGGGGTGTCGTCTGTCGCGTCTTCAGACCGCAGTGCTTGGGGCATTGATCGGATTCTGAGTTTTCGATTGCAGCGACTTCTATAGGAGGCAGAACATGCGATTCGCCAGAGTTTTGAGGCCTGTTGTCTTATTGGCGGCAGTGACCATGGTGCTCTCAGCAGTGGCTCTGTTCGCCCAAGAGACGACCGGAGGCTTACAAGGAACAGTCAAGGACGCTAGCGGAGCCGTAGTGTCCAACGCGCACGTCGTGGTTCGTGGATCGACGCTTGCGGGCGACAAGTCGTTGAACACTGAATCAACTGGCTACTATCGATTTGCGAACCTGCCTCCGGGTGTCTATAGCGTCGAAGTATCGGCAAAAGGCTTCAAGACGACAAAGCGGGAAGGCTTGACGATTGAAATCGGCCACCTGCCCACTGTTGACCTGACTCTGGAGGTCGGCACAGCTGCGGAAGTCGTCGAAGTCAGCGGAGCAGCTCCGGTGATTGATGTCACGACGAACACAAACCAAACGAACTTGACGAGCGATACGCTACTGGACACGCCGCACGGCTACAGCTTCCAGTCCGTCATTCAGTTCGCACCGATGGCTCGCGCTGAACCATTAGGCGGGGCTATGGGCGGAAACGGCGGCGCGTTGCCGGGCAGCGCCGGTAACGGTTACAACGCCGGGTTCATGATCGGCGGCGCGGCCGACTCGGAGAGTTCCTACCTCGTCGAAGGGCAGGACACCGAGGACATCTCCGGCGGCGCATCCCGAGCGCAAGTTCCCTTCGATTTTATTCAGGAAGTTCAGGTCAAGAGCTCGGGAATTGAAGCGGCGTACGGCGGGGCTCTGGGCGGCGTGATCAACGTGGTCATGAAAAAGGGCAGCAATGCCTACCATGGTTCGTTCTTTGGCAGCTACGAGTCCGACTCCCTGGACGGGTCTCCCAACGGCACTCTGCGCTACGATCCCTCTCCCAGTTTCAATTCCCAGGGCGAGGCCGATGTCCAGACGTATGTACCCAAGAAAGACCACTTCCGGTACGTTCAACCCGGCTTTACCGTTGGCGGTCCGATCATGAAGGATCGCGTGTGGTTCTTCGCGGGTTTGGAGCCTTTTTACTCCTCAACCGCTAGAACGGTGGACTTTACCCCGTCTACCTTCCCGGGCAATTCCGCGCTCGGCAAACAATTGTTTACGCAGGACCTCCAGCAGTACTATGGCACGGCTCGAATCGACGCCACTCTGACACAGAAGATTCGTGTCTTCGCCTCGTGGCTGTATCAATACCAACGCGAGTCTGGAGTCAACCTGCCGGCACCAGACTCAATCGCGTCACAGAATTATCTGAACAGCGGGATAGGCAATGAATCTGGGATTAATACCCCGCTGACCTCCTATTCGCATGGCCTCGGCTTCTCTTCACCCAACTCCACATATAACGTTGGCGCCGATATCAGCCTGACGCCGAAGATCGTATCTACCACTCGCTTCGGCTACTTCTTTAATAATTACCACGACTTCGGCTGGCCTACGAGTGGGGTTGATCTTTCTTTCAGTTCCGGACCGCTCGGGAAGCCAAACTGCGCTAGCGTTGCAGTCCCCTGTGACAATGCGGGTAATCCCTACCCCGCGTCCCTTCTCGTGTCGGGGGGCACAACGACCGCTCCGCACAAGACGGGCTTCACTGAGTTCAATGCCAGTAAGCACGATCAGTTTAACGAGGACGTAGCCTTCTTCAAGGGCGGATGGTGGGGTACCCATAACCTCAAAGTCGGTTATCAATTCAACCGTCTGTGGAACGTGATTAATCAGCATGGGAATATTCCGTTGGTGAACGTAACGGCTACCCCTGGGGTTGGCTATGGGTCTAGCACGGCGTACGGCAACAGCCAGTGTACCGCTTTGGAGTTGAACCCGTGGGGCGTGTGCGCCGGCGAGTACGGCTACGTCACCAATTCGGATTTCGCTACCGTTCTAAAAAACCCCGCCGGGGCGGTTGTGCCGGCCATCGATCATAACCATGCCTTGTTCGTACAGGATGCATGGACCATAGGTCATGGTTTAACTCTCAACCTCGGTCTCCGGGTCGAGAAGGAGAGCTTGCCTGTTCCGCCGGGGATCGGGACACCGAACATCACCACTATCAGCTGGTCGTGGACCGACAAACTCGAGCCGCGACTGGGAGCTGCATGGGGATCGGCTAACGGCAAATTTAAGATTTTCGGCAGTTATGGCGTCACCAACGACGTTATGAAGCTGCTCTTGGCTCAGACCTCATTCGGGGCGCAGGGATGGGACACTTGCAACTATCCTCTTGGTCCAGATTCCAGCGGCACGTTCTCAGCCCAAGATCTCACTTTCGTCGGCAATGCCGCGGGCCGCGCTTGCCCGACGGGTCCTTCTAACACAGGAGCGACGTTTGTGGGCGGTATAACTCCGACAAGCCTCATTGACAGCAATACCAAAGTTGGGCTAATTGAGAACACGAATTTTCGCCCGGAAGAGCCGGTCGCCCCTGGCGTGAAGCCTTATCGCCAGCACGAGTACGTGGCTGGTGTGGACTACCAGATCGCGAGGGATTGGGCATTAGAAGCCCGCTATGACCGTCGACGTCTCGATCATGTCATCGAAGACGCTTCGTTGGCCGATCCGAGTGCTTTCGAAATCTACACCATCGTCAACCCCGGCCAGGGCGTCAACAAGACCCTTAATGGTTATGCCAACTTCTTGACCAATCTCGGTGCTGCATACGGACCGGGCGTGCCCGCGTTCAACGGCAATCCCAACAATCAGTTTGGTACCTGCGCCGGGTGCCCGAACAACCCCGAGGCCGTGCGCAATTATGACGGCATCGAGTTCCGGGTGACCAAAACTAGCAGCCACGGCTGGGCGGGAATGTTCAGTTACACTTGGAGCAGCCTGTGGGGGAACTACACGGGCTTGACCACCACCGACCAGATTGACGGTGGCGCCGGGGGACGCAACTCGCCTGATACGACCCGTTCGTTCGACGAGCCTTTCTATTACTTCAACTATAAGGGCCAGTCCAACAACGGGCCGCTGCCGACGGATCGTCCCAATGCCCTCAAGGGGAACATTTATTACGCCAAACCTTGGAAAGGCATGAACACAACCATCGGACTCTTCCAGGTAGCGTATCAAGGGAGTCCGGTGAGCGCCTGGTCAGACATTGGTCTCGGCACAGGGCCCGGTAGTATACCCGCCGCCATCGAGGGCACGTATATTTGGGGCCGCGACAACTGGGTGAACGCGAGCGTCGATGGTTCGGGGAATACGGTCCTTGGAAACGTGTATGCCAAACGTACACCGTGGTATACCCAGACCGACCTGCAGCTCACACATGCCTTCAAAGTCAACAAGAACAACGAAGCTCAGCAACTCTCCTTTAGCGCAACCGCACTCAACCTGCTCAACCAGCATGCCGTGATCGCGGACTGGCAAGGGCTCAACTCGCAGTTCGTCCCGAATTCGTTGGGGCAAGGGGAGATTTTCACCGGCGCAGCGTTCTACCAGCAATTTGAGACCGGTTACAACCCGCAGGCGGTGATCACGGGGAGCAAAGTGGTGCTGAACTCGGCATACGGTCAGCCGAACCAGTGGCAAATATCACGTAGCTTCCGCATTGCGGCGAAGTTCACTTGGTAAGCTTGGTTTTATAGATCGCAGGGGGCCGGTTTTCCGGCTCCCTTTCTTTTTGGTGCAAGCGGTATGGGTAAGTTTTGGGCATCTGATACGAGAAGTAGGACAGGTTTTTGAAAGGGCGCGCCTTTAGGCGCGCCACGGGGACTGCTTGAGGAGTCGGCTTCAGCCGCTGAGGGGCAGACCTCAGGGCCTAAAAGCCGCTCTTATGTTCTCGGCCAACGCGGCATGGCTGAAGCCGCCCCTTTCAAAGCCGCGATCAAGCCCCTACTTCCCGAATATCACCGTGCTCCCAAAGTGCGACGCGGCCGCCATGTAGAACAACATAGGCACGGACAAAAAGAAATTCGTCCGCGAGGCCAGGAATGCCTGGCGGGCCAGCGCCGCCGCATTCGCCGGAGGCGTGCCTGCCAGCGTGCCGCGGATGATCTTCTTGTTGTTCGGCCAGATGATGCCCCACACGTTGAACAGCATGACGATGCCCATGCCGCCGCCTACGCCGATGGCGAGGACGTGGTTGTCGTCGCCGCCGACTGGGGTGCGGTTCACGAAGAGCCATCCGGCGGCGTAGACCAGGATGGTGGTGATCGCGCCCAGGATGTATCCGCTGGGCGTGATCTTTTT
>Ga0222749_10001183_pt1 | contig 13652 bp, 8 predicted proteins | sample IncBWH2Mmetat_FD_197234 | JGI IMG/M metagenome (GOLD analysis project Ga0222749, IMG submission 197234) | Metatranscriptome of lab incubated forest soil microbial communities from Barre Woods Harvard Forest LTER site, Petersham... | ecosystem: Environmental > Terrestrial > Soil > Temperate... | reverse complement strand
GTTTATTACGCTATCGTTTTTCTTTATCCGCTTTGAGCGCCTGCTGGCCAGCGGCACCAAGGCCGTTGTCACCACCGCACTCCTGTTCAGCGCGGTTCATATACCCAACTGGGTCCTGCTGGTCGCTACCGCGATGATGGGGTTGGTGTTCGCCGAAATCTTCCGTCGCTACCGGAACATCTACTGGCTCGGTGTCGCCCACGCCCTGCTCGGAATCGCGTTGGCCATGGCCCTGCCCGACGCCCTTCACCACCAGATGAATGTTGGCGTGGCGTACCTGAGTTATCCCGGACAGTAGTAATTCCGTGTGGCACAGCCGTCCCCAGCTGTGGGCTTTGAAACCCGAAACTGCCTTACTTCCCGAAGCTGTAATGACCGCTGCTGGAACCGATGTCTTGCCCCAAACCGTCAAGAATATGGTATTGACTATGAACGTCCCAGAACATGCCGGTGAACTTGAGGGCGTAGGGCATAAGCAGGCTGGTGGCCAGGCCAACAATCTCAGATTTCAACTGTGACCCGCTGGTATTGCCCACCGAGTTCACCTGCCGCTCGAGGACGGCGCGGCAGAGCGTGCCGCGCTCGCCGGTCGGCTCATCGCCATCCCACTTGCCGGCCGCGCATGACAGCGCCGTTTCGGTAATGATGCCGGCCTGCAACTCCTTCGCCAGGTGGGGATCGCTCCTCTTCAGGTTCCACGTCCTGGCCGACTCAATCGCGGATCGTGCGTCCGCATTCTCTTCGACCTTCTGGATCCACTCCGCGCTCGCCGCCATCGCCGTATTCACCGCGAACTGCTGGTGCGCAAGATCTGAAGCGTCATCGCCGTGCGCGGGCACCGGTCCGGCATTGTGATACTCAGCCTGCGAACGCAAGGGCTGTCCATTTTCCGATTCGATATACATCAGCCGCGAGTTGTCGTGGTTCATGTGCGTATGCGTATTGCGCGCCCCGGCCACAGGAGGGAAAATCCCCGACTGCACGCGGAAGGGCCAGCCGTTGGGATCACTGTGCTTGCTGCGAAATTCGAACCAGGTGGGCGCCCGCAGGCCGCCGCCAGGCAGTTTGACCGTCTTCACGTCGGTTTTGTCGAAATCATTGTGCACCCAGTCGGAGTGGCTGTAGAAATCCTGCACGCAGTGGAGCGATGCGCCCAGCGTGACCAGGATCAGCACCTTGCGAGTGCGGTCATCAATATGAAGCTTGTTATAGCTCCCGAGCAGGCGCTGCGTGTTCCCGAGCAGGTGGGTGAAAAGATAATCGAAGTCGGAGTTGCGCTGGAAGTCGTTGTTCAGGTTGTCAAAGTGCAGGAAAATCGCTGCCTGGCGCACCTGCGCGTTGCTCGCTTGGTATTGATTCAGGGCATTGATCTCGTTCTTGCCCAGGTGGCCGGCGGCGTAATCTGCCACCGGCCCGAAGAAGTCGGGCGAGAAGTTGCCCAGTTGCATGATCTTAGAAGCATCTTCGGTGAACCCGAACTGTGCGCCCGCCTTTTGCACGCACACCGAGTGCCAGTAACTGTCGAAACCGGCAGCAGGGTGCGTCAACAATCCAACCAGCGCCAGCACAGCCAAAGCTTTTCGTAACAAGACTTTTCGCAACATTAAAGATTAGCTCCGTTTTTCTTTTTGCTGTTTCTTGAAACTCGAAACTATCTTACTTGAAACTCGAAACTTACAACTTGAAACTTGGACCTTGGAACTGTCTTAGGGTGTAAACTTTCCAGTCTTTGTGAAAAGGAGTTGATGCCGATGATTCGCAATCGAGTTCGTTGCTTCGTGCATGTTGCTTCGTTCTTACTGATGGCCTTGCCTGTCCTCGGGCAGAGCTCACCGCCGCCGGCAACGTATCCAGACCTGCCGAGCGAGACACCGGCGAAGCTTGAGCCGGTGACGGATAGCTTCGACTACATCCGGCGCGTGGAGATGATCCCGATGCGCGACGGCGTGAAGCTGCACACCGTGATCCTGATTCCCAAAGGCGCCAAGGATGCTCCCATCCTGCTCACGCGTACGCCTTACAACGCCGATGAGCTCACCAGCCACGACGCCCGCGGCAGCGGAGAAACCGGAGCTCTCAGCTCCCACCTCGCCCCCATGCTCGTAGGCTACGACAACGCCACCGAGGTGATCATCGAAGGCGGATACATTCGCGTAGTGCAGGACGTACGCGGCAAATACGGATCAGAGGGCGACTACGTGATGAACCGTCCGCTGCACGGGCCGCAAAATCCAACGCCGGTGGACCACGCTACTGATACCTACGACACCATTGACTGGCTGGTGAAGAACATCCCGGAGAGCAACGGCCGGGTCGGCATTCTTGGCATCTCCTACGACGGATTCCTGCCGCTCATGGCGCTGGTGAATCCGCATCCCGCGCTCAAGGTCTCCGTGCCCATGAACCCGATGGTGGACGGCTGGATGGGCGATGACTGGTTCCACAACGGCGCCTTCCGCCAGCAGAACATGCCCTACATCTATGAGCAGGAGGCCACACACAAGAACGACGCCAAGTGGTGGTCAAGCAACTACGACGACTATGACATGTTCATGCAGGCCGGATCAGCCGGCAAGCTCGGCCGCCGCCGCGGACTCGAACAGGTCGGCTTCTGGCGCAAAATTCTCGCGCATCCCACCTACGACGCCTGGTGGCGCGATCAGGCGGTGGATAAGGTGCTGGCAGAACAGCCACTGAAAGTCCCGGTCATGCTGGTCCACAGCCTCTGGGACCAGGAAGATATTTACGGCGCCATCGCCGTCTACAAAGCGATCAAGCCGAAGGACACAAACAACGACAAAGTTTTTCTGGTCATGGGCCCCTGGCATCACGGGCAGGAGATCGGCGACGGCAGCGCGCTCGGAGCCCTGAAATTCAACAGCGATACCGCACTCTACTTCCGGCAAAACATCCTGCGTCCCTTTTTGGACCACTACCTCAAAAGCGATGCACCCAAATCCGACGTCGCTCCTGTCAACGCATTTGAAACCGGAACCAATACATGGCGCCAGCTTCCCGCATGGCCGGCTGGCTGCAGCAGCGGATGCACCATCAAGCCCACGCCGTTGTATCTGAGCGCAGGCCTGAAGCTGAGCTTCGCGGCGCCCAAAGCAGGTGATGCGGCATTCGATGAGTACATCTCCGACCCGGCAAAGCCCGTGCCCTTCCGCGCGCGTCCCATTCAGCCTGTCGCCTACGGCGCCGATTACTCCTGGCGGCGCTGGCTGGTGGATGACCAGCGCGAAGCCTCCGGCCGGCCCGATGTTTTAGCTTTCGTCTCCGATGTTCTGAGCGAGCCCGTGAAAATCAGCGGGCAACCCATCGTCAACCTGATGGCTTCGACCAGCGGAACCGATTCCGACTGGGTAGTCAAGGTGATTGACGTTTATCCCGACGAAGTAGCCGGCCACGCGCCCCTCGGCGGCTATCAGCTCATGGTCTCCGCCGATATCTTCCGCGGACGCTATCGCGAGAGCCTCGAAACCCCCAAGCCCATCGCGTCTGATAAACCGTTGCTCTACCACTTCGCCCTACCCACGGCCAACCACGTCTTTCTGCCCAGCCACAAGATCATGGTGCAGATCCAGTCAAGCTGGTTCCCGCTCTACGATCGCAATCCGCAGACGTTCGTGCAGAGCATCTTCTGGGCCAAGCCCGAGGACTACCGCAAAGCAACCCAGCGCATCTACCACGCGCCGGGACAGGCAAGCTTCATCGAACTGCCCGTTGTCGCAACGCCGTGAGAGAAGGTTTTTTGCCGCGGATTTCGCGGATTGAGTTATCTCGGACCGTAGTAATTCCATCGTAGAGACGTAGCTTGCTACGTCTCCCATTTTGTCTTGTTGCTCCATCGAGCCTGCAGCTTGTCATGCTGAGCGCGCGCGCGAAGCATCTTGCTAGCCGAATCAGGGCAAGGCTATGGCTGGAGAGGGCGCACCACTCTTTCTAGTCTTTCCCGCCCAAGCTATCTTTCAGAGAATTGTTTGTCCCACGCTGGCCCCGTAAATTGCCAAAAAGCACGATTCAGATATCTATTCTTCAACCGGGGCGTGATGTTTTTCCTGTTTTTGCCACTATAGGCAAGTTGCGGAGACTTTTCCGCACGCCTCTCAGGCCGCCCACAGCAACTGGATGTCCGAGAACGGTAGGTAGAACAAACCACGAAATGATTTTAGGAAAAAGAGGAGTATCTGTAATGAGTTCGAACAGCCGGTTCTCTACAAAAATTGAGAGGCCACGAAGAGACAAAAAGGCACTTGCGATTTTGTTGCTGCTGGCTGTCGCCATCAGCGCGGTCAGCTCGGGCTGTGGCGGAGTTGCCAAAGGTACAGGCTTGTTGACATCCGGATCTACACCAGGACCAAATCCCGTACCCACTCCGACGTCGAATCCGATACCCAGTGTTGTTAGCATGTCCCCCAACATCGTGACGGCACCGGGACCGGGTATCACTTTTTTGACAGTGAATGGCTCGGGCTTTGTGCAGGGTTCGGTGGTGCAGTGGAATGGCAGCGGCCGGGCCACGACATTCATAAATAGCAGCCAGCTCACGGCCCTGATTGGGGCCTCTGATCTGGCCACCGCGGGTCAGGCTGCGGTCACAGTTTCCAATCCCTCTCCGGGAGGAGGCACATCCGGCGCTCTGGCTTTCAGGATCCTCGCGCCCATTGCCTTCGCTTCCAACCGCGCGCTCGACGGCAGCAATGCCGCCGCCACAACCTACAACATTTGGATTACGCGAGACTTCCGCGTTGTGCCGCTGACAAATCTGAGCAACTTAAATACAGATAGTACGCTGCCGGCTTGGTCGCGCGACGGACGGAAGATCGCATTCATGTCGCGACGCGCGCTGGATGGCAGCGACGCCGCGGACGCAAACCTAACTGACAACATTTGGGTCATGAATGCGGATGGCTCCGGTGCGACCGCGCTGACCCGGATGACTGCAGTATCTAGCTTTTTTCCGCATTGGTCGCCGGATGGCAGCAAGATTGCCTTTGAATCGGCCCGCGTCCTGACCGGAGGCGACGCCGCGGACGCAAACCTAACTTACAACATTTGGGTCATGAATGCAGATGGCTCCGGCGCGACCGCGCTGACCAGGCTAACTGCGAAGAACGCCTCCAGCTTTTCTCCAGTGTGGTCGCCCGACGGCAGCGGTAAGATTGTCTTTCACTCGATGCGCGCCCTCAGCGGAAGCGACGCCGCGAACACAAACAATACTTTCAACATTTGGGTCGTGAATGCGGATGGTTCCGGCGAGACTGCGCTGACGCAGTTCACGGCCAAGGGCGCAGACAGCTTTTCTCCGGCGTGGTCGCCGGAAGGCAGCAAGATTGCTTTTCTCTCGACGCGTGCTTTGGATGGCAGTGATGCTTCGAACACAAACAACACGACCAACATCTGGGTCATGAATGCGGATGGCTCCGGCGCTGCCGCCGTGACCAGGATGAGCACAACCGGCGTTTTCACTATCCCTTCTCTTCCGGTGTGGTCGCCAGATGGCAACAAGATTGCCTTTGACTCCCGGCGCGCGTTGGATGGAAGCGACGCCGCGAACACAAACAATACTCCCAACATTTGGGTCGTGAATGCGGATGGCTCCGGCGCGACTGCGCTGACCAGATTCACTGCCGCAAATGCGTTTGCTTCCATCCCGGTGTGGGCGCCAGACGGCCGGAGAATCGCATTTGTTGCTAATACCGCCCTTGATGGCAGCAATGCCGTAAACATGAACGGTGCAGTAAATCTGTGGGTCATCAACACCGACGGCACCGGAGCTATTCCACTCACCAGACTTACTGCTCCCGCAGTCAATCCCGTTTTCCCTGGAGTCGATACAGATGACCCAGCGTGGCAGCCGTGAGAGCAGGTTTTTCGCCGCGGATCAAAGCAAAATGCTTTATTTTGTTGGCTCCCAAACATACTTCCCGGTCTTGTCGATCCAGCCCCATTTGTCGCCGATCCAGACGGGCGCCAGCCCTTCGGAGAATCCATTGGCAGAGTCGTACTGCGGCGCGATGACCATTGTGCCGGTCTTGTCGATGAAGCCCCATTTCTCCCCGATCTTCACGGCAGCCAGCCCCTCTGAGAATTCAGTTGCATTGTCGTACCGGGGCGGGATGACCATTGTGCCGGTCTTGTCGATGTAGCCCTCTTTTTCGTCGCCGGCCCGTCGCACGCGAGCCAGCCCTTCGGAGAAGCTAACGGCAATGTCGTACAGCGGCGGGATGACCATCGTCCCGGTCTTGTCAATGTACCCATATTTAGCCCCGACCTCCACGCCGGCCAGCCCCTCGGAGAATTCATCGGCAAGGCCGTACTGTGCCGGGATAACCATCGTGCCGGTCTTGTCAATGTAGCCGCTGGGGCCGGCTTTAATGGCCACCACAACCGCAGCCAACCCTTCGGAGAAGTTCCCGGTGATAGTGGCGTAATGTGGCGGGATAACCATCTTGCCCGTCTTGTCAATGTAGCCAACGGAGCCCCCGGCCACTACGGCAGCCAGCCCGTCGGAAAAGCGGAGAAAGTTAGAGTCGTACCGTGCCGGGATGACCATCTCGCCGCTCTTATCAATGAAGCCCCATTTGTCGCCAACCTGCACTCCAGCCATCCCCTCGAAGAAGCGCCAGGCAAGATCGTACTGCGGCGGGATGACCATCTTGCCGGTCGCATCAATGAAACCCCACTTGTCGCCAACCTGTACGCTGGCCAGACCTTCGCTGAATTGATAAGTATTATCGTATTGCGGCGGGATGACCATCGTGCCCGTCCGGTTAATGAAGCCGTACTTCCCATTCTTTTTGACCACAAACGGCGGACCGCTCTGGTTGCCCCGGGACTTTGCCCCCGCGGCATGGCCAGGCCGCGGGGCCTGCGGAAGCGCCGCCGGCCCACAAAGAAAACCGGCAGTAACCAGCACCAGCACAGGGAATGGGAGAAACCATGGTCGCGAGTTCATGAGAGCTCTCCTGCGCCAAGTCAAACACCTTCAGACTTCGTTTGCAAGACGATGGGCAGCAACGCGCAGTTGCGCGGATTGGTTCTTTAATGACCCGATGGTCCGATGACCCAATGACTCAATCTCCTAAGTCTGTCATCCTGATCCCGCAAAGCGGAAGAAGAATCTTGAGAATGTACGCGGCATTTTCCTGCGGAAACGGCGGGAGCCTCCCGGCTTATTGATCCCTGCGTTAATAATGTCCTAATTGCGCCGCTTGCGGCGCACGGTGGGAGCCCCCGGCTTCAGCCGGGGGGAAGCAAGCTCAAAAATCGGGCTTTAGCCCCGGCGGGTGGGTCACATGGCCCCATTTTAAGACTTCCGAAGTGGCTCGATGCGATCTATATCTTCGAAATTGATAAGATACGCTGGTTGCTCATCGTGCTTCTCATATTGGGACTCTCTAGTGGTTGAAACCAAATCGTAAATTACTTCTTGGTCTTGGTCAGAAACAAAACGTACCTTCGCTAAAAGGTCTTCGCCATCCCGACAGATAATCCGCACCACTTTATTCACACTGGTCTTCAGTAACTCGATATCGCTTTCGTTCATGGGTTGAATCTCAGAATTGCACAAGAAGATTACCTCGGACCGAGGACGACCGCAAAGCAGTGCAGCGCATCTACCACACGCCGGGACAGGCATCCGTGCTCCCCGTGGCAAAACTGATATCAAACTGGCACCATACCGTTAATTTCCACCAATTGTGAGTCATCATTGTCTTCAGGTGTCCCTAAAAGGGATACCAGAAAGGATATCTATGAAAATCGCACAGCTTTTTGGAGTAAAAACCAACCCCAGCCAGCAACCCCGTTGCTGCCACAAACGTAATGACGGAACCGAGTGTAGGGCCAATCCCCGCACCGGCAAGCAATATTGCTTCTTCCACGATCCCGCCGCCCAAAAGAAAAGTGCGGCAGCACGCCGCGCCGGCGGAGTCCTTCGCAGGCGCAACGCCCAAGCTACTCCCCAAGCCATTCCAGAGCTGGCCTGCCTTCTCGCCAAACCAATGCGCGAAGCCTCCGGCGTGGCCGAGTTTTTAAACGAGGTCGCCCGCCAGTTCTGCCAGGGCAACATTGACCTCCGTGCCGCCACCGAAATGCGCCAGTGCGCCCTCGCCATGCTCCGTACCTTTGAGTTCGACGCGCGCAACCAACACGAGGCCAACCGCCAAGCCTCCCGCCACGCCAAGAAACAGCCGATTGAAAGCATAAACTTCGTAGTCAGGGATATTGTCACAGGGACCGTGTACGACCCTCACAAGACCGTCGACGCCTCTACCCCGAAACCCTTCTCCCAGCCCAGCCAGCCAGACCGGCAGCAGAGCGTCAGCCCCACATCCGCCCCGAGTACCCAAAATCAGCCAAAAGCCGAGGTAAAAGATCAGCCAAAAGCCCAGCCGCAAAATGAACAAAACGAACCCCAACCGAACGAACAAAATAAACCACAACCAAACAGCCAATCAGCCATGAGCCCGGCCCCGCCTGCCGCGCAGCCCGTCGCACCTGCGCCGCAAGAAAATCCACCCGTGCAATACCCTCCCGGCCTGGGGCCTCGTTATGTCCAGGTGGCCACGCCCGAAATGCCGTGGTGGAGAAGACCGCAATTCGGCAACCCTGGCTTTGTGACCGGCACGGTTCCCCAGACTGCCAGAATGCCAGCCCCGGCCAAACGCTTCAGGGGCACAAGGCGATAGCAGGGCAGTAAGAGTTCGTAAAGCATCTCAGGATGCGGGGCTGGATTTGAATAAAGCCCATTTGGTCTTTGAAAATTTATTGCCACGCGCGACTCAGGAAAGCCGTTGCGGAAGCCCATACACGCGCGCTAGCGCGTGCTTGTCAGGGCGCAGCTTTAGCTGTGCCGTTAGCTCTCGCAAATCAACAATTCCGCTCTGCCGAAGGCCAGGGCGCATCCCGCAAGCGGGAGGAGCCCTTTAGAAGAAAAGCCTCCTGAGGACTGAGGACTGACGACTGAGGACTGCTCCAGCAAGTCCCTCACCCAAAAGCGACTTTCCCCAGCAAATACGCGGCGATCAGCGCTGTTTTTAGTGCTCAAGACACTAGCAGCAAGTACCCCATCCGGGCGTGACGTTTTTCCTGTTTTTGCCACTTAGATATATGCACAGCAGCGTTGCTGTTGAACATTGATCCTGGGGGATTGGTTAGAGTATTATTTGTCTCAACCCCCTAAAATTGCTTTTCAGAGATCAACGAAGAGCCCAAACTATTTCTAAAATCCCACGGTGGTTTTTGCGCTTAAGCTTCTATAACTATCTTCAGGTACAACCGCATCGGCTGGTGTTTCGCCTGCTTGCATTGGCTGTTCTAGTGGCCGCGGCCCTTCCTTTATCTGCACAGAAGGGCCCGATGCGGTTGCGGATTCGTCCTTCTGATCAACTCGTTGGGCTTAACAGTCAGTTGCCATACGCCGCGACGCTCGCGTCTTTTCGAGGTACGGGACAACAGGGTGGCGAACGGGCGGTTACCACGGATACCACATGGTCCTCCTCTAACCCAAATGTGGTTGCGATTGATCCACATACCGGCGTCGCAAAAGCCAGCGGCAGCACCCCAGGAGTAGTCACCATCACAGCTTTGAGCGGTCCTTTCAAAGCTTCTGCCCGGTTGACGGTAGGTTCGGCGACTCTAAGCTCAATCGCGGTAGCACCTAACAATCCCTCCGTTCTGCTGGGTAGTTCGGTTCAGTTCAGTGCGATTGGAACTTACAGTGACAGCAGTCAACATGACCTTACTGATTCTGTAACATGGAGCTCCGGGAAACCCGCGGTTGCCACGATCGGCAGCCTGGGACTGGCGACCACTAGGACCTCTGGCAATGCTATTGTTAGCGCCACTTTTGGCTTGGTCACGGGGAGCAGCACGCTCACGGTTGACAACGTCAGTGTCACCATAGCGCCGACCAGTACGCCGGTTGTCATCAATGCAGCTTATCCGTTCGCCGCAACCGTCACGGGGGCCCTGAACACGGCGGTGACCTGGCAGGTGAATGGAGTGACCGGCGGGAACGCGACCATTGGTACCGTCTCCACGTCGGGCGTGTATGTAGCGCCGGCGGCTGTGCCCAATCCTGCCAGCGTAAGCGTGACGGCGGTGTCGCAGGCGGATGCGAACCAATCGGCCTCGGCCAGTGTCACGGTGACGCTTCCCACACAGGTAACCGGGCATCCACGTATTTGGATCACTGCCAGCGATTTGCCGCGTCTGCGAGCATGGGCCGTCGCCAGCAATCCGATGTACGCCCAAGGGCTGCAAAAGATCGCTATTCGAGCAAAATCGGATATGGACAGCAACCAGATCGTTTGCACGACTACCATCTCTGAGACCATCAACTTTTGCGAGACTACGGCAGAGCTTTTCGCGTTCATGTCGCTGGTAGACCCGGTATCTGCGGAAGCGGCTGACTATGCGCAAAGGGCCAGAACAATTTTGATGGATAGGTTAGTTACACCTCTTTTGCAGGGCCCGCATGATCCCGCTTTCATCGCTGACAACAGGAGCCGCTGGACCGGTGAGGCATACTTCACCACGGTAGACTGGATTTATCCTTCTTTGACGGCAAGCGATAAGGGCAAGCTTCTGCAGCTCTACACAATTTGGGCCAGCGACCTTATCAATGCCAATACCACGACCGATGGCCATCCTGACCCGTTGGGCAATGGGCCTGGTTTTACCTACACCTATGATCTGTTGAAGCCTTACGAAAACTCTGCAACTCTGGTGACGGATCGCAATGTTGTACGCTTTTCAGGAAATAACTACTACACATCGGAGCTGAGGCTTCTGACTTTTCTTTCGCTTGTGCTCGATCCGCAGGATGATCCTAACAACGACGTCCGAAAATTTATTTCCACCGCGACCGGTACGCGCGGGTATGTCCTCGATAATCTGATGACCAACGACTGTAAAGGCGGGTTGTTTGCCGAGGGTTTTGAATATTCACCGCAAACGACTGCCTATCTTGCCCAGTACTTTCTGGCCTTGCGGACCGCGGGCGTGGATGATCCGGCGAAATACGGACCGCAGGTGGTGCTGAGCAATAATCCTTTTTGGCCGGATCTGCTTGCCAGCCGGTTCCATACGCTTAGTCCATCAACCTTGGATGACCCGGCGACTTACAATGCCATGGGATTCGATTCCCCTGTCTATCTGCCTTCTAACTACGGCGATATGCAGCGCTACCTCTTCCGCGATGAGGTTGCATTGTCAGGTCCTCTTGCGCTTTACGCTCAGTCCCGAGGTGACAGCGCGACCCTTAATTTGATCCGCTGGGCCGTTGCTTATCTGCCGCCCGGTGGAATCGATAAAGTAGTCAGTCGAGGTGGAGACTATAGCGATTTTCCCGGCAAGCTTCAGTCCATCTTTTATTTTCTGCTTTTTGACCCAAGCGTTGATCCCAAGGCACTGCCCGATCCTCGTTTGTCCATGGCCTTGAACCAATACGTTCCAGGGATTGGCCATCTCTACTCGCGAACCGGTTGGGATACAGGCGCTGCCTGGTTTCATTTCCGCTCTGGTTGGAATGCCGTAGACCACCAACACAGGGATGCTCTCAGTTTTAATTTGTACCGAAAAGGGGAGTGGCTCACCAAAGGCCTTTCCAGTTACAGTCTGGGATTAACCAACACCTATAATTCCATGACCATACAAAACGCTCCCGTATCGCGCACCGACTATCGGCTGCAGATTTCTAACACCGGTTCTCAATGGAGCATGGTGGAAGACACTCCGGCGGCCAGGGCGGCAGCGCAGAATTTTATCAAGGCTTACGCCTTCGCGAATGGATATACCTATGCACTGGGCGACGCTACTTATCTCTACAATTCCGAGCATGAGAGTTTGAGCGACGTCAGCCACGCCAGCCGGTCCATCGTCTGGATCAAACCTGACTTTGTCATCACCTATGACCGGGCGGAAACGGCGAATACAAATCAGAGCCGTTTCAAACAAGTCTGGTTGCAAACGGTGAACCAGGCGACCGTCGCCGGGAACCGCGCCATCGCAGTCAATAACAGCGGCCAGCAGCTCATCATCACTTCTCTTCTGCCGGCGAGTGCTGCGATCACCACGGAACAAACTGATGTAGCCGAGGCAGCGCAAGCTGAACCGATTAAGTTCCGGGTAAAAATCGATGCAGCAGGCGAACCTCAGACTGTGCGGTTCTTAACGCTATTGCAAGGTGCGGATGTTGGAGCTTCACCTGAGAATCCTACCTATATTCAAAGTACTGGCGGAGCTTCCTTTGAAGGAGTTGCTATCCATGGAATAGCGGTCCTTTTTCCCCATAACATGAATGATGGAATTTCTATGTCGAGCCTTAGCTATACCGTTCCTGCCGGTGTCAACATTCACATGATAACCGGGCTGGCTGCCAATACGTCCTATAGTGTTTCCATGGGATCCACGATCACGATTAGTCCAGGACCGGGAACAACTTCCAATGCGGGCGGGGTGCTTATCCTGGGAGATTCCAATGGCTCGTTCGGGGGAAACAGTTCTGGAAGCTCACATTAGAGATTGAGTCATTGGGTCATCGGATCATCGGGTCATTAAAGAACTAAGAACCAATCCGCGCAAATCCGCGTTGATCCGCGGCGAGCTTTTGTTCTTGGCTAAGAGCTAAGAGCTTTCTTCCTTAGTACAGGTATCTTTAGGACGATGCACTTCAGGTTTTCTACGGATGCCAAAATACGGGCAAAACCCCTTTCTTTTCGCCCCCGGTCGTTGTATAGTCGCAGCCACTTTTCAAAGCCCTCTAACTGAACGTACAAAGGATTGCGCCGTAGCTAACTACGCCCCATCCCGAAGGCATGAGCGCCGTGCCTGGCATTCTGAAATCCGCGTGGTCGAAGGCGGAAATGTTCTGGCCGGTCACGCCAAAGACATCTGCGAGGCAGGTTTGGGGGTCGTGTTGTCTCGTCCGGTGGGCAAAGGCCAAACCGTGAAGGTTGAGCTGCCCAAGATCTACAAGAGCGCTACCATGGTGCTGAATGCAGTCGTGCGCTATCAAAAAGACCAATCCCACGGGCTGGAGTTTGTTTCCATTACCGATGCTCAACAGCACATCATTCGCCAGCTTCTCAAAGATAAAAAGTCACAGGCGTAAACGGGTGAGCGGATGGCGAGCGCTGTCGCGCGCGAGTCAGACGCGAGTCGGGGTCCCCGACAAGCCCGGTTTTGGCTTGTTGGGGTGAGGACGGCGGAGCGGTTCACCGCGAAGCCCTTAGACAAAAGCCCGAATGTCATTCAAGGCACAGAAGATTTTGGAGTCTATAGCGCATCGGCCCTGGCCGTTGCCGGCGCGTCCGTGGCTGATGCGGCAAACATGGAGGAACCTACTGTTTGCGCACTGGCCACTTGAACCCAGCATCGTGCGTCCGCTTATCCCAGAGATGCTGCAACTTGATCTTCGTGATGGCCAGGCGTGGATTGCGGTGACTCCATTTCGCATTACCGGGCTGCGCTTGCGTGGGGCGCCTCCCATTCTGGGAACGTCTAACTTTCTTGAGCTTAATGTCAGGACATATGTACGCTATCAGGAGAAGCCCGGAGTTTTCTTTTTCAGCCTGGATGCGGCCAGCCTGTTGGCGGTCATGGGCGCGAGAGCCAGTTATCATTTGCCGTATTACCACGCC
>Ga0222749_10001182_pt1 | contig 13653 bp, 9 predicted proteins | sample IncBWH2Mmetat_FD_197234 | JGI IMG/M metagenome (GOLD analysis project Ga0222749, IMG submission 197234) | Metatranscriptome of lab incubated forest soil microbial communities from Barre Woods Harvard Forest LTER site, Petersham... | ecosystem: Environmental > Terrestrial > Soil > Temperate... | reverse complement strand
GCAATTTGAAATTGTTGGCGTAGCAGCGGTCGAGGGATTCTTTGGTTGGCGGGTGAAGCTCTTCGATCATGCGCGCGATGGTGCCGCCGCGGCTGGTGCCTGCGAGGCCGCAGACGAACACGTTGTAGCCGGGAGCGGAAAGCTCGGCGCCCATCTTCAAAGCGCGCAGAGCGCGCTCCTGTCCGATGAATCCTTCGCGGAGCTCGGCTTGCGCGGTGGTTTCGAAGGGGATGCGGGAGAGCTCGCACGTCCAGCGCAACTTTGCCGGGGGCAGCTCTGCGTGTTGGGGTGCGGGCTTGGTGGTCATGAAATGCCTTCGAGCGCGTTACTCTAGCACACCCGGGCGGCGGGCCAACGGGGAGACGAATGGGCTGTTACTCAGCGGTTATCGCCGGGGAGATTGGGGGGCCTCCGGGGCGCTCCATGTATACGGCCAATACCCCGGCGGCAGTAGCCACCAAGATGGGGCCGAGGACCAAGCCCAGCATCCCGAAGAGAGCAACTCCTCCCACGACGCTGATAAAAATTACCAGCCCGCTCAGTTCGGTCCGTCCGCCGAGCAACAAAGGTCGCAGAATGTTGTCCACGATGGTGGAAACGCCCGCGCAAATCAGCAGCAAGAGAAGGGCGCGTCCCCAATGTCCGGTGAAGCCCAGCCACAGCGCCGCAGGAACGAAGATGAGCCCGGAACCGACGACGGGCACAAGTGAGAAAAAGGCCATGACCACGCCCCAGAAGAGTGGCGTGGGCAACTTCGTGAGAGCAAAACCAAGCCCTCCAATGGCGCCTTGAATCAGTGCGAGGATCAGACTGGTGGTGACGCTGGCGGAGATGAGGTCGCGCGTCTGGGTCATCAAGGAGTCGCGATGTTCAGCATCGAAGGGCAGAATGCTGCGGACACCGTGAAGGAAGTGATCCGCGTCGCGAAAAAAATAGAACATGGCGAAGATCATCACGAAGAGATTGAAAATGAACGCGGCGATATTGGCAAGGATGGTGCCGAGGCGCGCGGCGAGAAAACCCGCTTGCTTCTGAACGGCTTGCTCGAGCATCTCGAACACGTCGGCGTTGGGATCAAGGCCAGGCACGTGTTGTGCGATCCAGGACCAGGACTTCGCCAAGGCCGGCGCCTGCTCCATGGAAAGGGTATGCTGCACGCCTTTTGAAACGGAAAAAGCCTCGCGGATGAACAAGGTGGTGACGAGAATGGCGGGCACGATCAGCAGAATGGTCACCGCTAGTGTGGAGAGAATCGCGGCCTTGTTTGGCGAAAAGCGGCGGGCGATCCAGCCGTGCATGGGATAGAAAAAAATGGCGAGAATGGCGGCCCAGCCGAGAGCGGCGAGAAACGGTTCGTAGATCCGGAAAACCAGGTAGATCAAAAGAAGGAGGACCCCGTAGGAAAGCACAGTGGTCAAACGGTCACTGGTCGTGGCGGGCGCAGGAGGAGAAGGATTCTTAGTCATCGTATAATCTTGATAGGCTGGGCAAAGGCTGATAACTTCCGTCTACGCTCCACCAGGTCGCGAACAGGCATCTGAGCAAATTGTGCATGTCAACGAAGTCCATACCGCTATCGGGCTACCAGATTCGCCTACTTGCTGTACTTGCTTTGATCAATTTTGTCAACTTTGCCGCGAGGCAGGTCTTCGTTCCGCTGATTCCGTTGTTGCGTAAGCATCTCCATGCAACAGACGCGCAACTCGGTACGCTGCAGTTCTTTCTGCTCTTTGTTCTTGCCGCGGGCAGCATACCCTTTGGCTACTTCGCCGACCGATTCAGCCGCAAGGCCATCATTGCGATCGGCGTACTACTATGGAGTCTCGCCACGTTTGTGGGCGGGTTTGCCTCCAGTTTCATCTTTTTCCTGATCGCCCGCGCCGTGGTCGGGCTCGGCGAAGCGGCTTACGCTCCTGCTGCGCAATCGATGATTTCCGGCGCATTTCCTCAGGAGCGCCGGGCCATGGCCCAGGCCATTTTCGCTTCGGGCATGCTGCTGGGAGCCGCATGCGGTCATGTGCTGGGCGGTGTTCTGGGAGAACGATACGGATGGCAGGTGGCTCTTTTTGTTATTGCGTTTGCGGGAATTCTCCCCGGTATCGCTCTTTTCTGGATTGAGGACCCGCCGCGCGGCCCGCGATCGGAAGTCGTGCCGATCGTACGGCTTCTCGGTGTTCCCGCGTTTGTCTCTATGATCTTCGCCGGGATTTGCATCACGTTTTCCAGCGTCTCGCTTCTTACCTGGAGCACGGATTTCGCAGTAAGCTACAAGGACTTCAGTTTGCACGAAGCCTCTCTGTCGCTCGCGGTCATCGGTCTACTATCGGCACTCTTAGGCGTCTTGACCGGTGGGTTCGTGGCGGATCGGCTGCATCGAAGCTATTCCTACGGGCGCATAATCGCCGTCGTGGCCGCATTCCTAATCGCCGCTCCTTTCCTGTTGCTGGCCATTCAGTCGGAAGAGAAATCAACTGTACTTGTCGGTTTCTGCGTCGCCTTCTTTTTCATGTCCTGGTATCACGGCCCCGTCACAGCTGTACTTCATGACATGATGCCGCGCCGCGCTCACGCGACTTCTGTCGGCGTGTATATGTTTGCCACGCAACTGGTGGGCGGCCTTGGCCCAGCCGTCGTGGGTAAAATCTCAGATCTTCGTGATCTCCAGGTCGGACTGCAAATCGCTGTTGCCGTTCTGGTTTGCGGGGCGTTGCTGATGTTGCTGGTGATTCACTTCATCCGGAGAGACGGGATGCGGCATCCGACGCTGGATGCTTTTCATGCGGAGCCCGGCGACTGAGTTGGGAGTGCGGAATCTACTTGATGCCGACTTGCGCGATTAGGCGGAGCACATCGTCGTGGGCCACGTCGTAGAGCGGGCGAATATCTTCTTCTTCGAGGCGTTCACGCAAATATTCGGCGGCTACAAAGCTGGCTTCGCGGTCGGTCAAGTCACGTCCGGCCTTTTCTCGGAATTTCACGAAGGCGGTGTGGGCCAGTCCGACGACGTGGGCCTGGCCATCCACGAAAAACTTCGTGTCGATGGTATCCGCGTGGCGGGTGGCGATGCCATTCCACATGTGCGAGAAGCGGCATTGATGAGTTTGACCCGTCAGTTTGGAAGTCACTTCGAAGGCGCCGATGAACTGGCTCATGGCGCCGGCATTCGCGAGTGATGGGCGTGTCGTCAAGCAATCTCCTTGGCTAACGGCTGACTGCGGCGGCGGTTTCCACCTGCGTGTAGCTGCGCACAGCGGCTCCAACACCGGCGCCGCTGGGCACGCGGAATCCCTGATCCAGCAACACTTTTTCGAATGCCGCGAGGAATAGAAGAACGTTGGATTTTTGGCTGCAATAGCCCATCAAGCCGACGCGCCAGATCTTGCCTTTCACGGCGCCGAACCCGCCGGCGATTTCTATATTGAATTCGTCGAGCAATTGATTGCGTACTTTGGCGTCGTCGATGCCGCCTGGAATCATCACGGCTGTAACCGTTGGCAAGCGGTCCGCAGGATTTCTTACCAGAAGATCCAATCCCATGGCCTCGAGGCCCGCAATCAACGCGAGTTGATTCACGCGATGGCGCTCCCAGCGCGCTTCGAGTCCCTCGTCAACCACCAGACGCATCGCTTCGCGCAACGCGAAAATTAGAGAAATGGGCGGCGTGTGATGATACAGCCGGTCCTTACCCCAATAATTCATTGCGGTGGTCAAATCGAAATACCAGCTCTGCACTTTGGTTTTGCGCTTCCGAAAGACTTCTTCGGCGGCTGGGCTTACCGTGATCGGGGACATTCCGGGCGGCGCGCTGATGGCCTTCTGCGAGCCGCTGAAGCAAATGTCGATGCGCTCGCGGTCGACGTGCAGCGGGACTGCCGCGAGCGAAGCCACGGTATCCACAATCAGCAGGGCGCCCAATTCGTCGGCGACTTTTCGATAGGCATCAATGGCGGTGATCACGCCGGTGGACGTCTCTCCGTGCGCAAAACCGACAATCTTGATCTTCTTGCCTTTCCCTGCGCGGCGAACATCTTCGGGATCGACGGGATTGCCGTAGGGCGCTTCAACCTTAATAATTTTTGAAGAGGCACGCACCGCAATTTCATACATGCGCTCGGAAAACACGCCATTCACGGCAACAATCGCTTCATCGCCCTCTTCCAGCGTGTTCAGTACCGATGCTTCGATTCCGCCCGAGCCGGACGCCGATAGCGGCATGGTGATGCGGTTTTCCGTCTGGAAAATCTGCCGCATCAGAATCTGCGTCTCTTCCATGCACCCTTTGAACCATGGGTCCATGTGTCCGACGAGGGGCGTGGCCATCGCGCGGTACACGCGCGGGTCGATGGAGGAAGGTCCGGGGGTGAGCATCAACCGGACCGGGGGATTCAGTTCGCCAATGTGCTGCGTCATGACGTTTGTCCTTCTATTTCTTTCACTTAACTCGCAGTCACAAGCCGCGAGCCGTCCGCGGGCGCTAGATGAGGGACTTTTCCTGCCACGGAAGGAATTCCAATTTTCGCGCAATCCTAAGGGCGGCGCAACCGACAAATTGGCCGCAGAGAGTGATGGGAACTTATTCGAAACGGTTCCCGTTTCCGCATGAGCCTTGGTTTCCGTTCCGATTTGGTGCGGAAACAGTTCCTAAGCCGAAATCACTGCTGGCGTAAATCACAGGTGGAAATTGCAGCCACACCTAGAATCAATGCTTTAGGGGCGTGAGGAGCTCGAAAGCAAGTAACGACGAGTAAGAATTTGTACTGGCCCAAGTTTTGCATAGTCACTGGCCGGGAGAAGAGGGCTCCTAGCGAGAGACCGGCGATCATTGCCAGAAAAACCGCGAGATAAAAAAGAGCCTCAACCCGATGTTCAGTCAATTTTCCCAGCCAGCGCCCTTGACATTCGGGTCTTTCAGCACGCTGCAACTCTCTTGATTCACGGATAAGAACTGCCGTAAACAACTCAGCGCGAGCCGTAGCTTAAACCTGCTGCGATCAACCGCTCCGACCCGACTCGCGGAGGATTCGAACACTCGAGGGAATTGGTGTCGGAACACGACTCAAGAGTTTCAAAGATTTGAACGCAGGGCGGCCACGGAATAGAAAAAGAAACGACGTGTCAAGGGTTTTGAACAGGAGAAGCTAATGCGCAAATTCAGAATTGGGAAAACATCATTAATGGCGTTCGTATTAGTCGCTCTTGTTGCCGGATGCGGCCGGGAACAAGCATCGAGTCCGGCATTCCCCGGGGTGATCGCCACGTTGCCGGCGAATGGCGCTATCGCCGTGCCTCTCAACACAACGGTGAGCGCAACTTTCAGTTCGGTGATGAACCCTGCGACGATCAACACAACCACATTTACGCTGACAGGACCGGGAACGACCGCGGTTCCCGGGGCAGTAACTTACTCGGGCAGTACGGCCACCTTTACGCCAACGGCCTCGCTTGCCGCTAGCAGTGTTTATACTGCCACGATTACGACGGGAGCCAAAGACCCAGGCGGAAATCCGTTGGCGGCCAATTTTGTGTGGAGTTTCACGACGGGGTTGCCAACCGTAATCTCCACGATCCCAACGAAGGGCGCCACAGCCGTAGCGGTTAACACTCTGGTCAGAGCTACGTTCTCAGAGCCGATGAACGGGCTCACTTTTACGAATGCGACGTTCATTCTGACGGGACCGGGCGCAACACCGGTTGTGGGAACCGTCACCTTCGCGGGTTCCACGGCAACGTTTACCCCAACAAGCGTTCTTGCCAACAGCACTTTGTTTACGGCCACGATTACCACCGGAGCGAAAGACAATGCCGGAGTTGGCCTGGCAGCCAATTTTGTGTGGACCTTTACAACGGCTCCGCCGCCAACGGTAGTTTCCACCATTCCGGCAAATGCGGCGCCCACTGCGGCCGTGAACACAATTATCTCGGCAACGTTCAGCGAGGCAATGGACCCCACTACCATCACGGGAGCAACGTACAAAGTGACCGGGCCGGGAGCCACTCCTGTGGCCGGAGCCGTCACCTATTCGGGCACCACCGCAACGTTTACACCGGCGGCTATTCTCGCGAACAGCACTTTGTTTACGGCCACGATTACCACCGGAGCAAAAGATCCCACGGGCGCACCACTGGCAGCCAACTTTGTATGGACCTTTACGACAGCCCCGCCGCCCACAGTGGTTTCTACCGTTCCTTTGAACGGCGCCGTGGGTGTGGCCGAGAGCACTCCCATCACGGCCACCTTCAGCGTTCCAATGGACGCCACAACAATCAATGCAACTACGTTCAAGCTGACGGGACCCGGCGCAACGGCCGTGGCTGGATCCGTCAATTTCGCCGGGAGCACGGCGACATTCACACCAGGGGCCCTGCTGGCGGGCTCGACCTTGTATACCGCCACGATCACCACGGGAACAAAAGACCCCACAGGCGCTCCACTGGCAGCCAACTTTGTGTGGACGTTCACAACAGCGGCCACACCCGCGGTGACTTCCACGATTCCCGCCAACGGGGCCACCAACGTACCGCTGAATCAGAAAATCAGCGCCACGTTTAATACTCCGATGAACGCAAGCACGATCACTGCGGCAGGGACTTTTACAGTGGCATTGACAACCGGCGGAGCTGCCGTGGCCGGTGCGGTCACCTACGATGCGGCTAGCAACACGGCCACTTTTGCTCCTACAGCGGCACTCGCGGCCAGTACGCAATTTACCGCTACCGTTACCACCGCCGCGCAGAGTGCGCTAGGCAACGCGTTGGCCGCCAACTATGTTTGGAGTTTCAGAACCGGTGTGGCAGCAAATGCCAGCGCCCCAACCGTGGTTTCGACGGATCCTGTCAACCTAGCGACGAGCGTGCCCTTGAATCAAAAAGTCGCAGCGACGTTCAGCACGGCAATGGATCCAGCCACGATCTCCGCAGCCGGAACTTTTACCTTAGCTGTAACAGCCGGGGGAGTGGCAGTACCCGGATCGGTAAGCTATGCGGGCAAAACCGCGGTCTTTACTCCGACTGCGAATCTGGCAGCGAGCACGAACTACACAGCTACGATTACGACCGCGGCCAAAGACCTCACCGGTGTGCCCATGGCCGCCAATTTCGTCTGGACCTTCACAACAGGTGTGGCCGCAAACCTCGTGGCCCCGACGATCACCTCCACCAATCCAGCCAACGGGGCTTCGAGTGTGTTCATCGACACAAGCGTGAGCGCAACGTTCAGCACCGCCATGGATCCGACGACCATCAGCAACGCGACATTCAGTGTGGCAGTGACGGCCGGCGGAGCTCCTGTGAGCGGCACCGTGGCTTACGATTCGGCAGGCCAGATCGCAACGTTCACGCCATCGGCGAATCTCGCCCCCAACACGCAATATACGGCGACAGTTTCAAGCGCCGTCAAGGACCTCACAGGCAAGGCATTGGGAGCCGGCGTGGCACCGAATCCGTGGAGTTTCACTACGGGCACGCTGACCGGTGCCGCAGGGCCAGCGACAATCAACCTGGGAACAGCGGGCAACTTCGCGGTGATGGCCACGTCCTCGATCAGCAGCACCGGACCCGTGGTGATCAATGGCGACGTTGGGCTGGCACCAGGCACCTCTCAGGGAATTCCGCCCGCACAGGTGAATGGGACGATCCACGTCAACGATCCGGTGGTCACGCAAGCGCAAGCCGATTTGCTGGCCGCCTATAACGACGCGGTAAGCCGATCGACCAATGCATTGACGTTGCCTGGAAATATGGGAGGACTGACCTTCACGCCCGGGCTGTATGTGAACTCGACATCGGTTTTGATATCTGGGGCAGGGCCCGGCAACAATGTCACCCTGGACGCGCAAGGCGACCCCAATGCGGTGTTCATCTTCAAGATGGGGTCCACTCTCACCACCGCACCCGCTTCTCAAGTCATCCTGGCCGGCGGGGCCAAAGCAGGAAATGTTTTCTGGCAAGTGGGCACTTCCGCGACGATCGACACCACCAGCATTTTCAAAGGGAATGTACTCGCCGCAGTAAGCATCACGCTCAATACCGGAGCAGCGGTGGAAGGAAGAATGTTTGCCGGTTCTGCCGGGGGATCAGCCTCGGCAACGGTGAACGCCAGTACGGTCACCGTGCCGGCGCCGTAGGGCCCGGTCGACTCGAGACGCAGGAGCACTAGGCAGTTTGCACAACTGCGAAGCGGGGGTTCTTAGCTCCGCTTCGCGGCAAGTAGGCACGATTCAGGAGGCAACAATGAAATTGGGAGCGCGCATTATTCCCGCCATGGCAATGGGGATTTTTCTAGTGCCTACACTCTTTGCCGACGACACGGCAAAACCCGGGGACGCCCGAAAGAAGGACGAGCCCGCTAGTTCTACCGCGGCTCCACGAGACGCGGCGGTCCCTGCGCCGGCTGGAAAAACGCTGCTGCGATCGCCAGCCGCGTCCGCGGGACAAGAGGCCGCAGGCGGCGGAATGGGAAAGCATTCGAGGAGGCGCGAGCACCGCGCGAGAGGACAAGGCGACTCGACTCCAAAGGTTGAGCTTTTCATGGGTTATTCGTTTTGGAGAGCTGTGCCTGACAGTACGAAAAACCGGATCGACAAGATGCATGGCGGCAGCACATCGCTTGCCTACAATTTCAACAGGCACCTTGGCCTGGTTGCCGATTTTGGCGGATTCAAAGTGGATTCACTGGAATTCAGCAACACCGGGCCTGCATTCACTCCTTCGCGCAACGTGGATGTGAAGAGCAACGTTTTCACCGTCATGTTTGGCCCGCGCGTTTCCTTTCGCGACCACGACCGGCTCACTCCGTTTCTCCAGATTCTGGGTGGAGTGGCACATGCCGACGACGTGACGCTGGTGGGCTGCACTGCGCCGATTTTTGCCTGCACTCCGCTCCTCAAGGAAACGGTATTCACCATGACAGCCGGAGGCGGACTGGATTACCGAGTGAATCACAGAATCGCGCTGCGTCTTTTCCAAGCCGAGTATTTACTCACGCGGTTCAGAGATCCTACTTCTCTTACAGGAGATACGGGCTGGCAGAGCAACGTGCGGCTCTCCGCAGGAATCGTGTTCCGCTTCGGCGGAGGTGTCTTGCCTCCACCGCCGCCTAATCGTTCGCCGGTGGTAGCGTGCTCCATTGACAAGAGAATGGTCTATGCAGGTTCGGGGGATACGGCCGCGGCGCGCGCGGATGCCAGCGATCCGGACAACGATCCTCTGACGTATTCGTGGACCGCCAATGGCGGATCCATCGAAGGCAACGGGCCCGATGCGAGATGGAACTCATCTGGTGTAACTCCGGGGACCTATGTAATCCGAGTGCGTGTCGATGACGGCCGCGGGGGCACCGCCGACTGTTCCACAGAAGTCCGCGTGGAGCCGCAGCCCAATCGGGCACCCTCGATGAGCTGCTCCGCGGACCGCAATTCGGCAGTTATCGGCGAATCGGTGCAGATAACCGCCTCCGCAAGCGATCCCGACAACGACCCACTGACCTATTCCTGGAAGTCCAACGGCGGAAGGGTCCGAGGAACAGGAGCGTCTGTGAGGTTCGATACGGCTGGCGTTCCAGCCGGACGCTATTCCGTGAACGGCCGCGTAGACGATGGCCGCGGCGGCACTGCAGACTGCATAGTGGCAGTCGAAGCGCTGGCGCCCCCGCCTCCGCCGGAAATGGTGGAGCTCGAAACGAGACTCTCTCTTCACAGCATCTGCTTTGCGACGGCTCGGCCGAGTAGTGGGAATCCCACCGGCGGTTTGGTTGGGAGCCAGGAGCAGATTCTCGCGAGGCTAGCGGCAGATTTCCAAAGATACTTGACGTTCAGGCCGGAGGCGCACTTGATTCTCGGCGGACATGCAGATCCCCGCGGCGGGCCCGCATACAACAAGGGTCTTACCGAGCGACGCGTGGAACGCACCAAGAGCTACCTGGTGCAGCACGGTGTCCCCGCCGACCATATTGATACACGCTCTTTTGGCGAGGAGAACCAACTGACGGCCGAGCAGATCAAGGAACAGATCGCGGACAATCCTGATTTGACACCGGATGACCGGCAACAAATGCTGAATAATCTACAGGTCATGGTGCTGGCCAACAATCGGCGCGTGGACGTCACCTTGAGTACCACGGGAGAAAAGTCAACGCGCCGGTACCCGTTCAACGCCAAAGATTTCCTGGCGCTCAGCAGCCCCAAGGGCGGAGACTCCAAGGCGCCGGCAAAGCCGCCTCGGAAGAAACCCAACTAGCAGGAATCAAACCGTATTTGAAGTTCGAACTTCGGCGTGGAGCAACGCCGTTGAACCTTCCAGCTCTTGAGGCAGTATTTGGTGAATATCGCTAGAAAGGAGCGCAGCAATCGGCGTTACTCGCGCTCCTGCATTCGTCCAATCTAGAACGTGCTTGCCCGCGTAAGAGACGACTGCGCCCGCTAAAGTCAACAAAACCAGCAATACAAAGAGCAGGCAAAAGAAAAGCCAGCAGACGAGAAGTTCCCGTATGCGATAGGAATACATGGTGAGTCCGAGAAGCATCACGGAGAAAAGCGACAGGCGAGGGTATTCTCGCAACAGACTCAAGGATTCCTCTATCCGGCTGAACATGCAGTGGAAGATCTCTTGAAAGGGCCAAGATGTGAAAACCGGCGAGAGGAGGGACACCGCCTGTCCCAGCCTTGCACCCAGGCTAATGCCACTCCTGCTCGCCGTCTATCACTCCATGCTATGTGCTGTGAAAACGAATTGCAGTCCTCTTTTAGACAGTCCTGCAAAAGAATCTTTGCAGAAGCGCAGTAACCTCTCCCACGGGTAAGTTCTTAAGACAAGACTTACGGGAGGCCTGGAACAGACAAGCTTGTCCACCCGCTTCTTTTTTCTGGAGCCACAGGCTTGGGTGTCCTTGTTTTCCGCCAAAGCAGATCTGCCATTGCATGATCGCTTCACAGCCGATTTGCCTCCGATGAGACCATTCACGCGCTGTTCAAAAAGGAACAGTTTGCCACTTCAGATTGAACCCTGAGTCTGTTCCATTTTGGACAGACAGAAATCCTCAAGAGTTGTTAAATGCACCGCGTCGCCAATTGATTGTGTTCTTTACAGTTAGCCAGAGTGATCTGGGGTTGTGTAATTCTCGGGCTTCGGCTAGCGGTGTCCATGTCCTGTCAGTAGGTAAAGAGGAGAAGCTAATGCGCAAATTGAAGATTGCCAATATCTGGATCACGGCGTTCCTCTTAGCCATTGGAGTGACGGGGTGCGGCGACCCGGACGCGAGTAAAAACGGCCCGCCACCCTCCTTCACCCCACCAACAGTGGTCTCCGTGGTTCCGTTGGGTGGCGCTACAGGCGTTTGCCAAGGCGCGGTGGTCACCGCAACGTTCAGCAAGGCGATGAACCCTGCGACGATCATCCAGTCTCCGGAAACTACGTTTACTTTGGCCGCTGGCGCAACTGCCGTACCCGGAACAGTTTCCCTTGATTCCACGGACACCATCGCAACCTTTACGCCCACGAACGTTCTTCTAGTGAACACCCAATATACCGCCACTATCACCACTGCGGCGCAAGACCAGTTCGGCAATGGGCTGGCGGCCGATTTTACATGGATGTTCAAAACAGCTGTAAATGGTTGTCCGGGACCCATAGCAATTGCACCAGAGCTGTGCGGTATTGGAATTCTGGCCGGCTCCGCGATCACCAATTCCTCTGGAGCGAGCGTCGTTAACGGGGATGTGGACATATCGCCAGGAAGCGCTATAGCAGGATTTCCACCGGGAATAATTAATGGCACGCGACACACGACCGATGCGACTGCCGCGGCGGCCCAGAATAGGTTGACCACGGCATTTATCACCGCTATGACCTTGCCGCCAGGGACCCTCCTCGTCGGGGACATAGGAGCGCAAACACTTCCCCCCGGCGTTTATACGCGCACTATCGCTTCCGGAGCCGGGGGAGACTCGCTGGGAATAACCGGAAATCTCACCCTCGACCCTGTCGGTGATCCCAATGCCACTTGGATCTTCCAGATAGGATCTACATTAACGACGGCAGGCGGTAACGTCACCGTGCTCTCCCCCGGCAAACCTGCGAACGTGTTCTGGGAGATCGGCAGCGCAGCGACCCTTGGAGTAAACACGACAATGGCCGGAAACTTGATGGCTCAGGCGGCCATCACGATGAACGGCGGCAACACTCTAAATGGCAGAGCTCTGGCGCGGACGGCGGGCGCAGTCACAATTAGCACCACTACGATTAACGTGCCTGTCTGTGGTCCATGAGGCTTTCGGTAGTAAGACCAGCTTGAGACTGGTCTCACTATCGGTCAGGAAGAAAGTACAGGATTTCACGTGATGAAAATTCGGAGGAATATTCGCATGTCATCTCAATCAAAGAGCCACCCTGGCCGGATCTCAGCAATGCTGACGGCGATGATTGCTGTCCTGTGCACGTTTGCCACCTTGGCCGCGGCTCAGAACCAGCCTGCCCCCAAGTGGGAGCTCTTCGGCGGATATTCCTTCTTCCAGCCGGGCGCGGATATCCATGGCCAACTTCCCGGCGCACTACTCCCACTGAGCAGCCGCTTGGAAGCCAATCCGCGCGGCGCAGGCGCCAGCATTACCTACAATTTTAACCGGTGGTTCGGATTGACTCTCGATACCAGCACGCATTGGGGCAGCGGCGAGACGACTCTCTTCAAGAGATTTGACGACACCGGTTTCTCCAACCTTTCGTTTGGCCCCAAGATCACCTTCCGCCACGAACACTTTTCGCCTTTCTTTGAAGTGTTGGTAGGCGACCATCGCCTGATGCCGGATGCCTTCCATGATGTCGACAAACTAGGAGTGATGTTCGGCGGCGGTCTCGATATCGACCTGTCCAGGCACGTCGCTCTGCGTCTGATCCGCGCCGACTATGTCGTCTCGAATTACCGGTATGGTCCTCCGTCGGTTCCGTCCACGGATATCCGAGGGCTTAGAGCACAGACCGGTCTCGTTTTCATGTTCGGCGGTGGAGAGTCTCCACTGCCGCCCACGGCGTCTTGCTCGGTACAGCCTACCGAAGTCTTCGCCGGCGAAACTGTGACGGCGACCGCCAGTGGATCTAATTTCAATCCCAAACGTACGGTGACCTACAACTGGAATGGCACGGGTGTGAAAGTCGCGGGGAGCGATTCCTCCACGCAAATTGACACGGCCAGTTTGCAGCCCGGCGCGTACGTAGTCACTGCCAATTTGAGTGATGGCAGAAAAAATGGTTCCGCATCCTGCAGCGCCAGGTTCACCGTGAAGGAGCCGCGTCCGCCCACGATCCCCTGCTCTGCAGATCCGGAGAAGGTGCGGACGGGCGGCAACTCCACCATTCACTCGACCGCCAGCAGCCCGGATGGCCGCAGGCTGATTTACAGCTATACGGCAAACGCGGGAGACATCTCCGGCAATGGTGATACCGCCACGTTGAATACCGGAAGCACACAGCCGGGTCGTATCACGGTCACTTGCAATGTAGGAGATGACCGCAATCCGCCGCTCACGGCCTCGTCGACCACCTCGGTGCTCGTGGAACCTCCACCGCCTCCTGGAGCCCCTGCTCCGGAGATCAAGCAACTGGAAGCCACGCGTGCCCTCCATAGCATCTACTTTCAAACTGCCCGGCCCACTTCCGAGAATCCCG
>Ga0222749_10001180_pt1 | contig 13674 bp, 10 predicted proteins | sample IncBWH2Mmetat_FD_197234 | JGI IMG/M metagenome (GOLD analysis project Ga0222749, IMG submission 197234) | Metatranscriptome of lab incubated forest soil microbial communities from Barre Woods Harvard Forest LTER site, Petersham... | ecosystem: Environmental > Terrestrial > Soil > Temperate... | reverse complement strand
CGTGACCAGTGGGCGCCGGCGCTGGCTGCGGCATTTGGCAGCGCCCCGCACTTTTACAACATGGACAATGAGATAGATATCTGGGGCGGTACGCATCGCGATGTGCATCCTTATCCTTCGGCCTACGACGAGATGCGAGACACATATTTTGCGGAAGCGAACGCCTTGAAGGGCTGGGATGCGAATGCTATACGCTTTGGCCCCGTGAGTTGCTGCTGGTGGTTTTACTGGAACGGTGCGAACAATATCGACAAAGGCGTCCACGCTGGTTTGGACTTTTTGCCGTGGTGGCTGAACGAGGTTTATTGGCAGGACCAGCTGGTAGGCACGAGATCGGTTGACGTATTCGATATCCATGCTTACCCCGACGGACCGGACACCTCCCACTATACCCAGGCGCAGAAACAGGCGCTCTCGTTGCGGATTTATCGCGATTACTGGGATCCGAAGTATGTGAGCGAATCACCCGCGATCAACCAGCAGTGGGCCACCTTTATCCAGCCGAAGAAGCGGATTCCGTTCCGCATCCCCCGCATCCGGGCGCTGGTCAACATGATCTACCCGGGTACTCCGTTGAGCTTCACGGAGTGGAGCGCGGCATTCGCGGGCGAATCCGACTTCTCCACCGCTCTGGCTGACGCCGATGCCTACGGTATCCTGGGACGTGAACGAGTGTATCTGGCGTCCCGCTGGGTCGCGCCTGATCCGGCGAATCCGAACTATCAGGCATTGAAACTGTTTCGCAACTACGACGGGCAGCACCATACTTTCGCCGCGACCTCAGTGTCGGCCTCAAATGACGGCAATCCGAACTTATTCAGCAGTTACGCCGCACTGGATTCTACGGGCACGATCTTGACCTTGATGGTGATCAACAAGAATCCGCAGGCGTCCGTTCAAACGCAATTTACGGTGAACGGATTCACCCCGAAGCAGGTGACCACTTACACGCTTTCGCCGAAGTCGCCCAACAAGATTGTGGCGTCATCCCAGAAGGCGTGGGCTTCTACGAGGAAATTCGCGCCTTACACCGCTTCGCTGTTGGTGGTTAGCGGTTCCATGTCCGCAACGCCGAGCGCAGACTGGGATTTGAATCCGGACACAATCATGGTTCCAGCCCGAGGGACGAGCAGGCTCCAGCCGAGGATCGTTTCCGGTTCAGGGACCGTGACTCTCGGCACCCCACAGTCGGACAGCGGAATCACGCTGGTCGTCACGCAACCAAACGTTACCTCCAGCCAGGACGGGAGCATCACTGTAACTGCTGGTAGTGCCCCGGGCTTCTATCACTTTAGCGTTCCGAGCACCGACAACGCAGGCGTCGCCCAGACCCAGAGCGGCTGGATCGTTGTAGGGAATCCGCCGGCGACATTCACCAAAAATGGAGATCATCAGAAAGGAGCGCCGGGCAGCAACCTGAATTTGTCGGTCACGTTGAATGCTGGCAAGTCCGGTGGAAGCGCTGCGGGAGGAACAGTTCTGTTCACAACCGACAGTGGTACTCTGTCGAGCCGTCTCGTCATGACCGATTCGTCCGGCAAGGCTCCGGTCGTGCTTACGCTGCCTCCGAACTCCGGTACCGTCCATGTCATCGCTGAAGGCCAGTTTGGACTTGGCCATCCGGTGGCGAAGTTTACCGAGACAGCGCAATGAAGGTATCGACTGACAGTGGCCGCGATTGCTGTTTCGCGGCCTATCCCTCATAATTCCCGCATCAAGCAATCCCGGCCAATCCGGCGTTCGCGGGCAAGAGTGCCGGCGTCCCATACGCTCGCGCCACAAACGGACGCGCGGCTGGGACGCATTGTGCATCTGCTCATCGCCCACGCCACCGTGGTGGTGAGCGGAACCAAAATCGCGGAGGAAATCGGTACCACCCGTTCGGAAGTTTGGCGGCTGATCCAGCAGTTGCGCGATCTTGGAGTGGAAATTGCCGGACATCCGTCAACCGGATACAGTCTGACGTCCATGCCCGACCTGCTGCTGCCGGATATGCTCGCCCCACAACTGCATGGCACGATTTTCGGCAAGCACATTCATCACTATTACAAGATCGGCTCAACGAACGTGACTGCCATGGAAGCGGCGAGCACCGGCGCTCCGGAGGGGAGCGTTTTTCTGGCCGAACAACAGACTGCTGGACGCGGGCGGGGAGCGAACCAATGGCACTCTGCTCGATCGGTCGGAATCTATTGCTCCGTGCTCTTGCGCCCGGCGCTGCCACCAGCCGACGTGCTCGTTCTCACGCTGGCCGCTGGGCTGGCCGTTGACTCCGCGATTCAGGAGATCGACTCGCGCGTGGTCCCGGACCTTAAATGGCCTAACGATGTTTTGATCGGTGGGAAAAAAGTTTGTGGCATCCTGACCGAGATGAACGCCGAGATCACTCGTGTGCGGTATGTTGTAGTCGGGGTTGGAATCAATGTGAACCAATCGAGTTTTCCCGCGGATCTGCAAACCCTGGCAACTTCGCTGCGTTTGAGCACGGGTACCGAGTGGTCCCGGGTGGAGCTGTGCGCGGCTTTGCTAAAATCGCTCGACCGGGAATACCGGAGTCTGCTGGAGAATCCAGACGCGACCAGCTCGATCCTGCGTCGTTTTCAGGAGCGATCAATCTCGGCTCGAGGACAGGCGGTCGAGGTCGAGGAGAACGGCGGTTTTGTAGGCGTGACGGAAGGCCTTGATTCACGCGGGTTCCTGCAGGTTCGAACAGCGCAAGGTTTGCGTACGGTGTTGAGTGGGACGGTAAGACCTCGCTGAAAGTAAGTCGGGTTTCGACTAACTTTGTCGGGATGCAGCTTCGCGGACTGCCGCCCCATAAACCGTGGCGGCCTGGACGGGTCGAAGACCCGTCACCACACGAGCTACCGCTATGCTTCTAGTTCTCGATGTCGGCAACACCAATACGGTGCTGGGTGTCTTCGCCAGGAGGGCTAAAGCCGCTTCGGGCGCAAATCGCACCAGCGAAGCCGAATCGCCGCACTATGAATTGCTGGTGGCGAACTGGCGAGTTGCAACGATCGCGACCCAAACCGTGGACGAATATGGAGTGCTGTTCCGCAACCTGTTCGCAATGGGTAACCTCGAAGCCAAAGGCATTCACGGAATCGTAGTCTCATCCGTGGTGCCGCCGCTTGACTCCACACTGGGACAAGTCTGTGAGCGATACTTCAATACCAAACCACTGTTCATCGAACCCGGCGTAAAGACGGGAATGCCCGTGCACTACGACAATCCGGCCGAGGTCGGGGCCGACCGAATTGTGAACTCGGTTGCAGCATTTGAAAAATACGGGGGTCCCTGTGTGGTAGTGGATTTCGGAACCGCGACGACCTTTGATTGCGTGTCGACCAAGGGAGAATACATGGGAGGCGTGATCAGCCCCGGCATTGGGATCTCTGCGGACGCCCTGTTCGAGCGCACGGCACGCCTGCCGCGCGTAGATATCCGCAAGCCCACTCACATCATTGGCAGCAATACTGTAGGCAGCCTGCAGTCTGGTCTTTACTACGGCTATCTTGGCCTGGTCGATGGGATCCTTGAATTGTTGGTCGGAGAACTCGGCCGCGAAACCAAGGTCGTTGCGACCGGCGGCCTGGCTTCGCTGATTGGCAAGGGATCGAAACACATCAAGCAGGTCGATGAATTTTTGACGCTGGACGGCCTGCGCATTATCTGGGAGCGGAATGTGGCAGCGAAACCGGCTCGGGAGGACGCGCCAACCACGCCTTCCTCTGGAAGCAAGCCACGGTCCCACTAAGCAGTCGTGGAAAACTACTTCAACTACTTCACCGAAATCGAGGAACACTTTCAGCAGCGGCGGGGAAGAATTCAGGTGTCTCCCCTGGATTGGGCGCTGATCGAGATCTGGAAAGACGCAGGCATTCCGCTGGAGGCCGTGCTGCGCGGCATTGACGCAGCGTTTGATAAATACGAGCAGCGGCCTTCCAAGGCACAGAAGGTCAACAGTCTGGCTTATTGCGCGCAAGCGGTGCTGGTGGCGGCGGAGGAGATGAAGGAGGCTGCCGTGGGGGCGGCGAGCCCGGATTCCGAGAGCCAGCGTCCAAGCGGGTTTCAGGCATCCGAGATCGCGGCATTTCTCCGGCGAAACGCGGAGAGCCTCGATGCCGCGACGCTTCCACGTGCAAAAGGGATCGACGCAACGCCGTTGGCCAGAGAGACCGCAAACGCCCTTCGCGAAATTGCCGCAGGGTTAGACGCTACCGAAACTCTGCCCCGATTGGAAGATCTCGAACGCCGGCTCACGGTGGCAGAGGAAAAACTGCTTGCAGTTCTGCTGGCCGCTACGCCGCATGGGCAGATCGTCGCCGTGCGCGCCGAGTCCGATCGAGAACTGGCGCCTTACCGCCGCAAAATGCCAACAGCGCAAATCGAACAATTGCAGAAGCAGTATGTGCACAAGCGGTTGCTGGAGAAGTACGGATTGCCGAGGCTGAGCCTGTTTTATATGTGAAGCGCTATCGACCCTTGCAGTGTCGGATTCGAAATCGAAAATCGGTAATTTCATTCATCCGGCGTTGCTGTTTCCAGCTTAGAATCCTGGTTTGCAACTTACCATTGAAAAACTCGTTTATGGCGGTGACGGCTTGGCACGCCTGCCTGCGGATGAGCATGGTCCCGGGAAAGCAGTGTTCGTGCCGTTTGTGCTTGAAGGAGAGAGAATCGAAGCTTCTCTGCACGAACAGAAACGTAGCTTTGCCAGAGGCACCGCGCAAAGGATTCTGCAACCTTCGCCACAAAGAGTAGAGCCGCACTGTCCTTACTTTCAGCGCTGCGGCGGCTGCCACTACCAGCACGCCAACTACGAACACCAACTGGAGATCAAGGCGGCCATCCTGAAAGAAAATCTTCGGCGCATCGCCAAGCTGGAGTTGGAAACAAAGATAACCATTCATCCATCGCCGCCGTGGAATTACCGCAACCGTAGTCGCCTTCAAGTTCGAACTGTGCCTGAGTTCGCACTCGGCTACTACAAATTCGGCTCGCGCGAGCTCCTCCCGGTCGAGAATTGTCCGGTCAGTTCGCCGTTGATTAATCGAGCCATTGCAGCTTTCTGGCAAATGGGGCGAGAAGGAAACGTGGCCGACGGAATTAACGAGATTGAGTTCTTTTCCAATGCAGATGACAGTCAAGTCCTGATCGAGGCTTCTTGCCAACCCGGGACTGCGAGCACTCCGATTAGAGAATGGGGAGACACATTGCGGGGTGCTTTATCAGAAATGACAGGCATCGTTGTGCACAGGGCGGGATCGAACGCTGCCGGTGCGGCCGACCCGAAACAAGTAGCGGCCTCCGGGGCCAGGGAGATCGTCTATCAAACTAAACACGCCTCCTACCGCGTCAGCGCCGGAGCTTTCTTTCAGGTTAACCGCCATCTAATCAATGAGTTGGTGAAGATCGTCACCGAAGGAGATATGGGCCACTCAGCGTTAGATCTTTATGCGGGCGTCGGTCTCTTCTCTACAGTTCTCTCCCGGAGATTTCCACAGGTAATCGCGGTTGAATCGTCACAGACTTCCCATGCCGACCTGGTCCACAATTCACCAGCAAACGTGAAGGCTGTCCGGGCAACTGCCGCCGATTTCTTGCGGAGCCCCGGTGGTAATCTGCGGCCCGATCTCGTGGTGGTGGACCCGCCACGGAGCGGTCTGGGGGAAAGTGTGGTCCAGAGCCTCGTCGGATTGGGAGCGCACCGCATGACCTACATCTCCTGCGATCCGGCGACGGTCTCTCGTGATCTGGCTGGCCTGCTCAGCGCCGGATACCGCATCGAGCAGGTGCACCTGGTCGATCTGTTCCCCCAGACCTACCATCTGGAGACTGTGTTTCATCTTGCCCAGTAGGCAGTTGCAATAGAGAATCGGACACGTAGCAGGCTTCTCTCCCGAAAAGTTCCTGAGGCCCAATATCCAAGCACTCCCGTTAACTCTTGAGTCCTTCCTGCAGGCGACCGTTTGAATCGGCAGTCGAGCGCGCCGCCTCCCACTTCACAGAAACCACCCTCACGACAACCCATGCTCTGGGCCGCTTTGGCCTATGGTGGCGGAATTGTTGCCGGTGTCTACGTGGGGCGACCGCCGCTGTTGTGGCTGGTGGCAACGATCGTTTTCTCCGCCTCAGCCATATATTTTCTTCGGCGCCGATCCAGAGCCGCGTTTGCTCTTGGCCTGTCAGGTCTCTTGGCGGCGGGAGCGTGGGTGATGCAAGTGCGTGCTCCAGCGAATGATGGCAACGGGGATGTTCTCTCATTCGCCGATGGTCGCGACGTAATCGTCACAGCCCACGTCAGCAAGGAAGGAAATTTGCAGGCCAGAAATCCCGGCGATGTGCAACAAAGGTTGGATCTTGAGACGGAGCAGGTCGAGACGGGGAACGCGACCTTTGCCGTCCGCTCCGGCCTTCGCGTCGGTGTCTACGGCCATGAGATCAGGAGTGAGGAAACGAGGAATGATTCCGAAGAATCCGTTGGCACGCCCATGCACTTGTTTCGCTACGGGGAGCGTTTGCGATTTCCGACCAAACTATTTCCACCCCGCAATTTCGGAAATCCAGGTGCCTTCGACTACAAAGGATATTTGGCAGAAAACGGAATCGTGGCCCTCGGGTCAACCAAGGCCGAGACCGTTGAACTGCTTACGGGCTTCACCGGTAGTCGTGCCGAACTCTGGCGGACGCGTCTCCGGAGGAGCCTCATTGAAAAAATCCACCTGTTGTGGAAACCGGACGAAGCGCCACTGCTCGACGCTATGCTCATCGGTGAGAATTCCTTCCTGGGGCGCGAAACCCTCACCGACTTCCAACGCACTGGCACCTACCATGTTCTGGTGATCTCCGGATTGAAAGTCGCCGTTCTTGCACTAGTAATGTTTTGGTTGTTACGCCGGGTGCGGGTGAGTGATTTTGTCGCCAGCGCAATCACAATTCTGATCACCGTTGCGTATGCTCTTCTGACCGATGTTGGCGCTCCGGTGTGGCGGGCCACCTTGATGCTCGCACTCTACCTTGGCGCAAGGCTGCTTTATCGGCGGAGATCAATTCTCAACACCATCGGAGCCGCGGCGCTGGCTTTGCTAGTGGTCGATCCCGCCGCGCTTCTGGGAGCCAGCTTCCAGCTCAGTTTCCTGTGCGTGCTGGTCATTGCTGGAATTGGGACTCCGCTTCTGGAGCGGACAACGCAACCTCTCTCTCTCGCCTTGAGAAGCCTGGATTCCACAGGCTATGACGCGGCCCTATCTCCCTCGATGGCGCAGGTTCGGCTCGACTTGAGGATGATTGCTGGCCGGCTACAACGGTTCTTCGGAAAGAGCATTCCCCTGATCATGCTCTCGGTCACTGCGCGGGTGTTGCTTGTGGGTTGTGAGTTCCTGGTGATTTCGACGGTCCTCCAGGCGGGATTCGCACTGCCGATGGCTTACTACTTCCATCGTGCAACCCTGGTCGCATTGCCGGCGAACGTACTGGCCGTGCCTCTCACTGAGATCATTATGGTGGCTGCTATCGCGGCCGTGACCGCAAGCTATGCTTCGCTGGCCCTGGCGAAGGTTCCGGTGGTGGTTGCAGGGGCGGCGCTTCAGGCCATGAATGGATCTGTACGATGGTTCGGTGCTTTGCGGATCGCTGACACTCGCGTACCCACGCCGCAACTTCTCGCTATTCTGCTAGGCGCTGGTGCTTTGGTGCTGGCGCTGGTGCTGAGTCGCCGCCGCTGGTGGTTCGTCGCCGCCGGATGGGCGGGGTTAGCGCTCAGCGCTTTCTGGATCTGTGCCGTACCGCCGCATCCGCAGTTCAGGTCGGGAGTACTTGAACTCACCGCCATTGACGTCGGCCAGGGCGATTCGATTATCGTGATTTCGCCGCAAGGCCGCACGCTTCTGGTGGATGCCGGTGGAATACCGTTCTGGATGCATTCGGAACTGGATATCGGGGAAGATGTGGTGTCGCCTTACCTGTGGTCGCGGGGGGTTCAGCACCTCGACATCGTGGCGCTTACGCATGCTCACGCCGACCATATGGGAGGCATGGCGGCGGTGTTGGCGAATTTTCATCCGCACGAGTTATGGCTGGGAGTGGATTCACCAAGTCCAGAGTTGCAAACTCTTTTGCGGGAAGCGAAAGCACTGAAGATTCCTATTATTCTTCACAAGGCGGGAGACGGTTTTGAAATCGGTGGCGCAAAGGTCGCGGTGCTGGCGCCAGCACGGGATGCCGAGATGCATGCTTCCCGGCCTAATGACGAGTCCCTGGTTATGAAAATCAGTTATGGAACAACGTCGGCTTTACTGGAGGGAGACGCAGAGAAGAAAACTGAAAAGCAGGTCGCCCAGGAGAGCCCACAGGCCGACCTTCTGAAGGTGGCCCACCACGGCAGCGCGACTTCGACCATCCCGGAACTGCTGGCTGCGGTGCACCCCAGGTTTGCGGTCATATCAGTGGGCACGCGGAATGTTTATGGGCACCCGAGGCAAGAGGTCCTAGACAGGCTGGCGGAAGCCCACGTTCTTACCTACCGGACAGATCGGGACGGAGCAGTAACTTTCTATCTCGACGGAAAAACCGTCAGCTCTCAGCCGGCGGTTCTTCGTTGAGAGCAAATTCCGCAGTCTCAAGTTCGTCCGGCGTTTGCCGGTATTCCTCAATCATTCGCCGCGCCTCGGCGGCATCTTCCTCGCGCACCAGAATCACGGTTCCGCCAACTCCGGGTAGAATGTCCTGCTGCGCGTCCAGCGACGTCAGATCAGAATCAATGCCCGCGGATTCGAGCAAGCCATGGACTACCATCGCTTCCGACTCCTGTTCGGTATCAAACACGCGCACCAGCTTTTCGTTCGGATTCGGTCGTTGTCCACCAGATGCGGAAGTCGGATCTGCCATGATTGCCTCCTCCCAGGAATCGGTCTCCTGAGCCAGTCAGCCGCGTCGTATTACTGCGCGTATTTGATTTTAACTCGACCAGCGTGGTGTTGGGTGGCACATTCGTCAATTTGATTCATTTGTGGATTTCACTGACTGGCGGACTTGTGAGGTAACCGAAGGTCTACACCAACAAGGCCATTGCGCATGGCTCGTCTTGCCACGACAATAAGCTAAAGGCAGGCGCAACGCGCTCGCGCCGAGGAACATCTAACCGCCAAGACCGCGGTGTTGGGGGCTTCATGAGTAGTTTGGACCGGCGTGTACAACCGGCAAATGGAAACGAAAGGGACGAGGAGGCGCGAAACATCCGGCGCCTGCAAATCATGATCAGCATGGTCATGTCGGTGATTGGCCAGGACCCTAACCTCACGGTTGAAGAAGCTGCTGAGTTGGCAGCCGGTGCCAAGCGTGCCGCGCTGGCGATGTTTCCCGACAAGGAATTTGCCTACGATATTCTCTACAAGCCCCGCCTCCAGCGATTAATGAACGAGCGCTTCCGCCTGCAGTAAAAGGCCAATTCGAAACTTAATCAATCGGGCAAATTGGAAATCGGAAGTGACTCACAGGTTTGACCCTTACAACCGCGACGGGCTAGACTCGCTGTTCAGCGGGGTGTTTCCATGAAGCGGTTTGCGCTGGTCTTCACTGTATTGACGCTGTTTTCTTTTGGGGCACTGGCTGACGAAGGCCATCATCACGAAGATCTGACCACGGACCAACTGGGCACGGTGCATTTCCCGGTGTCGTGCGCGCCGGCCGTACAGAAGCCCTTCGAGCGGGGCGTCGCGCTCCTGCACTCGTTCTGGTATGAGGAAGCGGAGAAGGAGTTCGAACAGATAGCGAAGGACGATCCGCAGTGCGCGATGGCGCATTGGGGAATCGCCATGAGCATCTGGCATCAACTATGGAACCAGCCGGCCGCAGCCACCATCAAGCGAGGTCACGCGGAAGTCAAGAATGCAAAATCACTGCATCCCAAGACCGATCGCGAGCGTGACTATGTCACTGCCATGGGCGAGTTCTACCGGGGCAGGAAACGTGATTATCACGATCGAGCCGGCACCTACTCCGAGGCTATGGCAACAACCTACAAGGATTATCCCGATGATCGGGAGGCGGCCGCTTTCTATGCCCTGTCTCTGCTCGCGTCCGAGCCGGACAATGACACAACCTTTGCTAATCGAAAACAGGCGGCAGCGGTGCTGGAAAAACTGTTTGCGGTCGAGCCAGACCATCCTGGCGTCGCGCATTATCTGATTCACAGTTACGACAAGCCGCAGTTGGCTGAACTTGGGCTGCCCGCCGCACGACGCTATGCAAAGATTGCCCCGGCTGCTCCCCATGCGCTGCATATGCCATCACACATCTTCGCCCGGCTTGGCCTCTGGCAGGACGATATCGACTCCAACCTCGCTTCCATTGCCGCAACACGCAAAACGGCAGCCATGCATATGGGCGGCGAGGGGCACCAATTCCATGCCATGGATTTTCTGGTCTACGCTTATCTGCAGTCCGGCCGTGAGGCCGATGCGCAACAGGTGATCGAGGAAGTGAAGGCCATGCCCGCGAAGAAGGACGATATGTACGGAATGAACTTCGACCCGCGAACGGATGCCCTCGTAACTTTTTCTGCGAGGTACGCGCTGGAGATGCATCACTGGGCCGATGCGGCTGCTCTGGCACTGGTTCCGGGGGCGGAAACCGGAGACAATTCGACCACGTACTGGGCCCGCGCAATTGGCGCAGCCCGCACTGGCAACGTGGCCGACGCACGCAAGAACGTCGCCGAGATCGAAGCGATTCACAGCAACTTGGTGAAGCAGAAGAAGGCGACTTTTGCAGAGGCGGTCGAACAGGATCGTCAGGAAGCCGCGGCCTGGGTTGCTCACGCCGAGGGAAACAACGACGAAGCCATCAAGACCTTGCGGACCATCGCCGAGAAGGAAGAGGCGGAGGGCGATGAGCCCTTGGCAATTCCTGCGCGCGAAATGCTAGCGGACATGATGCTGGATTTGAACCGCCCGGAACAAGCTTTGGCGGAGTATGAGGCAGACTTGAAGGTCAACCCGAATCGCTTCAATGGGCTGTACGGGGCAGCGCGAGCAGCAGAGTTGGCGGGCAAGAGTGAAAAGTCGGGCACGTACTATGCTCGGCTGGTGAAGATCTGTGATGGATCGAACTCAGACCGCCCGGAAGTCAGCCACGCAAGAGCGCTAGTGGCGCAGAAGTAGTCTGACGACCAAAATCCGTCATTGCCTTTCTATCCGCTGCAGGCGGAAGAGCAGCGTTCCCCATCCCAATTTCGACCGCATTTGCACTGGAGTATGGTTGGCGTCATCGGTGAACCATGCCCAGACCGTGCCTTTGCCCTGCAAAGCTCCGGAAATCGCTTCCGCTTTCACTCGAACCGTTCGGAAGCTGCCAGCCGGCACTTTGATCTGTTCTCGACCTTCTACACGCGCGGTTACTTCAGTCGTTTTGTTTCCGTCGTTGATCGGGAAAGTGTAGCTATTCCCGGATTGCAGAGGCAGAGACGCCAGGTAATAGAATCCACTGACGACATCGCTGACGCACGCCGGCAGGTCGTTTTCGACGTGTTTCTGTTCGCCAGTCTTCAGATTTTTTTCATCGAGCACGCTCTTGTGTCGAGAGTAGTCGAAATGTAATTCGGTCTGGCGCGAGTGAGAACCTTCTTCGGTACTCTTCGAAACCCGCAGCGAGCAAAACGTGTGCGGGTCGAAGAACGCTTCAAAATGATCTTGGACTTTATACAGAGCGTTGACCACCCCTGCTGAGGTTGCGACCGCGGTGACGTGCTCCAGGCCGCCGTCCAGCGCCAGCGTGACCGTGGCCGTTCCAGCATTGAAAAGATGCCATTCGACGCCGTACACATAGCTCTGCCCATTCGGAAAAACATAATTCGGTGGCGGAGGAATGATGTGCGTGGAAGGGGCCGCGCTTATGGTAGAAAGTGGTGTCTGTTCGGACGATGCCGACGGAGAAACTTGGCTTTGAGACGAAGAAACGGAAAAAAGTGCGAACAAGCACCACGCCAAATTGGACTTCGATAAAATCTGCATGCTCCTTTAGATGAACGATCCCAGTATCTGGTGAGCTGCGAAATGCCAGGCAGCGGATGTCCTGCGATTCCGTTACCGAATCCAAAGCAACTTAGCCGCCAATGCAGCCATCATCGCCGCCGCACCCAGTGTCGCATTGTACTCGCGATGCTTCCAGTAAAGGTTCCAAGAGAATGTTCCCCGGTTGCTCTTAAAGGAACTCAGCCGAGGCAATAGCCTTGGGACCTGGCGTGCGTATTCCGTGAATTCGGGGAAATGCTCGCTCAGAAACGCCTCTTCCCCCCGAATCACAGGTAAGTAAATCGCCAGAAAAATCAAAACCAGCCCCACCCCGATCCACCAGTTTCGCGAGCTGAGGGAGAAGCCCACGGCCAGAATCAGAGATCCGAGATAGAGTGGATTGCGGGTGTAGGCGTAAGGTCCCGTAGTCGTGAGCTGCTCATTTTTCTGTACATGCCCGGACGCGAGCGCACGAATCGCGAGTCCGGGAATGATGAGTGCGGAGCCGACGAGCATGGATGCGGCCGTGGGTTTTGCGAGCCATAAGTAGAGTGCGGTGAAGGCAAAGCCCAGAGGCACCCGAATGCGACGCGCAATTTTCGTCCATGTAACGCTAGCCACGGGCACTCCTGAGCAGCTGTCTCGCGGCCACAACCACTTCATCAGCGCTGATTTCAAGCATGCCGGGATCGGGTTGTGCTCGGTGGGAATGAGTGGTCGGACTTGCAGGACTGCGCAAAACGACGCTGCGAGTCCCAAACGGCCCGTTGCGCTCCGGATTAGTCGGACCGAAGATTGCTACCACGGGAATCCCGAGAGCTGCAGCCATGTGCATGGGGCCGGTATCGCCGCCGATGAAAATGCGCGCGCGGTGCGTGAGGGCAATCAGTTCCGAGAGTGAACAAGCGAAGCCTTTCGCAGCTCCTTGGCTGGCCTCCTCGACTGCTTGTACCAGACGCTCTTCGCCAGGGCCGAAATTGATCAGGGACTTTATGCCATCTTCCGCCAATCGCCTCGCCACATTCCCGTAACGTTCCGCCGGCCACTGCTTGGCACCCCAGCCCGCGCCTGGATTGAGCAACACGAAATCGCCGAACTGGTGCAACCTGTCTCCAAGTTGCTTTTCCGCGGTCGGGTTGCGCGGAAATTCGATCGCCGGCGCCTCGAGTGGACGGCGCGCAACCGCTTCCGCGAGCGAAAGATTCTGCATGACAACGTGGCTGCCTCTGGCAATCACCTGCCGCGTGTAGAACATGCTGGCGACATTTTCACGAGGCTGCATTGCTCCGTATACCACGGGCGCCCCTGACCAGCGCGCCAGCATCGCAGATCGGACCGCGCCTTGGAAATCCACGGCCACCTGGTAACGCTGCGCTCGGAGTTCGCTGAGCCCCGCGGCCATTTGCTCCCACGTCTGGGTGGAAAGCAGCGACCCGCGCCAGGTCTTCGTGTTCACGGTGTGGACGCGATCGACCAGGGGTCTCCTCGGTGAGCGAGGCCCCGAGCGCGGCTCAGGCAAAGTGCAGAGCAACTCTGCCCAGCGCTCCTCAATCACCCAGCCAAGGCTGGCCTGCGGAAACGCTTCTCGCAACGCAGTGACAGCGGGGAGCGTGTGGACGATATCGCCCATGGAGCCGAGCCGCACAATCAGCAACCGGCG
>Ga0222749_10001179_pt1 | contig 13684 bp, 10 predicted proteins | sample IncBWH2Mmetat_FD_197234 | JGI IMG/M metagenome (GOLD analysis project Ga0222749, IMG submission 197234) | Metatranscriptome of lab incubated forest soil microbial communities from Barre Woods Harvard Forest LTER site, Petersham... | ecosystem: Environmental > Terrestrial > Soil > Temperate... | reverse complement strand
CCACGCCCGCGATGCGGCGGCGGCTACCGGACTAAGCGTGGCCGAGCGTCCCGCGATCAAGAGAACCCAGGCAGCTTTGCCCTTCAAGAAGTAGGGCCCTGTGGATGTTTTTCCCTAGATTGGCAGACTGTGAAAAAGGCGTTCACTGGCAGGAAAAGTGCTTCGGGCCGATATAAAGCCTTTCGCGTCAGGAAGGTAGAGCGATCCCACAGTCGCAACCCGCCCGGCACGAAAACCGAAACCCTTCAGGCAATCCATGAATCTAAGTATTTGAGTGATGCAGTAACGGCGGAGGGGGAATCACTCACAATAACCCAGGTACTGGCATACACGCTCAGGTATGGAAGGTGGGTCCATGATCGACAAATTGCTGAATTATTTCTTTGGCTGCAGGCACGCACGCTACAGCTTTCCCGTAACCGTCCGTCGCGCAAAGCGCCGCCCCCAGGCCGCTTCACTGACTGGAACCTATGTTGCCTGTCTCGATTGTGGCAAGGAATTCCCCTACGACTGGCAGCAGATGAAAGTCATCACTTCCCCCGAGCGTCATCGCGAACAGCTAGCCGAATTGGCTAAACACGCCGCGTAGAAACTGCGTTAACCACGAAGGACACGAAGGTGCACGAAGGAAGTTCGATTTCCTTCGCGATCCTTAGTGTCCTTCGTGGTTATTGCTCTTGAAGCGGCTCCTCTATTTGTGCCCAGGTAGGCTTGGAGTGTAGCTGCATGGGTAGGCATACGATCCGAGGAACGTAAACCGCTGATTGACCGACGTTGGCGCGGGATAAGGTCCGGCGAACCAATCGTAAAACACAAGGTCTTCGAGATGGTAGGTGATTCCCGCAAACGGGACCTTCAGCCCGAACGGCTGGACCGGATCGCCCGTTTCCATATTGGGATCAGCCAGACAAGGGGAATTGTTGACGGTAAACGGATCTCCCGTGGTCTCACCCAGTTCGTGGCTGAGGATGAAAAGATCCGGAACAAATCCTTCCCAGGGAGAGTTGAGATAGGGCTGGTTCAGCCTCGGCCCGGTGACGGAGTGATAGGCGCCCGCAAAGCATGGAGACTCGGTCGTGCCATCGCTCTGGCCCTCGCAGGTGTTGTAGGTTAAGAAAAACGGAAGCACGCTGCCGGGCAGGCCAGCCGAAGCGATGTAGTTCTGCTGCTGGAAATCAAACCAGTTGATGTCGATGTCGGCCATATTCCCTCCATTGGCCGACCCGGGAGTTTGCACGCCAAATCCCGCAGGCACGGTCCATACCACCTCGGCCTGTAGGACTGGTTGAAACAGCACGTGGTAGTCCGCGGCGGTGGTGCTCACATATTTCCACCAACTGCCGCGCTGGAAGGCATCGATATATTGCGTGTCGCCGAGGTTGACGCCGCCATTCATCCATGTGGTATTGCCGAAGATGGGCGAATTCGTGGTGGCATCGACGGCGTTCACACCCTTTTTCACCAGGACCGCTGCCGGGTCCCACACCGATCCATCGGGCAGAATCAACTTCACCGGGACGACGTACACAGGAATGATCGTGGTCGACGAGCCGTCGGCCGGGTTCCGTCCCAGCATGCTGAAGTGGTAATTCTTCCCGCCCCAACTGATGGTGCCATTCCAATGGGTGACCGTCGCGCTGGCCTCTGCCGACGGGCTGAGTGTCTTGCCTTGCTTGGCTGCATTCTCCAGGAGTATTTTCCGTGCCTTGGCCTCTCCCTCGCCTAAGTTAATTCTCGCCGGCTGCTGGGCGATTGTGAATGTCGCGGTGCCTAGCGAGACAGCTAACACTGCCGAGATCGTTTTCAGGTTCATTGGTCTTTCCTCCGTGAAAGTCAGGCTGGAATTTCCCTCGTTGATGCCTGCGAGCCCACGACTCGCTTGGCTTTTGAAGGCGACCATTCTACGACGAAATGACACGGAGCGTGTCAACAGAACGTTTCAGAGAGAATGCCCCATACGAATGCGGGGGCATTTTTTGGTGCTGCAAACCTGCGGAAGGCATAAACCACAAAGGGCACGAAGGTACACGAGGGAAACTCGGTTTCCCTTCGCGATCCTTAGTGTCCTTCGTGGTTATTGCTTTTAACGGGATGGATATTCCGCCGGAATCGGAACCGGCACGCGCTTGTCGATGGGAACGAATTCCCTTTCGCCGGGTCCGAGATAGACCTGCCGCGGGCGCGCAATCTTCTGCTCCGGATCCTTCATCAGCTCTTCCCATTGCGCCAGCCAGCCAGCGGTTCGCGGAATCGCGAACAGCACCGTGAACATCTCGGGCCGGAATCCCATGGCCTGATACATGATCCCGGAGTAGAAGTCGACGTTAGGATAAAGTTTGCGCTTTATGAAATATTCGTCTTCCAGCGCGATGCGCTCCAGTTCGAGCGCGATGTCGAGTTTAGGACTGCGTCCCGTAACCTCGAAGACCTGCTCGGCGCACCAGCGGATGATCTTCGCCCTCGGGTCGTAATTCTTGTAGATGCGATGTCCGAAGCCCATCAGCTTGAAGTGTCCGTCCTTGACGCGCTTGATATAAGCCGGGACGTTATCTTTTGTTCCGATTTCCTCAAGCATTCTCAGCACTTCTTCGTTGGCGCCACCGTGCAAGGGGCCGGCCAGTGCGCTTGCCGCCGAAGCCACGGCGAGATAGGGGTCGGTTTCCGAGCTTCCCACCGAGCGCATTGCACTCGTGCTGCAATTCTGCTCGTGGTCGGCATGCAGAATGAAGAGAATGTCGAGCGCCCGAGAGATCGCCGGATGGGCAACATACTTGGGCTCGACCATCTTCCACAGCATGTTCATGAAATTCTCGGTGTAGCTCAGATCGTTGTCCGGGTAAACGTAGGGGAATCCCACGTTGTGCCGGTACGACATGGCCGCGATCGACGGCACTTTGCCGATGAGGCGAACAATCTGGTGCATACGGTCTTTGGGACTCCGGACCAGCTTCGCGTCGGGATACACGCTGGACAGCGCCGCAATGGTGCTCACGAACATCGACATCGGATGCGCGGAATAACGGAACCCTTCCATGAATTTCTTGGTGGTCTCGTGCAGCATGGTGTGGTGGGTGATGTCGTACATCCAACTGTTCAGCTCTTTTTCAGTTGGCAGTTCGCCGAACATCAGCAAATAAGCCACTTCGAGGAAAGTGCAACGCTCTGCCAGCACTTCGATGGGATATCCGCGATAACGCAGGATGCCCTTGTCTCCGTCGATGTAGGTGATGCTGCTTTTGCACGAGGCGGTGTTGAGGTAGGCGGGATCGTAGGTCATCAGTCCGAAATCGTCAGGACCGGTCTTGATCTGGCGCAGATCCATGGCCCGGATCGTTCCGTTCTCCACCGGAACGGTGTAGCTCTTATTGGTGCGATTGTCGGTGATGGTGAGTGTGTTCTCTGGCATGAGGTTTCCGCCTTTACGCGAGCGCGATTGAAACAAGCATAGCCGAGCCTATGGCGGTTACTCAAATCGATCTGTGATTTAAATCACAGATTCCTGTGACGGGATGGCAAACCCCGACCTGAACCCCGTTCGCAGGATCTATTCAAACTCAAGCATCACGATTTCCGGATTCGAGCCTAGACGGAGAGGCGGCCCCCACGTCCCGGCGCCGCTCGACGTGAATACCTGCATGCGCCCGATGCGACTCAGTCCGTACACAAACTGCCGATAGACTCGGCGGGCCATCCAACTCCACGGAATAAACTGCCCGAGGTGGGTGTGTCCTGACAGCTGCAAGGAAAACCCGAGAGCTTCGGCGGCGGCGGGATCGTCTGGCGCGTGGGTCAGCAGGATGCTGGCGCGCTTGGGATCGAGCGGTAGGCGCCTCAGCACGGAGGCCAGTCCTCCATTCGTAGCGGCATCGCGATACGGAACCCCAACAATCTGCAAGCCGTCGACATTGACCCGCTCATTCTTGAGAACGCGCACGCCAGTGGCAGCAATGGCATCCAGATATTTGCTGTCGTCACCGAACTGCTCGTGATTCCCAGCCACGAAGAAAACGCCATGCGGAGCGGTCAACCGGTTCAAGGGTTCGGCGGCTTTGGCGGCGTCGATGGCGGTGCCGTCGAACAGGTCGCCGGCGATGAAGATGAGATCAGGCGCCTCCCGCAGGACTGTGCCGATCAGGCGCTGCAGGAATCCGCGATTGCGTACGTGGCCCAAGTGCACGTCACTGATCAAGGCTGCTTTACGCCCACGCCAGGCATCGGGCAGATTCTGCAGCCGTACTCGGGCGCGAGTAATGCGGGTCCAGCTCGCGTTCCAGATTCCATACAGCCCGAGCGCCACGGCGAGCGCGAACAGACCCTCTACCATCCGGTGAAAGTTAGTTCCAACGCCGGCCAATGTGGCGATTCCCAGCAGCACCCAGGAGAAGAGCGCCGCGAGAAATAAGAAACTCAGAAAGCCCATCCACGAGGCTGCGCCCTTATAGAGCACGCGTACCGGCCCGCTGGTGTAGGAGAAGGCCAGAACAGATGCAATTACGAAGCTGATCGACAGCAGGCCAAGGGCTGCTTCCAGCAGGCGCGGATGGCCTGGCACGTGATGGAACGTCCACGTCTGGTAGAGAAAGTAATGCGTGAGGAATAGAACGAACTGAACGATGGCGATGAAGGTGATGAAAGTCTTTCGGCGGTGCACGTTTCATTGGATTCCGAAAGGCACCCCCGGGATTCTGGAAAGGAATAGGGCAAAGAGGGCGGCTTTCTTTACACCGCCCTAAAAAACGGGGTTTTTCGGGGTGCTCAACCTACCCTTCGGCTATCCGGCCATAGAGTTCACCGCATCCAGCACTGGTCTCGCCAGCCGTCTCAGGCGGCCGGAGATTCTCTGAGCACTGCCTGCTGTCTCCTCATCTGCAACCACCGTGCTTTCGCGATCTGACTTCTTAGGCAGGCGTGCACTGACGAGGCGCTTTATGGAGCGAAGGTTCTGAGCATCCGACTCCGTTCGATTACCGGGTGCATCCGCGAGCGATCCATTATCTCGATCATCGTCAAGCAACGGAGCTACTAACCGCAGAGCCTCGACCTCTCGACGTAGTTGCTCGATGAGAATTTCTTTGGCTCGCAGAACTTCGTATACGTCGCGCATATCGCTCTCCTGGGAAACGTGATTTCACTTCGACTCTGGTCCCAATTTGGCAGCGGTGACTCGAGCCGTTATTTGTGCTTCACACTTCTATGGGGCCCCACGAACGCGAAGAGCCGCGTCGGCTCTTGAACGATGAAGATCACTTTCATTCAGCAGTATGGACTTTAAAAGGATTACCTCTCCGCAACCCGAAACCACATTAGGTATTTTCCGTAGAACCCTAAGGGAAATACTGTATCTCGTCGCAGGGAGGTGCTAAATCAGGGAGTGTCTTGGATGAAGAGAACCACGAAAAGGTGGCGCGAGTCTGATGGAACCAGGACCCGCGCTCTGTGATCTTATTGCTTAACGTTAATGTTGATGTTCTGCTGCACGCGGTACTCGATGCCGTCGGCATCCCATCCCTGGATGGTGAGGATGTGACTTCCGTCTAGCGAAGTTGTGATCTCGTGTTGCAAGGTGGCATTGCTGGAGGTGGCGACGACCGTGTTGTCGAGGTAGGCCTTCATCGTCGTGATCGGTTTCGGGTTGAGAAGGATCTGTGCGTTGAGGTTGAATGTATTGCCCACGTACGCCTCGTCTTGTGGCGAAATGACGTTGATTCCGGGAAAGCACTGATTGCCTTTCGGCGCGCATCCGTAGTTGGAATAGGTATATTTGCCAGTGACGCTCTTGGTCGCACTGTAAGTGTGGCCGCTTGAATCGGTAGCGGTTGCTTTTACAGTGTAGGCAACGCCCTGCTTCGAAAGTTGCACCGATGTGCCCACTCCCCAGGAATTGCCGTTGGGAACGCTGTTGGTTACTTTCTGCGCCAGCACCCCGTTGACGTAGAAGCTGATGCTTTTGATGGGGGATGTACCAGTCGCGGATGCGTCAACCGGCGCATTCACCGGCAAGATGGCGCCGGAGGGTGGAACGCAGAAGTTAATTCCCGGAGACTTCGGCATGGAACAAAGACCGAATCCCAGGCCAGTGATGGAGACGGAAGTGCTGGCCTGGTACAGATGGCCTTCGCTGTCCCAGGCATTCACCACAAAATGGTGAAAGCCGTTGTAGATTCCGCCGTCATACAGATCGACGCCGGTCTGGCCGGGCGATCCGTCAAAAACGTCCAGATTATTGTCGTACAGTCTGAATTCGGTAATGGATGTACCCTGAGCGGGAGTGGAGCGGATAGAAATTTCGGGCGTATAGACGACAGTGGAACCATTCGTGGGAATGCAGATTACTACTCCGGGCGATGAGGGGTTGTTGCATTGCGGCCAGGCAGTAGCGGCCATTGACGATACAGCAAGCAGGGTTAAAGTAATACAGCGTTTCACGGCAACCTCCGTGCAGCATTAGAGGACAGCGGATTCTGCGAAGGTTGTTTTTGGAAGATGCCGCTCCATAGATCGACGCGAGGATACTGTACTAATGCAAAAGTAATCATGTGTTTACCGCAAATGGGACACGACGGTGAGAAGTGGGATAAGTCTGTGAGGGGTGAACATCAAAATTCCCGCCCAAGCAAAGGTTTGACGGGGCAGCCTCCAGAGTTTGGTTTGACCCGGCAAGGACCCTGTGCCACACTGCTGGCGGATGTTCCTGCCATGCGCCGCTTTGCTGTGCCGTCCCTCATCTTCATCTGCAATTGCTTAATGATCTCGTTTTTGCTCGTGTGCTGCGCTGTCACGATGCTGGCGCAGGGGGCGGGTCCGACGGTGGACAATGGCTTGCGGGATTCTGCGTCGTTATATATCACCGCTCCCGGGACAGGCATTGTGGTCGCAACCGTGTCTGCGGAAAAAAAGAACGGTCACCTTGATCGCCAGGCGCTGCTTCAATTGATCAACCGGTCAGCCCAGACAGCGGTTTGGCAGACCACAAACGATATTGTGCAAGGAGCGTTTCAGGACGAGGTTTCGCAAGGAGTGTTTACCAACGTAACGTACGGAGAATACGAGATTGAAGTGAGCGCGGCGGGTTATGTGAGCGAGCGCCGCCAGTTGCAAGTGGTCAATTCATGGAGCCCGGTGCAACTAAAGTTTACGTTGAAACGCGATCCCGAGGCGATCAACCTTGATGTGCCGGATATGGGGCTCTCCGCGAAGGCGCGCAAAGTCGTGAAGCGGGGCGTCTCGGCGCTGAAGTCAAACAATCTGAAGGAAGCGGAGAAACAATTGCGCGCAGCCTATCAGTCCGATGCATCGAGTTCGGACGTTAATTTTCTGCTGGGCTATTTGTATTACCAGAAAAGCGATTACGGGCGGGCAGCGGATTACCTGCTTGCCGCTAGCAATATCAATCCCAGAAACACGCAGGCGCTCACGCTGTTGGGACGAGCGAGATTGCAACAGAAAGACTATCCGGCGGCGCGCTCGGCACTGGAGCGGGCGGTGCTGGAAGATGGGAATAACTGGCAGCCGCACAATTTGCTGGCCGATACGTATCTGCATCAAGGCAATTACGACGGTGCACGCGACGAAGCCCATGTGGCAATCGAAAAAGGGAAAGCTCTGGCCAGTCCAGCGGAGCTGGTGCTGGGAGAAGCACTGGTGAATTTGGGCAATAACAAGGAAGGGCTGGAGGCATTAAACCGCTTTTTGGAAGAGTCGCCGCGCCATCCCATGGCGGGGCAGGTGCGCGGCCTGATTGCAGAAATTGAAGAACATTCTGCAAATCCTATCGCGGTGGCCTCGGCGGACGCAGGCGCGTCCAAGTTGGTGGGAGTGGACCCCCTCCAGGCTCTTGGCGCTCCGCTATTTTCTTTGAAGTCGTGGCAGCCGCCAGGCATCGACGAGGTCAAACTCAATGTTGCCGTGGGAATGGCCTGCCCCACCGAGAAGGTGATCGACGAATCGGGGAAACGGGTTCAGGAATTGGTGGAAGACGTGATGCGGTTCGCCGCGGTTGAAGACCTGTTCCACCAAAGACTCGATGCCTACGGGCTTCCCATTCGCACGGAAACACGCAAGTTTAACTATGTCGCTGCGATTTCGGAGCAGCAGCCTGGGTTTCTTTCGGTAGATGAATACCGCGCCGACAAGTTGAGCCTGACCGGCTATCCGGACGAGATTTCCAGCACCGGATTTGCGGCGCTGGCGCTGGTGTTCCATCCGCACATGCGCGACAACTTCGAGATGAAATGCGACGGACTGGGAGATTGGCGCGGACATGCGGCCTGGCTGGTGCGCTTCGAGCAACGCGACGATCGCACCAGCCGCATTCATAGCTACAAGGTCGGGACCCAGATTCACCCGGTCAAATTGAAAGGACGCGCCTGGATCACCGCCGACAAATTCCAAATCATGCGCATAGAGTCAGAGTTGGTTAGTCCGATGCCAGAAATCCAGCTTCTCAGCGAGCATCAGGTCGTGGAATACGGGCCCATCCCGTTTGCCGGAAAAAGCACGACTCTATGGTTGCCGAAGAGCGCGGAAATTTATTTTGAATTCCGCCATCATCGCTACTATCGGCGTCACAGTTTCGATCACTACATGCTTTTTGCCGTGGACTCCGAGGAAAAACGGAAAGAGCCTCAGAGCAAACCTGCCGATAAACCGATCGCGAAGGATGGGAAGAAATCATCGTAGAAATGTAGTTCTTGGGCCATCAAAATATGGCCGAAGGCGGCGCGGAATTTTCCGGGCAGATCGAAGTGCGAGACTACCTGCGCTCTCTTGCAGACGGCTAGCCGATGTTCAGGTCAGCGTAGTGGGCGAAGCTGGAGAGCGCTACCTGGTCGCTGCCGGGTATGTAGAAGCCAAACTTGCCCAGGCTGAGATTAGCGCCGGGCTGCGTCCAGCGATCCACGACAGTCCAACTGTTCCCCTGCTTGATCTGATGGACGATCTCCGTGGGGGTCACGCGGACGTGGAGCGTGCGGAAACTTTTCTTCTCGCCTTTATGGGGAACGATGATCTCGTTCGTCTTGTTCCCGTTGTGAATGACGCTGCGATAGAAATTGTTGTCATCCATTTGGAACAGGACGTAGTTCTTGGAGTCGGTGTAGTTGAGCACCCATTGCAGCAGGTGACCCTTGGTAAGCATCGCGGAAAACATAAAGGTGCCCGAGGTAGGAGCGACGCCGTAAAGAGCGAAGTCCCCGCCTTTGCGAGTGAAAGAATCTCCCTCATGTTTCCAGGCCCCTGGGTCATCAAACTTCGACATGCCGTTCGGGGCGAGAGGCAAATCCAAAGTCTTCGATTGACCGGCGATAACGTCGAGCGTGGTCGAGCGCGTGAACCTGTCGGCGGTTCGCGCAGTAAGAGTGTAGGTACCCGGGGCAAGATTGAGCGGGACACCACTGCTCACTATGGTCAGAAGGTCGCCCTTCACGATTGCAACCTTGGCGTCGGCGGGGGCGAAGGTAATTTTCAATTCGCCGAGAGCGGCTTCCATCGCGGCATCCGCAGGGGCGAGAGTTATAGCTCCGCCCGCAACAAAGTGTTTCTTGAATTGCCGGGACTTGAATCGCTCTTTACGCAGTTCGACGGTATGGTCTCCGGGATTAATGGTGGAAACCGAGAGCGTCCCATCGGGCTGAATGGTACCGACAAGAGTTTGATCGACGAGAACCGTGGTTCCCGGAGCGCCGCCTTGGATGGTCAGCGAGGCCATGCGAGGTTGGGGCTGGAGGTTGAAGATAAGCTTGGCCTCTTCGCCCTTGCGAATGCGAACCTTTTGCTGAGGAGGGTCCTGAAACCCGCTCTTAGAAACTTGTACAACGTAGTCCTTGAGCTCGAGATTCGGTAAGCGCAGCTGGCCGGCATGAGTGAGTTGCCGTTGAAGTTTTCCGTTGAGAAAAACTCTGGCGTCGTCCTGACCGGCAACGACCAGGAGCGTGCCCAGGTTGTGACCGGACTCGGCTGGCGGTTGATCGTCGGGCGGAAGTTTTCCAGGCGCGGTGTCGGGAGAACGACCCGAATCAGGAAGAGATGGTTCGGGAGTTGTTGGTGCGGGGGCAGAGACGGTGGGGGCGGAGGCGGCTGGAGCCGGAACGGCGGCAGTGGCTGCTGGGGCTTTCGCTCCTTGCGGAGCCTGATGTCTTTGCGCCCAAAAAAAGATCGCTGCGACCAGGATGATTGCAGCGGCCGAGGCGAGGAGGATCAGCATTGCGGAGTTCGATCTCGCGAGCTGGGTTGGCCGGGATGATCTTAATGTGACCTTGGCTGCGGGCGCAGGAGGCTCCACCACAGGAACCGTGGCGGCTGGTGTTGCGCTGAGTGACGGCTTGGGCAGAGGGGGGCGAAGTTTGCCACGAACTGGAGCCCTGAGCGGAGTCTTGCTCCCCGGAGTTTTGCTCGGCGCGACGATCGTGGTGTGAACTTCTTCAGGTGGAATGGGACTTGGCGCAGCCTGGCTCGACGCCGTCGGGCTTGGCAAGGCCGGACTTGTTTGAACCTGGCTTGGTTGAATCTGGTTTGTTTGAACCGGAGTTGGCTGAGCCTGAGTCGGTGGATCCTGACCGGGTGCAATCTGACTCGTATTCGCGGGTGCAGGTTTTGGAGCGCTGGGGCGCGGGACGTGAAGAATTACGGTCGCGCCTTTGCTGCGCGTCGACGCGCTGGAACTGTCCTGTGGGACCAATCCCAAGCGGAGCAGCAAGGCGTTGGCGATGGACAAGATTTCGCCGTCCGTCCAATGCTTGGCGGCTACGGCTTGTATGCGCTCGGCGATCGCTTGTTTTGCGGCAACATCCGCGGCCCCTTCTATTTCGCGCTGCATGCGCCGCAGGTCGTCCAAATCGCCGCGGCGGGCCTGGCGCCGGCGAGCTTCCTGGTCGCGCTGGATTGCATCCTGGATCTGAAGCAACTTGGGATCGTGGGGATGAACGGCCAATCCCTCAGCAACCCAAGCCAAGGCTGCGAACAGATCGCCGGAGGACTGCGCCTTGCGGGCTTGTGAAACCCAGTCCTCCACAGAGCTTGTTTCTTTCTTGCGAACGAGCAGGCTGAGGATGTTTTTGGCCGTAGGATGCGCGGGGTTCAAGGCTAGCGCCTGATTGGTCAGCGTCTCCGCTTTCAGCCAATCGTTTTCCACCAGGGCTTGCGCGTGCTCGACCAGGGCATTGGCGAGAATGGCCCGGGCGAGAGAATTATTTTTATCGAGCTCGTAGGCTTGGCGCAACAACTGAATCGCTTCGGCGGACTTTTGCTGCGCGAAAAGTCCCTGGCTTTCGGTGATCAGGCGGTCCGCGTCGGCTTTGCGCTTGACGCCATCGTGCGCGAGGTTTTCCAGTTCGGATAGCTGCGCATCGTTGGGGAAATCGGCGGCTGTGCCTCGTAACAAATCCAGGGCGCGAGCGTAGTCGCCCGAATGCAGACAGCCGTTGATCTGCTCAACGAGCCGCGTTTTGGATTCGGTGCGGGTTTGCTGGTCGCTTCTTTTCCCCAATCGCATTAACCCCGAAGGTCAAATCTGGATGTCGATTGCGGATAGTACCCCAGGATTTCCCGGTCGTGTGTCGCGCCAGTCGCCATCCGTGTTCAAATGTGACTCCCCTCGATCCGGATCGAAAGCTCGAGCCATGGGCCGCCCGTCGATGACACCATCGCCTAAGCGGGGGACGTCAGCATTCTTACTCGATTAGGCGGAAAAAGGTAGTGTCCTTGTAGTTGCGTCGCTGGCCATGTCCCCTATTGCGAAGCGTTTTCAATTCTTCGGGTATTTCAGGGATTCGGTTTCCACACTTGCAAACAACGCAGAGGTGGGGCACTCTCAGTCGGAGCGCCATCCAGAGAAATGACATGGTCGCGAGCGAATGGTTCCCCGTCGTGAGAAAGGAAATACAAATGGCAAAGTCAACACGCCGTGCCCTGCTGCGAGATGGCTGTGTCGCGGTCGGAACTGCCACTCTTCTCTCATTCACTACGCCGGAAGCAGCGAGAGCGGAAAGTGAGGCAGCCAGTGTTTTTCACGTGTTCGCATTTCAATGGAAGCCAGGAACTTCCGAAGCCCAAAAGGACAGAGCCGCGAAAGAGATTGCCGCTTTCCAAGGGGTAATCCCTGGACTTCTTCAGACTCATGTAGGTCCAAACATTTCGCCGCGAGGAAAGGGCTATACGTTTGGCGGCATCATGCAATTCAAGGACAAGGCATCGCTCGATGCCTATGTGCAACATCCGGCGCACCAAGCGCTGCTTGCGTGGCTCGTGCCCCTGATCGATGCGGTCGAACTGGACCTTCGCGCTTGAGCGCAGGACGTCAAGTCGGGCCCCGGCAGACATCTGGGAAATTAGCTTAGGGCAACGGCGGCGTTTCGCCTGAAAGCACGTTCGCACAGCTTGAAGTCGGTACACCGGCGAGATTCACTGCTCCGGTAATGTCGGAGCCTGCATCGCAGAACAGGTCTACGCTATTGCCGCCGACAAGGGTGAGACTGGGGCCTGTGGCCACATGAATGGTCGAGAGATTTGCCGCCAACAGGCCGGCGTGCGTGCCTCCGGTTACCGTGACACCGACGATGGTGGCGTGGGAATTGTTGAGCGCCAAGATGCCCTGGCCGTTGCTGCCGGTGATGGTGAGAAGGCCGGTCCCAGCGTTGAGAGTGGCGTTATCGGAGAGCTGTATCCCACCCGTTGTGCCTCCCCAAGACTGTCCTGCCTGATTGATGACGAGCTTGGCACTGTTCAAGTTGAGTGAGCCGCCGGTCTGAATCGTCACGCCGTTGTAGTTTGTCCCCGCGGGACTGTTAATGGTGACATCTGTCGAACCACCTGTGTTGTAGTAGGTGGTAAAGGTGACCAGGTCGATGATGCTGCCACTATGGGCCGCGATCCCCTGCTGCATGTTGGTAATCGTGGTGGCGTACATGGTGACGTGGGAGGTTCCAATGTCGAGTCCCGCGTGCCACAGGGCCCCGGTCGTGTTGGTGAACGAGCTGTGCTCAAGGTGGATGTCGGAGAGGTCATAGGCGCCGAGCGTCGCGTAACCAGGGTCCTGAGCCGTGACGTAGGCGATGGAGACCTCGCTGTTCTCGAACACGATGATTCCATAGCCGCCGCCGATGACCTTCAAGTTGCGCAAGCGGATGTCGCGGCTGCCCTGACCAATCCCGACTGCGGGGACACCTGTGCTGGGGGCCTGGATCGTTAACCCGTCGACGGTGAGACTGCGGGAAGACTGAATGTACAGAACAGCGTTGAACAAGTTGCCCGAGGTGGATGTTGGCTGTTGCAGCTTCGCGCCCGGCTGCCCCTTCAGCACAAGGCGGTCGAAGCCAACCACTTGAACATATTCAGTGCAAGTTCCCTTAACCGATACAGTGGGGGGCCCGTGTTTGTCGAGCTTTGCCAGTGCGCGGTTGAGCGATTGTCCATTGCCGCAATCGACTGTAATAGACTCAGACTCGTCAGCGAGTGTGCGTGAGGCAAGGATTACGACCATAGCGAGAATTCCCCAGCTAGTCCGCGTCATTGAATTTCCTCTCTGTGCTTGTGGGCTCGGACTTATTGACTAATCCGCGAAAGGTGCAGCGAAACGAGATGTCAACTGAAAGAAACCCGAGCCTTGCGTCGGAGGGAAGAGAGCACACCCAAGCTAGCCGCGTACTGTATTTCCGAAGCAGAGGCGTGTCAAGTGAAATGTGGCGGTTTG
>Ga0222749_10001178_pt1 | contig 13690 bp, 22 predicted proteins | sample IncBWH2Mmetat_FD_197234 | JGI IMG/M metagenome (GOLD analysis project Ga0222749, IMG submission 197234) | Metatranscriptome of lab incubated forest soil microbial communities from Barre Woods Harvard Forest LTER site, Petersham... | ecosystem: Environmental > Terrestrial > Soil > Temperate... | reverse complement strand
CGCAAAACAATCCGCAGTTGATTTGGCGGAAAGCGAAAGGCCTATGCTGGCAGAAAAAGCTGCTGGAGCCCAATTGGCGGTTAACGAGGCTGTGTCTGCGCTCGAGAGGTTGCGGGCCGATCGACTGCCCATTCAATATTGCCCCTGTATCAGAGTCATTCAAACCTTCCATCCGTCTTCGCACCAACCCCAAAGCACGTCGAAATGCCTGTGAATCTGCTTCGCTTGCTTGGCGCCATAAAGCAGAAGAAAGCCAGCCGTAACTTCATACACAGCGGAGTGCAGAGAGTTGGGGCGAATATCTCTGCCTTGCCAGCGCTGTGATTGGGTGCGTTGTTTCTACCGTATAGCATCAGCTAATTAATTACTCGTGCTGGCAAACGTAGGTGGACTCGAGGCACAGTTGAGCCTATCTGGGCCGACTTGAATGGCGGCATGGACCGTCTTCCCAACCTCGTAGATATTACCACAAGGTCACAAATGGTCCTGACGCAGAAGCTGATCTTACGAGTGTGTGCAAGTTATTAGCGATTCCAGAGATCGTGATATCTAGATAACGAAAGATGTAACATCTGAGGGAGATTGAGTCAGGAATTATGGGGACCGAGATATGAATAAGACTCAGGTTGTTGACTAAACGATAATATCCAATTTATATACCTTAAGTATACCATAACAACGAATGGGCGATGCAGCCTCATGGCGTGAAAATTTTCCGATGGGCACAACAAACAACAGTTCAACAATCTCTGTCTATCTTCTGAACGACACACGACAATGTCTAACACGAGTGGAAACGAATCTGATGGACGTAGATCGGTGAGCGCTGGTGAGAGCGTGGGTGAAAAAGTGGTACAAAAAGGTGCGAAAGCGTCTGAAGCGAAGGGTGTTGGAAAGGGGAAGATGAGAGATGAAGGCGACATGGTGGGAGAGAATATGGGTTCTAAGAATAAGGCGACAGGTACGTGGTATGCGTTAACGAATATTTGAGTGATGTTTGACTCAATCTGTGTGCAGGAAAGGGGAAGAAAAAGGCGGGAAAAGAAGGTATGATAATATCGATAGGATCGCTCGTGGCAATGAGGGAGAATATAGGGAAGTATACTGAAGTGCTCTGATAGAGGAACTGCCTATGCTTGTGGATATTGAAGGGGCGTTGCAGGACGTGTTGATCGGATATTCGCGAGTACCGTTGGCGAACTTGTCAAGCAAGCAAATCACGTTTGGTGGTGAGTGCGATGGTGAATGTGATGAGACATGGAAATGACGATGATTGTTTGTAGCTGAGATGGCGCGAAAGATCAACCATGCGGACGTAGAGTTAATTGGGCTATCGATGTTTAAGCGAATTTACCGGGATTCTGAAGGTAAGTAGTGTATTATATGGTGGTAGTGAGGTGTGGTAAAGGGAAGTGTTTTTATGATAGCTGCAATGCCTCTTGTGGTGGACTCTATGCAGGCGAAGCACCTTGCTCCGAACATGCCGAAGATTATTAGCGAGCAGAACTTCAAGGATCTACCGGTTACAGGGAATTCGTGGTTTAACCGACAAAAGAGGACGCAGGTGATTGCGATGGGCGGGCAGGTAAGATTGAAACGAGAAGGCTAGGGATTAGGAATGCTGATTTATAATTATTACAGCATCGTGTGAGTGCGCACGCGTGGGCGCGTGAGCATCAGAAAGAGCAGCTGGAAAAGATGGAAGAATATCTTTCAAAGGCGGAGCCAGCGATGGCGGTGCACAAGGCAATTGTGGACTACAGCGCGCACGAGGGTATTCCTGAGGAGATCTCTGCAATGGGGCGGTCTTCAAGTTGGAAGAAGAGCCCTGAGGTGTGGGAGGAGGCGACGACGAACCAAATCAAGCAGGCGAAGGAGAAAAAGACGATGGCGGAGCAATTCCTGGCGGCGACGACGCACATCCCGTGTGGAATATATAGTCTGGTGAGTGCAAGATATGGAGAAGGAGAATGAATTATGCTGAAGTGGATGAGTATTATTAATATACAGGAGAAGCTTCGGGAGTACGAGCAAAAGTATGAAAATGGAAGTGCGCTGCGGGTGCGATTATCGGAAAACTCGTCGAAGCATCATCGGAAGAAGACGAGCGAAGAAGAAGCGGGTGAGCATTATAGCGGTCACCTGAATACAATTGCGGTGCGACACGAAGAAATCTGCGAGCTGCACGCGGAAATGGCTGAGGAAGAGGACCTGCCGGACCCAGCGTGCCTTGATCAATTCATGGTGAGCGAGTACGTGCAGATGAAGGAAGAAGTAGGGGATCAGCAGGTGAAGAGTGGGGACAGCTTTGTGAAGAAGGGGAAGAGCAAGGGCGATGGTGAAAAAGGTGGGCAAAGTCCGTCGACGGCGTTGTCTACGAGTGCGCGAAGCCAGACGCAAACGCGGATCGTTCAAGGGAATTTACCGATGCAACTTGCGTTGGCGTTCATGAATCGATCGGACCATTACCACCACGCGGAGCTGTTCAGCGTTAAGGCTCACCAGTCGTGGCAGCCCGGGTACCAAGGGGTAAGTGGGAACAATGGGAAGTATGAAACGAGGGAGGACTAATATTTTGACTCTGTTTAGCTTATAACGGGATATATCATCAGCTGGTTCTACTGGTTCTATTTTATTTTATCGTCTGACACGATGTTCCCGATGGACGGGGAGGTGAAGGAGGCTATTAACAATCCGAAGGAACCAAAATCTCAGGAAACACTTGCGAAGTGCGCGGCGCTCTTCTGGTTCCAGCCGGCGACGACGTTGCAGGGACTGCTTCCTGGAGTTCTGGATGTGTGGGACAAGGCGTACAACGACTTCCTGCCGACGTTTGAAAATACGGCGTTCTGTGATCCACTGGATGGGGAATGGCGGAAGGCGTGGGTTCAATACTCGAGTGCTGTTATTGATGGGATGGTGGATGTGTCTCAGGCGAGCACGTACATCAAGCTTCCTGACCGAGCTATCGCGCGTTTGCGATACTTTATGATTTTCATGACGGGGTATCACAACAAGGCGCCGTTCCCTACGAAGTCGTTTATTGGTCATATCAGCAAGACGTTTGACAAGTTTGGAGAGGCGGTATGTGATGTGAGTATTATTTTTATAATTTTGTGTTGAGTATATCAGACCAAACCTCCAGGGATAAATATCGTGTGATATTTATCGCTGGAGGTTTGGACCAAGTGTCCAGCGATAAATACCGCTTGGTATTTATTGCTGGACATCCGAACACCATTGCTTTGTCGCAAGGTTCTGGTCGGGTTCCCCTACACCATTACTGACTCTCTCTACCCCTTCAGCTACCATATTGGAATAACGGTCCAATGGCCTTGGGCGCCGCCACAGGTGGTCGTGGACAGTACAGATCATACGACGCCTCCCTCTTATTCCTCGACGGCTTTCTACGCCACAAAGACATCCGCGAATTCAACTTCGCCACTTGGTGCACCCTACCCATAAAGGTATATCTACATATCTCCTCATATCTATTCTCCCATTCTCAATCTCATTCACTCTCATCAGCTCGTATCATACTTCTATCGTTCCTCCGATTCCATGGTACAGTTCGCCCTTCACGTCCGACGCCGACTCGTCGACAAACCATCAACCATAAACTTCTTCCATTCCACTCTACCCGAAACATCTTACGAATGGTTCCAGCCCAAATCTCTCTTCGCCGCAACCGCTCTTGACAAAACTCAAATGAACAATCTCGCAGACGAACTCAAAGCAGATGTCGATTCTCTTCTCTGCGACGCAGAAGACTTTCAAAACACCGCCCCTTATGGTCTCAACCACGGCGCCCCTATTTATCTTCAACATGGTGCTCCGAAAACACCCTTCACAAAATTCCTTCAAACCGCCTTACACCACCACGAACCAAAGGTCGTCACCTCCCTCAGAAAGGGAGGTGACAAAATGACAGCACCCTCCTTTTACGTCGCCTATTGGATTTCAAAATACATCCTCAGCCGTTACTTCGACGTACGCTTCCTCGTCTTTTTTTATTCCTCACCAATAATTTATTAATCCACTCCCACAAAGCACTCCGCTAAGAAAAAATTCGTACACGCCATCAACCAAGTTCGCTGGGATGTAACCATCATCCTCGAAGATTTACTCAAGCTCGGACTCGATAAGGATACCCCTTATCGTTGGCTCGACACCCTTGACGCAGTCGATCCAAATAAAGTCTCGTTCAAAGAGGTTCTCATCGACCCCACCACCACCCCCGATCCAGACGCCCTTTCTCATGACGCCCTCATACGCCGTGAGACAAAATTCTTGAAAAACATCCAGCAGGCCTACCTCAAGTCCGACTTGTATATTGGCAAGGAAGGTCAACCATACGCTCCCATGTTACAACTCGTCGACGACCACATAAACGTCAGTCTTTTCATTCCAACCCTTCCCCTCCACTCATTCATCCTTTTCCTTTCACTAGGAACTCGCCCAGATGCGCGCGAAGATGTTCGGCATCGACGACCCCACTCTTATATTACCGCCGAATACCACCGCCGACGTCAAACTCCCCGACACCACTCAAAAGGTCCCATATTAAATCTCCCGTTTCATATATTATGCATAATATTTATATTTAATTTCTTCACACAGGAGACACCAACGCCTGCAGGAAAACAAACCCCCAAGCCTAAGCCTAAGCCTAAGCCTAAACCTAAGTCAGCGACCACCATCATCGACTCTGAAGACAATACCCCTCAGGTCGTCAAGCCTTCACGTCCGTCCAAAGCGCCTCCTGCCGCCGCAGCCGCAGCCGCAGCCTCATCCCCCAACACTCCCACTCCCACGCCAAGACCAGTTGCTCGGTACACCGGTCTCCCATCCCATCCCACTTCATCCGACGACGACGTTACCACACCTCCACCGTCCCTCCCACCCTCCATCGCAAACATTCTCCGTGACAACACCAGTCGCTCGACCATTCGCCGCCCACGTCAACGGGATACAGACGACAGCAGCGACGACAATGGTTCTCCCTCCCCTCGCCCCCCTTCACAAAAGCCATCCACCTCCACCTCCCGCCCTCCCCCTTCCTCAGGTGACAATGAAACCCTCATCAACTTCCGCCTCAATTCATCAGATTCATCCTTGTCAGATGAATCAAATCCTCCTCCCCCTCCTCCTTCTGGTGTCCTCGCGAAAAATAATGACCACCCCAACATCCACTCTCCCAACCCCTCACCCGCCTCCATCCCCGATTCCACCCCCATGCAAATCAACTCTCCTCCTCGTCCCGATCAGGACTCCCCCGCCCCTTTGTCTGTCGCACGTACTCTCCCCGCTTCCATCCTTCCTACCCCCCTTGGACCTTCACGTTTTCGCATGTGTATGTCTACTTCTTCTCATTTTCCTTCCCCGCCTCCGTAAATAATACTAATACTAACTAATAATAGATTCCAGTCAGCCCCATCAAGACCAAGTCCACTCGGGTACAGACGACATCGCCATGCCCCCCCAAGTTCGCTTCAAGGATGGTACAAAGATCGCCGACGGCAGACGTCCCCTCATTCGTACGTTTCCTCCCTTTTCTTCCTCCTTTTACTCAATCCTTTCCATCCAGCCGATCTCTCTCCCGCAAGCGACAGCGCCGATGACCTTCCCCTTCCACCACCCAAGACAAGAGCCGTAAGCTTCTTTCACTCATACAATACTTTTCGCTCTCACTATCTTTCCAGTCATCATCAAAACGCCCCCTATCGTCCAGTCCTGACGCAAACATCGCCTCCTCCTCAAAGGCAAACCCAAAACGCTCTCGAACTACCCGCTCAACTTCAGCCCAGCCTCTCCCCTCCTCCTCCAAAAAGCGCAACATTAAACCATCAAAACCCACCGCACCTTTAGCCACCCCTCCCACAGCCAACTCCTCAGGCGGAGAGGGAGACTGGTGCTGACCGAGCCCGACCCCTCTCGTTTTTCTCCGTATATACCGATACCGATAGCCATAATAGCCATAGTGATAGTGATAGTGATAGCGATAACGATAGCGATAGCGTTCAAACCTCCCGTATACTCATCGTTCCATTAACTATCATGCAATACAATCACATCGCGTTCGTTCACACTTCATACCCTCCAAGCAATCATCAAACATCACCTCATTATCATAAATCCTTATTTCATTAAACACCCGCTCCTCTCACTCAATCCCCGCAAACTGCCACAAATATTTTCTTTGTCCCTGTTTGTTGTTTATTCCCCACTCCCAAAATATTCCTCAAAACTTTCGCCTTCCTCTCAAAACATAGTTCGTCCCCTCCTTCACACTCCATCACCTTCTCACATAGGTTCCTCTCACTCTCCCCCATAATTACCAGTTCAATATCAATGTCCGATCATAACTCAGACTCAAACGCGTCCCTCGAAATAGATGACCAGTTAGTCTCTCCCCTCCCTCCTCTCTTCTCTTCTTTTTCCTTCCCTTTATAATTTAGAATAATCCCCTCCCCTGAGAGCTACGCCGACGAAGCAACTTCCCTCCTCGCAAACAACCTCTCCCCAGGTCAAATTTTTGCACAGGATCAGGTAGGCGCCTTCAGCTTAGATCCAGCCATCGGCACAGGTGCCGCTCTCGCACAGTGGGACAACACCCCTCTCGAGAACATTCGTCTCTCTACTCTCGAACGCGTTTTCAGACATAAACAGGCAGATTCCGCTCTCCGTCTCCTCAATCGGAAAATTCGCATCAAGATAGATTCACACTACATCCTCCCAACACGCAACTCTATTTTCCGCTCCGCCTCCTACCTCGACTTCTTCGCCGCAATTCCTCGAGAACCCGGGCTCTCAGTCATATTGCCACCACAAAACACCCTTCCAGACTCTTGCTGGAATTTCATGCTCGACTTTCGCTATCCACACCGTCCCTTCCATTATAAACACGGAAAACTCGGCTTTCGTCCAGATCGCGCTGCTTGCTACATCGGTTCCACAGAATCCATGGATATATGGGTCCTTTTCGTCCACGAGGACAAACTCGAAGACGACGCTAACACCCTCCCAGCAGGTTCCTCCTTCACAAATCCAACACAGCTTTCTGCGAAACACTTCCGCCAATTCCTTTCATGGATGCTCTACTGCCTATCATCCATCTCTTATCCAGGTCTACATGTTCGCTCCAATCGTCGTTACGCCGTCAATTTGGATCACAACAGCCCAAACTGGTCCTTCGTCCCCGACTTCAGGAACGTCCTCTCCCTTCCAATTTAAAAATAACCCTTTGACTTCCACCACTTATAGACCTGATTCTCGTCAAATAAAGCTAAACTTCCAACAAGCCCAAGACCTCCACAACGCCTTTACTCGAGATAAGTATCGCGCCTGGCAGCGCTCCGCACCTCAAGATTGGTCCGATTCCTTTTTCAGGTCTCGCGTCCCTCTCATCATCGCAAGTCGTTACGGTCAAGATGAACCCCTCAAGCACTTCACTCCACGTGCCGCACAACAGCTTCATGAACGCATGCGCTGGGACGATTTATCCAGCATTTCCTTTGCAATCGCAACTAATATAAAGTACTTCCTTTCTCCAACATTACTATTCCTACTCTACTAATATCTCTCCCCCTTAGGGCTTGTGAAGGAGAGCTCGTCAGGATCCCTCCAGACGAGATTATCGCCAACAACCTCATTATTTATTCCGAACCAACAGGCGAGGTTGATGATATTGTTCATGACCTCCCCTCTTTGCCTTATCACGATGAAGACAATCACCCCATTCGTATTTATGATCACGATGGCAATATCATTACTCGAACTCGGGGCCAGCCAGCCGCAAACTCAGAACCTGCTGCCGTTTTTCTCGCTTTGGATAAGGTTTCCCAAATGTTCTCTGACCCACTCGTTCCACTCGAACAAAAGCGCTATGTCCATAGCAACTCCATCGACAAGTATCCGATCGCTCACCTCCCAAACGTCGGTTGCATCCAAACCCGTCAACCACTCCCCTTTTTTGCCTCTGTAGTCAAGGCAATCAATCGAGAGGTCGGCGAAATCATTCCACCTGATGAGGTCGATGATGATGACGATACCGCATACACTGATGTTGACGATGATGGCTTCATCCTTCCTGCCCGAGCCTCTCGCCGTTCTCCCCTTTATGCCACTCACACTCAAATCTACAACCTCTCAACCCACCATTTTGCCCCACGAGCCAACGAGTTTCGTGTATTGCATGGTCAAGTCACAGCAGCTGCCTCTGGATTTTTCGCAGCAACAGCAGCCGAACGCACAAAGGCTGCCAAGGCATCCCAGAAAATCTCCCATGACTTCCCATTCGAGGTTCTCGAATCCCAAATCGATGGCGTCGATATTTCGACAGCAATGCGCCTCGAGCAATGCTTTGTCCTCGATCTTATGCAACTTGACCCTCAATATCGCAATGGCAGGTGAGAGTTATCAATATATCTACTATTACTTGAAACTCATATTTCCGTCCCAAAGCGGCGTGCTCCTTGATATTTTCAAGCCAATGCACGATAGTTGGCAGAAAAGCGGTCCCAGCATCAGGCGGATCAAACCGTTTTTATTCATTTTTCGCCATACCGTGTTCCCTAACCTCCTCAAATTCACCACGTATCCCATCAACGTCGCTCAAAAATCGGTTTATTCTCGTCTTAAAAATTTCATGGCATCTTCAGACCAAAAGGCCACCGCTCAGGCGACACCATATTACTGGACTGAATTGATCGCTCTTTTCGATCGATGCACTGCCGTCGCGTACACCGGAAGCATGAAAGTCGTCCCGAAGAAACTCGGCACGCTTTTTTGGTTCGGTCTCGCCGTTCATGCTGGTTTTATGCCGACTTTCAACTCGTCGATTATACAAGTCCCAGATGATAGCGACAATAATCATGGTAGCGAGACCGAAGGGATGAAGGTGATTGCGAGTGGGTGGCCAGTGGATGCAAAGACATACCGTCCTCTTCAGGCATCAAGCCGCACCCATGAAATTGAGTATAAAGAACGTTTCCTTGAGGTATGTAACTTTCTACACGATAATATTTGTTTCAGACTGTCAGCGATAAATATCGCTCGATATTTATTGCTGTTTTTTCCTCTGAGTGTCAGTGATAAATATCGGGCGATATTTATCGCTGGACTTTTGTTTTTTCTCCGAGTGTCAGCGATAAATATCGCCCGATATTTATCGCTGGACTTTTGTTTTTTTCTCTGAGTGTCAGCGATAAATATTGGGCGATATTTATCGCTGGACTTTTGTTTTTTCTCTGAGTGTCAGCGATAAATATCGGGCAATATTTATCGCTGGACTTTTGTTTTCCCCCGAGTGTCAGCGATAAATATCGGGCGATATTTATCGCTGGACTTTTGTTTTTATCTCCGAGTGTCAGCGATAAATATCGCCCGATATTTATCGCTCGACTTTTGTTTCCAACTCTCAGCGATCATTATCCCCTCAAATTTCCTTCACACTCTCATCTATCTTATTTTTTAATTGTCAATATCACTTCCAATCACTTCCAAATTCTCATCTATTTCATATCCTTCACAGCGTTATGCCCTCGAATTCGCTTTCCATCACGCCATCAACTCAGGCTCTCCCGCAGGCACCGCATACACCCATCTCAAATCTACTCCTGGTCGTTATCGCGCTGCCCTCGCTTTCCAGCTCGGTATCCAATTGCTACTCCGAGACGCAGAGAACGCTATCTCCGACGGCATTCACGACGAAGTCCGCGCCTCAATCACACAGTTTGGTCCAACCTCACAAACAAACGATCGTATCGCAAACTTAAACACCTGGATACAGGCGGACGGTTTCCACAAAAAATTCTCTCACTTTTCCCCACAATTCCCACAGCTCGTTCATGCCATCACCAATACCCTCCCTGCTCCAGGTCACAGGTCTCCACTTCCAGGTATAAATCGCACTCCCATATCACCACATGTAATTGGTCGTTCCCTCTTTGCAAAGGCCAACAGATCTCCTACTCCATCCGGTCGTCCTCGCATCATGTCAGGCGCTCCCCTCTTCAAGGGCGGTTCATTCAATCGCATCCTACAATCACTCATTCAAATGGTATGCAACCAAATCAGTTATGCAAACCCTTCCGACGAAGAGAAAAAGGCTTTCGTCGGTGACACAGCCGTCACCGTCTTCAATCACTTCAGAATAACAGTCCTTCCCTGGTCTGACGCCCAATCAGGCTCAGATTCAGCAAACGCTGTATTCAACTCTTGGATAACAATCGCGTCTTCCAGTCAACCCTCTTCCTCCTCCTCACACAAAAAGACCCACCTCACCATCATTTCAGATGATGAAATGGACCTCGACATGAACATGGATGACAACACTTCCCTCCGCCCTGGCCCCTCCTCACAGTCAGCCATACGTCAAAGGAATCAGCCCCCTCCCTTTGTTGATTCTTGGATTCCTAGCTCCCTTTCCCTCTTGGAGCTCCCCACCCTCCTTTCGGTCACTTTACGCCCAGACGAGCTTGAGCACATATCCTCAGAGGTCTTAGTCATGAAGGATGTTATCCAGGAAAACTATCACTGGGCCTACTCAGCATATAGTGCTCACAACCCTATCCACAAACTCGCTTTCATCATTGCCTCAGTCCTCTCCCGCATGGCCCCTACCTACATGGTTGTCACAAAGTCTGCCCAAAGGAACCAACCTCCTCCTTGGACAGACACCCGCAGCTCAACACGTCGTCCATTGCTATCAGGGTCCATCTGCTTCGGATGGTGGCTCACTTACCTCATCATAATGCTTGACTCCACTTCACCTTTGCGGCGCAATGTTCATACCACACCAGGCAGTCGTCGAGTCATTTTAGGTGCCGATTGGGCAGACACGATGAGTAAGCAGCTCCTTTTTATTAAGAATAATATTATATTCATTCAATTCATTCATCCAATGCAATCCAACTTATAATAGCACGCAAAGGAATGCAGTCTGCAGCCCTTGTAAAAATAGGCGTTTTGAAGTGGACATCTGCAAAAGCATACTTTGGTGGTGCTTGTGGTCAGGATTGGATGTGGCAGCCTGATAAAATCTTGCATACAAAATCAGCAGACCTCCAGAGAATCCTTCAAGGACCTGGTGGGGATGTTGAGAAGCTATCACAACTTGTACAAACACTGGTCGGGCAACAAGGACTTGCTATCATTCGTGATGCTGAAGGATTTTAGTACCAATGATCATAATCATAATCAATAATGTTATTATTCACAAGTTCCACTTGCTTTTAAGTACTGTTCTGACAAACTCAACTCATCAAATGAGTCATGCAAAAACATGCCAAGCAGAAGCACCTTGACTACCTTCAAGGTGTCATCATGCTCAAGTTCACACAAGGAACAGCAGAAACAGCTCAAGCAGATTTCTCAGGAATGTCTGAAACCACTCATATGTGAGGCTCATCAAAGGATACAACATCCCCATGCCCTGCAATGGTGAACATGCCGCTGCATATGAAATCATGCACCACTCACATGGCACACAAAATTGACTATTATGGTATAACACACCACACAGTGGAGAAGTTCACTGCACAATCCTGTCTCCTAGTAGGCGGTGCACCAAAGGAGTACCAACTCAAAGGTCAGGTCACAAGCCACAGCCACTCACCTTTCCCTTTATAGATATGTTTGCTTACCAAACTTTTCCCACAGTCATGTGCCTTGCATCCTGTTGCTTTATTAGTGTTTGTGTGCAGGAGGTGCTGACTTAGCTCTTGTCACTTGGGAGGGCTGACTTTGCGGCGATGACCTAGTTTGCGCTCAGGATCCACGCATATATGCCAAGTGAATCTGCATGCAGTGGGTTAGCTGCCACGTGTTTTGATCGCAGAAATGGCTTTGGATAATCCGGAAATGTAAGCGCACAATTGCGACAGGACGACTGGCATACAGTTATGTGACACATGCACGACAAAGCAGGGAGCTAAACGCCTGCCAGACCACCTTTGTTTTCATGAGGTGCGACACCTGGCTCGGCATTCAGCTCAATCCGCCGTTTTTTTCCACAACTGGGAACAACATCTGCCGACTCGCAGATGCCCAATTGCTACCGGATCTATCTGCACCCCCCGGAGCAGGGAATCGACTCACAGTGGCACATATATATGTTGCTCTGTCACAGAGCAAAGGGCGTGAGGAATTGATGATGATGCGTCCACTGACAGATGTGCTGAAAAAAGTTCTTAGTAATCACATCAGCGAGGCACTATGGGCGGATGATTGACGCCTAACAGAGCAAGCCAAGGACACATCCAGGCTGTTTGACAAGGGTTGTTTATTTGATAACGTGCGGTAAGGGACAGAATATGATAAAACAGAGTAGGTGCAAAATGTCAGTGGACAACACATTTGGGATAAGTTAGTGTACGTCCGAGCCCCAGGGATCAGGCTGTCGGGTGTAGCATCCCCAAATCTTTTACAGCAATGAATTTGTTGTATACTAGTTTGTTTGCGGAATTTTGGTTAGCATTCAAATATGACTGCTGATCCAACAACACGGTCACCCAAGGTTTCGACTCACGCACGTCGTCCACCTGGGTTATCTCGACCAAAGAAGTCTCGGTCCCGCTTTACTCTGCCATTGATATTACAGGCTGGATTGGCATGCGCTTCAAAACTTTCGATGCTGTTAACCACTCACTCCCTTTTTGCCAGGCGATGACAGGACAGATTGAATCATATGCCAATGTTGCAGGGGTTGATGAAAGGCCAATTTGCGACTGAGAGTGGCACCGATCGTTGTGGAGAGGAAGCACCAAAATCCAGGGCTAACAATTGTCGTAACTGCCGAAGTTACTTATAACCATTGCGAGTTCCAGTCAAAATGAAGCGTGGCAGTTATGGATTGAATAAATGCCAACTGAGAAACGGGGAATGCCTTTTTGGAGGACGGGTTACTACTTATGTTTACAAGCTTATGGATTGAATAAAATGCCGAACCAAGAATCGGGAAATGCCTGGTGGGAGGATGGGTCACAACTCAGGTTTCCATGACCTAGGGCAAGCTCCTAGGTAATTAACAAGACTAAGTCTAGTAAACTACATGGAGGTTAGCAAGGGCCAGAGAAGGACAAGCAAAAACTAAAGGAGGCTAAATTTGAGGGACCTTGGCAGTACTACACACAAGGTAAATGTGCAGAAGTGCTGGAAGTTTACCCATCCTAGGACTAAGTCAACTGAGTTAAATGAAGGTTAGGGGCTCCAACTAAATGCACCAGGGAACAAGGCAAGTACATTGCTGGACTAGGGGGTTGTTACAGAGGTGCTCAAAAGTAATGCCCCACCCCTGTAGAACCCTACCCTGTTACGACTCCGATAATTCTCCGCTATACCGCGGATGTCAGGTCTGGCGCCGTCCGCCCGCCGCGGTGTTCTGCGGTGTTCTATGTCCGATGGTGTCCTATGGGCGTGGCGGGCTTCACATTGTCCTGGCGATGTTTTTATGGTAATTAGCACTTATGTATTCGTACTTGTATATAAGTAGGCTGGGGAGGCCCTCAAGGCCCCCCAGTGTGTTTATCAACATCGAGACGTACCCCCGCCTCTAATCCCCTTCGCTCACTCTTGTCCTTGCTAGTCCGACTCCGTTATCGGACGTCCGTCGCTGTCCGCGTTACGAGTCCTGCGCGGGTCCGAACTGCTCGTAACAACTTTTATCTACAGGGTAAAGCACTGTAAAAAT
>Ga0222749_10001175_pt1 | contig 13702 bp, 14 predicted proteins | sample IncBWH2Mmetat_FD_197234 | JGI IMG/M metagenome (GOLD analysis project Ga0222749, IMG submission 197234) | Metatranscriptome of lab incubated forest soil microbial communities from Barre Woods Harvard Forest LTER site, Petersham... | ecosystem: Environmental > Terrestrial > Soil > Temperate... | reverse complement strand
GTTTCTGGAGCGGAACGCACGACGTTCTATCCCGAGGTCCAGGCCATGGCAAAAATGTTTCGCTTAGCGATTCGTCCGGACTCGCGTCCGGAGGCCGGACACTACTATCGCTCCGACCACTTCAGCCTGGCCCGCGTGGGCATTCCCTCGTTTTCGATTAACGAAGGCACAAAATATAAGGGACACGATGCTGCCTGGGGTGTGCAACAGGCCGAAGAGTTCACCTCGAAACACTATCATCAGCCGAGCGATGAATATCATCCGAGCATGGATTTCACTGGGGATGCAGCGATGGCGCGATTCGGATTTGTCCTGGGCTGGGAAGCCGCATCCCAAACTAAATTAGTGGGCTGGCAAAAGGGCGATGAGTTTGAGCCGGCGCGGATCAAGAGCTCCGCTGGCGGCGAGTAGCGGCTACGGAAATCCGTTCAGCTTGCCATCGTCTTGAGATTGGGGCTGAGGGTTAGGGTCGGTTCCGTGACTTGCTGAACGTCGTCCGCAGTCAAGCTAGGCGCGACCTCTTCCAGCACCAAACCCGCAGGCGTCACTTGAATGACAGCCATCTCCGTGACAATCGTATTTACCACTCTCACTCCGGTGAGCGGCAGCGTACACTTCTTCAGGATTTTAGGCTGAAGATCTTTAGTCGTGTGCTCCATGGCGATAATTACACGGCGGGCGCCCGCCACCAGGTCCATCGCGCCGCCCATGCCTTTCACCATTTTTCCGGGGATCATCCAGTTGGCCAGGCTGCCTTCCTCATCGACTTCCATGGCGCCGAGAACACTCAGGTCGATGTGACCGCCGCGGATCATGGCGAATGAGTCCGCGCTCGAAAAATAAGCCGTGCCTAGCATTTCGCTGACGGTTTCCTTGCCCGCGTTGATAAGGTCGGAATCCTCCTGGCCCTCGACTGGGAAGGGTCCAATGCCCAGCATGCCATTTTCACTTTGTAGAATCACATCGATACCGAGAGGAACGTAATTGGCCACGAGCGTGGGCATGCCGATGCCGAGATTGACGTAGAAGCCGTCACGGAATTCTTGTGCGACGCGCTTTACGATGCGCTCGCGCTTTTCGACGTCTTTGCCGGGTTTGTGCATGGTGGTTAGTCGTTGGTCGTTCGTCTCTGGTCGTTGGGGCATTAGCGTTGGGCAAGCCTGACTTCCGTCGATGTTGCCAACGACCAGCGACGAATGACCTACGACACCTTTCTTACTGTTCTTTTTTCGATTCGCTTCTCGTATATCTCGCCCTGAAAGATTCGATTCACGTAGACACTTGGTGTGTGAATCAGGTCGGCTTCCAGTTCACCAACCTCGACCAGGTGCTCGACTTCGGCGATCGTTATCCTGGCGGCCGCGGCCATCATCGGATTGAAATTGCGGGCCGTCTTTCGATACACGAGGTTGCCCCACCGCTCGCCCTTCCAGGCTTTCACCAGTGCGAAGTCCGCTTTCAGCGCGTGTTCCATGACGTACATGCGACCGTCGAATTCGCGCGTCTCTTTGTTCTCGGCAACGAGCGTGCCGACTCCCGTGGGAGTAAAGAAGGCGGGAATGCCAGCGCCGCCCGCCCGTATGCGCTCCGAGAATGTTCCCTGCGGTACCAGATCCAGCTCGACCTTGCCCTGCAGGACCATCTGTTCCAGCAGCTTATTTTCGCCGACGTAAGTTCCGATGTGTTTGCGAATCTGCCCTGCCGCGAGCAGAAGGCCCATGCCAAAGCCATCCACGCCGACGTTGTTGCTCATAGTTGTCAGATTCTTTACGCTCTTGCGGACGAGCGCGCGGATCAGATTCTCCGGGATACCGCAGAGCCCGAAGCCGCCAACCATGACAGTGGCGCCATCAGAGATATCGCGTACCGCTTCGTCGGCATTGGCAACGACCTTATTCATGAGAAAAAAGATTCTAAATGAGAATCGGGTCGGTGAGCCATCGGAGTCTGCGCCAGATCTGCCCACTCAACTATTCAATCCAGTCTGTTTCTTCTTTGCCAGGCCAGCCTTTCGCAACTGGTGAGCGCGTTCGAACTCCGCCGCCAGTTCACGGGTGTCGAGATTTTCGCGGATGTGGGCCAGATGCTGCTCCAGCTTCAGCAGCGCGTTGCGAATATTCGTCTTGTTGGTCAGAGCAATATCGCGCCACATGGAATAGGGGCTGCCCGAAATCCGCGTCATCTCACGCAACGCGCGGCCACCGGCCTCGAGCAGGGGAGCATCTTCACCGTATTCGTCAACCAACGAGCCGGCCAGTGCAGTTGAAATCATTTGAGGTAAATGACTGATCCATGCGCAGAGCTGGTCATGTTCTTTAGCCTCCATGCTCGCAATGCGCGCCCCAATTTTCTCTACCCACTCCAAATATTCTCCGCTCAAATCGTCATAGACTTTCTGTCCCGGCACGGGAGTAACAAACCAGGCAGCCCCCTGAAAGAGATCGGGATCAGCAAATTCGACGCCAGACTGTTCTTTTCCGGCCATGGGATGCGCGGCGAGAAAACGAACGGCGGTGCTTTTGCGGAAGACTGCCTTCGCTCGCTCCAAGACTTCTGCCTTGGTGCTGCCGACATCCGTGAGCAGAGTCTTAGGAGGCAGCGCAGGACCGAGTCGCTCGATCAAATCGATAATGCCGCTGACTGGTGTTGCGAGAACGATGATCTGGCTTCCGCGAACCGCGTCAGGGGGATTTGTGTGGCCGCTGTCAATCGTGCCCTTGCTCCGCGCACGCTCGAGAACAGGTGCTCGATCGCAGCCAATGATGCGTCCGGCGAACCGGTGCTTCTTGAGCGCCAGGGCGAGCGATCCGCCAATCAGGCCAGTGCCGATGATCGTAATTTGGCGAATGGGCATAAACCATTTTCAGCACAGAGACACAGAGGCACAGAGACGGCAAAGTATAGAGGCAAAGGGGCTGAAGGTTCCAGTGTCAAACCATTCTTTTTTCTTCTCTGTGCCTCTGTGTCTCTCTGGTGAGCTTTCTTCCAATGGTCAATCAAATCACGCGATCTTGCGGCCTACGGCGGGCGCGATCATGCGCAACTGATCCATCAATTCGGAAAATTGATCGGGATAGAGCGACTGAGCGCCATCCGATAGTGCTTTGTCGGGGTCATGATGCACTTCAATCAAAAGCACGTCCGCGCCAGCGGCTACGGACGCCCGCGCCATGGGCGCGACTTTGTCGCGAATTCCCGTGCCGTGCGACGGGTCCGAAGCCATGGGCAGGTGCGAGAGCTTATGAATGATCGGAATAGCCGATATGTCCAAAGTGTTTCGAGTGTAAGTCTCGAAGGTGCGAATGCCACGCTCGCAAAGAATTACATCGTAGTTTCCACCAGCCATGATGTACTCGGCGGAGAGGAGCAACTCCTCCAAAGTCGCAGCAATGCCACGTTTCAGCAGCACCGGCTTCTTGACTTTGCCCAACTCGCGCAGCAAATTGAAATTCTGCATGTTGCGCGCGCCCACCTGGAAGATGTCCACGAAAGGCAGCATAATGGCAATTTGCGAGATCTCCATGACCTCGCTGATCACCAGCAACCTGAAGCGGTCGCCTGCCTCGCGCAAGAGTTTTAGAGCCTCCAAACCGAGTCCCTGGAAAGAATAAGGAGAACTGCGGGGCTTGAAGGCGCCTCCACGAAGCGCGCGAGCCCCAGCTTTTGCCACGCGCTCGGCGGTGGCAAAAAGCTGATCGCGCGATTCCACCGAGCACGGGCCGGCCATCACAACGACTTGCTCGCCGCCGATTTTCAATCCGTTAGCAAACTCGACCACCGTGCCCTGCGGCCGGAAACTTCGTCCTGCAAGCTTGTAGGGTGCACTGATGCGGTGAACGTGTTCGACTCCAGACAAGACTTCGAGATTGCGAATATCAAAATCGACTCGCGCGCCGACTGCCGCCACCACGGTTTGGCGCGCTCCGGTCGATCGATGCACGGAGAAACCCATCCCAATCAGGTGTTCCACCACTTGCTGGATCTGGTCTTCCGTTGCCGATTCTTGCATTGCGACAATCATAGGAAGTCGTTGGTCGATGGTCGTTGGCCGTTAGTCTTTGGTTTTTCGCCAACGACCAGCGACCAATGACCGTTCAGTCATTCACCTCGGAATCCAACTCCGTATCACCCGGAACTTGGCTCGCTGCCCGCTGAGGTGCGATCTCCTCCTGCTGAATCTGGCGCATGATGTCCATGATGCGCTCGTAAATGCAGAGCAGATCGCGATCCGGCAACGGCCCTTGATTGAAGCTTCGCACATTGTCGAATACGGTCCGCTCACGATCCGGTTCATAGATGGGCATACCAATGCCGCGTTTCAATTTGCCGATTTCGTGGGCAGCCTGGGCTCGCTGGCTCAGCAACTCCACCAGTCGGCGGTCAAGTTCATCGATTTTCTTGCGCCAGTCGGAAATGTCCATAAAAGCTTACTTGGTCGTTGGTCGATACTCGTTGGTCGTTAGCTGTCCGCTTGTACTCAGCTTTGAGTGTTTCGTCATTGTACGAACGACCAACGACTATCGACCAACGACCAACTGTTTTATAAATTCTGCCACAGAAGCGGCTTCCTTGCCGGGATTACGTTCGATGGTCTCAACAATGGCGCTACCCACCACGGCAGCATCAGCGAATTCTCCCACTGCCGCGAATTGCTCGGCAGTGGAAATGCCGAAGCCGACGGCAATGGGCAACTTGGTGTACTTGCGGACGCGACGAACCAGTTCGCGCGCGTCGTCAGGCAAATGCTGGCGGGTTCCGGTTACGCCGGTGCGCAAGACCGCATAGACAAATCCGGCCGAAGCTTCTGCGATGCGCTTCAGTCGTTCGTCAGTGCTAGTGGGCGCCGCGAGGAATACAGTGGCCAATTCGTTTCGCCGCATTTCACGCAGGTAGTCGCCCGCTTCTTCCACGGGTAGATCCGTCAGCAGTGCTCCGTCAACTCCTGCATGGCGCGACACCTTGCAGAATTTTTCGAGACCCATACGCAGGATCGGATTCAAATACGAAAAGATGATCAGCCCGGTCGACTGTGCGTGCTGTCGTACCTCCGCAGCCAACTTCAGCACCTCGGGTAGTGTCGTAGCGTGCTGGAGAGCCCGCTGGCTGGCGCGCTGGATGACCGGGCCATCCGCAACCGGATCACTGAAGGGCACACCAAGTTCAATCACATCGGCACCCGCATTAATCGCAGCCATCACGACATCCCGCGTCGTTGCCAGGTCGGGATCGCCGCAGGTGACGTAGGCCACCAGCGAAGGACGAGTTGGGAAAGAAAGAGGCATGATTTGAAGAATCGACCTAGCAGTCCAGGTCCAGATTCTCCCTCAAGATTCCTATATCTTTATCTCCCCGCCCGGAGACATTCACGATCACGATTTCCGACTTTTTCATCCTGGGTGCGCGCTTGATCACTTCTGCCACTGCGTGCGCTGACTCGAGCGCCGGAATAATGCCCTCGGTCCGAGCTAGAAGGGTGCAAGCGTCGAGCGCTTCCGCATCGGAGGCTGAAACGTATTCCGCCCGGCCCGAATCGTAAAGCGCGGCGTGTTCCGGCCCGATCGAGGGATAGTCCAGCCCGGCTGAAACGGAATGTGTATTCGCCACCTGCCCCGCGGCGTTCTGCAGCAGGTAGGAATAAGTTCCTTGCAGCACGCCCGGCGAGCCGCCGCGAAAGCGGGAGGCGTGTTCGCCCAAGCCTTCGCCTCGTCCACCGGCTTCGACGCCGACGAAATTTACCCGCTTGTCCTTGATGAACTCATAAAAGATGCCAATGGAATTCGAGCCGCCGCCAACGCACGCAACGATCGCCGTAGGAAGCTTGCCTTCAGCTTTCAGGATCTGCGTGCGTGCTTCGCGGCCAATGACTCTATGAAAATCGCGCACCATCGTCGGATAGGGATGCGCCCCGAGCACGCTGCCCAGAAGGTAGTGCGTCGTACGTACGTTGGTGACCCAATCACGCATTGCCTCGTTGATCGCATCTTTCAGGGTGCGCGAACCAGAGTCTACGCCGCGCACTTCGGCTCCGAGCAACCGCATGCGAAACACGTTGAGTTCCTGGCGGCGCATGTCCTCGGTGCCCATGTACACTACGCATTCGAAACCGAGCAGCGCGCAGACCGTAGCCGTGGCGACGCCGTGTTGTCCGGCGCCGGTTTCGGCGATGATGCGGCGCTTGCCCATGCGTTCGGCCAGCAGCCCCTGCCCCAGGCAGTTGTTGATTTTGTGCGCGCCGGTGTGAAGAAGATCTTCACGCTTGAGATAAATCTTTGCGCCGCGAAGCTCTTGTGTGAGCCGGCGGGCGAAAAACAATGGCGTCGGCCGGCCGGCGTAGGTCCGCAGAAGTTCATCCAGACGCAGTCGGAATCCGCGGTCGAGTTTCGCCTTATCGTAAGCGCGCTCCAATTCCTCAAGCGCAGCCATCAGCGTCTCGGGTACGTAACGTCCTCCGTAGACACCGAAGCGTCCCTTGGCAGGAGCTTTGGTGGAATTTCTGTTCTTCACCAGAGTCGCGGTTGCCATCTTCCTATACGAGCCCCTCCGCTTGTCGAACGGCGGCGACAAACGCCCGGACCTTTTCTGCATCTTTCTTCCCCAGTCTCGATTCAACGCCCGAGGAAACGTCCACGCCCCAGGGATGTAAATGCGTTAACGCCTCCGAAACATTCTCAGGAGTGAGGCCGCCTGCAACCACCACATTAAATTTCATTCTCATCGCTGCCACGGCTGGTTCGGTTTGTTTCCAGTCGAAGGTCATACCCGTGCCACCCGGCTGTTCGCTCGTGCCGGAGTCGAGGAAAATGCCGCTGATGAAGTTTTCGGCGGTGTTGAACCATGCGAAATCCCTATATGCGTTCTCGTTAAAAAACCAACTCGCAGGCAGTGCGACATACTTTCTTGTTTGGGACAAGACTCTCTGCTCAGGCAGAGATTGATAGCGGTTTCGCGGATCAACGTGAAGTTGTATCGCAGTCAGGCCAACCCTCTCAGCCATACTTTCCATATGATCCGCGGATTCGTTCACAAAAACGCCCACCTTCTCGAGTTCCGACGGCAAAAGCTCCACGATCCTGCGCGCCGCGTCGGGATCAATGTTTCGCGGACTCTTTTCATAAAAGACGAATCCCAGGGCATCCGCGCCCGCTTCAGCTGCCGTAAGCGCATCCTCGAGATTCGTAATTCCACAAATCTTTACCCAGGTCATGAAAAGCAGTTCTCTGTCCCGGTTGCCAGTTCTCAGGTCCAGCTTCACTTTCTGATTGACTCATGAGACTCGCGTTCCGCGTCCGTCAGAAGCGTTCTTAACGCCTCACCGGGCGATTTCGCCTTCATCAAACATTCACCGATCAAGAATGCCTGATACCCAGACGCGCGTAAGCGGGCGATATCAGCTCCGCTGCGGATCCCGCTCTCCGCCACACGCAGAACGCTCTCGGGCAGCAAGTCTGCTAAGCGAAACGCTGCTTCGAGATCAACCTTGAAGGTTTTCAAGTCGCGGCTGTTGACGCCAATCAGTGTGCACCCGGCGTCCACGGCACGGTGCAATTCCTCTTCGTCATGCACCTCGCTCAAAACATCGAGACCGTGTTCGCTGGCCCGCGTTGCCAACATCTTCAATTCGGCTTGCGACAGCGCAGCGACAATCAGCAGAACAGCGTCAGCGGCGTTAGCTCGGGCTTCCAGCAACTGGAATTCGTCGACGATGAAATCCTTGCGCAGGCAGGGCAACTTTGTGCTCGTCGATGCACGTTGCAGATTTTCCAACGACCCCTGAAAAAATTTCGTGTCAGTCAACACCGACAAGGCTGCCGCGCCGGCACGTTCGAGTTCTAGCGCGAGACTTGCCGCATCGAACTCGGAACGGATGAGTCCGCGGGAGGGCGAGGCCCGCTTCAGTTCTGCGATTATGGCTATGCCGTCCCGGCTCGCCGATTCCAAACTGCAGCGAAAGCCACGCGGAACATGCTCCGCAGCCTTCCGGTCAAGTTGGCGCAGGTCCGCAATAGGCTTGGTTTCTGCGACCCTTCGCCGGGTTGCGGCAACGATCTGATCTAGGCTGGCAGCCATGTAAGTCGCAACAATTATACGGGAGGGGTATCGAATCCTATGTCAACGGCTCGTCAAAACAGAATCCAGCAAGCTAGGATGAAAGAAAGGAAGCCTTGGTGCCATCGAAGGGACTCGAACCCCCACACCCTTGCGGGTACATGGACCTGAACCATGCGCGTCTGCCAATTCCGCCACGATGGCAAAAAGTGATTCGATTGCGGGGCGACCCTTGCAGGCCACCTTTCAGGAGAGAACCACAGTAATATTCTACAGGGGCATCGCTGCCTGTCAAACCTGTCAGCCGTTGTCAGCATTCCGAAACGTCGGTTCCAAACCCGTGCGCCTTGAGTCGCAAAACTCGACCCAATCCTGAAGCCCGTAGTCCGAACCGCTACCCTTCCAACTTTGCCGTCATCGTGATGTTCGCCTTGAGTACTTTCGACACAGGGCAACCACTCTTGGCGTTCTCGGCAGCCTTCTGGAATGCGGCCTGGTCAGCATTGGGTACTCGCCCGACAACATCCAGATGAACGGCGGTGATCGTCCATCCAGAATCAAGTTTTTCCATGGTGAGCGTAGCTGTGGTCTCGATGCTGGAGGCCGTCAGATTGGCTCCGCCCAACTGCCCGGATAGCGCCATGGAGAAGCACCCGGCATGGGCCGCCGCAATCAACTCCTCGGGATTCGTGCCAGGGGTATTTTCGAAGCGTGTGCTAAAAGAATAGGGCGTGTTGTTCAGAACGCCGCTGGCCGACGATACGGCACCCTTGCCATCCTTCAGTCCGCCCTTCCAAACCGCGCTTGCCTTGCGTTGCATTTTTCTCTCCTCAAATTATGTAATCAATGCCTAGCCATTGTAGATCGAACCGAGGAAGGTGTCAGTTCGTCGAAAGCTCTTGCCCTGGGCATTTGGTCCGCGAGGATTGAAATGCTAGGCGCCGACGCCAAATGCGCATCCGGTTCGCTCAGTAGAAGTCGGAACAGCTCAGATAGAAACCGCAGCACGGACAACTCAGTTTGCAGCGATGCTCCTGCAGTTCAGTCGAACAGGTCGGGCAGAACCGCAAAGTTGCGCCACAATCGAAGGCAACCATGCCATTCGACCGCTTAGAAGGTTCGGAAGCTGTTGGACCAGCGGCGGGCTCGCTCATGCTCAAGGAAATTATCCGGAGAAACGACCGCCGCGCAATTACAGTTCGAGGTTCCTATGCAACCTTTGAGTCTTCGCCGAGTTTGACTTCATGATCCTTGACATCACGCTCGACGATTGGCACGTTGCTGCTCCAGGATTCCCCCACAATCCGCCACGCACCCAGGCGCCGCCAGGCCCGCAGGAATGTCCCGGCGTCGGCGATGGTTGTGTTTCGCAGTTCCATCGAAACGGAGTAGCGGCCCATTTCAATGGCCATGTCGCCCGAGTAGTCCACGCGTGTGGTCTCAAAGCGCAGATTCTGGTATCCCGCGTCGCCGTACTGCCGCAGCAAACGTTCGATCCCCTTCGATCCCTGCGACGACTCACGATGCGAAAGCATCAACACGCCATCGGAAGCGAACAACGCCGCCACCTGGTCATAGTTGCCGGTGTTGAATGCCGTGCAAAAGTCCTGGGTGAGTCCGCGAATAATTGACTCGACATCGAGCAGAGGGCTGGGTCCAGCAACGCTGCTACTGGGGGGCCGGTACATCGAACTACCTCCTGGGGGGAACAGGATACAAATTTCGCACATCGCAGACCAGCTCGACGAAGAGCCAATCGACGCATGAGCTGCATTGTAGCGCAAAAACCGGGCTGGAAAAGCTCGAAGTTTTCCTCTGCCCGCAGAGGCTTCAAAACAACACAGTTTGCCCGCTAGCGAAACTCCCAATCTTTCATACGTGGGATTATGATGATCTGGGCTGAGTTACCTGAAACTCGAACCCTCAGCAGAGGCGGCGACGATGATGTACTTCGAACAGTTTTACCTCGGCTGTCTGGCACACGCTTCCTACATATTGGTATCACGGGGCGAAGCTCTTGTGGTCGATCCTCAGCGAGATGTGGACATCTACTTGAAAGCCGCAGAGGAGCACGATGCAAAGATACTCCACATCTTTGAAACTCATCTGCACGCCGATTTCGTTTCCGGACATAAAGAACTTGCGGCGCGTACCGGAGCCACAATCTATATCGGGGCTCGCGCCAGCGCCAAGTTTCCTCACGTCGCTGTGCAGGATGGCTTCGAACTGCAAATAGGCGGGGTGCATCTCAAGGTGCTGGACACCCCGGGACACACGCCCGAAAGCATCTGCCTTCTAATCACGGATGAAGAAAAGTCGCCCGAGCCGTGGGCGGTGTTGACCGGCGACACGCTTTTCCTGGGCGATGTCGGACGACCGGATCTCTCGAAGACGCACTCACCAGCGCAGTTGGCAGCCTTGCTCTACGACAGCTTGCACCAACAACTGCTCACGCTCGCGGATGAAGTGCTCGTCTACCCGGCGCACGGAGCCGGCTCGCTCTGCGGACGCAACATGCGCGCCGAGCGCTCATCCACCATCGGTACGGAGCGGCTCACCAATTACGCGCTGCAGATAAAGAACAAGGAAGAGTTCATTCGCCAGTTGATCGCCAACTTGCCTTCGCGTCCCGAATACTTTCTGCAGGATGCCGAAATCAATCGCGAGGGCGCGACCCCGCTCTCCGACCTCCCCGAACTACCCTCGATTTCTGCTCCGGAGCTGACGTCCATGTTGGACGAGGGAGTAGTCGCACTCGACGTTCGGACAGGTGACGAGTTTGCTCAGGGACACGTACCCGGCTCGATCAACATTGCTTTGTCAGGACAGTTTGCCTCCTGGGCAGGAACGGTGCTGGGCTTGTCTGCGCGTCCGGTGCTGATCGCGGATTCTCCCGAACATCTATCAGAAGCGCGGCTTCGGTTGGCGCGAGTGGGCATTGAAGATGCGCGTGGATATTTGAACGGCGGCATCGGAGCCTGGAAACAAGCGGGATTCGTGCTCGCCGAGTTGCCTCAGATCACGGCGCAAACTTTGCTTGATCGCCTGCAAGCTCACGCGTGCCAAGTCCTGGATGTCCGCCGCGAAACCGAGTGGCACGCTGGGCACATCGAAGGCGCGGCCTGGTGGCCTCTCGACAATTTCAAGGTTTCTCCACCAGAGATCGACCGCGACCAGCTCATTGCGGTTCATTGCAAGAGCGGATATCGCAGCATGATCGCGTGCAGCCTGCTGCGGCGAGCCGGGTTCCAATACATCGCCAATGTGATCGGCGGCTTTGATGCCTGGCAACAGGCAGAGCTTCCGGTCCAGAATGAGACCGCAGTCGAAGCATGAACCGAGGTGGTTGCAAGGCCTCCCACGCTCAACGGACAGCGGCATGATCAGCTTGATGAATGGTTCGTGGGACGCGACCTCGGGTTCAAATACCTGAAGGGACATACGATGATCGTCGTCCCAGTTGACGGGCTAGCTCCAGAGTCCATCGCCCAGCTCCTGCAAAGCTCCCGACACGGCTTTTACAAGGGGGATGTGTGGGATGCATGCACCGCCGCGTTGTGGCAGGAGATAGGCAATCGCATGATCCAGCAATGGGAGCAAGGTGTCGCGCATTCGCTTAAGGCGGCCTGAGCAAACTGCCGGCTCTTCTAAGTCAACTCTGCTCCTGCGCCCCCACGGCGCGGGACACGCTCGCAACCGTATCGGAGGCTTCGGCTGTTGTCCCAATTGGCTGAGGATCGCTCCACTGCCTCAGATTCTGTTGTTAAGAATCATGACTCTATCCATTCAAGCGCAATCTTACAGCCTTGGGTCCCCCGGCTCACTCTCCAAAGCTAGGACGCCAAAAACGCACTCGTGAACTCGGCGGAGGGGTTCTTTGTGTACGAATCGCTCCAGTGCTTCCAGTCCCAGGGCGAACTCACGAAGGGCAAGCGATCGTTTTGTGCCGAGGCCCCGGCTCTTGAGGCGCTCTAAATTTTCGGGCAACGTGTATTCCGGCCCGTAGATAATCCGGAGGTATTCTCGTCCTCGAACTTTAACGGCAGGTTGCGCCAGCCCTTTCCGTCCCTTCGTTACAAACTCCAACGGCTTTACGACCATACCCTCGCCGCCGCTTGCCGTCAGTTCTTCCCACCACTGGATTCCTTTCTCTTGATCCGCTTTGTCGGTGAGATCCACAACTCGGAATGGCGTCGCGAGCAACAGATCAGGATCAGCGTCGCAGATTCTGGCAAGTGTCTCCATATGCCACACATGGTCATGCGCGGTGTGCACGCCTGACTCGCTCGCGAGTACGTGAAAAGGAGCGAGCTTCAGACCGGCCAGAGATTCTACAGGCCAACAATATCGGCGATATGCCTCGACATAAAGGTGAGCAGCTTCTTCCCGCTGCGGGAATCGTTCTGCCAGAGCGGCGATTTCAGGATTGCCCGCCGCCGCTCTCAAAGCGGTGATGGCCGCGGGCAAGGCGGCTCTCGCCGCTGCACCGGTTGGAGCATATTGCTGTCGCAGCAACTCTTGTGCTTTCGCCGACCATGGCATCAATTCGCAGTCAAGACAAACCCAATCGGTTTTCAGACTCTCCCAGATGTCGGCCGTCTCCACTGCATGGCGAACTCGCTCCAAGAACTGAGATTCCAACGTCGTGTCGGTGAAGAACCGCCGTCCTGTTCGTGTGTAGCAGGCTCCGGATTCTCCTTCCATAATCCCGAACCGCTTCCGGGCAGAATCTGCATCACGGCAGATCACAACTATCGCACGCGACCCCATGTGCTTCTGTTCGCAAACGACCTTGTGCACGCCTTCGTGCAGGTAGTATGCGAAGGCGTCCTCGGGGTGTTCAAGCAATCCGTCGCGCCTACTGGTCTCGCATGGAGACATCGTGGGTGGCAGGTAGATGAGCCATTTTGGATTCGAGGCAAATCGGCTCATCACCTCCAACGCGGTGATGGCGTTCTCTTCGCGAATTGTGATGGTTCGGTTTAGGCGTGTGTTGATGATGCGTTTGCCGATTACATCCTCGATGTCCAGCAGATCATCCAGTCGCTGTTGGGCGGTCAGCGCGGGCGCACTCGTTGCTTCGGCCAGGAACGGTTTTACCGATTCGTAATAGGTGTGCAGCGCTGGCACCGACACGAGTTCACGTTCGGGGTAGCGCAGTGCGGTCAGTTTGCCCCCGAACACGCACCCGGTGTCTATATTGATCGTGCGGTTTAGCCATTCGGGCTCTGCTATTGGCGTATGCCCGTAAACGACCATGGCGGTGCCTCGATATTCGGCGGCCCAGTTGTAACGTACGGGGAGGCCGTAATCGTCAGTTTCTCCCGTTGTCTCGCCGTAAAGAGCAAAATCGCGTACCTTGCCCGATCCACGCCCCTGCATTTCCTCCTTCATGCCGGCGTGTGCGACCACAAGTCTCCCATCGTCGAACACGTAGTGGCTGACCAGGTCGTCGAGAAACTTGATCACAGCTTGCTTGAACTCGGGGCTTTCTTTGTCGAGCTGCTGAACTGAGTCGGCGAGCCCGTGCGTCATCTGTACATCGCGGCCTTTTAGTTTCTTCATCAACTTCATGTCGTGGTTTCCGGGAACACACAATGCCGTTCCTTCAGCAACCATTCTCATGACCAGACGTAAAACGTCAGGAATCTTGGGC
>Ga0222749_10001172_pt1 | contig 13721 bp, 12 predicted proteins | sample IncBWH2Mmetat_FD_197234 | JGI IMG/M metagenome (GOLD analysis project Ga0222749, IMG submission 197234) | Metatranscriptome of lab incubated forest soil microbial communities from Barre Woods Harvard Forest LTER site, Petersham... | ecosystem: Environmental > Terrestrial > Soil > Temperate... | reverse complement strand
TCCTGGAAAGGCCCCAGCGGTCGACGGCGATCGCGTCCGACCCGTTGGCCCATCCTTTCGCCAGCGCCTCGGCGGCCTCTTTCAGGAGCGGCTGTGCGGCATCGAAGCGCTCGCGGAGCTTGAGTTCGTCAGCGCTGAAGAGCATTCGCGAGTGTCGATCGAGCTTGACCCGGGCCAGGAGCGCCCATCCGGGTGAGAAGTCGGATTCAAGGCGCGTCGCTTCGCGGAGATCCGCTTCGGATCCGGTCAGGTCTCCGAGATCGAGCTTCTCCCGCGCGCGGACATAGAACCCCTGGGGCTGGTCGGGATGGCGGGCAATGTATCCCCCCACTTTCCCGATCGCTTTCTCGAGCTCGCGGCGTATGTCGACGGGCTTGCGGAAGGGTTGCCGCGTCCATTCCTTCGCGACGGCCGCCTCCGACCAGAGCGACCCAAGTTCCTTGAGAGCCTGCTCACGTGCATCGGCCGCCCGTTTCTCCCGTTCCCGGTGTCCTTTCTCGATCAAGAGCTTGGGGATGAGGATCGAGGCCGTCAGCGCGACCGCCGCGATTCCCGCGGCCGCCACCGAAACGATCCCCTTCCTCCGGGTGACGTACTTCAAGACCCGGTACCCCGCCGACGGAGGATGGGCTAGGATCGCCTCGCCTTCGAGCCAGTGCCCGAGATCCTCCGCGAGCTCCCTCGCGGTGGCGTAGCGCCGGGTGGGATCCTTCTCGAGGCATTTCATGACGATCGTCTCTAGATCCCTGTCGATCTTCGGGTTGAGTTTTCGGAGCGGGGGCGGCTCCTCTTCCACGACCTTCTTGAGAAGGAGATACACGTCCCTGGCCACGAAGGGCTGTCGGTCGGCGAGCAGCTCGTAGAGCGTCGCTCCGAGGGAGTAGAGATCGCTTCGCTCGGTGACCTGGGCGGTGTCGCCGCGCGCCTGTTCGGGCGGCATGTAGGCGGGCGTTCCCAGGATCGCTCCGGCAATCGATAGCGAGGAATCGAGTGCCGTCTGCTTGGCCAACCCGAAATCCATGACGTAGACCCGCGGCTTGCCGCCGGCCACCGGCGTCTCCACCATCAGATTGGCTGGCTTGAGGTCCCGGTGGACCACGCCCTGTTCATGCGCACACTGCACCGCCAGGGCCGCGTCCCGCACGAGCTCCACCAGCGCACGGAGTCGGTCGCGCGGGAATTTCGCGAAGGTCTGGCCGGCGACGAACTGCATCGCGATAAACGGCGTTCCGTTGATTTCACCCACTTCGTAAACGGACGCGATATGCGGATGGGAGAGGCGGGCTGCGGTCTGGGCCTCGCGCTGGAACCGGGCCAGCTCGGCGGGCTCGTCGTGCTTCAGGAACTTGAGGGCGACCCAGCGCGCCAGATTGAGGTCCCACGCGCGCCAGACGTCGCCCATGCCGCCGGTTCCCACTCGTGAGACTCGGACGTACCGGCCCATTCGATTGGAGGGATCGGCCTCGGCGGCCTCGACCTCCGGAGGACGCTCGGTGGACTTGTTCCGCGCGCTCTCGCGATGGGCGGTCGAGGGGCTAGACTGGCGGAGCGTGGCCTCGGCCTGGCCCGAGGTGAGGTAGCCGCGGCGAAGGAGAATCTCACCCAGGCGGGGAAGCGGGGTGACGCCTTCGTCCCGAAGACGGACGAGAAGCGACAGGCACTCCTGGAGTTTTTCCCTGCTGCACAGCCCCTGGGACAGGACAAGCTGGGCGAAAAGAAGGTCTTCCGGCGGAGGGGAGGACCGAGGAGTCTCCATGGTTCATGGGGAGTATACCTCATCCCCGGGATATTGATTTTGGAAGGTGGACGGCGGGATCCACCCGTATGGATGGAGCGGCCAATACCGGCGCAAAACCCGTGTCCCGATTCCCGGGCGGGCTTGAGCAGCTCCGCGGTGTTCCTTCGGCGCTCCGGGGCAGAGATCCATCCGCTCCTGGCGCCGGGGGGAGGGACCTTGAAAAAGAATTCTCAGCCGTCGGGAATTCTCGGGTATAATGGGTACGCGGGGCCAGCAGTGTTTGGGGGGCCCCGAGGTTTGAGTGAGAGAGGAGAGAGGGATGAAACACTTCACATTCGCTACGTTCCTGGGTGTCCTTGCGTTCCAAGCCGGTTGCGTCGCCCCCAACCCCGCCCCGATGTTCGAAGCCGAGGCGAATCGCACGCTCAAGTTTCCCGAGGTCCTGTCACAACCCGGTACCCAAGCGAAGATCCAGCTCCCGGGCCCGTGCATGATCCTGGTATGGAGGACGGAAATCGGATTCGGTGCGACCGATCTTCAGTGCAATCACTGCTCTCACGAGCTCGTCTTCGACGCCAAGACTCAGCGGCTCGTCTGCCCCATGGGCATCTGCTATCGCCTGGACGGTTCGTACCTCAGCGGACCTCTGCCTGACGGGAGGAAGCTCCAGCCGCTGCGGTCGTACATCGTCGAGCTCGAGAACGGACGCCTCAAGATCCTGGGATAGGCCTCCCACGCCCTCGCGGCGCCCCGCCCCCCGGAGCGGAAGGGACAGCCGGGGAGTCATGGTTGAGGGACGTCCCCCTTCCGGCGCGTGATCCGCGGTAGGCACGCCTTCGGAAGGGTGCCGGCGGGTTTTAGTCCCGGTCTCGGAACGGGTCCGGACCTCTCGATCAGGTGAGGTTCGGAAGAGGCCCCCCCTCGCAGTGGGCCGGGTTTCCGAATTTCTCAAGCGGGAATCCGAAGCCGTTCGCCAGCGACACGAGCAGCCGGTTGTGAGGGGCCTGCTTGAACTTGAGCGACCGACCCATCTTGAATCCGAGGCCTCCGCCGACCAGGAGGAAGGGGATGTTGTTGAGGGTGTGAGAGTTTCCCTGGCCCAGTTCGTTTGTCCAGACGATCGTCGTGTGATCGAGCATGCTCCCCTCGGCGCCCGGCTCGGGCATCTCGGCGAGCTTCTTGACCATGTAGGCCAGCTCGCCGCAGAACCACTTGTTGATCTTGGTCAGCTGCTCCTGTGAGTCCTTGTCGTTGTCTGGCTTGTGGGACAGCTCGTGGTGCCGTTCGTCGACGCCGATCCATTTCATGCGCGCCTGTCCGACCGAGTTCGTGTACTGGAGTGTCGCAATCCGCGTGAAATCCGCGGCGAAACTGTGGACGAGAAGGTCGATCTGCATCCGGCTCTGGCGGGGGAGGTTCTCGTTGCCCTCCTTGACTCCGGGCTCGAGCTGGGGAGCGGCCGGGCCGTCCGTCCGAGCCTTTTCCGCCTTAAGCTGCTCCTCCATCTCGCGAACAAAGGCCGCGTGCTCCTCGAGGAGCCGGCGGTCCTCCGCCCCCACTTTCGCGCGCACTTGGTCCAGGTCCTGCTTCACGCCATCCAGGACGCTCTTGAGGGTCTCCTGGTCCTTCACCCGTCCGTAAAGCTTGCTGAACATCTGATAGGGGTCGCTGATGGGCGCGATCGGCTTGTTCGGTCCCGTGTAGACCATCCGGGTCCACGTGTCGGCGCGCTCGGGGACCTGGACTCCGAATTCCAGCGAACCGAACCGGGTCCGAGTCGCCTCGTCGGCCTGGAGGCGGTTCCGGATTTCCTGGTCGATGGATAGGCCGCTCGCCCAGCCCGCCGGGGTGTGCGAGCCGCCCTGGATGTTTCCGGGATAAAGCTCGATGCCCGTCAGCAAGCAGCCGATGCCGCGCATGTGGCTGTCGCCGTCCCCCTTCACCTTGTCGCATACGCCGTGGAGGAAAAGGAGCTTGTCCTTGAACGGCTCCAGCGGGGTGACGCTCTCCTTCAGCGTGAAGGTCCCGCCCTCCTCGGACGGCCAGAAGGTCGGCGGAATAACGCCGTTGGGGCTGAACATGACGACCAGCCGCTGCTTGGCCTTGCGACGGGGGCTCGCGTTCGCCAATCCGGGGAGGCCCGTGACGAAGGGGACGGCGGCGGCGCCGATCCCGAGGTCTCGGATGAATTCGCGGCGGGTGCGGATCGTGCTCATGGGCTTTTCCCCTTCGTGTTCGGGTCGCCGGCGAAGGCCGAGGACGCCACCATTTCGGCCACCAGCTTCCGGATGCTGTAGCCGCTTTTTGCAAAGGACTCGCGGAGGAGCTCGGGTCGGTCCGCGCCGTAGGCGCGGAGCGGCTGCTTGACGAGAGCGTGGAACAGATGCTCGATGAAGGCGGCCTGGGTCTCCTCGCTCCGGGCGAGGTATTCCCCCAGGTCCCGGGCCCCGTTGAACTTCACCGACTCGCCCGCCGGGGTCGAATACGAGCCGGTGGCGTCGACGGGCTTGTTCTTCTCCACGTCCCGGAAGCGGCCGATGGCGTCGTAGTGCTCCAGCGAGAATCCGAGGGGGTTGATCATCGAGTGGCACGACTGGCAGGCCTGCGACCGGGTCTGAAGCGCGGTGCGCTCGCGGGTGGTCAGTTCGGGCTGCAGCTCGGGGTCGATCGGCGTCACCGCATCCGGCGGGGGCCTGAGGCGCTTCCCGAGAAGGCTGCGGGCGAGGAAGACCCCCCGGTGGATCGGCGAGCTCGCGGAGTTCGTGGCGAATCCCGCCATGAGGAGCGGGTGGGTGAGAACCCCCGCCTGCCGGTCCGCTCCGAGCACGACCCTCTGGAACGGGGCATCCTCGGCGAGATCGGCTCCGTACAGCTTCGCCAGCCGGCCGTTCAGCGGGATCGCCTCGGAGAGCAGGAGCTGCCGGAAGTCGGAGGCGTCGCTCCAGGTCACCTCGTCGAGAAAGAGGTCGAGCGAGGTCCGGAGGTCGGAGAGGACATCGTCGCTGAATCCGGGGAACTGTTTCGGATCCTTGGCCTGCTCGCGGATCCGGTCGAGCTGCAGCCAGTGGTGGAAGAATTCCCGGACCTTGGACCGCGTCCGCAGGTCGGGCAGCATCCGCTGGATCTCCTTCGCGACGCCATCCGCGGTGGCCAGCCCGCCCTTCCGGGCGGCGTCCATTAGCTCGGCGTCCGGAAGCGAATCCCAGAGTGCGAGCGAGATTCGCGAGGCGACATCGAACGAGTCGCGCGAATTGACGTCGGCATAGAGGAAGCGGGGGGACAGGAGGACCAAGAGGAGGCACTTCTTGAGCGCCAATTCCGGATCGGAATCGCCTTCAAAGTGACGGTCGATGAAGAATTTCGACTGATCGGGCGTGAGGGGGCGGCGAAAGGCGCGCTCGGCGAACTTGCGGCCGAATTCCCGGAACCGCTCCCTGGAATCCGTCGCACCGGGCTTCCGCCCCGAGAGCCGCTCTAGATGCGCTCCGATCCAGGCGGCCGTGTCGAGCGCGGAGTACGTGGAGGCTTCGTCCCAGGCCTTCGAGATCGAAGTCCCTCGCTCGTAGCCCATGCTCCGGTCATCGGGGGGAAACGGGGTCTTCAGGACGAACGTCTCGGGGAACCGGCCCGGGGAGAGATTCCTCTCGGGAATGATCTCCTCCGTGTGATGGGGTCGTTTCCATTTGAGTGCGGCCGATACGGTCCTTTCATTCTTGGCCTTGAAGACCTCCGCCTTGAGCGGGTAGACGCGGCCGCCCAGAAGGGTGATGGTTTCGGCATGCCGCTTTCCGTCGCCCGAACGGACCCACGCGTCGACCAGGGTCCGATCCAGGTCGTTGAGCCAGAGCCGCGCGCCATTGGCCGTCTCGAGGTTGAATTCGTACTCGCCGGTGTCGGGGGCGAGGACGGCGCCCGTCCAGCGGAAGAATTGCTCCTCGCCGTTGAGCTTGTCGGAGGGCGGCGGGAAATCCGGCCCCAGATTGACGACCGGCTCGACCCGGTCGATCACGCGTTTGTCGTTCTGGGCGCGCTTGCTGTTGAAGTACTCCCCGCGCAGGCCACGCTTGTCGTCCCATTTGCCCGCCTCGGCGAAGCTCCCGACGAGGTCGGCCAGTGCGTTCCGGTACTGAAGTACGGTGAGCCGGGCGAGCTCGACCCGGGGCGGCTTGTTCCGGGCCTGGGCGGCCGGTGAGTAGAAGGCATTGTAGATGTACTCGGCGACCCTCCTTGACTCCTCCGCGGAGCATTTCTTCGGGGCATCCTTGGGCATGTTCTTCTCGATCCAAGGGGCGAGTTTGTCCAGGGGCCGGTGGCCGACGAGCGGTTCGGGGTTGTCCTTGGACCCCTCGCCGCCCGGGCCGTGGCAGTTGGCGCAGAGCTGGCGGTAGATCTGTTCGCCGGTGCGATCATCGGCGGCGACGAGCGAAAGGGCCGTCAAGAGGAGTGCCATGGTTACTTACTATTCGTTGGATGGGGCGGGGAGTTGAGTTCTTCCAGAGAATTCACCTTCGGGGGCACCCCAATAGATGGTCGTTGACGAGGCCAGCCGCCTGCATGTAGGCGTAGCAGATCGTCGAGCCGACAAAGGTGAATCCGCGGGCCTTCAGGTCGAGGCTCATGGCGTCGGACTCCGGGCTTCGAGACGGCAGCTCCTTCAGGCTTTTCCTCCGGGTGCGAATCGGACGGCCCCCCGTAAACCGCCAGATGAAGGAGTCGAATGTGCCGAACTCCTTCTGGATCAACAGGAAGAGGCGGGCATTTCGGATGGTCCCTTCGATCTTCAGGCGGTTCCGGATGATCCCAGCGTCGGCCATCAACCTCTGGACCTCCCGGGGGGTATATCGGGCGATCCGCCGGGGGTTGAACCGGTTGAAGGCCTTTCGGAAGTTCTCGCGCTTGTGGAGGACCGTCCTCCAGCTGAGGCCCGCCTGGAACGCGTCCAGCACGAGGTACTCGAAATGCCTCCGGTCGTCGTGCGCGGGCACCCCCCATTCAAGATCGTGGTACCGGTCCATGAGCGGGTCATCGCCGCTGGGCCAGCACCGGCGTTCCATGATGGAATAGAGTACCAAGGCGTTTCCGCTACGTATAGGATGTAAGCCCTCCGAGGAGCAGATATGAAGCGAATCATGCTGGCGGTGGTGGTGGCAAGCCTGGGCGGCCTGGCCTTCTCGCGGCCGCCGTCGGACACGTGGACGGAATTCCGCGGAACCGGCGGGACCGGCCATGCGGAGGCCACCGGCCTGCCCCGGGACTGGAGCGAGAGCCAGAACGTCGTCTGGAAGACCCCGATCCACGGAAAGGGGTATTCCTCTCCGGTCGTGTGGGGAAAGCAGATCTGGCTCACCACCGGGACATCGAACGGAAAGGAACTCTCGGTCCTCTGCATCGATCGGGAAAGCGGAAAGGTTCTCGTGGATCACAAGCTGTTCGATGTCCCGAAACCCGATCCCAAGTGGGAGCAGTACAACAGCTACGCCTCCCCCAGCCCCGTCATCGAGGAGGGGAAGGTCTATCTGCACTTCGGGTGTTACGGGACGGTGTGCCTGGACACGAAGGCGGGGAAGGTCCTGTGGGCCCGGCAGGACCTCGCCTGTGACCACTGGCGGGGTGCGGGATCGTCCCCGATTCTCTTCCAGAATCTCCTCATCCTTCATTTCGACGGGTATGACGTCCAGTACGTGGTGGCCCTGGACAAGAAGTCGGGCAAGACGGTCTGGAAGGCGGACCGGACCCATGACAAGGAGACGACCGATGGAGACCAGAGGAAGGCGTTCACGACGCCCACCATCATCGAGGTCGGAGGCAAACCCCAGATGATCAGCGTCGCATCGAAAGGGGTGATGTCGATCGATCCGATGACGGGGAAGGAGATCTGGAGAGTCAAGTTTCCGGGCCACTCCCCGGCATGTCGTCCGCTCTTCGGACACGGGCTGGTCTACGTCACCACGGGGGCCGGGAAGGAGCTTCTCGCGATCAAGCCGGACGGAACCGGGGACGTGACCTCCACGCACGTGGCCTGGAAGACGAACAAGGGCGTTGGACACAAGCCTTCACCGATCCTGGTCGAGGATCTCCTTTTTCTCGTGGATGACGGGGGCGTGGCGACCTGCATCGACGCCAAGACCGGCCAGCAGGCCTGGCAGCAGCGCATCGGCGGCAAGGGCTACTCCGCATCACCGCTCTACGCGGACGGCGCCGTCTACTTCTTCGCGGATGACGGTGTCGCGATTGCGGTCCAGGCGGGACGAGAAATGAAGGAACTGGGCAAGGGTCAGCTCGAGGGGGGGAAGTTCTTCAAGGCCACCCCAGCCATCGTGGGAAACGCCATCTTCCTCAGGACCGACACCCACCTCTACCGGATCGAGAAGCGCTGAGCGGCGTTCGCGGTTCGCCCGCCCTCAGCGCTCCTCAAAGTACTTGAGTCCCGAGCCGTAGTGGAGCATGTTGTACGGGGGGACGACGTCGATCGGCCGGCGCGTCTCCACAAGCTCGACCGCGATTCCGTAGGTCCAGGGGTAGGCGTCGAGCTTGATCTCCCGGGAGACGTATTCCATCTTGTTTCCCCAGGCGCGGCCGAGGCCCACCACGTCGAATTGCACGAACGACTTCTTCGCGCGATCGAAGCGCGCGTAGCCCAACACCCGGACCTCCGAGCCACGCGTATTCTTGCCCTCGCGCATCGTGTCGTCCTGCTCCTTCCCGAGTTTCGCGAATCCGTCCAGGCGAAGAGCGATTGATTCGGTTGAGGCGGCTTCCACGGTCAGGGTCATCGCGGTCTCCCGGGCGGGGAGGGCGTTGACGCTGCCCTCCATGTAGTCGATGCCGATCGTGGAGAAGAAACGCTTCTGGATCGGTGGCGCGACATCCCGCCGGTCGCCCTTCCTGGGTTCCTCGGGGACGAGGGATTTCCACTCGGGTCCGGTAAGCCACAGCATGTCGCTCTGAGTCTCCACGGGCCAGCGGTCGGGATTCTGGCGGTAGTACCACTCCTTCGATCGGACGATCTTCCCTGACTCATCGGGATGGAGGTAGATGCAGTGCCCCCTGAGGATGAGCCCGTCCACGGGGGGTTGGGGGAGTGGTCGTTTGGGGGGAGCGACTTCGGCGGGAACCTCGAGTTTGGGCTTGCGTTCCTCCTCGGGGAGGGCGTTGAACTCGTCAAGCACCTTTGCCAGCTCCTTCTCACGCATCCGGAGATGGTCGCCCTGGCCCAGGACGCGGCCGCCCGCGGTGGCGACCACCAGGTGATTCCCGCCCGCCTTGATCCTCTGGCAGAAATCCAGTTCGTCGCCCGCGCCCCGGAAATAGGTGTCCAGCGCGACGGGGATGAAGTGCTTCATGATGTACAGGGGCTCGACCTGCGACCCGGTGAACCACCGGGCCCGGTTCGAAGTGCAGGCCCCTCAGGTCCTGGCCAGCGGGCTTCCGTCGGCGGCGGTGAAAACGACGAGCGGCTTGCCCTCGGCCGCGGCCTTCTGGCGCGCGCCGCGGATGCTGGTCAGCCATTCGATGTCGCGCCACGGGCTCTCGCCGGCCTGGGGCCGGATCTCGTCACGGAGCCGATTGAAGTCGGCCGGGGCGATATCGGGTGGTCCCTGCTGGATACCCGCAAGCAAAAGGAGGGCGGTCAGGTGCTTCATGGGTCCCTCACCGTTCAATACCTGGATTGTCGCTCTCGGGGTCATTGTGACATGGATTCCGGGGATTCGGACTTGACGACAGAGGACGGGCCCCTTATTCTCCGGTTCGATGCACATTCAGGACATCCTCGCGGCCCACCCGACGACGTTCTCGTTCGAGTTCTTTCCGCCGAAGACCGCGGGCACCTCGGAAAAGCTCTTCCAGACGATCGCCCTCCTCGAGGAGCTCAAGCCGTCGTTCGTCGACGTGACCTACGGGGCCGGGGGCGGGACGCGCGACCTGACGAACGATCTTGTGCTCCGGCTCCGCCGGGAGACCCGGCTGGACGCCATTCCCCACCTGACCTGCGTTTGCCACGCCCTCAAGGAGGTCGAGGAGATCGTCGAACAGTGGGCCTCGAAGGGGGTTTCGAACATCCTGGCGCTCTCGGGCGATCCCCCGGCCGATCGGCCCGGATGGGATCGTTCGAGGGATGCGTTCCGATACGCCGCGGATCTTGTCGGCCATCTCAAGGCGTTCAATTCCAAAGGACGCCACCCCGACCGGAGGGGGTTCGGAATCGGGGTGGCGGGTTTCCCGGAAGGCCACCCGGCCACCCCCAACCGTCTCCTCGAACTTCAGTTCTTGAAGGCGAAGGTGGACGCCGGAGCCGACTACATCGTCACGCAGCTCTTCTTCGACAACCACGACTTCTACGATTTCCGCGACCGGTGCGAGCTGGTGGGCATCAAGGTCCCGATCCTGGCGGGGATCATGCCGATCACCTCGGAGAAGGGGATGCGAAGAATGGCGGAACTCGCCGCGGGTTCGCGATTCCCGGCGGGTCTCCTTCGATCCCTGGATCGCTGCGGGGGGGATCTCGAGGCCGTCAAACGCGTGGGGATCCACTGGGCGACCGAACAATGCCGGGATCTTCTGGACCACAAGGTGCGCGGGCTTCACTTCTACACGCTCAACCAGTCCGATGCCACCCGGCAGATCTACGAGAACCTGGGAATCGCCTCTCCCCGAAAGTCCTGAGCCGCGGGGCCCCTTTCGGGTGTACAATACCCAGGGGTGAGTGGATGCTGAACCTGTTTGGCAAGCCGGCCGGAGAACAGCCCGCCGATTGGGCGCCGCTTTCCCGCCGGAGCTTCCTGAAGGTCGGCGGGATGGCCGCCGGAGGCTTGGCCCTCTCCCAGCTCCTCGCCTTGGAGGCCCGGGCGGGCACCGGAAGCAGCCACAAGGCGATCATCAACATCTACCTGCCCGGCGGCCCCTCCCATCTGGACACCTTCGACCTGAAGCCGGATTCGCCGTCTGAAATCCGAGGCGATTTCCGCCCCATCTCGACCAACGTGCCGGGCATCCAGATCTGCGAACTCTTCCCGCGCATGGCCAAGATGATGGACAAGTTCGTCATCATCCGGTCCGTCGTCGGGTCCGAAGGGGCGCACGACCTCTACCAGTGCATGACCGGCCGGCCTCGCAAGGAGCAGCCGATCGCGGGAGGGTGGCCCAGCATGGGGGCCTTCATCTCCCGGCTCCAGGGGAGCGTCAACACGACGCCTCCCAACGTCGGCCTCATGTATCCCACGGGCAACCGTACCTGGGGGGAGCCTGGCAAGCCGGGGTTCCTCGGCCTCAAGCATTCCACCATGAACCTGGTGGGGAAGGACACCTCGAGCAAACCCGAGGGGCTCGCGCTCCAGGGGATTTCCCTCGAGCGTCTGCAGGACCGCCGCGCCCTCCTGAAAGCGGTGGACACCTTCCGTCGCGAGTGCGACGCGACCGGCGCGATGGACGGCATGGACGAGTACGGCCAGCAGGCCATGGGCATCCTCAGCACCTCGAACCTTTCCGACGCTCTCGACCTCTCCAAGGAGGATCCCCGGATCGTGGAGCGGTACGGACCCAATGACCCGACCTTCCAGCGCGACGGGTCTCCGCGCATGATCCAGAATCTGCTCGTGGCCCGGCGGCTGGTCGAGGCCGGGGCCCGGGTCGTTTCGCTCAATTACAGCCGCTGGGACTGGCACGGCGGCGACGGTATGAACTTCCCGATGTCGCAGATCGAGTTCCCCATGCTCGACCGGGGCCTCACCGCCCTCGTCTCCGACCTTCACGAACGGGGCATGGACAAGGACGTCTCGATCGTCATGTGGGGCGAGTTCGGCCGGACCCCCAAGATCAACAAGTCCAACAGCCGTGACCACTGGCCGCAGGTCACCTTCGCGGTGATGGCGGGCGGAGGGATGAAGACGGGACAGGTCATCGGCGCGACCAACCGGCTGGGCGAGCACGTCACCGAACGGCCCGTGACGTTCCAGGAAGTCTTCGCCACCCTGTACCACAACATCGGGATTGACGTGCGCCACGCCACCATCGAGGACACCCAGGGCCGCCCCCAGTACCTCGTGGATTCGGGCGTCGAGCCCATCCGCGAGCTGATCTAGGCCCCAGGGCACGCGCGAGCGCCTCTCCCCGGCATCTCCGACCCCCTGGACTCCCGGGGCTCCTTCATGTCCCTTCGAGGCGGGGGGCGCTCAGGATCTCGGCCGGGGCGAGCTCGGGGGGCCCGGGCTACGTCCGGACCGGGGGCCATGAAGAAGGGCGACCGCCCCTATTCAAACTGCCGGCGGGTCTCGTCCATGATGCGCGCCCCCTCCAGGAGAAGGCGGATGGTGGGGAGGTTCACCTCGTCCCGGTTGTCGACGGGGACCGTCCGGAATTCGAACTTGCCCTGGGTGCGGCCCATGATGTCATAGATGAGCTCCGCATTGCAGGGCTGGGGGCGGTTGTCGATCCGGGCGCGGACCACGCGGCCATTGTCGAAATAAAGGCGTACCTTCTCCCGCTCGGGCTCGAGGATGAGGACGAGCATCCCGGTCTTCTGCTCCATGTCGATGAGGCTCATGAGCGACGGCACGCCGATCTGGGTCAGCTGACCCCGGAAGGCGGTGAGGACGGCGGGAGAGGAGAAATCCTCCGACACCGGCCCCTTGGGCCGGAAGGTGGTCTCCATCTTTTCGCGAAGACGGATCGCGACGGCGACGCGGACCTCGAGTTCCCGGCCGTCGATCGGTTTGGGGAGGAAGTCGTCGGATCCCAGAGTGAATCCATTCACCTTGTCGAGGACCGACTCCCTGCTGGCCAGAAAGAGGATTGGAATGAGCGTGGTCGCGGGCCGGGTACGAAGCGAGCGGACGAACGTGGTCAGGTCGAGCCTCGGCACGTCGGGCGACAGAAGGATGAGCTCGGGCTTTACGGTGGACGCCTTCTCGAGTCCCTCGTCGGGGTGCTTGGCGTGGGCGATCTCGAACTTTTCAGGCAGGAGGGCGGCCGACACCGCACGGCGGGTCGCGTCGTCCGGATCCACCAGGAGAATGCGCGTCAGGCCCACCGGCCAGAGGTTATCGCATGCGTGAAAGCGGGTCAATGAGAGATTGGAGCCTCCCCGAACGTTATATACCTAGGACGCGATGAGAACATTCCCCCTGGCGCTCCTGGTCCTGGCGGTGGTCGCGGCGTCGCCCGTCCAGAACGGGCCGCCCATCAACGCGATGTGTCCGATCAAGCCCAACCAGAAGGCCCGCGCTTCGATCACCGCCGTCTACAAGGGTCAGGTCATCGGGTTCTGCTGAGGCAGCTGTCCGGCGCGGTTCGCGTCCGATCCGAGGGGCTACGCCAAGAGCATCCCCGAATTCAAGTTCCCCGACGAAAAGCCCGGGCCCTGCGGCTGCGAGAAGATCTCCAAAGGTTGGTACTGCGTCGAGGACAAGAAGGATCTCGAGGAGAAGGACCTCAAGAACGGCGCCTGCCCCATGTGCGAGAAGAAGCCCGTGAAGACCGACTACTGCGTGAAGACGGTGCAGGGCCAGAAACTGCCGGACCGGGCGCGCGTGACCTACGAATGCCCGGCCTGCGGGGAGAAGGCCGAACTCGAGGCCGAGTTCAAGCACAAGGACGATTGCAAGAAGAAGGGCGGGACGCTCAAGAAGGTCTGCTCGAGGTCCGGGACGCCCCCGCACGTCACCCTTCCGAAGGACTGATCTCCTTCCGAAACGCCACAAAGAAATCCCTGAGCTTCTCCGCCCCCCTTTTCGCCCGTTTGCCGTCGTCCAGCATCCGGCCGATGATCCAGGGCCTCGTCAGGATTTGAAGGCCGGTGGAGAAGCAGCCCGCGTAGGTCGACGCGAGGGGTTCCGACGGGGTGTCGAGGACGACCTTGATGCAGAGGAAGGGGAGACCGAGCTCCCGGGCGACCCTGCCGACCGCGGCCGCTTCCATCTCGACCGCGATCGCACCGGTGGTGCGCGCCAGCCGCCGCTTCTCCTCGAGATGGATCACGACGTGATCG
>Ga0222749_10001171_pt1 | contig 13721 bp, 17 predicted proteins | sample IncBWH2Mmetat_FD_197234 | JGI IMG/M metagenome (GOLD analysis project Ga0222749, IMG submission 197234) | Metatranscriptome of lab incubated forest soil microbial communities from Barre Woods Harvard Forest LTER site, Petersham... | ecosystem: Environmental > Terrestrial > Soil > Temperate... | reverse complement strand
CGTCGATGCAGAGAAGAAAGAAAACGAAAGAAAACGAAAGAGAAAAACTCTTTTAGGTGAAAAGAAAGAAGTGTCATCAAAAAGAGCTTGCCAGGGCCGACATTGTTAGAGATGTCCGGTAAGCCGACTAACCAGGACTTGGCCAACTTCATGAGGTAGAATTTCGCAAGTGGGCGAACAATGACAAAATCTCTTGCGAGAACTGCGGCTCTAGCGCTCACGCTTTTCGTTGCTGTCGTCATCGGCTGGGCTCTGACTTATCCATCCGACAGCGACCCCAAGAACATCAAGTACGTCCTCTGGAAAAACGGCCTCTACGGAATGAACCTTGATACTGTGACGGGCACGATGATTGGCGATGCCAGCCGTGAGAAGTTGGTTGTAGGTAAGACAAGAACCCAATTGCGAGAAAGGTTTGGCTATCTCTCGACGCCTGCAGATGTATCGCCATATCTGAGAGGCTGTTATCAGGACTCCGCCTGGAAAGACCGAGATGCGCTCTTCATCCGAAAGAGCCCCTGGATGGTGATTTTTGACGGCGACAAAGCAACAGAGCTTGTGCTCATTAAGGGGTGTTGACTGAACGCATTGACCGGAAACCAGTCCCAGGAAGACGTTCAAGTATTTTCCTACACTGCGTGCTTAGGTTTCTCGCCGACCCATGTCACAGCCGCATCGCGGCCAGCAATATTGATGCATGCATTCCAATCGTCAACAAAGAAGCAGTAACACCAACTTCCAGCAGGGAGCTTTGCAACTAAATCCGGCACGAAAGGCGGAGCACCGTCCTTTGCCTTGGCCCCGGTCACCAGAATCGGTTTTCCGCTCGGAACAAAGGGATACGTTGAGTAAGGCGGGTCAATCGAACAGAAACATAAACCTTCAACGACCAGTGTCGCTTCCTGATACGCCTGACTCTCCGGCCCTGGGTCGTCGGGCCATCCGACCAATAAATTCAGATGGAATTTCGCAATCCCGGCCGCATAGTCCAGTTCAAATGAAAATATCTCTGCGTCATGGAATCCATTCGGCAACGCGTCTTCTAGCTCTTCCAAAGTCACAGGTTTTTCTCCGAACGACAGGATGTCAGATTGTCAGCCAGTGTACACAAGCCCCACCAGGACTGGCACTAACATCAACTCCTGATTAACGCGCTAACCGTCCAAGTGAAGTATTACTTCACATCTCCGGTAAGGCGATTTACCGGGCACTGGCTGGCGAAGGGAAAGCTATCGATGGTACTTATCCGAACCAAGGGTTTTTGGACTCTACCCTGAAGGCCACAAGTCCACTTTTATCCCTGCCTTTTCTAGAAGGCGTACCAATTCTTCTTTGTTTCTTTTGATTCGCGCATCGTCGCCGCGGGCACGCACACCGTTCTCCTGCACCGCTACGACAAGGCCATAGGGCCATTCCATTGGCGGCAGTTTTTCCAAGTACGCGACCACTTCCACAGGCGACATGGTCGGAGCTTCCGTAGCGGCGCTGATTGGACGGGCATCAATTCCATTTGCTTTCACCATCAGATACGGGTTCTGCCAATCACGCGCATCCCTAACGGAGCGGTACTTATTGGCGTCTGGGGGAGGGATGCGATTCTTGAGCAGGGATGCTTCGGTGTCGGCGACTCTCTGCATACTCGTGGGCTGCGAGCAGGAAACAAAAGCAATTGCTGCACACAGGAAAGCCGCGAGTAGGCTTCGGGCCATGTATCGCATTCTAGACCGAATCTGTTCCGCAATCACGCGGGGCAGTCTGGCAAAATCACCGTCAGGTCCTGATAAACGCGGAAACCGGACAAGTGAGGTAATACTGTATGTGTCCGGCATGGACCGGCAGCTGCTACAATTCCTAGTACTCCGCCTTGGCTTGCTTTAGGACGCCGATGATAAGATTCGTTGATGCCACTAAGCGAAATTGAAACAAAAATAGTTAAGTCAGTCGTGGACAGGTTCATGAACTCTAAGGAGGCCACCAAGCGTAAAGACCTGGTGACCAACTTTAGAGCGCCCCAAGCGGTAGACCGATTGATTAATGCTGGAATTCTGAAGGAACTCGATAACGACAAGAACTTGGCGCCCTCGGCGCTCGGAGTTGAATTCTCAGAAGACTCGGATTCCGTAGTACGAGCGAAGTTGTCTTTGGAATTCGTTTTGCAGGCTCTCCAAAATCTTTACGATGTCACGCCCGAGGGGAAGCAAATCTCGCGCAATGAAATCCAGATCGAAGTAAACAAAACGCGGGGAGAAACTGCGTCGGAAGTGATTCAGCGTGGACTCTACTTCCTCCAAGAATTTCCAGCTCTAACTTCCTACGGCCCAGCACCAGGCCCGGTTCGGCACCCAGTGTTCAACCTTGAGTGGTTGCAGATTTCGGAACAAATCGTCACGATCGATGTAAATAATGCTTGGCATGAACACATCCAGAACCGTAGACGGAGGAGCGAATCAATCAGTAGTACTGTGGAGATGACCACACCAGCAGATTCAGGACTATCGAACGAGTCCGACGACCGCACGTTTGCTCGCCTTGCCATCGATGAAGCGCGAAAGAGCGTCCCGGAGAACGACGGCAGACCGCATCCTTGGGTGGGAGCCGTAGTGGTAAAAGATGGCAAAGTGCTTGGTACAGCACACCGAGGAGAGGTGCGCGGCAACCACGCTGAGTTTGTCGCGTTAGAGAGAAACCTCTCTGATGTAGCTGTTGCGGGTGCCACAGTGTATACAACCCTTGAGCCATGCACCACACGTAATCCTCCCAAAATTCCCTGTGTGGACAGACTAATCGCACGCAGAGTGGCGCGTGTTGTCATCGGAATTCTGGACCCTGACGAAAGAATCAGAGGGAAGGGACAGCGAAAATTGAGCAATGCCGGAATCGCAACCTCTTTATTCCCGCACGACTTGGCAATGGAGGTTGAAGAACTGAACCGCGAATTCACGCAGTTTTGTGAGCAGCATACGCTCAACCCGTCTTTGCCGACCACGGACGAAGATCAGTCAAGCTGGCCCGACGTTATTCTGGAATGCCAATGGCCTTCGTTGGTACATGAGGCTAAGATTCCCGGCTCCCACACCGTTAGAAAAAGACCCTGGATACTCCGGTATAGAGGTCCTGGCGCAGTCTATAACGTCCGCGTCCACGACATAGATTTCGGCGCGTATAAAGCCTCGTTCCCCTTTCCAGTGCCAACACTGACTGACACCGCGTCTGTACACCCGATTATTTGTCGGAAATCAGATGGACTGGTCATTACTACCCATGATCTGGAATCTCTTATACAAAATCCACCTTCGGGATGCGATGTCCAGCAATATGCTGTTGAAATCGATGGAGCCGAAGGTGAGGAAATTCAGCTTGGGGATTTCATACTCGAAGTAGAGATTTCGGTTACGATCAGTTACGATGATAAGAATGGAAATCAATTTAAGATTAAATACCTTCTCCGCTACGACACCTATATGGAAAAGGGCGAGATGATGCGGCTAGGCAGAATTGAAAAGGTCACGCCCAAATAGTTCACGACATCATTTTCGCGAATGATTTGTGCATCAGCCCCGGACCTGCGATGGTCAAGATGTCTTGCGATCTGTGGCAAAAGAAGTAGAATTAATTCCCCTACCTTTGCCAAATCCATTTCCGAGTTCCCATGTCGATTAGCAAATGCATCGTCCGGTTGAACGACAGCCACGATACCGAGCACAGTGTCGTCGTCTACGCAGAATCCTTATATGAAGCCGTCGTTCGCGGATTGAATCAGTTGGGGGATGTAGGATGGGAATCCGACTCGGGTGAAACAATAAAAGAAGTCGAGGTAGAAATTCACCAAGAGCCGACCAAGCATGTTGTGGATGTCCCGAAGCTATTGAAGTGGGTTCAGCAAAATTCCATGTATCCGGGACAAGAAACCCGAAAGGAAAAGCTGAGGAAGTTACTCGGCAGACGGTAGGGCCAGCCGCCTTACTCGTTGTTTTGCAGCATCGGTGAATCGGCAGGCTTGTCGGAAAAGTAGATCATCGCCACCGAACTGCGCGGCACGAAGATCGCTTTCAATTCCTTCGGCCCCACAATATAAAAGCCCTCGTCCGACTCTTCGATCAACTGCGCCTGCACAGACCTGTTCGGGCTAAGCAAAGAGTCCCTTGAGAAGTAAATGGTGACATTCGCAGGTGTCCCGCCGCCCCACGACGCTTTAAGATGCGGATAGAGTTCCCGCGAGAATATCAGTAATAGGCCGAAGAGAAGGACTAGCGGCTTGGACCACTCCCCATCCTCCGCGAGATTCCTGCCAGTTCGTACTTCGAATTCCAGCTTCACTGCCAAAGTGGTCGCGAAAAACCAGAGAGCCAGAGTCGAAAAGTCAAACTGGTGGTAGGTGAAAACGTTGCGGACAGAGAAACTGACAGAATACAGAGCGAGAGAAACTGAGAGAGTTGCCACAATCCACTGAGGAGCTGTTTTCTTTTTCACCGAAACTTGAAGCAATATCATAGCAGCCAGCCCGAAGAGCGATACGGCCCAACCCCACTTCCCGGGAGGCAGATAATTTGGATTAGGAGGAAAATCAAACAGTAGATTGCCGAGCGGCAGACTCAGACTGCAACTTCCAATCCACAGAAAGAACGCATTTCGCGCAATTCTTGACCACGGTTCGGTCCTATATCTCAACGCGATGGAAGTGGGTATTGCTGTGAAGAGAAAGAACCACGCCCCGGCAGCAAGAATTCTAGGACGAAACGGATTGGTACCAACGAAGCCGTATTTGGAGTGGTAGATCGAGATTATGAGGAAGCCTGAGGCATACAATGCGATCACGATTCCTGCGACCGCTTTCGAGAGAGTTTCGGCCCACGGGCCTGCGGTTGTTAGAAATTCTCGTTTAGGCTGGATTAGTTGCTGCTCTGCTTCTGCCAAAACCCGGATTCTATCCCAAAACACAGGATACGTACTCTTATCGTAACTCAGCTTTTGAGATAGAATCCGCCCGATGGAGAAGAAGTACGGGAAGAAAAATCTTCTCGTGGCCGATTTCGGATGGGATGTTCAACGGGAAACTCTCTGCGTTGCGTTGGGTCTTAGGTGACGAGTGGGACGTGCCGACAGCTAACCAAGGAGCCTCAATGATGGACGACGACTCTAAGGACAGCCTTGAATCCGCTGTTGAACAAGTGGAGACAGCAAGGGTAGCCGCCTAGTTCCTGCCGGAACCTCAGCCGTCAGGTAGGGTCGGATAGAGAAGGTAAAACCCACTATCCGGCCCTATTTTCTTGTAAGATTCTTTTTCCTTGGAGACGGCAAAAGGAGACACCTTATGAGTGGCAGACGCACTTTCCTTGGGAACGCAACCGCCGCCGTGGTTATAACGAAAATCTCACCGTTGAGGTCGCTCGGGTTCGCAACGGAAGGTCCGGAAACGATTCTTCCAACAATGTCAGACCGCGAGAAAGCTGGGCTTCGCGGCCCCGTTGCAGCTTGTTTTGAGGAACAAGACTTGAACGACGCAGGAAAGTATTCATGTACGACGGAATACAGTCTTGACGGAAAACACGTCGCGAGTCGCAGTATTCATCCGGTTGGCGGAGAGAGTGTCAGCACGTTTACCTACGACGATGATGGCCGTTTAATCAAAATTACTGGAGGCCCGCCGAACGGGCCCAGCACTGAGAGCCTTTACACCTACTCCGTCCAACACGATGAGCAGAACCGCAAAATTGTGACCAAAGGCTTTGACCCTGAGACTCTCCAACGAGCACAAGGCGCTATGGTCTGCGGTTCCCTTTGGGACGCCGCTGTTTGGTCGGGCGTTGGGGTGCCCGTTGGCGGCACTCTCACTTTAATCCACAACAACGAAGATCAACCCATTGAGGCGCAAATGCGCGACGGTGATGGGCGAATTGTGAACCGATTGGTTCGCACCTACGATGCGAATGGACGAGTCCTTGAAGAGAAGAGAATCCAGGTGAATCCTGAGTTTGACTGTGAGACAACCGAACAGGAGCGAGAATTCAAAAACCCCGAGGAAGAAGTAATGCATCGAGCCATGGTACTGACGCTCAGCGGTCAGCTTGCCTCGGGATTATCCTACACTCGCGATGCCCAAGGCCGTGTAATCGAAGAGCGCATTGGCAGTTTCGCGTTTGCTAAAGTTACGACAACCAAATACAACGAACAGGGCTACAAAGCCGAGGAGCAACTAGCTTTCATTGGAAAGTCTGTCAGCCCGGTAGGAACTCTCTGCTCAGCGGACGAAAATAGCACCCTAACCCCGAGCGAACCCGCCGCAGAACTACCAATTTCAGTTGTTCGAGTGGTCTCCGATATTGCCTATTCCTACGAATACGACGGCAACGGCAACTGGACGCGGCAAAATTGGAATGCCCGCACCAGACCAAACGACCCGCCCATCCGTGTTCATCGCCGCACGATTACTTATTACTAGACCTACGGGAGTTTATCCAAGCGAGGGGACAGACCGGGATTTGTTCTGTTTCTTGAAGCGTAGAACCACAGTTTTGACGGGGTGTCCTACTGGTGCGTCTTCGGGCAAAGTGTAAAAACCATTGGCAAGATCGTGCACATAAAGGCAGTTTGTCCGTGGGCAAACAAAACATGGTTTTGGAAACGGTTCAGAGTTTTGTTGAATCCAGTGGGTTGCCGCAACCATAAAGGTTCCGTGGATTGGACAAATTGGGCGGAGATCGTTCACTAACACGATGCCCCTACTTTATCACGCCTTGGTTGGGCTGCTGACAGCGACTCTGAACGAAATCAAACAGCGCACTGCACATTATGATATTTCTTGCCCCCGTCCCGCTGATAGCCAGCGCGAGGTCCAAAGAACCGATGCTGCAGAACAGTGACATTGGATATTTCCGACAGGAGGTATTCGCGCCAGCCTTGAGTTTCTGGTGTCTCGCTGGCTCCGCCAAGACACCACGCACTAAGGGACAAATTCCCGGCCTCGTTATAGGCGACCATGTGCGGCTCAACTGTTCGGAAGCCTATGGCCTCATCTCCGGTGTAATAAATCCGGACGATATTCTGCGTTGCGATTGCGTGGCAAAGGGTGGCTTGGGGCATATAGCCTCCAAACGCCCGGGACTAGGCGGAACGGCAGCTTAGGCACTCTTTCTAGAATAGTGGGAACATTATCTGCGTTAAATGGCCTGATTGCTACGCAAACGATGTGAGTGTTAGGCTCATCGAGCCGTGAATCCAAAGCGCCCAAATGTAGAGTCGATTCGCACGGCTATGACATGCGCGTCGTCATAGAGGAAGACACCTTTCTTGAGGACAAAGGGAAGCTACGATATTCGCCTGAACAGCTTGACGAGATTCTTCGCAGCGTTATCGAGCGCATTGCTAAGAAACCCGAAGAATTGCTTAGTCTTGGGGCGGGTTTCGGAATGGTAAAAATAGACAGCGACCCGCCTCTGTACATCTGGTTTGCATTTGACGCCGAGTGCGTTCGTCTCCATCTGATAAAGGAAGGAGAATGAGCGTCGTAGACTCGCCGCCCAAGCCTAGTAGCGGGGTCTCGGGACTGAGTTAACCCTTAGACGACTGGCCTTATAGGGTTAGGAATTTGCGATTCCAGAAACATGCCAGACTTCCTTTGAGGTGGGTCATGGTCCAAACATTCCAACGGAAGAAAGTGTGTGCCAGTTTCACCGCACTCCTCGTGACTACACTGGTGCCTTTAAGCTTAACGAGCCAGCAACGTCCGGCCCGACCAGCATGGCCGAAGCAAGCGGGAGCCTATATCGCGACCTCAAGCGAAGCTATCCCTGCTTTCCCTCGTGAACTTAGCGGGTTTCGCTCCGAAGATGGGAAGGATTTTTGGGGCAAACCGTTTTCTGTTACGGGGACGATGCGAGTTTTTCAAGGCAACGGTTGGCTGGGAATATATAAGTTTCCGAGTACGATGAATGGCTGCTCTTCTGGTTTCTTCATGATTCGTTGGCGGTCTGCTTCTCCAGATACGCCCGTTCAGTCGAGCGTGCGTCCTTCCGCTGCAGTCGCAGGAAGTGGGGACACTAAGCCGGGGGCTTTCGGCTACATGTCTGGAACTAACTGTGAGCAACCGATGTTCAATTTTGGAGCTACACGAAATCGCAACGGCGCAACTTTAGTTGATATTCATTACGAATTGAAGTTCTGGCAGGCAGGACCGTAATCAATCTTGCTGCCCGGCTAAGGCTGAGAATATCAGGTCATTGAGTAACCAGCCGCCTTCCACGCCTCGACGCCGCCCTCTAGCACCTTGACGTTGGTAAAACCCTGCTTTCGATATTTCGCTGCCTGACCGACAGCGCTGGCTTCGCCGGGTCAACCTCAATAGAAAATGATTTCCTGTGTCTTCGGCAGCGACGCCACCCGGGACTGCAAGCTGGTGAAGGATATGGACCCGTCCAGATTTAGCATCCGGCACTTGGCCTCGTCCTCGTAAGCGCAAACTAGCAGGGCTTGGTTTGCTTTTGTCTTTGCGTGCGCTTGTTGCGCGCTGATTCGCTGGATGTCCACCATGTGACCTCTTTATAAGAGCGTACCACGTGCGGTTCAGCGAGTGGCCGTGCGCCCAATTTTGCGCACCAGCATCCTAGGTGATTTAGATGTTTTGATAAGCGGACCAGAATCGCTCCACTTCCACGACGCATGACTCTCACCGAAACTCTCACCGAAGTGCTCAAAAACACCCCAATTTTGCCTAACGCAACCTAACGTAAGTCGTTGAAAACACTAATAAACACTAGCTATTTCCCACATCCTAAGTCTTGCGCGTCTGCCAGTTCCGCCATTTCGGGAGAACCATTCAAAATGGCACGCCAGGAGCCCCTGACATCTCTGAGATGCGCTCCGCCAATCGTCTGCGTATACCTCAAAGGCGAATTGGCCGTATAAGGCGATAGCAATCCCAGCCCAACGGATACCGCCATTCCCCCATTCCGGCTCCCTTCCTGAGGCTATGTTGCACAACGCAAAGGAGTTGGCGTTGGCTCGGATGGGCCATAAGGGTCAATTTTCAGTCCTCGTAAAACGGTGTGGGAGTGAACCCAAGAATGTCCTTGCCGTGGTGCCCCGTGTCCCTCTAGTCGTCAAAACCAGAATGATTTCTTGTCATTTCCCGGAACATGCAACCGTAAGAATTCAAAAGCCTTATGCATGAAAAAGTACGCTGCGGGGGGATTTTGAAAGACGACAAAATGCACTAATTTTGGAGGAAATTTAAAACCCGCATTAGGCTGTGGAAGTAGGTTCCCGAGACTGGAGGGATGGTAGGGCCTCTTTCCTTCCTCTATCTAGGAGTAGTTTCGGGAACCACTTGGATGGAAGCAATAGGTTGTGACGGCAATCTCGGAATCAAACCCGCCCCAACCAGTAGCTCCTCCGCCGTGGCCGTCAGTTGGGAACCAAAGACGATTCCAGCGAACTGAAGGTCCTCCGTCGCACGACCAATCGTTGCCTTCGGTAGTCCAAGAGAGTGTGGGCTCTTGTCCTCGATGAGAGCCCTCAGGACCACAGTCCGGGTAGGCGGCAAACTATCGAAAGCCACGCGGCATACCAAATTGTAATCTTCGTCGTTCACTTCCGAGCGTCTGTCGAGCAAGGCCGAGCCGCGAGCAATCTGGCAAAGCTCTTGGGGTAGCCGCGTGTTGCCCTCCGTCACAGGCACGCCACTTGCTTCGCGGCTATGGCCGTCGCGTTCAACGTAGGTGCGTGCGAGCGCAATTAGTTCACTCAGGTTGGCAATCTTCAGCGAGATTGCTTCTGGAATCTCCGGGGCCGTTTGCGGAGTAGTCAGTATTGGACGCATCAACGAGTGGACGACAGCACGCAGTTCTTCAGGAACATTCGCTGTATGCTTCATAGCTTGCATTCCCGTTTCTACGCCACCGGCGCGGGGCCATCGCACACGAACGAATCGCTCACCCAGTTTTTGAAAAAGAGAGTAATGACCATCAATATCAGGCACGGCTCCGGCGAACACGGTCACCCGTCCTCGCCAGCTTCTCTCATCCAAGTTTTCATCTGTCCCGAATTCGCGGGAAAAGTGGCCATCATAAATTCGCCTGAGTTGGGCCAGAATTACCTGGAGTGTCTTAGGGTTTGAAGTAAAGGTACTGAAGTCGGCAGCGACCAGCACTCCATCGCTCCCAATTCGATGCAACCAGCCTGCAGGTTTAGTTCTCTTCCGCCCTTTCTCATCAACTTTGCCGGACAGAAACGTGTTGGTCGTGACTTCATCCACGAAATGCACATCCGGGAGACCCCGAAAGCTCTCTAGAAAATCCGTCTTCATCGAACCGGGTGGGGCTATCGCCAACGTCCAAGCGGGAGGGAACTGCTTCAGCGAGTGGCTGGCCAACGCAGAGCATAAAATGCGTGCAGCTTCGATGTCGGGATTTTTATAGTGCTTGTTTAGGACGTCTGCGATGGCCTGCCAGTCCCCTTGCGCGTGCTGAGAGCCATTAGCATGTTCGCTCATCGACACACCCCATTCGCAGTTTCTGCATGAGCAGGCACCACACTGGTCGCAATAAGGGCCTCCAGGTCGCTGCGACGAAACAACACTCTGCGGCCTAGCTTCACAAACGGAATCTTGCGCCGAAGGACCCAAGCCCGCATCGTGGACGGTTTCAGATGTAGTGCTGCTGCTGCCTCGGTGAGACTCAATAGATTGTCAGGCATTGGCTTTTCTCCTTAGACGCTGCTCGATGGAAGACAGGGGGATACGCCACACCATGCCCTTCTTCTGTGCGCCAGGTAACTTTCGCTCGTAGAGCAGATCTCGCACCCACTTCTGTGAGCAGCCCAACAGAAGAGCAGCTTCCCGAACTGATAGGACCGTGTTGGTTGTTTGTTTCATTTTCAATTCCCTCCGTTTCAGTAACATTTCCAATTGCAATAGTTCCAGTTCTTGTTGTAGACTACAAGTCATGAAAAGCATTACCCATAACAAAGCCATTACGCAGGTCAACCTGCCCGACCAGCCATTCCCGGTGTTGGTGCCCTTAAATGAATCGCAGATGCAATACAGAAGGGAGCGGGGCATTGTCGAGGCCGTGGATGGATTCTTTTACGAGGATGTGGGGAAAATGGTGCCAGTTCGTTACGTTTCAGAAACGCTGGAAACGCTATCGGACGGAGATAAACGGTATGCATTCGAGGTTAAGTACGGTCTCACTGTTTCCGATAATGCTTTGAGGAATGCGTTCTTTGTTCTCATGCTGGCACAAGCATGTACAGGCCATGACCCAGACAGGGATGTTCAACAAGCACTTAGGTATTATCGCGGCGACCCACCTCGTGGACTGTTCCGAGAAGGCGGTCCGGTAAGTAAGAGAATCCAGCATGAGCCGTTCGCAGTCGTCCTAGAGGAGTTGAATCGAGGACTTGAAAGAGCGCGTCCGGTTGTCTGGTGGTCGCTTGTAAAGAAGAAAGCCTCGCTCGGTTTGTACTGCCCAGATGCCTATTCCGCTCTCTTCGCCCTGGCTCTGAGGGGAATGGGGTTGCCTGGAGGCTCAGGCGTTTGCCAGCGATGCGGAAATCCCTTCCTGCGTTCACGCAGCACACAGCGTTACTGTTCTCATCGTTGCCAGTTGACTGCAAGTATGCGTCGATTTCGAGAACGCCATCTGAAAACTCGCAAACGCAGCAAGCGGACAAAGACCCGTATCCGTAAACATTTCAGGAGGTAGTAGCGATGATTTACAAACGCGGTTGCAACAAAGATGGGCCAGAGAAGACTTGCAGCAAATGCGGCGAGCGTGGTGCTTGCGGCGTCTACTGGTACAAGTTCATGTGGCAGGGCAAGCTCATACGCGAATCCACTAAGCAGGGTAACGATAAAGTGGCACGGAGTATGGAAGCAGCGCACCGCACGTCCTTGGCAAAGGGTGAGGTGGGTATCCGCGACAAAAAAATCATCCCAACCCTCGCAGAATTTATTGAGCAACAGTTCGAACCGTGGGCGAGAGGAACTTTTGAGAAGTCCTCCCCGAAAACTTGGCGCGACTATTACAAGGTTGGGATTAAGGCAATTCTGGACTTCAAATCATTCGCAGATACAAAACTCAACGAGGTAACAAGCGAAACGGCTTCAGGCTTCGCAGCTCATCGTCAATCAAAGGGATTGCAAGTGACTTCAGTGAATAGCTCACTACAAATCCTGCGCCGCATGCTTCGCTTGGCCGCCGAATGGGGAGTCATTGATAAAGCTCCTTTAATTCGTCTGCTTCCAGGTGGACGCCATAGAGAGCATGTGGTTACCCGCGAGGAAGAAGCCAGATACTTAGCAGCGGCCCCCGATACTCTGTCTCATGTTTCAACGGTTCTGGTGGACACCGGTTTGCGACCCGAGGAGTGCTTCCGGCTTCGCTGGGAAGCAATCACCTGGTCCAATGGAAGGTACGGGACGTTCATAGTCACGCATGGAAAAACGGCTGCGGCTCGGCGCGTCTTGCCCATGACCCTTCGCGTTAGAATGATTCTAGAAGACCTTTGGGAAAAGGCTGGGAAGCCCCTAGAGGGATGGGTATGGCCAGCTCAAACCCGCAGTGGTCATCTCGAATCTTCGAGCCTCAAGAAACAGCTCGCTCGTACTTTCAAGACTCTGTCCGAGAATGCGAAAAAAAGCGGCGCACAGCCGGTTCGTAAGTTTGTCTTATACTCTTTGCGTCACACGTTCCTCACTCGCCTAGGAGAATCGGGCTGTGATGCTTGGACGCTTGCTCGAATCGCAGGCCACAGTTCTATCGCAATGTCCACGCGCTACGTTCACCCCTCGGAGGATGCCGTGTTCACGGCAATGGAAAGATTGGGTGGGCACAAAATTAGGCACACGACAGAGATTGCAAATTCGGAAGGAAACACGAGGAAGCAGCTACCGTCTTGAAATCAAAGAAGAAAAGTGGTCGGGGCGAATGGATTTGAACCATCGACCTCCTGGTCCCGAACCAGGCGCGCTAGCCAGGCTGCGCTACGCCCCGACCGATACGCTCCGGCGCGTGCTTTGCGCCCAAGCAGGAATATCAGATTAACATAGCTCTGGAATCGCCGCCAGACGGCTTGTGCACCGCTTTTCTAATTCCAGGCAGCCATAAACCACGTCAGCAGCGAATAACGTCAACTACCCTCTCGCCAAAAGAAGATAAGGCCGCGCGATTTGCCTGTCTTTCGAATCCACCCATAAGGGTGGGCGGCTTTTAGCCGTGGCCCAGCCGCAGAAGCTTCGCTTCCGTAATTGCGGGGATGGCGCGGATCGGATTGAGGATTGCGGCTGACACTTCCCCGTCGATACGAACCAGGGAGACGGCTTCAGCACCGCGCTGCGCTTCGCGGCGGCCAAGCGCAAACGTCGCGATATTCACCCCATGCTTGCCGAGGGTCGTCCCAACTTGCCCGATGACTCCAGGCTCGTCGCGGTTCCTCAGGTAAAGAATCGTGCCTTCGAGCTGTGCCTCCAGCGGAATGCCCTCGATCTGCAGCACCCGGGGCGAGCCGTCGTGCAGGACGGTGCCTTCGGCCGTGAATCCTTTTGCCGTTCCCGTTTTTTCCGGCAGCGCGGAAACCTCCAACGTATTTGGGAAGCCATGCTCGCGTCTTCTTGTTTCTTCTTCCACGGTCAGTCCTCTTGCCGCTGCCACCGCAGGCGCGTTCACGACATTCACTTTTTCATCCAGGACCGCATTGAGCACGCCTGCCAGCACGGCGCTGCGCGG
>Ga0222749_10001165_pt1 | contig 13769 bp, 9 predicted proteins | sample IncBWH2Mmetat_FD_197234 | JGI IMG/M metagenome (GOLD analysis project Ga0222749, IMG submission 197234) | Metatranscriptome of lab incubated forest soil microbial communities from Barre Woods Harvard Forest LTER site, Petersham... | ecosystem: Environmental > Terrestrial > Soil > Temperate... | reverse complement strand
TCGAACGAATCAGCGCGCCATTGTTTACGATCATCGTCAGCGGGGAATCCAGCTTGCGCGCCACTGGCATGGCGAAGTCATACCGCCGCCCCGTTACCAGCGCCACCTCGATGCCACGCCGCGACGCTTCCGCAATTGCCGTGCGGTTGGCCTCCGGCAGTTGCCATCGGCTGTCCAGCAGCGTGCCGTCGATATCCAGCGCAATCAGTCGCACCGTCATACCCCATTGTACCGTGAAATGGGATGCGCTTTCGGCTGGCCGGGCGGCCAGGGTGTTCAAGAATACCCGAAAAGGCCTGTGCTAGACTTTCACGGTGATGACTAAACCCTCGAATGTCCTTGAACTGGAGTGCTCCGCCTGCGGCAAGAAATACGACGCGGCCGTTGAGCAGCATCTCTGCACTTGCGGCAAGCCGCTCCTCGCTCGCTATGACCTGCGCCGCGCGGCCGCGACCCTCACTCTCGAAAACCTGAAAACTCGCCCGCGCACGCTATGGCGCTACGCCGAAGTGCTCCCCAATGACCCTCCCGTTTCCCTCGGCGAGGGAATGACTGCTCTGGTGCCGGTCCCGCGCTTGGGCGCTTCCATGGGCCTGCAGCGCCTTTACGTCAAGGATGAGGGCTTGAATCCCACCGGCTCCTTCAAGGCCCGCGGCATGACTGCTGCGGTTACCCGCGCGAAACAGCTCGGTGCCAGAGCCTTGGCGGCTCCAACGGCTGGCAACGCCGGAGGCGCGCTGGCCGCTTACGCCGCGGCAGCGGGGCTCCCAGCAGTTATCGTGATGCCTGCGGATACTCCTGTGGCCAACGTGATGGAGTGCCAGGCTTTCGGTGCCAAGGTCATAAAGCTAAACGGATTGATTTCCGATTGCGGCAAATACGTTGCCGAACACAAGGACCGCGAAGGCTGGTACGACGTCTCCACGCTGAAAGAGCCGTATCGCGTGGAAGGCAAAAAGACCATGGGCTACGAGCTGTGGGAACAGTTCGAAGGGAAACTCCCGGACGTCATTCTGTATCCCACCGGTGGTGGAGTCGGCTTGATCGGCATGTGCAAAGCGTTCGACGAAATGCAGGAAATGGGCTGGATTGGGGCCGCGCGCCCGCGCATGGTGGCTGTCCAGGCAGAAGGTTGCGCGCCTATCGTCAAGGCTTGGGAGGCGCATCAAAATTCCGCCGAGTTTTTCAAAAATGCCGCGACTATTGCTTCCGGCTTGCGCGTTCCCGGCCCGCTCGGCGATCTTCTGATCTTGAGCATGCTCCGCCAAACCAAAGGCACGGCGCTTACCGTCACCGACGATGAGATGCTTCTCGCCGGAAGGGAACTGGCTTCTCTCGAAGGCATCTTCGCCGCGCCGGAAGGAGCCGCCACAGTGATTGCCGCACGCAAGCTCGCCGCCTCGGGCTGGATCAAGCCGCACGAATCCGTCGTGCTCTTCAATACCGGCACTGGCTATAAATACGCCGAAGCCTGGCAGCGCGCACTGCAATCCGCGCAACCGGTCTAACTCCATGGCCACCCGCAGACTCTATTACGATGATTCTTTCGAAAAAGAATTCACCGCGCGCGTGGTGAGCTGTGATCCTGCCTTGATTCTCGCTTCGCCCGAAGCCAAAGCTCCGGCATGGGAAGTCATACTGGACAGCACGGCTTTCTATCCCACGTCCGGCGGCCAGCCGCACGATTCGGGCAAACTTGGCGATGCCAATGTTTTCGATGTCCGCGATGATGGAGAAGAAATCGTCCACCTTGTCGATCAGCCCATCGAAACTGGCGAAGTGCAAGGCTGCATCAACTGGCCGCGCCGCTTCGATCACATGCAGCAACACACCGGCCAGCATCTTCTCTCGGCCATGTTTCAGGAACGCTTCGGGCTTCCCACCGTTTCCTTCCATCTAGGAGCCGAAATCTGCACGATCGACCTGCGCGGCCCCGAACCAACGGAAGAAATCTTGGAAGGTGCCGAGCGCGCCTCTAACAAAATCATCTTTGAAGACCGCCCCGTCAATGTTCGCTACGGAACCGCCGACCAATTAACGCAGATTGGCGTTCGAAAGGAAGTCGATCGCGAAGGCATCCTCCGCGCCATCGAGATCGAAGCCGCCGACTTGCAGCCGTGCGGTGGCACGCACGTCAAACGTACCGGCCAGATCGGCACTCTTCTTGTTCGACGCTGCACCAAAGTGCGCCAGGATTGGCGCGTTGAATTTCTCTGCGGCGGCCGCGCCGAGCGCGTCGCGCGCCATGATTTTGTGCGCTTGCGCCAAGCGGCCGATAAATTGGGCTGCGCCCCGGAAGAAGTCGTCGGCGCTGCCGAACGTGCGCTCTCGGAACGCGACGCTAATTTCAAGAGTCATCGCGTGGCTCTGGAGCGCTTGGCCAAAGCGGAAGCCACACTCGCACTGCAATCCGCTCCGCCTGGTCCCCACGGCCTCCAAATCATCGCCCGTGTGGTCGAAGACTCTTCGGGCGAATACCTGGGATTTTTCGCTGGCAAGATTGCGGAGTCCGAGAAAACCATCGCTCTCCTGTTCGCGAAGTACGGTGGGCACGTGCTCTTCGCGCAGCATCCTTCTGCGGGAAAGGAAATGAGCGCTCTCCTCAAACAGGTTCTCGAGAAAATCGGCGGTAAGGGAGGCGGAACACGCGATTTCGCGCGCGGCCGCCTGGATGACTCGCTGCAAGCCGAGTCCGCTCTATCTTGGGCCAAAGAACTGTTGTCGGCTGGTTAGTGTCTGCGCTATACCATTCGTTGAGGTATGGCATGACCGATAGAATCACACGCCGCGAAGCTCTTAAGCTCGGCACCACCGCCGCTGTCTCCGCGGCCATCGGCCCACGTCTTTCGCCCGCGACCAGCCATGACGCCAGGGAAACCGTTCAACCCTCGGCAAGCACCCTCTCGGATTCTCCTATGACTCCCGCTTCCGATTCTGAAATCTGCTTCATGCCCGCGCGGCAGATGGCTGACTTGATCCATCAGAAGAAGCTTTCTTCGCGCGAAGTGATGCAAGCTCATCTCAAACAAATCAGCCGCGTGAATTCCAAAGTTAACGCCATCGTCACGCTAGTTCCCGAGAACCAGTTGATGGCCCAAGCCGCCGCAGCAGACGAAGCGCTCGCAAAAGGAAACTGGCGAGGCCCTCTTCACGGAATGCCCGTGGGCGTCAAAGACCTCCACGAAACGCAGGGAATCCGGACCAGCTACGGTTCGCCTCTCCATCGCGATTTCGTTCCAGACTTCGACTGCCGCGTCGTGCAACGCGAGAAAGAAGCCGGCGCCATTGTTATCGGCAAGACCAACGTTCCCGAATTTGGATTAGGCTCGCAAACATTCAATCCCGTCTTTGGCCCGACCCGGAATCCCTACGATCTAACCAAGACTTGCGGAGGCAGCACCGGCGGAGGCTCCGTAGCGCTCGCTTGCGGAATGGTTCCCATTGCGGACGGTAGCGACATGGGCGGTTCGCTCCGCAATCCGCCGAACTTCTGCAACATCGTCGGCATCCGGCCGTCGCCAGGTCGCGTCCCCAACGTGCCTTCCAATTTGGGTTGGTTTACCCTCTCGGTCCCGGGCCCCGTCGCGCGTAACGTCTCTGACTGCGCCTTTTTCCTCAGCGTGCTGGCCGGCTACGACCATCATTCACCGATTTCCATCGACCAGCCTGGTACTCAGTTCGCGGAGCCTCTCGGCAACCGCAGCTTCAAAGGTGTCCGCGTGGCCATGTTCAAAGACATGGGCCTTCCCTGGGATCCCGAAGTCAAAGCCGCCGTGCAAGCGCAGCGCAAAGTCTTCGAGTCGCTGGGCTGCATCGTCCTCGACGCCGAGCCCGATTTTCGCGACGCCAACGAATGTTTCGTGGCCTGGCGCCATTGGTCAACAGAACTCGCTTTCGGTGACCAGCTCGCCGCCCACGGTGACCAACTCAACGAATACATCCACTGGCACGTCGAGGAAGGCCGCAAGCTCACCGGTCCCTATCTCTCCCGCATGGAGGCCAAACGCACCGCGCTCTATCAGCGTCTCTCGGGGTTCAAAGGTGAGTACGACTTTTTTATTCTGCCGGTAAATCAGGTGCTTCCTTTTGACGTGAACCAACACTACCCCACAGAAATTGCCGACGTGAAAATGGAGAATTACATCGCCTGGATGAAATCGGCTTATTACATTTCGGCGGCGGGGAACCCAGCGGCGTCCGTCCCTTGCGCGTTTTCCGCCGGCGGCCTTCCCATCGGAATTCAAATCGTCGGCCGTCATCACGACGATTGGGGCGTTCTCCAACTGGCATACGCATTCGAACAAGCCACAAACATCGGTAAGCGCCGTCCGCCGAATGTCTAACAGCCAACGGCGCACACTTGCCTTGAATCAGAAGAATCGCCTTCGCACGCGGTCAGGCAATCGCTGCAGATCAATCAGCGTCAGAAAATCAATGGTCTTAAACGCCCGGTCAATTGCCGGCGGCCCGCATATCTTCGCCGAAACGTCCAGGTAAGCGCGAAAGAGCCGCGGTATCTGCGGCGCCCCGATTCGAACGCCGCGCGCCACGCAGCCGCAACCCAATGCGGGCTTCGTTCGAAGCGGCAACTCCACGAGGTGCTGGTCGCGCAGCGTCTCATAAAGCGCCATCCCCTCGTCCTCGTCCTGCGACGACAAGGAACTGCAGCCAATCAGATAGCGCGCGTGGGCGCTCTGCGCGTATTTCGCGATCCCCTTCCAAAGCAGGTGCAATACGCTGGTGTTGCGATACTCCTGCCGGACGCAGGCCCTTCCCAGTTCCAGAACCTCCCCGCGAATTGTTTCGAATGGCCCAAAATCAAAAAGCTCCTCTCCGTAGTATCCCAAGTTACCCTTGGCACGATAGCCGCTTTGCATCCGGTAGGTTCCGACGAGCTTGCCCGTGGACGTGTCCCGCACCATCAAATGATCGCAAATGAAATCAAACCGGTCTCGGTCAAGGCCGGTGCGCGCCGAACATTCCAGCCCTTCCCCAAGCTCGCAATTGAAAACCAGATAGCGCAGCCGCTGGCATTCGATGAGATCTTCAAGTGTATTCGCCAGCCCCACACGAAAGAGGCTCGTGGCCGCGAGCGGATTCCCGCATTCGTGCACCAGAACCGCTGAACTTGGCATGCTTGCAGTGTCGAACAGGCCAGATTACGGAAATGTTTCTGTTCTGTGATTTGGCTGTCTCCGAGGGTATCGGATGCGACACACGGGACTGGTGGACAAGTTTTGAGTCCCGCCGCCCCTTTCGCGAAAACAGCCGCACACTAACGAGCTGGCCCTGTTTGACACTCTCCCAGACTTTTTGTTTAACTTGCAGGCCGTTGTGATCGGACACAACTTCTTGCCGTGCCTTCTCGTCGAAAATTCCTGACTCAGACCGCGGTCCTGGCTGCTGGCGCCATGGGCAGGCCCGCCTTGTCTGACGGAGAGAAAATAACGGAGGGGTCCGCTCAGGAAACTGCGAGCCTGTGCGGACAATGGTGGTTTCGGACTGATCCGGGGAACGAAGGGTTAGAACAGCGTTGGTATGGAAGCGATAGCTCCGGGCGTGCCTGGCGAGAGGTCTGCGTGCCTCACACATGGCAAGTTGACCCAGAATTTGTCGACTACCGTGGGGTCGCCTGGTATCGCCGCACCTTCGAGGCTTCTGGCGAGTGGCGAAACTCCGCGGTACGAATCGAATTTGAGGCCGTATTCCACACTGCGACAATCTGGGCAAATGGAGAGTTGGCAGGCGAGCATGTGCGCAAGGGTTACACAGCGTTTGTTCTTGAAATAACTCATTTGCTCCGCTGGGGAGAACGCAACACGATTGCGGTGCGCGTTGATAATGCATTTAACGCGCACATGATACCCAGGGGACGGTCCAGCGATTGGGCGCATGACGGGGGCATCTACCGGCCGGTACAACTGCTTATTACTCCGAAAACCTTCATCGAGCGAATGGACATCGAAGCTGTTCCCGATCTTTCGAGCGGCGACGCGAAGCTCACCATCGCAGCACATCTCCAAAACACAAGTTCGAAACCCTGGAAGGGGCGATATTTTCTTCGAATTGTTGATGAGGAGACTGGATTGACGGTTTTGAGCCATTCCGAGACTCCGCGCGCCTCCCTGGATAGCGGAGCGACTCATACAACAACAATTGAATCTACTCTTCCGAAGGCGAAATTATGGCACTTCGATCATCCGAACCTCTATCAGTGTGTATTGTCAATTGCGAGCGGGGACGAGGCTCACCACCTCGAAACTGTCTTCGGAGTCCGCAAGCTTGAAGTAAAGGACAGCGGGTTTTATTTGAACGGTGAGCGCGTGCGCCTGATGGGGGTTGAGCGGATGGCGGGGAGCAATCCGGAATACGGAATGGCCGAGCCCGGAGAATGGATCACGCACGATCATGACGACATGAAGCATCTGAATTGCATTTTTACGCGCGTTCACTGGCCTCAAGACAAAAGAGTTCTCGACTATTGCGACCGCCACGGCATTCTGATGCAAAGCGAAATTCCGGCCTGGGGCTACGACACCTTCGCCGGGATGGGAGCGGAACCCGATGCCGATATCCTGCAAAACGCCCTGGAGCAATTAAGAGAAATGATCGCGCGCGACCGGAACCATCCCTCGGTGGTGGTCTGGGGCCTTTGCAATGAGGTTGGAGGGCAAAATCCTCCCGCTTATCAATTCGCGAAACACATGCTCGCTGAAGCGAAGAAGCTGGATCCGAATCGGCTTTGTTCTTATGCTTCGAACTCCCTGGACGAAACTCCTGAACGTGACGCAGCAGGATTGATGGACTTCATCGAAACAAATGAATATTTCGGAAGCTGGGCTGCGGGTACTCCGGTGGAAGTGTCCAAGCATCTGGATAGACTTCACGCAGCATTTCCCGGGAAGCCGGTGGTTATTTCAGAGTATGGATACTGCGCTTGTACCGAGGATCGACCAGAAGGCGATGAGAAAAGGATTGAAATTCTTCGATCCCACGACGCGGTATTCCGCGCAAAAGAATTCGTGGCTGGGGCCATTTTCTTCTGCTACAACGACTACCGCACACATGTCGGTTATAGCGGCGTGGGTGCGCTGAAGCAGAATGTCCACGGCGTTGTAGATCTTTGCGGGTCGCAAAAAGCTTCTTATGAGGTGCTGCGCCGAGAATCGAGTCCAGTCGAGTCACTAACCGTCGAGAATCATTTGAACGCATTCCAGTTGGGGCTCAAGACTCGGCATGACGTTCCGATGCACACACTTCGCGGCTATAAACTGCGGGGAACTCTTTACGGCCGAGGCGACATACCAGAGGAGCGACAGGAAATAGGACTTCCGGAAATTGCCGCCGGCAGCGTAACCACTTACAATCTCACTTTCAGTGGATCCGATACGCCGCGGCACATCAAATTTGATGTTGTGCGAGCTACAGGATTCTCGGCCTATTCCGTGAGCTGGAAACCTCTGCCATGAGATTGAGGCGCGTGGAGCAACGCCTGAAGTGAATAGGCCTATCTCGTAGGGTCCGGCGCTCGCAACGCCAAATCAAGAAATACTGCAGGCCTGGTCCTTGAACCGATGGTGCCAGACTCTCGCTGCGCCGATCAGATTGGCGTCCTCACCGAGCGATGCCAGAGCCAGTTCCGTTTTTTCAAATGGAACGAATCGGCATCCTTGGCGGATCGTTTTGCGAATGCCGTCAAGAAAAAGGGCCGCACTTTTCATCACGCTGCCGCCTAAGACGATCACGTCCGGCACAAAAAGATTGACCAGATTGGCGAGGCCGAGACCCAGGTAGTAGGCTTCGTGCTCAACCGCTCGAACGGCCAATTCATCCCCTTGTTGCGAAAGCTGGCAGACTTGCTTTGCGGTGAGATCAGCAGGATAGCGCTGAGCCGATGGTGCATTCGCTTTGAGCCACTCAACCATGGCCGGACCGGTCGCCAGCGATTCCCAACACCCGCGGAAACCGCAGGTACAAAGTGGGCCGGACGGGTCGATGACGTGGTGGCTGATTTCCGGGTGAGCCATGTCCGCGCCGCGATAAAGCTGCCCGTCCAAAATGATTCCGCCGCCGATACCCGTGCCGACCGTGATATAGATCAAACGCGACTTGCCTTTACCAGCGCCCCAGCCGGCCTCGCCGAGAGCGGAGGCATCGGCATCGTTTTCCAGGGCCACGGTCACGTTGAATGCTTGCGCCAGATCTCTTACTGGGTTGTTCCCTTGCCATCCCGGAAGAAAATCAGCGTCGCCGATCGCACCAGTGAATGGGTACACCATGCCGGTGGAACCAATTCCGATGCCGGAGATTTCTACACCGGCAACCCGCGCCGTGTCCCGCAGCATGGCGATCATGCGTTCGAGTCCGTTGGAGTACCCACGATGCGCGTCGGTGGGTGACTCCAGCTTCGACAAAACGTTCCCGGCGTCATCCACCATGCCGACGGCAATTTTTGTTCCACCGATGTCAACGGCGCCAATCAACGATTTTCCTTTCGAATCTCAGCTTGTTTTGTTCGCTGGTTCCCAAGCGCGTGGCTCTACTTCGGATCATTGGGCGTACCGGCCTCTTCGCGGAATAAGCCGTACTCATCTTGAACAATGAAGGAACTGAAACGAAAGGAATCGCAATCCACGCCGGAGAGCCGCGAGAGCCGTTCTGCGGATAGTTGAGCCGGAATGATGTCAATCAGAAACTGCCAGGCAGCTGGCACGGGAGGCAGCTGAAACATGAGATCGGCGGCGTCATTGGGCAAGTCTTGGCCCACCAGCATCACGGATGCACCCAACCGTCTCAGGTCGCGGGCCACTGCCAGGTCTTGTGCACGCATGCGCTCCCCGTCGATCCAGACACCGAAACGCTTATCCTTGGTGACCATTTCCTGCGGACCATGCCGGAAGCTGCCAGTGCCAAGAGCGGTCGCTGGCGATTTGACGCCTTCCTCCCAAAGAAGCCTGGCTTCGTGGCAACTCCCCTGACTGGAACCACGAGCGAGAAAGTAATACACGGAGTTCGTTGCAAGCCAAAGCGTGTCTGCAATCTGTGCCTGCCACGCCGGAATGGCAGACGCGGTTTTCTCGAAAGCCCGGGAAAGCAAGGTTGCGAGAGTGGCATTCCATGAGCCAACAACGGCACTCGCGAGAATTCCTGCCGTCGCCGCCAGGGTGGAATAGGTGTTCACGGAAATCGCATGATCCAACTCGATGGGAACCACGATGTAGATTTGAGCTTCCTTCGCAAGCGGCCCATCCGCCGAATTGGTGATGCCGATGACAGTCACGCCGGTGCCGCGTACTTTAGCGAGCAATTGCACAATTTCCACGCTGCGGCCGCTGCGCGAAATCACGATGATGGCGGAGTCCGGCGGAATCACAGCAAAGTGCAGCAACTCTTCGGAGCCCTGTACGTAGATCGGACGGCCGCCCATATGGAAGAGCGGGCCAGCCGTCAGCGCCGCGTGCCAACTACTTCCGATTCCTGTCAAGTAGACGTGGCGAGCAGCGCGGATGGCGGCTGTCGCCGCGTCAAGAGCGGGCCGGCCTGCTCCCATAAGAAAATCGATGGTTCGTTGAAGTTCGACCGGCTGGCGAAGAATGTCGCGCAAGAAGTGAGTCATGAGCCGTGACGTCGCGTGCTGATCGGCGCTACTTCTCCGCTGGCGTGATGACGATGCTGCGAAAGACTACGCGCCCTTTTTCACTGCCCTGAAGATAGATGGGGCCGGGCAATTCTTCGTGGCTGTCCAGCGCGCCACCCGTGATGCCTGGAATTTCTTTGTTATCGATGATGGTCTGTCCGTTTTGAACCACGGTAATCCAGCGACCCAGCAGCGTGATGTCGTAACTCTGCCATTCTCCCGGCTTGCGCGGCAGTTCCGGTGAAGCTGCCAGGAAACCATATACGCCGCCCATGTGATGACTGGGCGGTTCCTCGATGGAATCGGTTTCGATCTGTACTTCGTACCGGCCGCGCAAATAAACGCCGCTATTGGAATTCGCATCGCACTTGAATTCCACATGCAACTTGAAATCTTCAAACTTGGAATCGTTAATCAGTTCAGGTCCACTCCCGGGACTGATCAGGCTGCCGTCTTCCACCTTCCACACGGTCGTACCAGTTCCCGACATTTTCCATCCCGTCAAATCTTTTCCGTTGAACAGCGCAACCGGCTTTCCCCACTTCGGGGCGTTTGTTCTCTTTAGGGTTGGCGCCCGTAGGCCGGTCCATTGCCAGGTGACTCCGTTCGGCCCGTTTGCAGCCCCTTTGAGGGACTTTCCCACGAGTGTCCCTTCAAAAACCATATCTTCGGGCCGCTCTTCTTCCTCTTTGGGTGAGACGAAGGTAAGGCGGCCATTCGAAAGCTCAGCTTTGGGGAGCGGCCGCGCGTGTCCCCAACGGCTCACGAGCACGGCCTTCAATTGGCTTCCCTCCATTCGGAGTTCCAGCCACGACGGATACTCGCGGTCGGGGGCCTTCAACGTCAAATCCCATCGGCCCAGATAAGCTTCAACCGAGGTGACGGAGGTGTCTTTCGCGGAATTTGCGGTCTGGGAATACATCACCGCAGAGCCGCACAAAATGCCCGCGGCGAGCACGAAGAATTTGCTTTGCATTCTCATTGAACGAGAAACCTCATCTCTTTTCTAGTGCAACGGTCCGCGCTTACGACTTGATCGTTTGCGAAGCCTCATCCCAATACACAGGGCTCTTGCGGAAATACGATTCGTTGGCCATATGACACCCGAGCGCAGCATGATGACCAAAAACGATATCCTGCACGACCGGTTTTCGCGATCGCACAGACTGGAAGAAATTCCAGAGATGCGGCCGCAAGTCGTCGTAATCGTTCCCGCGCCAGCTTTGTGTCTCCGGAGCAGGTTCTTGCCCAGGTTTTGGATCATGCTCGTCATGCCACTGTTTGAAATAAGCATTTCGCAGGCGGGCGGGCAGTCCATAGCAGTAATAGCTGGGAGCGAGGTCTGTTCCGGTTTGCGGAGTATGGCTGAGCGTAAACTCGGTAAGTTCGAGGATGCCCTTGGAGCCCATGAACCGCGTGACTTCCGCCGTTTCCGTTCCCAGCGTCAAACGCATGTACACCGGAATGTTTCCGTATTCAAACAGCACTGGATGGACATCGGGAGTGTTGCGGCCATCTTTCCAGCGGTAAATGCCGCCAAACGCCGACGCTCGCTTGGGAGCTTCATTGATTCCCATGACGAACTGCATGCCGCTGAGCAAGTGAACGAGCAGGTCGCCAGCTAGACCGGTTCCATATTCCTTCCAGCAACGCCAGCGCGCGAAAAGATACGGGTCAAACGGTTTCTTCGGCGCGGTCCCCAGCCAGGTATCCCAATCGAGGTTTTCGGGAGACAAATCGGCGGGAGGTGGATATTCCCACGCTCCCGTGGGATCGTTGCGGCCCAAGCTGCCTTCAACAAGGCTCAATTCGCCGATGGCCCCACTTGCCAGAAGCTCTTTTGCCTTTGCGCACAAGACAGAGCTCGTGCGCTGTGCGCCAATCTGTACGATGCGATCCGTTTTCTTTGCGACCGCGACCATCGCCGTGCCGTCTGCGGCGCTGTGCGACATCGGCTTCTCGCAATACACATCCTTGCCCGCGCCCACGGAGTCCACCACCACCTGTTTGTGCCAGTGGTCGGGAACGGCGATGATGATGGCGTCAATCTCCTTGTCGTCGAGCAATTCTTTGTAGCGCCGTGTCGTCTTGATGGGTTTTCCGACGATTTCACGCGCCAGTTCGTGGCGGCCGTCGTAAAGATCGCAAGCGGCCACGCATTCCACGCCAGGAAGCTGAATCGCAGTCGTCAGAAGCCCAGTGCCTTCCATCCCGACTCCGACAATCCCAAAGCGGACTCGGTCGCTGGCGCCGGTCAAGCGAGGCAAGGCGATCAGCGGATCAGGCTCCAGCAGGATGGCCCCGCCAACAAGCGAAGCGCCCGCTACGCCGGCACTCCTTTGCAAAAACTCACGGCGCGAATAATTTGCTTTGGTCATGGCGCAGACTCCCTTGGCGCTGGTTACGTCCTCAGTGCCAGTTGTTCGCACACCGGCGAGATTCGCCCATTGTTAAATTTGAGGACGGGCGAACGATTCTGACAACCGGTTTCATTCGCTCTTCTTTTACGCACCTGTTCCCGGCTTGTCAAGGCACCATTGTTCCACAGAACTTTTTCTGGATGCATTTCGAATCCGCGTGGCTCCCATCCGATTTGGCCATTACGCGCAAATGGCATCCAGGCGGTAAGATGCCGCTGTCGTTGGTATCGAGTGAGGAGCAGACGATGAGTCCGGTCAAACGAGTTCGCTTTGGGTCGCTGATGCGTGCTGGCCTGGCAGTTCTTGCAATGCTTGGTTCCGTGGCGTGGGCGCTTGCGCAAAGCGTGCGTCAATCCCCCGCCGAAGTGGAGAAACGCGTCCAAGCCCTGCTGAGCAAGATGACGCCCGAAGAGAAAATCACGCTGATCGGCGGCATCAATGATTTTTACACCCGCGCGATTCCAAGGCTCGGCCTGCCCGCATTGCGGATGTCCGACGGCCCAATGGGTGTTCACGACTACGGCGAGACCACGGCCTATCCGGCGGGCATCGCGCTGGCGGCTTCCTGGGATGCGGACTTGGCCAGGCGCGTGGGCATCTCCATGGGTGAGGATGCGCGCGCACGCGGCGTGCACTTCATTCTTGGTCCCGGGATGAACATTTATCGCGCCCCCATGAACGGGAGAAATTTCGAATACTTCGGTGAAGATCCCTATCTCGCATCCCGGATGGCAGTTCCGCTGATCGAAGGCATTCAATCCCAGGGCGTAATTGCCACTGCCAAGCACTTCGTCGCCAACAACATGGAATACGGCCGCATGGATCACAGTTCCGACGTGGACGAGCGAACGCTCCGCGAAATTTATCTTCCCGCCTTTGAAGCTTCCGTGAAGGAAGCCAAAGTGGGCGCGCTCATGGACGCGTACAACCTTGTGAATGGCACGTACATGACGCAAAACGGATATTTGAACAACACTGTCGCAAAGAAAGAATGGGGCTTCGACGGAATCCTGATGTCCGATTGGGAAGCGACGCACGACGGCATCGCTGCAGCCAAGAACGGTCTTGATCTCGAAATGCCTTCGGCCGCATTCATGAACGCCAAGACTTTGCTTTCCGCGATTCAGCGCGGGGAAGTATCGATGGCGACAATCGATGACAAAGTGCGGCGCATCCTGCGAAAGGCAATTGAGTTTGGTTTTTACGACCGTGAACAAACCGACGTGAGAATTCCTGCCTACAGCCAGCAGGGAAGGGAGATTGCGCTCGAAGAGGCGCGTAGCGGAATCGTTCTGTTGAAGAACGAAAACAGTTTGCTGCCGCTTGATAGGGAAAAATTCAAAACCATCGCCGTGATCGGGCCGGATACGTATCCCGCGGTGCCCGGCGGAGGTGGAAGTTCGCTGACCACGCCCTTCCATTCCGTCAGCTACCTGGAAGGCATCAGCGATTTCCTGGGCATGGAGGCACGGGTGCTCTACATGTCGGAAACTATTCCTCTCGATGAAATAGTGGGTCGCACGCAGTTCCAAAGCTTTCCCGGTGGCCCACGCGGATTGAAGGCGGAGTATTTCAACAACGAACAACTACAAGGTGAACCAGCCCTCACGCGCATCGATGAACGAGTCGATTTTCATTGGGGAGCGGGCAGCTACAGCGATGAGGGGCCAGTGGATCATTTCTCGGTGCGTTGGACGGGTTATTTCATTCCC
>Ga0222749_10001163_pt1 | contig 13777 bp, 14 predicted proteins | sample IncBWH2Mmetat_FD_197234 | JGI IMG/M metagenome (GOLD analysis project Ga0222749, IMG submission 197234) | Metatranscriptome of lab incubated forest soil microbial communities from Barre Woods Harvard Forest LTER site, Petersham... | ecosystem: Environmental > Terrestrial > Soil > Temperate... | reverse complement strand
CCGGATCGTGGGGGACGTCGAGGCCGCCGCCGACCTGGCCCAGGAGGTCTTCGTGAAGATCCACGGGGAGCTTCGGAGCTTCAAGTTCGAAAGCAAGTTCTCCACCTGGCTCTTCCGTGTCGCGGTGAACCACGCGCTCAACAAGGCCAGCGAGGTCACCCGTCACGCGCGCATCCATGAGAGGATCCAGAAGGACGGACGCGGCGACCCGGGCGGCACGAAGGAAGGGCGCCCGCTGGACGAGCAGGTTCACGGGGCAATCCAGAAGCTCTCCCCCAAGCTCAGGGTGATCATCAGCCTCCGGTACCTCGACGGCCTCTCGTATGAAGAGATCGCCGAGGTGCTGGACCTCTCGATGGGCACCGTGAAATCGAGGCTCTTTCTTGCCCACGAGACGCTTCGGCCTCTCCTGAAGGACGTGAAGTTGGAGACGGAATCATGAACTGCGAGCAGTTCCGGGACCGCGTGTTCGACTTCCTCGATGGATCGCTCGGCGACCGTGCGGGGTTCGAAGCCCATGCCGCGGGATGCGCGGCCTGCGCGGAGACCGTCCGCGGCATCGAAGCCAATGAAAGGACGATCGCGGCCGCGCGGGTCCCCTTGGCGCCGCCGGATCTCTGGGCCTCCATCGCCTCCCGGATCTCCGCGGGACGCGAGCGGCCGTTCCGCCGGACGGGGATCGCGGCGGCGCTTGCGGCCGCCGCGGCGCTCCTCCTCTCGCTGGCACTCTTCTTCTCCGCGTCGCCGCGGCCGCGCCTGGAGGTGGTCATCCGGGAGGCGGCGCCCGAGGCTGGCCACGCCCTCGGGTCGCTCGTGCCGCGTTACGAAGATGTGGATGCCGCCACCGCGATGGTCGAGACGATGTTCCGTTGAGCGATGAAGCCGAAAGTTGCCGTCACGGGGCTCTCCTTCGCGCTGTGCGCGGGCGCCATCGCCTGGGGCGTGCTCTCCGACGCCCGCACCACACACCTCGAGGCGTACCTGGCGGAAATCGAGGGGGCGGAGGACGCCGTCCCCTACGAAGGGGTCCGCGAAATGGGCTCGGGCGCGGAGACGGTGAAGCTCCGGATCTCCTCCCGGGGAGGACAGCGGCGGATCGAGTTCCTGGGCTTCCGAGGGGGGGTGAGGCCCGTGCCCGGGAAGCGCGCCCCCCGCGTCCCCTTTTTCGGCGGGTTGCCGATGGTTTTCCGGCCCGGCGAGGGGCAGTGGAAGAAGAAGATCAAGGACTTCGAGCTTGCGGTCAGGAACTACGACGTGATCCCGGGCGGACGGGAGACCGTCGCCGGGCGCGTGGCAGAGGTCCTCGAGCTCCGACCCCGTCACCCCGGTCGGCCGGGCTACCGGGTTTCCGCCGACCTGGAGAACCGGTTCCCCCTGCGGTTCCAGGTGCTTCAGGACTCCGTGACGGTCTTCGAAACGCGGTTCGAGTCGATTTCGTTTCACCCGGCGTTCGGGGAGAAGACGTTCGACGAGCCCGCGCGGCGCCCGGGCTGGCTGCGGGTCGAGCGCGAGGAGGCTCCGCTGGACCAGCTTCCCCGGCGCGCCGGATACGCCCTCTGGCTCCCGACGGTGCTCCCCCCCGGCTTCGAGGCTCGGGGCGCGGAGTTCCTCCGCCTCGGGGTCGAGATCCCCGAGGAGGCACGGGAGGCCCTCAAGAGCTTCCTTCCGATCGGTCTTCCCAAGATGGACGTCCCGGTGGCCCACGTGAACTACACCGACGGGATGGCGGTCCTCTCCGTCGTGGAGTGCCCGGCCGATTCGGAGCTCTGGAAGTTCATGAAGAAGTTCATTCCGTCCGACGGGCCCTCGACGTCGGGAGGCAAGATCGTCGTCCGCAAGTTTGCGGACCGACGCGGATCGGCCTATTTGCTGGAGCTCGAGGGAACCGTAGTCCTGGTCGCCGGAAACGTCGCGGCCGGGGAGATCGAGAGGATCATTCCCACGTTTGAGCGGAGGTAGCATGCGGGCATGGATCGCCGTCGTCGCCCTCGCGGGAACCGTCTGGGCGCAGCAGGACCCCAACCGAGCGAACGAGTTCCTCCTCAACCGGATGAAGGACCGGCTGAGCCTCAGCGACGACCAGGTCTCCAAGGTGAGGGAGATCCTGGCGTCGGATTCAGAGGGCCGGACCAAACTCGACGAGGCGCGCACGGCAAGGATCAACGAGCTCCTCAGCGAGGAGCAGCGGAAGCAGTACGAGGAGTTCCGGCGGGGGAGTCGAGGGGCCGGCGGTGGCCAGCAGTTCCGCTTCGGCGGCCTCCAGGGCGCCATGAACATGGACGACCTCCGGCGCGAGCTCTCCCTGACCGACGAGCAGGCCGAAAAGATCAAGCCGATGGTCGACGAGTTCTCTTCCGGGATGCAGAAGCGGATGGACGAGCTCCGCGGCGGCGGCTTCCAGGGGCTCGACTGGCAGGCGGAGATCCAGAAGTTCCAGGAGTCCATCAAGGGGCTGAGCGACAAGATCAAGGTCCACCTGACCGACGAGCAGAAAACGAAGATGGATGCCCTCATCGAGCGGGCCACGAGCTTCACGCGGCTGATCCCGGGCTTCGGGAATCGGCCCCCGACCGCCGACCGGGCTCCGCGCCTGAGCCCCGAGGAGCGGGTGCGCCGCGCCGTGGACGCGCTCCAGATCGACAAGGAGGCCGACCGCGCCGCGATCGGGGACCTGATCGGCAGGATCGTGAAGGCGCAGGGCGAGCTGGACGCCTACCAGGGGACGGCCCGGGAGAAGCTCCAAGGGGCCTCCCGGGACAAGGAGCTCTCGGACGCGGCGCTCGAGGACCGGATCAAGGAGATCCAGGAAGAGCGCCGGAAGCGCGAGAAGGAGATCGCCGGCCTCCAGAAGCAGCTGGCCGAGGCGGTGAACAACCGCCAGGAGATCGAGCTCATGCTCCAGGGGATTCTCAAGTAGACATCGGCAGATCGGAGGGAATAGAGCGGGTCTCAAGGGCTCTAATCCACGGAAGCGATCGATTTGGAGCGGCCGCCGGGGGATCGGGGTACTATCCTAGGCGGCCCATTTTATCTACAGAGGCTTATGCTGCTGGGCGAAATCCTGATCCGTCGGGGCGCGGCCACGCGGGAGCAGGTCGAGGAAGCGCTCAAGAAGAAGGATGGCAAGGAGCGCATCGGCCAGACGCTCATCCGCCTCGGGTTCACCCGGGAGGACGACGTGCTCCAGGCCCTCTCCGAGCAGACCCGCCTCCCTTTCATCGACCTGGCCGCGGCCGAGATCGATACGAGCCTTCTGAACCCCGCGACGGTCAAGACCGTCTTCAAGCGGAAGGTCCTCCCCATCGACCGTCAGAACGGCAGCCTCCGGGTGGCCGTCTCCGACCCCCTGGATCTGGAGGTGCTCGACGACCTCCGGCTCCTCCTGAAGGCGAAGATCCAGCCGTTCATCGCGAAGCCCTCGGAGATCGAGCGCCTGATCCGGAAGCACTACGGGGTCGCGGCGGATGAGGTCAACCGGATGGTCGATCAGGCCCGCGCGGAGGTGGAGATCATCAAGGAGCCGGGCTCCTCCGAGGATGACACGGCGCTTGCGGAAGATGCCGCGCTCGTCAAGTTCGTCAACCAGATCTTCACCGAGGCGGTGCGCGACCGTGCAAGCGATATCCACGTCGAGCCCATGGAGGACGAGCTCCGCATCCGGTACCGGATCGATGGCGTGCTCCACAAGGTGCCGATTCCCCCGGAGATCAAGCGCTTCCAGGCGGCGATCGTCTCGCGCCTGAAGATCATGTCGAACCTCAACATCGCCGAGAAGCGCCTGCCGCAGGACGGTCGGATCAAGCTCAACGCGCTCGGCAAGGAGATCGATGTCCGCGTCTCGGTGATCCCGGACGTGTGGGGCGAGGGCGTGTGCCTCCGGCTCCTGGACCGCGCGAACATGGCGGTCTCGCTGGAGGAGCTGGGGATGCCGCCCCAGGTCCTGACGCAGTTCAAGCAGCTGATCACCGAGCCGCATGGCATCCTGCTGGTGACGGGCCCCACGGGCTCGGGGAAGACGACCACGCTCTACGCCGCGCTCCAGAAAATCAACAACGTCGAGGACAAGATCATCACGGTCGAGGATCCGGTGGAGTACCAGCTCGGCGGGATCAAGCAGATCCACGTCAACCAGAAGATCGGGCTGACGTTCGGGAACGGCCTCCGCGCGATCCTCCGCCACGACCCGGACATCATCATGATCGGCGAGATCCGGGACCTGGAGACCGCCGAGATCGCGGTCCAGTCGGCGCTCACGGGACACCTGGTCTTTTCGACGCTCCACACGAACGACGCGCCGACCGCGATCACGCGCCTGGTGGACATGGGCCTGGAACCGTTCCTCGTCGCTAGCACGGTCGAGGGCCTGATGGCCCAGCGGCTCGTGCGGCGCATCTGCAAGCACTGCAAGATGGAGTGTTCGCGGAAGGACGCCGAGTTCGCCGAGGGCATCCTCCCGGCCGACGTGAAGACCTTCTGGCGCGGCAAGGGGTGCGAGGAGTGCCGCGGGACCGGCTACAAGGGTCGGCAGGGCGTCTTCGAGCTCGTCGTGGTCGACGACCAGATCCGCGAGATGATCCTCAAGCGCGAGGGGGCCAACCGCCTCAAGAAGTACGCGATGGAACATGGGATGAAGACGCTCCGCGACGACGGCTGGGACCGCGTGCGCGCCGGCGTGACGACGCCCGAGGAGGTCATCCGGATCACCAAGGTCGACAAGTACTGATGCCTCAGTTTGCATACAAGGCGAAGAAGGAGGACGGCTCGGTCGTCACGGGTTCGCTCCAGGCCGAGAGCGAGCGGTCGGCGCTCGATTCGCTGGGCCGGATGGGCGTCTACCCGATGGAGATCGAATCGTCCGCGGGCGGAACGGGCCGGGCGGTCGCACCGGTCCGGCAGCAGCGCCGGGTCTCCCGCCGGATCAAGGCGGGCGACATCGCGCTGTTCACCCGGCAGCTGGCGGACCTCCTGAAGGCGGGCGTGCCGCTCAACCGCGCCCTCCGGACGCTTTCAGATCAGACGCAGAACCTCCAGCTTTCCCAGACCATCGACGAGATCGGCAAGGAAGTCGCCGCCGGCAAGTCGCTCCACGAGGCGCTCGCGAGATTCCCCAAGAGCTTCCCCACGCTCTACCTCAGCATGGTCAGGGCGGGGGAGACGGGGGGGTTCCTGGAGGACGTGCTCCATCGCCTGGCGCTCTTCATCGAAAAGGACCAGGACCTGCGCAGCCGGATCGCCTCGGCGATGGCCTACCCGACGCTCCTCGTCTTCATCGGGAGCGGCGCGGTGATCTTCCTCATGGTGTTCTTCATCCCCCGGTTCAGCGAGATCTTCCGCAAGATGGGGAACAATCTCCCGGCCACCACCCAAATCGTGATGGCCGTATCGTACTTCTGCCGCGACTACTGGATGATCCTCCTCCTGGCGCTTGCCGCGATGATCGCCGCCTGGAAGCAGATCGTGCGCACGGTCGGGGGCCGACGGGTCGTCGATCGCCTACGGATCCAGGTCCCGCTCTTCGGCGAAATCGTGAGGAAGAACTCGGTGTCGCGCTTCACCCGGACGCTCGGCACGCTTCTCAAGAGCGGCGTGCCGATCCTGGGGGCGCTGTCGATTTCCAAGGAGGCGATGGGGAACGTGGTCCTCATGGAGGACATCGATGAGGCCTCCGCCGGGGTCAAGCAGGGGCGGGGGCTGGCCGAGATCCTTCGCCTGTCGAGATACTTCCCTCCGATGGTCGTGGATATGATCGCGGTGGGCGAGGAGGGGGGCAATCTCGACGAGGTGCTGATCAACGTGGCGGAATCGTACGACATCCAGGTGGACCGGCAGGTGCGGGTGTTCATCTCGCTTTTCGAGCCCGCCCTGCTCCTCATCATGGCGACGCTCGTCGGGTTCATCGTGATCTCGATGCTCTTGCCGGTGTTCACGCTTTCGAGCATGATCAAGTGAGGAAGATTGAGCGGGCCTTCCTGAATCCGGGCCGGACCCGGATGAAGGGACCGGGAAAGAAAAAGGAAAGGACCTTCACGTGTTGAGGAGATGCCCCATGAAGATTCGTCGACACCATCGCGCGCAGGGGTTCACGCTGATCGAGCTTCTCCTGGTCGTGGTGATCATCGGGATTCTCGCCGCCATCGTGGTGCCGAAGCTGACGGGACGCTCCGAGGATGCGCGGATCGGGGCGGCTCAGGCCGACATCAAGAGCATCTCGACGGCGCTTTCGATGTACGAGGGGGACAACGGCCGGTATCCCCCGAGCCTGGAGGCCCTCCTGATCCGGCCGACCAACCCGGAGCCCCCGAAGTGGAAGGGACCCTATCTGGACACCCGCGAGGTTCCCCGGGATCCGTGGGGCCACCCATATTTCTACATCTATCCGAGCGCGGGCAACCCGAACAACTACGACCTGTTTTCGGCCGGCCCCGACGGACAGCCCGGCACGGCCGACGACATCCTGAAGCCCTAGCGCGACTGGAGTTCCCAGGGAAGACGAGCGGAAGGACATGACGCACAAGAGCACGCCAGGCGGAAGCGGACCGATCCCTGAACGGACGGGTCCTCCGGAGGCCGGCCCCGGCAGCGCAGAGGACGGGTTCACGCTCCTGGAGCTCATCCTCGTGATGGGGGTCATTCTCGTCTTGGCCGGCGTCGTCGCACCGCGGTTCTCGGACTACGTCCCGGGCCTCCGAGTGCGCAAGATGGGCGACCAGATCTTCGCCTGGTCCCAAAAGGCCCGTTCCGACGCCGCGACCTCGGGTCTCAGGCACCGACTCGTGTTCGATGCCCAGAAAGGCGCGTTCTGGATCGAGTGCGAAGCGCAGCCCTTCCAGAACCCCGATCTGTTCACCCCGCTGGGCGGCGCCTGGACGGAGGAGAGGATTCCCGACGGGGTGACCCTGGAAAGCCTGGTCGGGCTCACCCCCGATCCCGCGAGCGGGTTCCGGAAGTACCTCGAGTTCCTGCCCGACGGCACCACCGACGATGCGACCATCGTGATCTCGAACGATCGGCAGGATCGCGTGACGCTCAAGGTGGTGGGCGCGACCAGCCGCGTGTCGATTGAGGCTCCTCCAGGCCAGCCATGAAGAAGATGCGGTCCGTCCGGAGCCGGCGGGGCGGGTTCACCCTGATCGAGGTCCTGGTGGCGCTCGTCGTCACGGTGAGCGCGCTGGCCATCATCGCCCAGGGTCTGACGACGGGAGGACGCTCATCGATCGTCTCCCAGAACGCCACCCGCGCGGCCTTGATCGCGGAGCGGGTCATCACCGGGCTGGAAACCGGGGAGATCGACCTCACGGCCAGTACGTCGAGCTCCTTTGACGACGAGCCGGATTTCAGCTACGAGGTGCTTTCCTTCCAGGATCCGCTCGTGACCGGGCTCGATGACGTCACGGTGACCATCCATTGGACGGAACGAGGGGAGCCCCGGACCTACGTCGTCATGCGCATCATGAAGGATCCCACGGCCACGCCCGCCCCCACCACGACGCCCACTTCGCCATGACCACAACCGCGCGGAAGAGGACTCGTCCAGGGCCATCGAGCCGGGCCGCCGCGGCCGGCTTCACCCTGGTGGAGCTGATCGTGGCCACCTCCATCTTCGTCGTCGTTCTCGGGGCCGCCTATGCGCTGTTCGACTCGGGCCGGAATCTCTCCCTCAGGGCCGAGGGGCACGCGCACCTCTACCAGGCGGCGCGGGCGGCGCTAAAGGCGATCGAAGAGGACCTCAAGGGCGCCGTCATGCCGAGCAAGGGGTACGACACCGGCTTCATCGGGACCGACACCGGATCCCCGGACCAGCCGCTCGACACCATCCAGTTCTTCGCCGTGAACAACGTCACGATGCCCCGGAGCCTCAAGGTCGATGCCGCCCATCAGGCCCTGACCCGCCCCAGGATCGACATTTCCAGCGTGAGCTACTGGGTCGAGACCGATCCCAAGAAGCCGGCCCACGGCCTGGTCCGGTGGCGGCAGTCGATCCTCACGCCGGTCACCCCCCCGTCCCCCCGGGACGAGGACATCGAGGAGGTGGCTCCCGAGGTGGTCTTCCTTAACCTGAGGTATTACGACACCACGAACGGCTGGCAGGATTCCTGGGACTCGACCCAGCTGAACAAGCTCCCGATGGCCGTCGAGGTGACGTTGCACCTGCAGGGCGATTGGCGCAAGGAGCCCTACATCGAGAAATTCACCTCCCGGTTCTTTCTGCCGGTCGGCGCCGTGACGCCGGCGAGGAAGACGCCATGACCTCGAAGAAGGACCGCCCGCGGGTGGACCCCGCCCGGGTCCGGGGACGTCGGGGGGTCGCCCTCATCGTGGTGCTCTGGCTGGTAATCGCCCTGACGCTCCTCATGTACGCGTTCCTGGGCGAGATGCAGGTGGAATACTCGATCGCGGGAAGCTTCGCGGACGAGAAGAAGGCCGAACAGCTCGCCTTCAGCGCAATCGCCGTCGCCTGCGCCACCGTCGACAACGACACCCAGGGATGGCACGGTCCGAACGACCCGTGGTACAACAGCCCGGACCAGTTCTACGAGTTTCCGTTCGGGGACGGCGCCTTCAGCGCGATCCACCCCACTTACGACGCGGACGGGAAGCTCCGGTGGGGCCTCGAGGACGAGGCCTCCAAGATCAATCTGAACTACGCCACGAAAGAGGTCCTGATGAAACTCCCGTGGATGACGGAGACGATCGCGGACTCCATCATCGACTGGCGCGACGCGGACTCGAATCCCGGCCCCAACGGCGCGGAGAACGGGTACTACCAGGGCTTGAATCCGCCCTACAGCTGCAAGAATGCGCCGTTTGAGACGCTGGAGGAGCTCCTGTACGTCCGCGACGTGACGCAGGAGGTCCTGTACGGTCGCGACTTGAACCTCAATGGAAGGATCGACCCCAGGGAGGTGGACTCCAGCGCCCAGACGACCGATCCTGGGCTTTACAGCCTGGTCACGGTCTGGAGCTCGGACAAGAACCAGACGCTGGACGGCAAGAAAAGGATCAACCTCAACATCGCGACGGCGGCCCAGCTCCAGCAGGCCGGGCTTACGCAGCAGGAGATCCAGCTCCTGGCGGCCCACGTCATCACGGATGGGCCTTTCCTGAGCGTCGCCCATCTCCTGGGGAACCCGGCGCGGGGCCAGGCGGCGGTCCTCACCAAGGACCGGTTCAAGGCGCTCGCGGACAAGTTCGCCGTGGTGGAGACCGACCCGGTTCCGGGATTAGTGAACATCAACACCGCCCCCAAGCAGGTTCTGATGTGTCTGCCGGGAATAACGGAGGATATCGCGCTCAAAATCATCGACGCTCGAAGCGTCGTTGGGGCGGATTTGTCGAGCATCGGGTGGCTGACCGACGTGGTGACCCCCGCCCAACTTCAGGTGTTCGCCAACCTGATCACGTGCCGTTCGTACCAGTTCCGGATCCACGCGGTGGGCCGGGTGGGGGCGGTGTCGTGGGGTTCGAGTTCCGCGGCCCAGCCATCGCCGGGCCGGGCCGGGGTGATCCGCCGGATGGTGGCCGTCTATGACCGGCTGGCGAAGCCCGCTCCTCGACTGGTTTACTGGAAGGACATGACGAAATTGGGGATCCCCTACGACCCGACCGACCCCCTGGGTCCCGACCAGGTGACTCCGCAATAGACCATGGCCACCTCCCTCACCGCCATCGAACTGGGGCTGCACTCGGTGAGCGCCGTCCAGGCGCGCGCCAACGGCCAGGGACTACAGATCGTCAGGGCCGCCACCGCGGGGATCCAGACCTTGGATTCGGCCAGCCTCCGGCCTGCGCTCAAGGATTGCGGCGTTGAAGGCGGCCACGCGCTGCTTCTCATCCAGCGGGGCCACGCGTTCCTCCGGGAGATCGAACTCCCGGCCGCCAACCCCGAAGAACTCGTCTCCATGGTTCGATTCCAGGTTGAGCGGGAGATGCCGCTTCCCCTGGAGCAGATCCGGTACTCGTACATCGAAATGGGCCGTGTGGGCGGCAAGGTCCGCGTCCAGGTGGTCGCCGTTCCCCGCGACGTGCTCGATCCCGCGATCGCCGCCGTGGAGGGCGCCGGCGTCAAGGTTTCGAACGTCTATGTCAGCTCGTTCGGGCTTCTCTCGCTCTACCCGGTTGGCGAGTTGGTCGCGATCGTCGAGGTCGCCGGCGGCGAGGCGGAGATCCTCGTGGTGGACCAGGGCCGCATGGAATTCTGCCGCACCGTTCCGCTGTCCGAGGGCCTGGAGGTCGAGCGCCTGGCGGAGGAGGTGGACCGAACGCTCCTTTCATTCGCCGCGAAGTCGCCGGGCCGGGAGATCAAGAAGGTCATCCTCGCGGGCGAGGGGCCCGCGGCGAACGAGGTCGCCAAGGTCCTCCGCGCCAAACTCTCGCAGGAGGTGGTCCAGGTGGGTCCGGGGGACCTCGAAACCGCCGCCGCGGTGGGCATCTGCCTGGGCGTCGCCCAGGGTCGCGCGCTTCCCGATCTGCTCCATCCTCCCGCGGCCTCGAAACGGTTCCGCCCGACCCGGGTGCACCGGATCGCCGCCCTGGCCGCGGTCGTCGTGATCCTGCTCGTCGTCTGGGCGCAGGCGGCGATCTCCGAAAAAAGGACCCAGCTGGAGAGGAAAGGACAGGAGCTTGAGCAGCTCAAGCCGAAGGCCGCCAAGGTGCTCAAGACCGAGGAGCGTACGGCCCTCGCCCAGCAGTGGTACCGCGACCGCAATCTATGGTTGGATACCCTCAAGACGCTCAGCAAGAACGTGAACACGTCGTCCCTCTGGATCATCAGCTCCACCTTTGAGGAGACCGGGCAAATCCGCATCCAGGGCAAGTCGAAGGACGATCGTCACGTGTACGACCTGGTGGCCGCGCTGGAGAAGACCTCCCTCTTCCAGTCGTTGAAGAACGAAAAAACGACGGTCGGTAGCGACAAGAGCGAGTACAAGTACGACTTCATCCTGACCGCCCATCTGAAGGGCTACGATTCCAAGAAAAAACAGCCATGAATCGCCGCACCAAGGTCCTGTTCCTCATCGTGGTCGTGGCCGGGGCCGCCTTCCTGGGTGACCAGCTGTTTAGCGGCATCTGGTGGAGTCCCTGGCAGAAGGCCCAGGCGGACATCCGGGAAACCGATGCCGCCCTCGCCAAGCTCAAGTCCACCCTCCAGAGGGAGGAGAAGGTTTCGAGGGAGTGGGACAAGGTGAAGAAGCTCCTCGACAAACCGCGGACACCGGACGTGGAGAACCACTTCCTGGAGCACCTGGGGGCCATCTGCAGCAAGATGGGACTGGAACCCAGCATGCAGGGCGTCACGGTGGGCCGGAGGGGCGATTTCAAGGAATACCTGGTCGATACCAAGCTCAAACTCACATGGGGGCAGTACGTGGATCTCCTCGGGGAGCTCAATGACTCGAGGGAGCTCCTGAAGCCCATCCGGATCACCCTCAATTCTCAGTACGAAAAGGAAGACCGGCTTGACGTGGACCTGCGGCTGTCGACCATCGAGTTCGACCCGGTCCCGGTGAAGGCGGGGATGAAATGATGGAGATGATTCTCGGCCTGGCGCTCTCCGCGCTGGGCGTCGCCCAGGACCCGGGAAAGCTCCCTCCGCCGGCGCCCTCCGCCTACGTGGAGCCACAGGATCCGGACCGACCGCCGCTCCAGGCGGCGGACCTGAAGTCGCTCCGCGAGCGGAACATCTTTTCTCCCGGAAGGGTTCACCGGCCGCCGACACCTCCTCCCCAACAGAGGGTTCCAGACAAGCTGACTCCCAAGCCCCCGGTGCTGACGGGCATCATCCTGGACGTGGGTTCGGGGGCTTACCAGGCGGTGGTCGAGGACCGCAACGACCCCAAGCGGAAGCTTCTCCCGGAGCCCCGGTTTCTCAAGGCGGGCGACCAGGTCCTGGTCTACACGATTGAATCCATCGAGTCCGAGAAGGTCGTCGTGCGCGTGGGGGAGTCGAGGAAGGAGCTCAAGGTCGGCGAGTCGCTTCCCGAGGCGGGGCTCAAGGCCCCGGTCGTGTCGGATCTCCCCCCGGACGAGAGCCCCAGCCCCCCGCCCTCCGAGGCGAAGCCGGAGGCCAAATCGGACGCCCCGGCCGATTCCAAGAAATCGGATCCTCCGGCGGTCCAGCCGCCCCTGGACGACGCGGGGCGGAAGAAGATCCTCGAGGAGCGGATGAAGAGGCTGGGAAAACAGCGCAAAACCGATGAAGAGAATTGAACCCAGGGTGGGCTCTGTATGTCTGATTGGAGAGGTGAGTTTATGAAGCGCACGGCATGGATCGGGATTGCAGGCCTGGCGGCATGGGCGGCGGGATTGTCCGCCGAAGCGGCCCCCCGGGATGCGAAGGCGGATGTGAAGGCCGCCGCAAAAAAACTGCAGGACGCCAGCGGCTATAGCTGGGTCTCCACCCCCAAGAGCGAGGGCGGCGGAGGGGGCGGGCAGAACCGGTTCCAGCCCGGGCCCACCGAGGGGAAGCTCGAGAAGGACGGCGCCGTGTGGGTCAAGTCCACGCAGGGCGACACTTCGAGCGAGGCCTACCTCAAGGCCGGCAAGGTGGCCGTCAAGACGGCGGACGGCTGGAAGGCCGGCAGCGAGTTCCAGGGCGGACAGGCCGGCGGACAGGGCCGTCGCGATCCGGCGGCGGGAATGGCCCGGCGTCTCCAGAACTTCAAGGCGCCCGCGGTCGACGCCGAGGGGCTGGTGGACAAGGCTGGCGACCTCAAGGATGAGGGCGAAGGCGTCTTCTCGGGGGCGCTCACGGAGGAGGGAGCCAAGGCGCTCCTGACCTTCGGCGGCCGCCCGGGCGGCAACAACAACGCCCCCCAGATCTCCGACCCGAAGGGGACGGTCAAGTTCTGGATCAAAGAGGGCACCCTCATCAAGTACGAGGTCAACACGCAGGGCAAGATTACGTTCAACAACAACGACCGGGAGATCAACCGGACCACGACGGTCGAGTTCAAGGACGTGGGCTCGACGAAGGTCGAGGTGCCCGAGGACGCGAAGAAGAAGCTGGAATAACGGCGTAGACTAGGAGGGGGGAGAAGGCCGGCGTTCGGCCTTCTCCCCCCGGCTCTTAACCGGTTCATGGGGGGTGCTATGCGACGTCGATTTCTTCTAGCCGCCGTGATGGCGGTCCTGGCGCTCCCCGTCTGGGGACAGGACAAGCCCGCCGACACGGCGGTTGAGGACGTGGAGCTGACGTTCAACTTCAAGGACGCCTCCGTCGACGTGGTCCTCAAGTATGTCAGCTCGAGGACCGGGTGGATCTTCATCCAGGAGAAGAAGGTCTCCGGGACCATCGACGCGGTGGCCGAGACGAAGATTCCCGCGTCCAAATGCATCGAGTTCCTGAACTCCGCGCTGCGGCGGCACGCGGCGGTCATCGTGAACCCGTATTCGCCCGGACTCCCCAAGCGCGGACAGCCCCTCAAGCTCGTGGACGTGGACGAGGCCAAGCGCCGGAACATCGAGATCTACACGGGATCCAACCCGGACGACATCCCCATCACCGACCAGGTCCGCACCCAGATCATCCCCCTCAAGGCGGTCAACGTGGTGGATGTGAACAAGGAGCTGGGCGAAGTCCTCCGCAAGGCGGTCGACGATCTGGCGGTCTCCACCTACTCGAATTCGGTGATCCTGACTGGCCGGTCCGAGGGCATCAACCGCGCCGCCCGGATCCTGCGCGTGATCGACGTCTCGACCTCCGCGGAGCTCAAGATCCGGGTCTACCCGCTCAAGAACGCCGACGCGACCGAGGCGGCGAAGACGCTGAACGATGTCT